>Ga0137372_10000004_pt1 | contig 113215 bp, 106 predicted proteins | sample SagtaG_6_FD_104911 | JGI IMG/M metagenome (GOLD analysis project Ga0137372, IMG submission 104911) | Vadose zone soil microbial communities from Sagehorn Ranch, Mendocino, California, USA - Sage1_R_60_16 metaG | ecosystem: Environmental > Terrestrial > Soil > Vadose zone | place: USA...
CGATCCGGCGTGGATCTTCCGCAGGTTCGACCGGCCCGAGCTGCCGCTCGTCCAGCGGCTCCTCTTTCTCGACCTGAAGACCTACCTGCCCGACAACAACCTGATGCTGGTCGATCGGTCGACGATGGCGTACGGGCTCGAAGCGCGCGTCCCATTGCTCGATCGGAGGCTCGTCGAGTACGCCTTCGGGCTGCCGCCCGCCCGGATCGTACGCCCCGGCGCGACCAAGATCGCCTTCCAGGAGGCCATCAAGCCGTGGCTGCCCGAGGCGATCCTTTCGCGTCCCAAGTGGGGTTTCACCCCTCCCTTCAAGAGCTGGGTGAGCGGCCCCAACCGGGAGGCCGCGTTCACGATGCTCGAGCGCGGCACTCTCGCCGCCGACGGCGTTCTCGATCCCCGCGGCGTCCGTTCACTCGTCCAGGCCGGGACGCAGCGGCGGCACGGAAAGCTCTGGCTGCTGCTTAATCTCGAGGCCTGGTACCGCCGCTGGATCCGTGGAGAGGTGAGGCGCGAGGCGGCGGATCGGAGCGCGATCACGGCGGTTCACTAGGCCCCGGCCCCGGCGCCCGAGAAACCCCGCACGCTCCCGATCACCTCGTCGACGCCCGCGTCGGTGAGGCCGGGAAACATGGGCAACGAGAGCTCGTCATCGGCGAGAGCCTCCGCGCGCGGGAGACGGGGAGCCGGCGCCTGGCCGGCCATGGCGGGTTGGAGGTGGTTCGGGATTGGATAGTGAAGCCCCGTCTCGATCCCGTCCTCCTTCAAGTGAAGGGCCAGCCGATCGCGGGCGCCCCGATCGGCGAGACGCAGAGGATAGAGGTGGTACGCCATGCGCGTCCCCGGGCGCTCGAGAGGAATCCGGACGCCGGAGTGACCGCGGAAGGCCTCGTCGTAACGGGCGGCGATCGCACGGCGGCGGGCCACGTAATCCTCGAGCTCGGCGAGCTGGCGACGGCCGATGGCCGCCTGCACCTCGTTGAAGCGGAGGTTGTATCCGATGGCGACGTGCGTGTGCTTGTCGCTTCGGCCGTGGTCGCGCAGGAGCCGGACCTTCGCCGCGAGAGGAGCGTCGTCGGTCGTCACCATTCCGCCGTCGCCCAAGACCGTCAGGTTCTTCGAGGGATAGAACGAGAAGCATCCCGCGCGTCCGAAGGAGCCCACCTTGCGGCCTCCCTGCATCGCTCCATGCGCCTGGCAGCAATCCTCGACGATCCAGAGGTTCTTCCGGCGCGCGAGGTCGGTGAGCGCCGGAAGGTCTGCGACCCCGCCGTAGAGATGGACCGGAAGAATCCCGACCGTGCGCCGAGAGACTTTTCTCTCCGCGTCCTCCGGATCGATGCAGCCGTACTCGTCGACGTCCGCGAGCACGGGAACGGCGCCGGCATGGAGAATCCCTTCCACCGTCGGAAACGCAGTCATCGACGGAGCGAGCACTTCATCCCCGTGCCGGATTCCGATCGCGAGGAGGGCGAGCTGGATCGCGGCGGTGCCCGTCGAAACCGCAACGGCTTCGCGGACGCCGATGTAATCGGCGAACTCCTTTTCGAAGGCGCGGGTCTCGCTGGCGAGAATGTACCGACCCGAATCGAGGACCGCGAGCACGGCCTGCTTCATCTCCTCCGTGACCGTCGGTCTCGAGAGCGGAATCATCGCGGGGCAACGGAGACCGGCGCCCGACCCAGCCGCGACGCGCGCTGCTCGAAGGGGAGGCGGACCTCCCTCCCGGTCTCGATCGATTCGTAGATCGCGGCGATGACTTCGAGCGACTTCCTCCCCTCTCGCCCGTCGACCGCGGGCGGCCGGCCCGCGCGGATCGAGTCCACGACGTCGCGCAGGAGCTCGTGGTGGCCGAACCCGTACACGTCGGGAGGATTCGTCCGATACTGCTCGAGGATCATCTCGTCCTCGGGCCGTGAGTCCGAAAACCGCCAGACGATCATCTCGTTCAGAGCGAAGCCGCCGACCTCGACGGTTCCGTTCTCGCCCAGGATCGAGAGCGAGCCCTCGAGATCTGCTGGCCGGGCTGCCGTCGTCGCTTCGATGACGCCGAGCGCGCCATTTCCGAACTTCAGCAGGGCGACACCGGTGTCTTCCGCTTCGATGTCCACGAGTCGGGTCGCGGCGAACGCGCTGACCGCCAGAACGTCTCCCATGAGCGAGACGAGCAGGTCGATGTGGTGGGAGGCCTGGTTGGCGAAAACCCCCCCGTCCATCGCCCACGTGCCGCGCCATGCCGCCTGCGAGTAGTAATCCTGCCGCCGGCACCAGCGGACTCTCGCGGCGCCCAAGACGAGCTTCCCGAAGCGGCCGGAGTCGAGGGCCTCGCGCAACTTCACGACCGGGAGGTTGTAGCGATTCTGCTTGACCACGAAGAGCCTCGCGCCCGCCCTCTCGCAGGCCGCGACCATCGCGTCCGCGTCGGCTACGCGGAGTGCCATCGGTTTCTCCACCACGATGTTTCCAACCCCGAGGCGGACGAGTTCGAGCGTGATCCCGGCGTGGGCTCCGGAAGGCGTGCACACCGCGACGAGATCCGGTCGCTCCTTCTCGACCATGCTCGCGAGGTCGGAGTAGGGACGTCCCCCATGGGCCGAGGCGAATCTCTCGGCGACGGCGGCAACGGAATCCACCATGGCGACGATCTCCACGTCGGGAAAGCTCGCCAGGATCCGGGCGTGGCGTTGCGCGATCCGCCCGCACCCGACGACCGCGGCGCGAAGCGGAATTGGAAACGCCACGGGCCCTCCGGCGGCCACGGGAGGAGAGTTCAAGGGAGCCGGAGCTTTGCGGCCATTCCGGCGTCCGAGCATAGCAAACGGTCCGCGAACCACGGAGGAACGGGAAGTTGGTTTAATCTCGACCGGCTTGAATCTTCTCTTTTCCGCGGGCGAGGCTTCCGGAGACCTGCACGGGGCTCGCCTTCTGCGGGCGATCGTGTCGCTCCGGCCCGACTCCCGGGCGTTCGGGATGGGAGGCGCCCGCCTCGCCGCCGCAGGCCTGGAGCCGATCATCCGTTCGGAAGAGCTCTCGGTCGTCGGAATCTTCGAGGTCTTCGAGAAGCTCCCACCGCTCTTTCGGGCGCTGACTGCTCTTTCTCGCGAGGCGCGCCGGCGGCGACCGGGCGCGGCCGTCCTGATCGACTTTCCGGACTTCCACGCGTTTCTGGCGCGGACGCTCGAGCGCGAAGGGATCCCGCTCGTCTACTACGTCAGCCCGCAGGTGTGGGCCTGGCGAAAGGGGCGAGCGAGGGCGATCGCACGGCGTGCGCGGCGCATCATCACGCTCTTTCCCTTCGAAGTCGAAATCTACCGCCGTCTGGGCGCCGACGCCGTCTGGGCGGGACACCCGCTGGTGGACGACGTGCGCGAAGGACTGGCCGAACCGTCGCCCCTTCCGCAGAAGACCCGCCGGCGCCTGCTTCTCCTTCCCGGCAGCCGTACGGCGGAGATTCGACGACACTGGGCGCCGATGGCGGAGGCGGCTTCGAACCTCGCGCGCCGGCTCGACCTGGAGTTGATCGCCCTGCGGGCGCCGGGCGTTCCCGAAGCGCTCCTGCCCGGAGCGGGAGAGCGGGGAATCCAGGTCGTCTCGTCCGGAAAGCACGCGCTCCTCTCATCGGCCGACCTTGCGTTCGTCGCCTCGGGCACGGCGACTCTCGAAGGGGCCCTCTGCGGAACTCCGATGATCGTGGTGTACCGGACCTCGAGGGCCAGTTTTGCGATCGGCAGGCGGCTCGTCAAGGTCCGCTGGATTTCGCTCGTCAACATTCTCGCGGGCGAAGAGGTCGTGCCCGAGCTCCTCCAGGCCGACGTCGAAGCTGCGACTCTCGAGAAAGAGGGGGAGGAACTGCTCGAGTCGCCCGAGCGCCTTCTGCGGATGCGCTTCGAGCTCGAGCGGGTCGCCCGGCAACTGGGCCCTCCGGGAGCAAGCGATCGTGCGGCGCAAGCGCTCCTGGAGTCAATCGGCGCGCCCTCGTCCGCGGGACGAGTCACAGGAGGCCATGGAGTCGAACGGCTCGCGTAAACCGCTCCCGCGCCTGCTCGTCTACTTCGGCCGGTATCGGGGGCGGGCGCTCGCCGCCCTGGCGACGATGGCGGCGGTGTCCGCGCTGACGGTCGTTTTCCTCTTTCTCCTGAACAAGCTGATCGACGATGCGCTGGGGGCCGGCGCCTCCAGTTCGATCGCGGGACTCGGAAAGCATCCGCGCGCGGCCGCTCCGCTGATCGCGTGGCTCGACCACGGGTACGCGCTGGCGCGCGCCGCCGCGGAACACGCCGGTCTTTCCGCACGCTTTGCGGTCCCTCTGCTCCTCCTCGCCACGCTTGTCGCGAAGAACGCCTGCTCCTATTTCTCGGAGTTCGCGTTGAACGGAATTGGCATCGCCATGGTCCGGGATCTTCGCAACGACGCGTATCGGCAGCTCCTCGGGAAATCGGCGCGCTTCTACTCGCAGGCCTCCACCGGAGATCTGCTCTCCCGGATGCTCTCCGACGTCGAGCAGATCCAGAGCGCGTTCGGCACCCGACTCGCCGACTTCATGCAGGGCGTCTTGACGATCGTACTGGTGCTCGTCTACGCCTTCTCGCTGAACGCCGGCCTCGCCTTCGGGGTCTTCGTGATCGCGCCGATCGTGCTCCTGCCCATCGTCGAGAACAACCGGCGACTGGGAAAGGCCGCCTTCTCCTCGCGCGAGCGAATCGGAGGGATCGGCGCTCTTCTCTCCGAGACGCTGCGCGGCCACCGGGTCATCAAGACCTACGGGATGGAGGACTTCGAGGCGGATCGTTTCGGAGAGGCGAACGACCGGTACTTCCGGGTCACGCGCCGGACGATCCGTCTCCAGGCCCTGAATTCTCCGATTATGGAGGTGCTGGCCGGCATCGGCCTGGTCGGCCTCTTCGGGTACGCGGGCGGGCAGATCGAGCAGGGTCGGATGACCGTGGGCGGCCTGATCTCGTTTCTCGCGGCGATCATGATGCTCTACAAGCCGCTGAAGGACGTCACGAAGACCAACATGGCGTTCCAGATCGCCCTGTCGTCGGCGCGGAGGGTTTTCGAGCTCATCGACTTCGAGAGCGAGATCACCGACAAGCCGGATGCCGTCCCCCTCGGCACGTTCTCGCGCGCGATCCGATACGAAGACGTTTCGTTCCGGTACGGCGATGAGTGGGTTCTGCGGAACCTCGAGCTCACGATCCGAAGGGGAGAGACCGTCGCCATCGTCGGGCCATCCGGCGCGGGAAAGACGACTCTCGTCAACCTCCTTCCGCGGCTCTACGATCCGACCGAAGGACGAATCACGTTCGATGGCGTGGACCTCAAGGACGCGACGCTCGCGTCGCTGCGGTGCCAGATCGGGATCGTCACGCAGGACACGATCCTCTTCGACACGACCGCCCGTGAAAACGTGGCGTACGGCCGTCCCGACGCCCCGGAAGAGGCGGTCCGGGCAGCGGCGGCCGCCGCGTTCGCCGACGAATTCGTAGAGCGGCTCCCCGAGGGATACGAAACCCGGCTCGGCGAAGACGCCGGGCGACTCTCGGGGGGGCAGAAGCAGCGGCTCGCCATCGCGCGCGCCCTCTACAAGGACGCGCCCATCCTCATCCTGGACGAGGCGACTTCCCAGCTCGACTCGGAATCGGAAGCGCTCGTGGGGCGCGCCCTCGCCAACCTTATGGAGGGCCGGACCACCCTCGTGATCGCGCACCGCCTGTCGACCGTGCGTCGCGCGGATCGAATCCTCGTGCTTGACCGCGGACGTCTCGTCGAGTCCGGCACGCACCGCGAGCTCTTGACTCGAAACGGGCTCTACCGCAGGCTGCACGACATGCAGTTCTTCGTGGAGAAAGAGGAGGCCGCGGAGGCGCGTCCGTGACGATTCGGAGCATGACCGGCTTCGGCCGCGCGAAGGGGAGCCTCGGCGAGGAGTGGACCGCCGAAGTCGTCGCGCGAAGCGTGAATCACCGCTTCCTCGACGTGACCGTCAAGGTGCGGGAGAACGAGCTCGATCTGGAGCCGGTCCTCCGCCGGGTTTTTTCCCGGCACGTCGCGCGCGGTAAGGTGGAGGTTGCCCTGAGGCTGAAGCGGTCGACGCCCGCTCCGACGGTGATCTCCATCGACGAAGGACTCTTGGAGACGTTGCTCGCGCGCTTCGCTCTGCTCGCGAAACGCTACCCGGTGAGCGGCCGGCTCGAGGCCCGAGATCTCCTGACGATTCCCCAGATCTTCTCGGTCGAGAGCTCGGGAGACGGGTTCACGCGCGACGACGTCGCCGCGCTGGAGGCGATCGCGCGGGACGCGGCCGTCGCCCTCGTCGCGATGCGGGAAGCCGAAGGAGCGCTCGTCTCGGCGGACCTGTCGGAACGGATCGAGTTTCTCGAGAAGCGGCTTCACCAGCTCGCGCTTCGTCGCGGCGAAATCGTCGGCAAGGCGCTCGAGACCCTGCGAGAGCGGCTGCGCCCCTTGATGTCGGAGCCGGGTCTCGATCCGGGCCGCCTGGAGCAGGAGGCGGCGCTCTTCGCCGACCGCTCCGACGTGGCCGAGGAGCTCCAGAGGCTGGAAGGGCATCTCGAGCAGTTCTCCTCGCTCCTCTCGTCATGCGACGAGCCGGTCGGTAAGAAGCTCGACTTCCTCGCGCAGGAGATCCTCCGCGAGCTGAACACGCTCGGCTCGAAGGGCAGGGACCTCCAGATCATCCGGGAGGTGCTCGAGATGAAGTCCGAGACCGAGAAGATCCGCGAGCAGGTCCAGAACCTGGAATGACGGTCCGGCCTCGCGGAAACCTTTTCATCGTTTCATCGCCCTCGGGGGGTGGAAAGACCACGCTCATCCGACGGCTGATCGCGGACCCTCCGGGGGCGCCGCTGCATTTCTCGGTTTCGCACACGACGCGGCCGATGCGCGCGGGGGAGAAGGACGGGCGGGAGTATCACTTCGTGACCGAGGCGACATTCCGGAAAATGGTCTCGCGACGAGCCTTCCTCGAGCACAACGTTGTGCACGGGAGACGGTACGGGACCTCGCGCGCCGAAGTCCTGCCGCACCTTTCGCGCGGGGAAGACGTCGTCCTGGACATCGACGTCCAGGGCGCCCGCGACATCCGCAAGGCCTACCCCCGGGCCGTGTCGATCTTCATCGTCCTCCCGAATCCCGGCGAGCTCGAGAGACGCCTCCGGTCGCGGGGGCTGGACCGGGAGGAAGAGATTCGGAGAAGGCTCCGGGCAGCCCGCGTGGAAATCCGGAAAGCCCGGCACTTTCAATACGTTATCGTCAACGATGACCTCGGAAGGGCCACACTTGAGTTACAATCCATCGTTCGGGCCACTCGGGTCACCTATGCCCGGCAGAAGACGTGCCTCGATCGCGTCTTCCGCGAATTCCGCTGAAAGAGGTTCGACACGATGATCCAGAACATTCCCGAAGGGGTCGACAGCAAGTTCCGGCTCGTGCTGTTGATCGCGCGTCGCGCGGAGCAGTTGATGCGAGGCGCGCGCCCCAAGATCAAGACCGAACGCGCCTTGAAGCCGACCCGTCTCGCCGCCGAAGAGTTCGAGGAGAACGAGGTTCGGTGGGATTACGGCGAGGAGGGCGGCGTCCTCGAGCCGGCCACCGAGGAGACCGCCGGCGAAGAGATGGAAGAGGAAGAAGAGGCCGTTTCCTCGCTCGACTAAGGCGCGGGCCCCGGCGGGCCAGAGCCAGGCTATGAAGGGGCGTCCGCAAGTTCTCCTCGGAGTCTCCGGCGGCATCGCCGCGTACAAGTCGGCGGAGATCGTCCGCCGACTTGTGGAGCGTGAGGTCGAGGTACGGGTCGCGATGACCCGCGCCGCTCAGGAGTTCGTCGCGCCGCTGACCTTCGCCGTCCTGTCGGGCCACGAGGTCTATCTGGATGTCTTCGGCAGCGGCAACTCTCCGCGCATGGATCACATCGAGCTGGCGGACTGGACCGACGTTCTCCTGGTCGCGCCGGCGACGGCCCACACGATCGCGCGGCTCGCCAACGGACTCGCGGACGACTTCCTGACGACCTACGCCCTCGTCCACCGCGGGCCGAACCTGATCGCCCCCGCCATGGAGACGCGGATGTGGGAGCATCCGGCGACCCGGAGAAACCTGGAGCTGCTCGCCGCGCGCGGCGCGCGCTTCGTGGGCCCGGCAACGGGCTTCCTCGCCTCGGGTCGGGACGGTTCCGGCCGGATGGCCGAGCCGGCCGAGATCGTAGAGGCAGCGCTCGCGCTCGCGAGCTCGGCGCGACGCGACCTCGAGGGCCTGCGGGTTCTCGTCACCGCCGGACCGACGCGCGAGCGGCTCGACCCGGTTCGATTCGTCTCCAACCGTTCGAGCGGTCGGATGGGTTACGCGCTCGCGGAGTCGGCGCGCGACCGGGGAGCGCGCGTGACGCTCCTCTCCGGCCCGACCGGGCTCGTTCGACCGGAGGGACTGCGGTTCGTCTCGTTCGAAAGCTCTGCCGATCTCGAGAACCTCCTCGCCGCCGAATTTCCGGAGTGCGACGTTCTCGCGATGGCCGCCGCGGTCGCCGACTTCATCCCGGACCCGAGCCCGGAGAAGCTGCACCGCGAGGATGGGGAGCGGCGCGTGCGGCTCGTCCCCGCCCGGGACCTGGTCGCCGGGCTCGCTCCGCTGCGGCGGAACCAGACGGTCGTCGCGTTCGCGGCCGAAACCGGCGACCTCGAGGCACGCGGGCGCCGGAAGATGGAAACGAAGCGCGCGGACTTGGTCGTCGTCAACGACGTCGGCCGACCCGACGTCGGCTTCGACGCGATGGAGAACGAGGTTCTCTTGATCGTGCGTGATGGGCCGGCGGAGCGGATTTCCCGGCGGAGCAAGCGCGAGGTCGCCGACCGGATCTGGGACGCGGTCGAGCGCGTTCGAACTTCGGGAGAACCGGCTCTGCGTTCGCCGCGGGCAGACGGGAACTGAGAGCCGGGGTGCTCGACCGGCCGGGGCTTTCCGAGGAGCTCGAGTTCTTCCGCGACCTCGGTTTCCAGGAGCTCTTCGTCACGACGCCTTCGCCGCCCGACCTGGTCGCCGGCTCGATGCCGGACCTGGCATCCCTCGAGCGGTTTCTCGCCGGCTGTCCTCGCTGCAAGCTTTCCGGCTCGCGCACCCGGATCGTCTTCGGCGCCGGAAACCCGAGGGCGGACCTGATGTTCGTGGGCGAAGCGCCGGGTCGCGAGGAAGACGAGCAGGGACTTCCGTTCGTCGGAGCCGCCGGGGGACTCTTGACGAAGATCATCGAGGCGATGGGAACGACCCGGGACGACGTCTACATCGTCAACACGGTCCGGTGCCGCCCGCCCGACAACCGCAACCCCGAAAGAGACGAAGTCGCAGCGTGCCGGCCGTTCCTCGAAGAACAGATCCGCTTGATTGCCCCGAAAGTGATCGTCACCCTCGGGGCTTTCGCGGCGCAGGCAGTCCTCCGGACCGAGGCCGCGATTTCCCAGCTGCGCGGCCGCTGGCAGCTCGCCCACGGCGCCCGCGTGATGCCGACCTATCACCCCGCCTTTCTGCTGCGCTCGCCGAAGCACAAGAAGGAAGTCTGGGAAGACATGCAGAGAGTCCGGGATCACCTCGCTGCCGGAAGCCCGAAGTCCTGACGCGGCGAAACCTATAATCGCCGTCCCGTGCCGCTGTCTTCGGGTGCCCGTCTCGGCCCATACCAGATCGTCGCACCGCTCGGCGCCGGAGGAATGGGCGAGGTTTACAGGGCGCGCGACACGCGGCTCGAGCGCGACGTCGCCATCAAGGTGCTCCCGGAGTCCATGCTCTCCGACGCGCAGGCCCTCGCCCGCTTCGAGCGCGAGGCGAAGCTCGTTGCGGCGCTGTCCCACCCCAACATCCTCGCGATCCACGACATCGGGAAAGACTCCGGCGTTTCGTACGCGGTCACGGAGCTTCTGCAGGGCGAGACGCTCCGGGAACGGATGAACGCCGGAGCTGTGCCGCTCCGGAAGGCGGTCGACTACGCGAGGCAGATCGCGCGGGGTCTCGCCGCCGCGCACGGCCGCGGAATCGTGCACCGGGATCTGAAACCCGAGAACGTCTTCGTCATCGCGGACGGCCACGTGAAGATCCTGGACTTCGGGCTCGCCAAGCAGCGCGCCTCCGGGGAGGAAGGTGGGTCGAGCGAGGGTCCCACGGTCGCGCGGACCATGCCCGGGACCATCCTCGGCACGGTCGGCTACATGTCGCCGGAGCAGGTGCGGGGCGAGGCGACAGACCATCGGACGGACGTCTTTTCCTTCGGGGCGGTGCTCTACGAGCTCGTCTTCGGGTCTCCCCCGTTCCGGGCGGAGACCGAAGTGGAGAGCATGGCGGCGATTCTCCGGGACGACCCGCCCGCGCTCGCCCGGCGCGGCGCGACGCCCGCCCCCTTGGCCGGCATCATCGCGCGGTGTCTCGAGAAGAGACCGGAGGAGCGGTTCCAGTCCGCGAGCGACCTCGCCTTCGTACTCGGGATGTTCGAGGAGACGGGCGCGGCGGAGGCATCGGAAGAGCGGGAAACGTCGGCAACGCCTTCGCGGCGCTCCGCCGTCGCGGCGAGGGCGACGACCTCCGATTCTTCGCGCGCGTCGATCGCGGTCCTCCCTTTCCGGAACATGAGCGCCGACCCGGAGAACGAGTACTTCAGCGATGGCATCACCGAAGAGATCATCAATGCCCTTTCGAGGATCGAAGCGCTCCGCGTCGCCTCGCGCACGTCGGCCTTCGCGTTCAAGGGAAAGGATCAGGACGTGCGAGGGATCGGCACCGAGCTCGGAGTGCGAACGGTCCTCGAGGGGAGCGTCCGACGCTCCGGCTCGCGGCTGCGGGTCACGGCCGAGCTCGTCAGCGTCGCGGACGGTTACCACCTCTGGTCGGAGCGATACGACCGGGAGATGCAGGACGTCTTCGAGATCCAGGACGAGATCGCGCTCGCCATCGCGGGGACGCTGAAGGTCCGGCTGCTCGCCGGGGAAGAGGGCGCGATCGTCTCGCGGGGGACCGAGGACTTCGAGGCCTACAACCACTACCTGAAGGGGAAGTACTTCTTCAACCGGCGCGTGCCGCGTCAGGCGATCACGGAATTCGAGAGAGCGATCGCGCGGGATCCAGGTTATGCGCCTGCCCATACCGGCCTCGCCGACGCGTATTGCATCTTCGGTTTCTACGGGGGCATCCCGACGCTCGACGCTTTCGCAAAGGCGCGCGCCGCGGCGTCGAAGGCGCAGGAGCTGGAGCCGGACTCTCCCGAAACGCACCTGGCGCTCGGCCTCGTGGAGCATTACTACGGGTGGAATTTCGACCTCGAAGATCGGGAGTTCAATCGCGCGATCGAGCTCTCACCGCGCTCCCCGGCGGCCCACTCGTGGCTCGGCTTGAAGCGCGCATTCCTCGACGATCCAGTCGAGGCGCGGCGGCACGCAGTTCGGGCGAGGGAGCTCGAACCCCTTTCACCCAACGTTCAGACGAACGTCGCCTGGTCGTACTTCGCGGAGCGCCGCTACGGGGACGCGGAGCGCGAGCTTCGACGTGCGTTGGAGCTCGACCCCGACGCGCTCTACCCGCTGTGGGCGTACGGGCTGACCCTTCAGATCGAAGGGAAGCACGACGAGTCGGTCGCGACATTCGAAAAGGCGGTGGCGCTCACCGACCGTGGGCAGACGTGGTACCTGGGGCACCTGGGCGGCAGCTATGGCACGGCGGGGAGGCACCCTGACGCTCGACGCGTGCTCGATGAGCTTCTCGAACGATCGTCGAACGAATACGTGGCCCCGTTTCACGTCGCTCACGTTCACCTGGGTCTGGGCGATTTCGACGCGGCGGTTGCGGCTCTCGAGCTCGCCGTCGAGCAGCGAAATGCACTGGCGTGGTGGCCGACCTCCGCGCCGCAGTTCGCCCCCCTCCGGTCGAATCCGCGGCTTAGGAGCGTCCTGGCGAAGATCGTTCCGGCCTGAGCCTTGATTGGTTCGGTCACGCGCCACCTCATTGCCATCAGCTGAGCGGCATACCTCCGCTGGCGCCAAGCGAATGAAGGCACATGAGATTCCGGTCGTTTCTCACTTGAGATCGGGCGGAAACTGCTCTGGCAGGGGTGGCCCATTTCTCCGTTTAGCCCATGGTGCCGCGGAGGTCGGGGCGCACTACGGCGTCGTCGGCATCGTCCCGAAGATCGGGAAGTGGCTCGCGGCGCCCATGAAGAAGAGCATCGGGATCGAAAGCCACGCGTTCGTCCGAGACGCCAGGAACGCACGCCGCGCCCACTTCGGCAGGTCGGCCGGCGCCGGCGTCCCCGACTCCGCGGTCGCGCGCGTCGCGGCGATGATCTTCTTCTGAAGCGGCCAGATGATCATCCAGACGTTCATGAACATGATCATCCCGAGCCCACCGCCCACGGCGATCGCCATCGTCCGGTTGCTCCCACCGTTGCGGATGATCGGAACCACGATCCATGCGGTGACCACGACGAGCACGGTGATCACGACCGCGAGGACGCGGCCGTCCTTCAGCGGTCCGCCGGCGACCGACATCCGGTAGAGCATCGCGATGACGACCCATACCGCGATCCAGACGACCAGCACGATGCCGATCTTCGCGTCGATCTTCTCGGTGTGGAGGAGAAGGGCGTAGTAGATCAGGCCCGTTCCGACCGTCAGAACGGCGCCCCAGCGGAACCACCACAGGGAGCGCGTCAGGAGCGGCGGGTTCATCTTGCCCTTGATCGAGGCGTCGACCTCCTTCTGGAAGTTGACGTTGACGAGATTGAACCAGTAGAGGATCCCGATCCAGGTGACGCCGCCCAAGAAGTGCGCCCACCGAAGAAGGAACGTGACGTTGGTCTGCCAGTCCTGGGGCCAGGTCAGCATGGAAACCTCCTCATTCGAGCGGCCCCAAGAGCGCCTCCGGCGTCATGGCAGCAGCGATCTCTTCCTCCGTCAGAATCTTCTTCTCGAGCAGCACCTGGTTGACGCGCACGCCGCGCGACACGGCTTCCTTGAAGACCTCGGCGGCCGGCGCATAGCCGATCCGCGGAGTCAGCGCGGTCACGACCGATGGCGACTCCTCGAGATAGCGCCGACATTTCTCGACGTTCGCCGTGATGCCGTCGATCGACCGCCCGCGCACGACCGGCAGAAAGTTGACGAAGAGCTGAGGCCCCTTCGTCAGGTTGTACGCGAGCAGCGGCATCATGACATTCAAATCCAGCTGCCCGCCGCCGACCGCGAGCTTGTTCGCGGTGTCGAAGCCGACGATCTGGAAGCACAGCATGTTCAGACACTCGAGGATCGCCGGGTTGACCTTGCCCGGCATGATCGACGAGCCCGGCTGGACGGCCGGCAGGCGGATCTCGTCGAAGCCCGTTACCGGCCCGGACGCGAGCAGCCTCAGGTCATTGGCGATCCGGCCGAGCTCCACGGCGAAACCGGAGAGCGCCGCGGAGTAGTCGCCGGCCGCCGCCCGGCTCTGCAGCGCCTCGCGCGGGTCGGCCGCCGGCCGCAACTCTTCGCCGGTCATGGCCGAGAGACGCCCGATCGCCTTCTCGCGGAAGCCCGGCGGCGTGTTCAGTCCGGTTCCGGCCGCGGTCCCTCCGAGCGCGAGTTCGGTCAGCCCGCCCAAGGCCCGGTCGATCACGGCGCGTCGGCGGGCGAGGGCCGCGGAGTACGCCCGGAACTCCTGCCCGAGAGTGACCGGGACCGCGTCCATCAGGTGCGTGCGCCCCGACTTGACGACCCCGCGGAACTCTTCGCCCTTGCGCGCGAAGGAGTCGGCGAGGAGGCCGATCTCGGGGGACAGCTTTCGTCCGACCGCCAGCGCCGCCAAGTGGAGAGCGGTCGGGAAGGTGTCGTTGGTGGACTGACCGAGATTGACGTGGTCGTTCGGATGGACCGCCGAGCGATCCCCGCGGGGTTTGCCCAGGATCTCCGCGGCGCGGCCTGCGATCGTCTCGTTTACGTTCATGTGAAAGGAAACGCCGGCGCCTGCCTGGTAGACGTCCACGACGAACTGGTCCCGATGCTTGCCGGACAGGACTTCGTCGCAGGCCTGGACGATCGCGCGCACGAGGGTGGAGTCGAGCCTTCCCATCTCGAGGTTTGTCTCGGCGCACGCCTTCTTGATGCGGGCGTAGGCGCGGATCATCTCGGGATGGGCGCGCTCGCCGGAAATCGGATAGTTCTCGATCGCCCGGGACGTCTGCGCGCCCCAGTAGGCTTCGTCCGGAATTTCGCGCACCCCGAGGCTGTCCTTCTCCGGTCTCAGAGGATCTCCTGGGCTGCTAAGCTGCAGCGTGGGCGCGGAGTCTCTCGCACGAGCTTTGCAACATTAGCATCTTTCGGCGCGCCGTCGGGATTCCGCCCGACCGCGTGACACCGCAGAAGGAGGACCGATGACGATCGAAGCCAAGAAGTACGACCACCTCGTGGGAAACCTCCAGGGTTTCTCACCCAAGCAGATCGAGCAGCACATCAAGCTGTACCAGGGATACGTGAAGAAGATCAACGAGATCCGGTCGGAGATGGAGAAGATTCCGTTCGAGGAGCGCAAAGACAAGGCGAACTTCTCCTTCGGGAAGTTTTCCGAGCTCAAGCGGCGCGAATCGGTGCCCTACAATGGCGTGTACCTGCACGAGATGTACTTCGACAATCTCGGCGATTCGCAAGGCGCGCCCAAGTCGGATCTGGCGCGCGCCATCGAGGGGTCGTTCGGAAGTCAGTCGAACTGGGAAGAGGACCTGAGGGCATGCGCGGAGACGGCGACCGGAGGCTGGGTCCTCCTGACTTACGACCGGATCGACCGGATGCTCCATCACAACCAGGTGTGGGAGCACTCCAACGGCATCATGCTCAACCAGGAGCACCTGCTCGCGCTCGACACCTGGGAGCACGCCTTCATGATCGACTTCGGGACGGACAAGAAGTCCTATCTCACGGCGTTTCTGAAGAACGTGAACTGGCAGGTCGTCGCGGACCGTCTCGAAAAGGCAACCCAGCGAGCGCGCGCCGCCTGATCCGAGGTCCGGTTTCCGCGCTGCCGTGGCTCGCGGCGACGGCCGCGCTCGTCGTCTGCTCCGCGCTCGCGGGGACCTCCGCGGCCTGCCGCGAGGAACGCCCGGAGAAGACACCCCGCGATCCGGCTCGCGTTTCGCGGGCGCCCGCGACGATCCCGGATCCGCGCTATCCCTTCCGGCGCGAGGAGCGCGCCGCTGTCGATGAATTTCTGCGCGCGAATCCCGGCTTCCGCGTGGCGACCGACGCCGACCGGCGCGAATCGGAATCGAGCGACCTGTCGAAACTCTACGGCGTCTATCACCCTTACTTCCTGCGCGGAGATGTCAACGACGACGGAATCCTCGACTTCGTTCTCGCTTTCGTGCGGCGAGACTCCGACCCGGATTCTCCCTGGTTCTCGATCGTGGTGTTCGCCGGAAAGGATCACGGGGGCTTCGCGCCGGGCACGTTTCTCGAGCGCGACGTCTCGCTCGCTGACGGCGATCTCTCCGTGGATCGCGACTCGATCGTGATCACTCCGGACACGGACGAAGAGAACAGCACGCGCCGATATCGATGGGATCCGGTTCGCCGCTCCTACGTCTTCGTTCGCGACCAGACGGAGGACGAGCCGGCGCCGGCGACGCAGACGTAACATGCCGCGGGGACAGGTCCTGCGGACCTGCACCCGCCACCTTACTCGTGTAGTGATGCGCGCGGTCTCCGTCGCTCTCCCCCTCCCGATCCGGAAAAACTTCGCCTATCGGGTCCCGGAGACGCTGCCCCTTCCGCCGCCCGGCACCCGCGTGCGCGTCCCGTTCGGCGAGCGGGTGCTGACGGGAGTCGTCGTATCGGACGGGGCCGACGCTGAGGGAAAGGGCTCGCTCCTCCGGGGCGTCCTCGAAGTGCTCGACGACGCTCCGGTGTGTCCCCCCGAGATGCTGGAGACCGCGGCGAAAGTCGCGCATCGGTTCTTTGCGGCGGAAGGTGAGATCTTGAAAAGCGCACTGCCTGCGCGGCTCCACGCGACCGGCTCGGTCCGGTACCGGATCACCGAGAAGGGCGCTCTCGCCGCGGCGCGGGCGGATACCGAGGCGCGCCCTTTTCTCGAAGCGCTCGCCGACGGACGCGTGGCCCGGCTGGCGGAGCTCCCGCCGGAGGCGCGCCCCCGACGCGAGACGGTGCGGGCGCTCGAGGAGAAGGGATGGATCCGTGCGGTCTCCCGCGAGCGCCGCGAAGCCCGCCGCCCCATCCTCGCCTATCTTCCGAGCCGCGTCGGCGCGGCGGAACGAGAGACGCTACTCGGCCGCAGCCGGCGCGGTCGGGAGGCCCTCGCCTGGCTCGACGAGCTCGGACGGCCGGCCACCGCGGCCGACGTCCGCCTCGCGACGGGCGCCGGCCCTGCCGTCCTGCGCGGACTCGCTCAAAAGGGTCTCCTCCTGACCTTCGAGCAGATCGAAAAGGAAGAACCGTCGCCGCTGTCGTCGACCGCTCTCCTTGCCCCGCCGGACCTCGTTCTGACCGCGGAGCAGTACAGGGCGCTCGAGACGATCCGCTCGGCGATTGGAGAGCGGCGTTACCTCCCGGCGCTCCTCCAGGGAGTCACGGGGAGCGGAAAGACCGAGATCTATCTTCGGGCGATCGCCGCCGCCTGGGACCTCGGCCGCGGCAGCGTGTGGCTCGTTCCCGAGATCGCGTTGACCCCGGTCTTTGCCCGACAGCTGCGCCGGCAGTTCGGGGAGCGCGCCGCGGTGCTCCACTCGGCGCTCTCGGAAGGGGAGCGCGCCCGGGCGTGGGATCGCGTCCGCTCGGGCGACGCTCCGATCGTGATCGGCCCCCGGTCCGCCGCGTTCGCCCCGGTGACCGATCCGGGACTCTTCGTGGTCGACGAGGAGCACGACCCGTCCTACAAGCAGCGCGAGAACCCGCGTTACGACGCCCGGGAAGTCGCGGCCATCCGCGCGAAGGCGAACGGCGCCGCGCTCGTCATGGGATCCGCGACGCCGTCGATGGAGGCGTATTACGCGGCGCGGACCGGAAAGATGGCGTCGCTTCGCCTGACGTCGCGCATCGAATCGCGGCCGCTCCCACGGGTCGAGATCGTGGACCTTCGTCGGGAAAAAGCGAGCCCGGAGGAGAAAGGGGTCCCGCTCTTTTCTGCGGCGCTCCTCGAGCGTCTCACGGAGACGTTCGGCCGGGGCGAGCAGGCGATCCTCCTCCAGCCGCGCCGCGGCTTCGCGCCGTTTCTCCTCTGCCGCGAGTGCGGCTTCGACTTCCGCTGCTCCCGCTGCAGCGTCTCGCGGACCGTGCACGACCGGGGACGGCGCCTGATTTGCCACTACTGCGGCGAGAAAGTTCCGAGGCCGGAGCGGTGTCCCGAGTGTGGCGGATCACTCCTCGAGGCAATTGGAGCGGGCACCGAGCGCGTCGCGGAGCGGTTCGCGCAGCTCTTCCCGGACGTGCCCTGGACGATCCTCGATCGGGATTCCGCTCGGCGCCGGGGGGTCGAGGCGGTCGTCGACGACGTCCTCTCGGGCCGCGCCCGGTGTCTCATCGGAACCCAGATGGTCGCCAAGGGACACGATTTCCCGAACGTGACCGCGGTGGGGGTCCTCTCGGCCGACTCGATCCTGAACTTTCCCGATTTTCGCGCGGCCGAGAAGACCTTCCAGCTCCTTTCGCAGGTGGCCGGCCGGGCCGGCCGCGGCGACCTGCCGGGCACCGTCCACGTCCAGACGTTTCATCCGGGTCATCCCGCGATCCTGCGCGCCGCGGCCCACGACGTGGACGGTTTCGCGGGGGAGGAGCTCCTGTTCCGGCGCACCTTCTTCTATCCGCCGTTCTCCGAGCTCGCGGCCGTCCTCGTGTCCTCGCCGAACCGCGAGAAGGCGGAGGAGGTCGGACGGGAGATCGGCCGAGCACTGGAGACCGCCGCCCTGGGGAAGCCGGTCCGGATCTCCGGTCCGGCGCCCGCCCCGATCGAGCGACTCCAGGGGAGATGGCGGTTCCAGACCCTGCTGCGGGCTCCCGACCGTGCGGCGATCCTGTCGCTTCTCGAAGATTCGATTCCGGAGCGGTCTCCCGCCGGCGCGCAGGTGGCCGTCGACGTGGACCCGCAGGACCTGATGTAGAGAGCGAGGCCAGCCGCTACAATCCAACGAAATGAACGGCGAGGACGGGCAGTTCGAGGAGCCGATCCTGCGCCTCCGGCGCCGGATCGAGGAGCTCGCGACGCTTCCCGACGACGCCGCCCACCGCAAGGAGATCGAACGCCTCCGCGAGAAGCTCGTGCGGGTCTCGAGAGAAATTTACGCGGGCCTGACTCCCTGGCAGAAGACGCTGGTCGCCCGGCACCCTGCGCGTCCGTACACCCTCGACTACATCGGAGCGCTCATGACGGACTTCGTCGAGCTCCACGGGGATCGCAAGTTCGCCGACGACCCCGCAGTCGTCGCCGGGATCGCGCGGTTCCGCGGCCGGCCGGTCGCCGTCGTCGGTCATCAGAAGGGGCGGGACACGAAGGAAAAGATCCGGAGGAACTTTGGAATGCCGCGTCCGGAAGGTTTCCGGAAGGCGCTCCGGGTGATGCGCCTCGCGGAAAAGTTCGACCGCCCCATCCTCTCCTTCGTCGATACCGCCGGCGCCTACCCCGGCATCGACGCCGAGGAGCGCGGCCAGGCCGAGGCCATCGCCGTCAACCTTCGAGCCATGTCGGCCTTCCGCGTCCCGATCGTTGTGATCGTCACCGGCGAGGGAGGCTCCGGCGGCGCGCTCGCGCTCAGCGTCGGCGACCGGATCCTGATGCTCGAGCACGCGATCTATTCGGTCATCTCGCCGGAAGGCTGCGCAGCCATCCTGTGGAAGGACGCTTCGCGCAAGAAAGAGGCGGCCGAGGCTCTTCGCCTGACCGCCGGCGACCTGAAGGAGTTCGGCATCATCGACGAGATCATCCCCGAGCCGCCGGGCGGGGCGCATGCCGATCCGATGGGCGCGGCTGCGGCCGTGGCGGAAGCGATCGAGCGCCACCTGAAGGACGTGTCCGATTTGACGAGCGAGGAGCGCCGCGAGCGGCGGTATCGGAAGTTCCGGGCAATGGGCCGGCACGAGGAGCAGCCGGGCGAATAGGCCCGCGGACTCCATTTGTCCCACCTTCGACCGGATCCTGCCGCCATGGAAGCCATTTCGACCGTGACCGCCGATCTTCTCGCCGGATTGGAAGCCGCCCGACCGAGCGACTCGACCGGTCTCCTGGCCCGGGAGGCCGGAGTGCCACGCGTGATCGCCGGTCTGCTCGAGGCACGCGGCATCGGGACCGCCGCGGAGGCAGATCGGTTCTTTCGTCCGGACCAGTCGCAGCTCCACGACCCCTTCCGGCTCGCCGGAATGGACGAGGCCGTCCGCCTGCTCCTGTCGGCGGCGCGCGCCGGGCGGCGCGTCGTCGTCTTCGGCGACTACGACGTCGACGGCGTGACGGCCGTGGCGCAACTCAAGGCGGCGCTTTCCCGGGTCGGCGCGCCGGCCGTCGCTTTCATTCCCCACCGGTTGAAGGACGGGTACGGGCTTGCCCCCGATACCGTGCGGCGCGTCCTCGCAGAGCTTCGACCGTCGGTGATCGTGACCGTCGACTGCGGCATCACGGCGGTCGAAGGCGTGGCGTGCGCCCGCGAAGCCGGCGTCGAAGTGGTCGTGACCGATCACCATCTCGTGCCCGAAAAGCTCCCGGAAGGAGCCGTCGTCATCAACCCGAGACAGCCGGGCTGCTCCTACCCGTACAAGGACCTCTCCGGCTCCGGGATCGCGTTCAAGCTCGCCGAAGCGATCGCGCTCCGAGGCGGCGCCGGACTTTCCCGGGAGTCGCTTCTTCGAGCGGCCTGCCTCGGCACGATCGCGGACATCGTGCCGCTGACCGGCGAGAATCGCGCGATCGCGGCACTCGGCCTGGCGGCGCTCGCCCGCCCGCGCGCGCCGGGGCTCGCGGCTCTCCTCGAAGCGTGCGGAATCGAGCCGGGCCGAGCGCCCACGTCCGAAGAGGTCGCGTTCCGGATCGCCCCCCGGTTGAACGCCGCCGGACGGCTCGACACGGCGGAGCTCGCCCTGGCGCTCTTCGAGGAGAGGGACCCGTCCCGGGCCGGCGAGATCGCGCGAGAGCTCTGCGCCGAGAATGCGCAACGGCAGGCGATCGAGCGCCGCGTTTTCGGCGAGGCGAGGGAGCGGATCGCGAAGTCGTTCGATCCCGATCGCGACGCGCTCCTGGTGGAAGCCGATCCGTTTTGGCACCGGGGCGTGCTCGGAATCGCGGCAGCCCGGCTCGCGCGGGAATACAACCGGCCGGTTCTCCTCTTCGCCCTGGAGGGAGAGCGGGCGCACGGCTCGGGAAGGAGCATCCCGGGGGTGTCGCTCCACGACACGCTGAAGGATCTTCGCCACCGCTTCCTCGACTTCGGCGGGCACGACCAGGCAGTCGGCGGCACGCTCGCCTCGGCGGGTTTCGCCGCCTTCCGCGAGGAAGCGCGCCTGCTGTTCGAAGAACGCGTGCCGCGCGGGACGTTCGTCCGCCGCGAGACCGCGGACGTCGAGCTTCCACTGGAAGACATTTCCGACGAGACCCTCTCCCACCTCGAGCGCTTCGAGCCGCACGGCGCCGGAAATCCGCGCCCCGTTTTCTCCTGCCGCGCCGCCCGTGCCCGGGAACGGTTCCGCCCGATCGGGGAGACCGGCCTGCGGGGCCGGCTCGAAGGGGCGACAGCAGACTTCGACGCAGTCTGCTGGAGCTCCGCCGGACCGCTCGACGGGGATTGGGAAAGCGGCGGGTCCTTCGCGCTCCACTACCGTATCGCCGTGAGCCGCTGGAGCGGGCGGCCCGAGATCGAGATCGTGCGGGCGGTGGCAGCGCAGCCGCAACCGTTTTCGAGAGTGCCCTCTTCGACGCCGGCAGAGCTCGCGCCCGCTCCGTGAAACTCTCGCGGCTCGAGATCGGAATCCTCGTCTTCGGCGCGGCGTTTCTCGCGCTGATCGCCTTTTTCTTCCGAGCGGGACAGGCGCCTCCCTCCGGAGGCGCAAGCTTCGCGGGCGGCGGACGGGGGAGCGCTCGCGTCCCTGCCGGAGCGCCCGGCGGTCAACCCACGACGCTTCTTCAGGGTTTCGACTACACCGAGTCGGTCGGGGAGAAGCCGCTCTTCCGGATCCGATCGGAGCGCACGATCGGCTTCGGATCGGGCGCCGGACTGCCTCCGAACTGGTACGCGCTCGAGAAGGTCTCGCTCACCATCTACCCGGAATCCGGCGCGCCCGTGACCGTTCTGGCGGATCGCGCGCAATACGACGACCGGACGAAAGCGGCCGTTCTGTCCGGGAACGTTCGGTGGGTCGAGTCACAGGACGGTGCGCTCGGGGAGACCGAAAAGCTCGAATTCGATCCTTCGAAGCGGACTTTGCGGGCTCCGACGAACCTTCACTTCACGCGGGGGACGTTCGACGTCCGGGCCGCATCGGGGAACTACGACGTTCGGACTCGCAAGCTCGCGCTCGCGGGACCGATCCGCGGGTCCGGGACGGGGCAGGGAAGCGGCGGTCTCTCTTCGATCGCGGCGAATTCCGGTGAGTACCGCCGCGAGGAGGCGGTCATCGAGCTCGCCGGGAACGTTTCGGCCACCTCGGCGAAGGGAGACACCCTCTCCTGCGGACGGCTCTTGATGAGACTCTCCGAAAACAACCGGCCCGAGTGGGCACGGGCGTTTTCGAAAGTGAGCGGGACCCTCGCGCCGACCGCCCCCGGCGCATCCTCGCGCGCGTACTCCGCCGACGAGGCGGCGCTCTTCTTCGATCCTTCCGGAGAGGTTCGGTCGGTCCACCTGACGGGGAACCCTGCGACGGTGACGGAGCCGAACCGCCGGCTCGCGGCCCGCTCCGTGGATCTCGACATCGCGGGCGGCCGCCCGGTTTCGGCACGCGCGAACGGAGACGTGCGCCTTCGATCGGACCGTGGAAACGCCGAGGCCGTGCGCGCGAGCGCGTCCTTCGCAGCCGGTGGAGATTTTCAAACCCTCGAGCTCGAAGGGGATGTCCACCTGGAGGGGGACGGCCGGACGGGGCGCGCAGATCGGGTCGTGGACCTCCCCGACCGCGGGGTCTGGCTCTTGACGGGCACTCCTGAAAAATCGGCGACCGTCGAAGAGGGCGGGTCGCGGGTCTCGGCGTCCCGAATCGAAATCGACCGGAATCGAAAATCGCTCTCCGCGGAGGGGAAGGCCCGCGCCGTTTTCGTTCCCGCCAAAGACCGTCCCGCAAACGGCGCCGCATTCCTCGGGGATCCGAGTCGACCTACGTACGGCAAAGCCGAGAAGATCGTCCTCGACCAGGCGTCGCACCTCGCGTCCCTCTCCGGATCGGCCAGCCTCTGGCAGGACTCTTCGTCGGTCTTCGCCGACGACATTACCGTAAACGACGCCGAGAAGAGCGCCGCCGCCGTCGGCAAGGTTCGCACGGTCTTGACCCGCGCGCCCGCGCCCGCCGCACGCGCGCGCGAGGAGCCGACGGTCGTCACCGCGCGGCGGCTTCTCTACCGGGAGAGCGAGGCGAGCGCCGTTTTCGAAGACGCGGTGACCGTCACGCGCGGCGCGTGGCGGGCGACGGGAGACCGCGGGGTCGCCTTCTTCGGGAAGGACAAGAGGTTGGAAAGGGTCGAGCTCTCCGGCGGGGTCGCGCTCGCCGATCGCGCGACCGGTCGGACCGGATCCGCGGATCGGGCCGTCGATTATCCGGACGAGGGGCGGACGGTCTTGAACGGCAGCCCGGCGCGGGTCTCCGACGCCGAAGGCAACCGCGTCGCCGGATCCACGTTGACGATCACAGGCCGCGGGAAGAACGTCCTTGTGACGGCGCCCGAAGGCGGTAAGACCGAAACGATCCACAAGACCAAATCGAACTGAGGGATTCCGCCCGCGCGCGACGCCCTCCGACCGCGACGATCCACTATCCTTGGTCCGTGGGAGAGAGTCGAGAGGGCGCGCTGCCCCTGCCTCCGGGAGACGCGGATACGGCCGCGCGCCGCGGGGAAGCGCGGCCGCTCCTCGTCGCCGAAGGACTGGTCAAGTCCTACTCCGGACGCACGGTCGTCTCCGGAGTGTCGCTCGAGGTCGCGGCGGGGGAGATCGTCGGACTTCTCGGCCCGAACGGCGCCGGCAAGACCACGACGTTCTCGATCGTGGTCGGCTTGGTCGAGCCGGACGCCGGGACGGTCCGATTGGGCGATCGCGACCTGACGGGTCTCCCGATGTATCGCCGCGCCCGCGCCGGGATCTCGTATCTCCCGCAGGAACCTTCGGTCTTCCGGAAGATGACGGTCGAGGAGAATCTCCTCGCGATCTTGGAGACGCTCGACCTTCCCCACTCGGCGCAGCGGGAGCGGGCCGACGAGCTCCTGGCCGAGTTCGGCCTCGAAGGGGTGCGCGACCATCGTGCCTACACGCTGTCGGGTGGAGAGCGGCGTCGCGTCGAAATCGCTCGCAGCCTGGTCGTTTCTCCCTACTTCCTCCTGCTCGACGAGCCGTTCGCCGGGATCGACCCGCTCGCGGTGCTCGACATCCAGTCGATCGTGCGACGTCTGGCGTCTTCCGGGATCGGAGTCCTCGTCACGGACCACAACGTCCGCGAGACTTTGTCGATCGTCGACCGCGCTTATATAATCAACGCCGGCGAGATTTTGCGGGCTGGCACGCCGCTTGCCTTGTCGAATGACGCCGTCGTAAAAAAGATCTATCTGGGGGAGGCGTTTCAACTCCGCTAGGCTGGCCAGGCAAGTTCATCTTCGATGGCTCTAGAACAAAAGCTCAACCTCAGGCTCTCCCAGCGTCTGGTGATGACGCCGTCGCTGCAGCAGGCGATCAAGCTGCTGCAGATGTCGAAGCTCGAGCTCCAGGACGTCCTGACCCAGGAGATCGTCGAGAACCCGCTGCTCGAAGAGGAAGAGGAGGCGGTCGCCGCCGAGACGCCGACCGAGGCGGAGGTCGAGTCGGACGCCTCGGCCGCCAAGGAAGCGGACGTGGAAGCTGCTCCCGCTTCGCCCGACGTGGCCGAAACGCCGGTCGAGAAGGAACGGGATTCCTTCGACGAGATCGACTTCGATTCCTACTTCGAGGATTACCTGGATAGCGCCTACAACCCGCGACAGTACGAGGACACCGAGCAGGTGCCGCTCGAGAACACGCTCTCGCGGCCACAGGGGCTGCCCGAGCACCTGAACTGGCAGCTCTCGATGTCCGACTCCCCGGCCTCCGTCCGCGAGATCGCGCAGTACTTGGTCGGCAACATCGACGGGGACGGATACCTGCGCGTCTCGCGGGACGAGATCCGGGCGGCCGGCTTCGCCGAGGAGAAGGAAGTCGAGGCGGCGCTCGCCCTCGTCCGCTCCTTCGATCCCCCGGGTGTCGGAGCCTTCGACCTGCCGGACTGCCTTATGCTCCAGATCCGCGCGCTCGGAATCGACAACACTCTGATCGAAAAAGTGATCACCGAGCACTGGTCGGAGTTCCTGAACCGGCAGTTCGCCCAGCTCGCCCGGTCGCTGAACGTCGGGTTATCACAGCTGCAGGCGGTCTTCGAGATCGTCAAGAATCTCGAGCCGAAGCCGGGCCGCAAGTATTCCGATGAACGCACGATCTATGTCGAGCCGGACGTGGCGGTCCGCAAGATCGGAGACGAGTACGTCATCCAGCTGAACGAAGACGGCCTGCCGAAGCTTCGCATCTCTGCTGCCTATCGCCGGATGCTCCGAGGCGGCAACGGCGCGATCGGCGAGGAAGCGGCGACGTACTTGAAGGACAAGATGCGCTCGGCGGTCTGGCTGATCAAGAGCCTGGACCAGCGGCAGCGGACGATCTACAAGGTCGCCGACTCGATCGTGCGCCACCAGCGCGAGTTCCTCGAGAACGGCATCGAGCACCTCCGGCCCCTCGTCCTTCGCGACGTCGCGAACGACATCGGAATGCACGAGTCGACGGTGTCGCGCGTGGTCTCGAACAAGTACATCCATACGCCGCGCGGACTCTTTCCGATGAAGTACTTCTTCCACAGCGGGATCGACTCGACGCAGGGCAGCGAAGTCTCGTCGCTCTCGATCAAGAGCAAGATCGCGAAGATCGTCTCGGACGAGGATGCGGCACGGCCCCACTCGGATGCGCGGATCATGCAGAAGCTCCGCGCGGAGGGAATTCAGATCGCCCGGCGGACCGTCGCGAAATATCGAGAAGAGCTGCGGATTCCCTCTTCGTCGCAACGCAAGCAGAGTTTCTGATCCGGATTCTACGGAGAGCTGATGGCGGTCGAATGCACCGGTCGCAACGTGGAGATCACCCCGTCGTTGATGGACTTGGCCCGCGAGCGGACGGAGCGCCTCGAGCGCCACCTCGGCGGACCCGCCAACGTGCGTGTGGTGCTCTCTCACGAGCGGCACCGATTCGGCGCAGAGATCATCGCGACCCACCGGCGGCGCCGCTGGAATGCCCACGAGTACACGGCCGACCCCCGCGCCGCGGTGGCGCTCGCCTTCGAGAAGATCGACGCGCAGGCCAAGAAGGATCTGGAGAAGCGGCGGGATCGCAAGAACCGGTCTTCGCCGCGGCTGCTTCCTCCCGAGGAGCAGGAGCCGAGGTCGCGGAAGAAACCGGAGCGGCCCGCTCCCGCGGCCGGCCCGGAGCGCCGCATCGTCCGGTCCGGCCGCCTCGCCGTCAAACCGATGAGCGCCGAGGAAGCGGCGCTCAAGATCGAAAGCTCCGAAGACGAATTCGTCGTTTTCCGGGACTCGGGAACCGAGAAGATCTCCGTTCTCTACCGGCGCCGCGACGGCAACTTCGGCCTCATCGAATGTTGACGACGGCGCGGCAGGACTCTGCACGCGCGGGATGATCCCGACCGACGCCGGCTTCCTGGGTAGCTTGATCGACGAGAGACGGATCTTCCCTGACCTCGGGGGCGGGACCGTCGAAGAGGTCCTCGCCGAGATGGCCGGCGGTCTGGCCCGAGCCGGTGTCGTCGCCGACGGCGAGGACGCGGCCCGCCGGCTGGTCGAGCGCGAGCGGATGGGCTCGACCGGTCTCGGCGAAGGAATCGCGATTCCGCACTGCAAGTTGAAGGAACTCTCGGAGGTCCTCCTCGCCGTCGGGGTATCCCATCGCGGGATCGATTTCCACTCGTCCGACGGGGTGCCGGTCACGCTCGTATTTCTCGTTCTCTCTCCCGCCGACGCGCCGGCGCTTCACCTCCAAGCACTTGCCCGGATCTCCCGCGTGATCCGGATGCCCGGAATCGCGCAGAATCTGCGGCGAAAAGAGACCCCGGCAGAGATCGCTGCCGTACTGAAGGAAGCGGAGGGTCGCCTCGCCGTGCCGGTCTGACCCGAGGGAGCGTATCCTGTCGCGGACCCTCCGATGAGACTCGCATGACCCAGTTGACCGCCGACGTCCTCCGATCCCCGGCACTCGCCGACCTCTCGTTCGACGTCGTCGCCGGCGAGACCGGCTTCGACCGGCCCATCTCGTGGGGACGAATCCAGCGCCCCGGCCTCGCGCTCGCGGGCTTTCTCTCTTTCATCAAGCCGGGGCGGATCCAGGTCCTGGGAGAGAGCGAGCTGAACTACCTCGAGACGATGCCGGCCGCGCTCCGCCGCGACCGCATCGCGATGATCTGCGCCCTCCCGGTCTCCGCCTTCGTCGTCACGAAAGGACAGGAAGTGCCGCAGGAGCTCGTTCGCGAGTGCCGGATCCGGCGCGTTCCGCTCTTGGTGTCGCCGGAGACGACTTCGGTGGTCATCCAGTCGATCACGAGGATCCTCGAGGACGAGCTCGCTCCCTCGACGACGCTGCACGGCGTCCTCGTCGACGTGTACGGTATGGGTGTTCTCCTCCTGGGCGAGTCGGGGATCGGCAAGAGCGAGTCGGCGCTCGATCTGATCCAGCGCGGGCATCGCCTCGTCGCCGATGACGTCGTCGACATCCGGAAATACCCGAACGGGTCTCTGGTCGGCCGGGCGGCCGACATGCTGCGCTACCACATGGAACTGCGCGGCATCGGGATCATCAACATCAAGCATCTCTTCGGCGTTTCCGCCGTTCGCGCGTCCAAGTCGATCGAGCTCGTGATCGAGCTCGAGCGGTGGGATCCCACGAAGTCCTACGATCGACTTGGCCTCGACGGCCAGACCTACGCGATCCTCGATCGCGCGCGCCCGTACCTGAAGCTTCCCGTCGCGTCCGGCCGCAACATCGCTCTCTTGATCGAGATTGCCGCGCGCAACGAACTCCTGAAGTCGCAGGGCTACGACGCCGCCAAGGAGTTCGCGCTCAAGGTGGACGAGGAGATCGCACGGAACGCGCTCTCGCCCGGGCGCAAGCGCGCTTGACCTCCTTGCGGAGGCGGCCCAAAGAGAAGCGGGGGAGGACGAGTCGAGCGGCCACCGCGACCGCGAAGACCCCGAAGTCTGCGCCGAAGCGCGCTGCCGCCATGCCGCCGGCACCGGAGAGCCTCGTGATCGTCACGGGCCTGTCCGGCTCCGGGAAGAGCTACGTCTTCAAGTGCCTCGAGGACATGGGTTATTTCTGCGTGGACAATCTCCCGCTGCCCCTGATCGAACCGCTTCTCTCGCAGGTCACCGCGCTCCGGGTCGGAATCATTCTGGACGTGCGCAATCCCGACTTTGCGTCGCGCTTCCCGCCCATTCTCGCGCGCGTGCGCGAACGGGTTCCGTCGACGCGCCTCGTCTTCTTGGACGCGAGCGAAGAGACCCTGATCCGGCGCTTCTCGGAGACGCGGCGTCCGCATCCTCTCTCCATCGACCGGCCCCTCCTGACGGCGTTGCGCAACGAGCGCGGACTTCTCGAGGACGTCCGGGCGCTCGCCGACGTCGTCGTCGACACTTCCGCGATGACGGTCCACGAGCTACGCTCTTTCATGCAGAAGACCTTCGTGGGGGAGGAGGGCTCGCCGCGCATGGTCGTTTCGGCGACCTCGTTCGGCTACAAGTTCGGCGTTCCGCACGACGTCGACCTGATCTTCGACGTCCGGTTCCTCGCGAACCCTCACTTCGTGCCGGAGCTCAAGCCGAAGGTCGGGACGGACCCTGCCGTCGCCGCATACATCGAGAAAGACCCGCAGACGGCGGAGTTCCTGAATCGGCTGGTCGAGTTCCTCGACTATCTGATGCCTCTCTACGAGCGAGAGCACAAGAGCTATCTCTCGATCGGCATCGGCTGTACCGGCGGAAAGCACCGATCGGTTTACGTCGCCCACGAGCTCGCGAAGAAACTGAAGCAACGAGGTCTTCCGGTGCGCGTCTCGCACCGCGACGCCACCCGCGAATGAGGAGATAATTTCGGGGATGGCTGCGAGCGTGCGGGCGAGCGGATGATCGGGATTCTGCTGGTCACGCATGGGGGGCTGGCCGAGGAGTTGAAGGCCGCAGCGCTCACGATCCAGCCGGAGATCGAGCAGATCGTCGCGGTCGCCCTCGACTGGAACCAGGTTGGCGACGAGGCGAGCCAACGCATCGCCGAGGGTCTCGAGGACGCCGACCGCGGCGAGGGGGCCATCATTCTGACCGACATGTTCGGCGGAACGCCGACGAACCTGACGCTGCCTTTTCTCAAGCGGGATCGCATCGAGATCGTGACCGGGGTCAATCTCCCGATGGTTCTGAAGTGCGCGGCACTCCAGAACAGCGGCAAACCGGTGGTCGAGATCGCGCACGTCGCGAAGGACCGGGCGCAGCGCTCGATCTACGTGGCATCGGATCTGCTCGCGGACGAGGTCGTTTCCGCGGCGGCGGAGGAGGACGGCGAAGTCCGGTGATCGAGCGGGAGCTCGCGATCCGAAACCGGCTCGGGCTCCACGCCCGCGCGGCCGCGAAGTTCGTCCAGACGGCGAGTCGCTTCAAGTCGGAGGTCAAGATCCGCAAGAACGGAGAGGAAATCGACGGCAAGAGCATTCTCGGTCTCCTCCTGCTCGCCGCGTCGCAGGGGACCCAGATCACCGTGGCGGTCTCGGGGGAGGACGAAGACGCCGCTTTCGCCGCGGTGGAAGACCTGATCATCCGGAGCTTCGACGAGGACCAATGAGCCGGCCTCGAGGTTTCCGGGAAGAGGAAACCTCGCTCCGGCGTGCGACACCGATGCTGCAGGGTCTTCCGGTTTCTCCTGGCGTCGCGGTCGGCCGCGCCGTGATCGTTCGCTTCGGGGGCCTGCCTGCCTTTCGCCGGGCGCTCGCTCCGGAAGAGTTCGACGAGGAAGAGCGACGCCTGCGCCGGGCGTCCCGCCTGGCGGCCGAGGAATTCCGGCGTCACTCGGGAGAGGCCGCCGGTGACATCGGCACGGAGCTCGCGGCCATCCTGGAAGCCCACGGCCTGATCGCGTCGGATGAGACCTATCTCACAGCCGTCTTCGAGAGAATCCAGCGCGACCACGTGAACGCGGAGTGGGCGCTCGCGGAGGTCACGCGGGAGTTCGGGCAGCGCTTCGAGACCGCCGACTCCGACGCGATGCGCGAGCGCGCCGCCGACATTCATGATGTCGCTCGCGAGATTGCCCGCCAGTTGACCGGCGGCGAATCTCTCTTGCCCGTCGAGCTTCCGCGCGGCTCGATCCTTGTCGCCGACGAGATCTCGCCGGTCGACGCCTCCCGCCTCGATCCGCGTCGAGTCCGCGCGCTCGCTCTCGAGCGGGGAGGCCCGACTTCCCACGCGACGATCATCGCGCGCTCCTTCGGATTGCCGGCAGTCGTCGGCATCGAGGGGCTCTGCGAGGCGGTCTCACCCGAAAAGCCGATCGTGGTGGACGGCGACCGTGGCACCGTCGACCCGAGCCCCTCCAAGGAGCGTCTCCGGCGCAGCCTCCTGCGCGTACGCGATCTGCGCGAGAAGGCCCGCCGCCTGCGCGCCCGGATGACCCGCGCCGCGACGACTCGAGACGGCGTCCGCATCGTGGTCCGGGCGAATCTCGAGCTCGCCCCCGAGATCGGGGCGCTCGACCAATTCCACGCCGAGGGGGTCGGGCTCTTCCGCTCCGAGTTTCTCTACCTGCGGGCCGTGCCCGGGTCGCCGGGAGTCGAAGCGCAGCGCGAGGTCTACGAGAGCCTGCTTTCGGCCGCCGCCCCGCATCCGGTCGTGATCCGGACCTACGACCTGGGCGGGGAGAAGGGCATCGGACCGGCGCGCGGCGAAAATCCCGCGCTCGGAATGCGCGGCCTCCGATACTGCCTCGCGCACCCCGAGCTCTTCCACGCACAACTCGACGCGCTGTGCCTGGCTTCCCGGAAGGGACCGCTTTCGATCCTGTTGCCGATGGTCACTTCGCTCTTCGAGATCGAGGAAGCGCGAAAGGCGCTCGAGCGGTCAGCACGCCGCGCCGGCCTGTCGCAGGCGCCGCCGCTCGGGGTGATGGTGGAAGTGCCGTCGGCCGCGCTTCTCGCGGAACGGCTCGCACCCGCAACCGATTTTTTTTCGATCGGAACGAACGATCTCGCGCAGTACGCTCTTGCCGTGGATCGCGCCAACCCGGACGTCGCCTCGCTCTATCGGCCGCTCCATCCGGCGATTCTCCGGATGCTGAAATCCGTCGTCGATGCCGGACGCGCCTACGGGCGGCCGGTCGCGGTCTGCGGCGAGCTCGCCGCCGACCCGATCGGGATCGCTGTTTTGGTGGGCCTCGGGATCCGCGAGGTCTCGGTCACGCCCGTCGCGATCGCCGGAGTCAAAGATTCCCTCTTCGCGATCGATTCGACGCGGGTGCAGGCCTTGGCTGAAAAGGCGCTCGACCTTGCCGAGGCGTCCGAGGTGGAAAAACTGATGCGAGGTCGCCCGTGAGGACCGTGCCGAAGCCGTGGGGGAACGAGCTGATTTTCGCCGAGAACGAGCGTTATGCCGGGAAAATCCTCCATCTGGAGCCGGGCAAGTCCCTCTCCCTCCAGTACCATGAAAGAAAGGACGAGACCTTCTACGTTCTCCGGGGTGAAGTGATCCTTTCCGTCGACGTCGATGGCGAGATGAAAGAAATGCGGCTGCCCGAAGGGAGCGCGTATCGCATCCGTCCGGGCGAGCGTCACCGCATGCGCGCCGACGCCGGCTGCGACCTGATCGAAGTGTCTTCTCCGGAATTGGACGACGTCGTCCGCCTGGAGGACGCCTACGGGCGCGCCGGCACGACCGCCCCGTGAAGGACGCCGCACAATGATCACCAACCGGAAAACCCGACTCGTTCGTTCGTTCGCGCTCGTCGCGGCGCTGTCGAGCCTCGCGGCCGCTCCGCGGCCGACTCCTTCTCCGACGCCCCAGTTGAGCGGCGGTTTCGGGAAAGCGCCGGTCTCGGGCCGCGCCCGGCGAGACGGCGACAAGAAGGGGATCCGGATCACCAACGACTCTCTCGTCACCGATCCCGGCAAGGGCAAGCTGACGACGTCCCGCATTCAGGCGACTCCGACTCCCCGGGCGAAAGAAGCGAGCGGCAAGCGGCCGGCGAACGCGAACGCAACCCCGGCGGTCGCGAGCGAACCCGAAGGCGCCGGTCCACCCGAGGGAGCCGAAGCCTACTGGCGCGGAGAAGCGCGCCGGCTGCGCGGGCGCGTCGCCGAAATCAAGGAAGCGATTGCTCGCCTCGAAGCGGAGAGCCGCAAGCTTGAGAGCGACTTCTATTCCTGGGACGACGGCGCCTACCGGGACCGCGTGATCAAGCCCGCCTGGGACAAGGCGCGCGAGGATTTCGCCACCGCGAAGAAAGACCTGCCCGTCGCCGAAAAGGAACTCGAAGACCTCCCGGACCGGGCGCGTCGGGCCGGGGCGTTGCCCGGGTGGCTGCGGGAATGACCAAATTGCCCTCCTACCGCGTCGAAACCTGGGGCTGTCAGATGAATGTCTTGGACGGCGAGCGGATGGCCGGCCAGCTCGAGCGGCGCGGCTTCCGCGCGGCCGCGAAGGAAGAGTCGCCGGACGTCGTGATTCTGAACACCTGCGCGGTCCGGGAAAAAGCGGAGGCGAAGGTTTACAGCGCGCTCGGCGTGCTCGGCCGCCGCAAGCAGGACTTTCCGGAGCTCGTCATCGGCGTGACCGGCTGCGTCGCCCAGGTCGAGGGCAACGAGATCCTCGAGCGGGCGCCCTGGGTGGACTTCGTCCTGGGCACGGGCAACGTCGAGTCGATCGGCGAGCTGGTCGATCGAGTGCGGTCGGAGAGACGGCGCGTTCTCTCCCTTGAGCTCCCGATCGAGTCGCCGATCTACCAGTTCCGGGAGATCTCGCGCGGCTCCCGATTTGCCGCCTACGTGACGGTGATCGAAGGGTGCAGCCAGTTCTGCACGTTTTGCATCGTCCCGTTTACGCGGGGTCGCGAACGGAGCCGGAGGTCGTCGGAGATTTCCGAAGAGATCCGTTCGCTCGTCCACCGCGGCTACAGCGAGGTGACGCTGCTCGGTCAGACGGTCAATGCTTACCGCGATCCGGAGGACGGGACCGGCTTCGGCGAGCTCCTCTCGAAGGCTGCCAAGATTCGGGGCGTCCGGCGACTCCGTTTTCTGACCTCGCACCCGCGCTTCGTGGACACCGCGATGATCGAAGCGCTTGCGGCGGGCGGAAACGTCGCGCCGTATCTCCACCTGCCCGCGCAGTCCGGCTCGGATCGCGTCCTGTACCGGATGAAGCGCCGCTACACGGTCTCCGAATATCTCGAGAAGATCGGCCGCGTGCGGACCGCGCTCCCCGAGGTCGCCGTCTCGTCGGACTTCATCGTCGGCTTTCCGGGAGAGACGGAAGAGGACTTCGCGTCGACGCTCGCCCTCGTCCGCGAGGCGCGCTTCGCGAGCGTCTTCGCGTTCCGCTACTCGGCCCGCCCGGGGACCGCGGCGGCCCGATGGGGGAGGGAAACGTTCGTCCCCGACGACGTCGCGGCAGAGCGCCTCGCCCGCCTCCTCGACCTCCAGACCGAGCTCGGAGCGGAGGTCAACCGCGGCCTGGTGGGCCGGGAGCTCGAGGTCTTAGTCGAAGGCCCGGACAAGGAGGGGCGGACCCGGGGGCGCACGCCTTGCAACCGCATCGCTCACGTGAGCGGAGATGGTGGGCTCTCGAAACCGGGAGACTACCTGCGGGTTCGTATCGTTCGCGGGCTGCCCAACTCGCTTCTGGCGGAAGTCACCGCGTAGCAGGGGAGGAGCGATGGTCAAGATGGAAATCAAGGGCCTGCTGATGGACCCCGTTTCCAATATGCCGGTGGTGGTCCTGCGGGATGCCGCGAACGGCGTCTTTCTGCCCATCTGGGTCGGGATTTTCGAGGCGAACGCGATCGCTCTCCAGATGGAGAAGATCACGACGCCTCGCCCGATGACCCACGATCTCCTGAAGAATCTCTTGGGCGAGTTGGACGCCAAGGTCGAGAGAATCGTCATCAACGATCTCAGGGACAATACGTTCTTCGCCCGGATCCACCTTCTGCGCGGCGAGACCCGGTGGAACGTCGACAGCCGCCCGAGCGACGCGATCGCGCTCGCTCTGCGGGTCGACGCGGAGATCTTCGTCGAGGAAGAAGTGCTCGAGAAGAGCAAGACCTTGCGCCCCGACGGAGACGAGACCGATCCCGAGCGCCTGAAGAAATGGCTGGAGGAGGTCAACCCGGAGGAGCTCGGCAAGTATCGAATGTAGCCCTCGGGTCTTCCCCTCTCCGTCTTCGCGCCGGACCGATCACATCGCAGGATTTCGAAAGCGGGGAGCTATACTGTTTTTCCGTGGTCATCTGCATCGCGAACCAAAAGGGAGGAGTCGGAAAAACCACCACCGCCATCAACCTCGCCGCCGCCCTCGCACAAAAGGGTATGAAGACCCTTTTGATCGATCTCGATCCCCAGGCTAACAGCACGATGTCATACGTCGATCGCCGGTCGATCGAGAAATCCATGTTCGACGTCTTGACCGAGCCCAACGTCAAAATGTCCCACGTCGTCGTGAAGTCGTCGATGAAGAACCTGGACGTCGCCCCCGCCCGGATCGCGCTCGCGAAAATCGAGTCCAAGCTTCTCGGCGAGATCGACGGGCACTTCCGCCTGCGCGACAAGCTGGACGGCGCCCGCAAGCGGTACGACGCGATCGTCATCGACACGCCACCGACGCTGGGAATGATCACGGTCAACGCGATGGTCGCGGCGACCCACATCCTGATTCCGATTCAGTCCTCGTATTTTGCGCTTGAGGGGACCGACGATCTCTTGGAGACGATCGACAAGATCAAGGCGCGGCCCAACCCGGCGCTGCGCCTCCTGGGGGTGCTGATCACCCTGCACGACCGCCGGACCGTGATCGCCAAGGACGTTTACGACCAGATCAGCGCGGTCTTCGGCGAGAAGCTCTTCAAGACCACTATTTCCAAGAGCGTGCGGCTGGAAGAGAGCCCCGCGCACCGCGAATCGATCTTCACGTTCTCGCCGCGATCGAGCGGCGCGGCGGAGTACTACTCCCTATCCGAGGAGGTTCTCTCGCGTGTCTAGCCGAAGACGGGGCCTGCCCACGGAAGCGCGGATGCGCCACGACTCCCACTTCGTGGAGTCTCTCGCCGAGAGGTTCGGCGAGGCGCTCGGCCGGTTTATCCCGATCGAGGAGATCGAAACGAATCCCGAGCAGCCCCGCACGAGCGTGGGAGACCTCCGGGAGCTCGTGAAGTCGATCGAGTCGAAAGGCGTCTTGGAGCCGCTCCTCGTGCGTCCGACGCCCGGGGGCCGGTTCCGGATCATCGCCGGCGAGCGGCGGTTTCGCGCGGCGATGGAGGCGGGGCTGGCGGAGGTCCCGTGCATCGAGCTCGACGTGCCGGACTCCGAGGTTCTCGAGATCGCCCTGATCGAGAACCTCCATCGCAGGGACCTTCATCCGTTCGAGGAAGCCGAGGGTCTGTCCGGCTTGACCGAGAGACACGGATACACCCAGCAGCAGGTCGCCGACGCGATCGGGAAGTCGCGCGTCTCGGTGACCGAGGCGATGTCGCTCCTCGACATCCCGGAGGACCTCCGGCAGGAATGTCGGCGCGCCGACATCGAGGCGAAGTCGGTGCTCCTGGAGATCGCCCGGTTGAAAGATCCGGAGAAGATGCGAGACGCAATCCGGCGGGCCGGGTCGGGTTCGACACGGGACGACCTGCGCGCCCGGAAGAAGGAAGAGGCGGCTCCGTCGCGGCGCGGGAAGCGGTTCTCGTTCGTCTACAAACCTAAGGGAGGGCCGTACAAGCTCGCCCTCTCCTTCGCGAAGTCGCGCGTCGAGAAGTCCGAGCTCGTGCACGCGTTGAAAGAGGTGATCAAGCAGCTCGAAGCGGGGGAGATCAAGCTCCCGAAGAGATGAAGGCCGTGAGGTCTCTTGTACCCATGGCCCACGTCCAGAGCGTCGCGGAATCGATCGCCTTCTATCAGACGCTCGGCTTCGAGGTTCGCAACACGTTCGTGCCCGAGAGTCGGGCCGACCCGACGTGGGCATGGATCCAGACGGACGAGGCCCAGCTCATGCTCGCGCTGGCGAGCGAGCCCGTCGTCGCGGACCAGCAGGCGGTGCTCTTCTACCTGTACTGCGACGACGTGCCCGCCACCCGATCCCAGCTGCAGGAGGACGGGGTTCCGGTCGGCGCGATCGAGTACCCGTTCTACGCCCCGCGGGGAGAATTCCGGGTGCACGACCCCGACGGGTACGTTCTGATGTTCTGATGATCACGCACACCTGACGGACCCGGGCCGGGATCGAGACGTGCGCCGGCGAAAGATCATCGTTTTCATCGCGACGAGCGCCGACGGCTACATCGCCCGACCCGACGGCGGCGTCGAATGGCTGAATCGACCGCGGACCGCAGGCGACTACGGCATGTCCGCTTTCTTCAAGTCGATCGATACGATCCTCTGGGGACGGAAAACCTACGAGATCGCGCTCGATTTCACACGCGGCCGCGGCGTCGGTTACGGCCCAAGGGTGAAGAACTACGTCTTCTCGCGGCGGCCCCTGAAGCAGCCCTCGCCGGACGTCGAGCTCGTCCGCCAGCCGATCCGAGCCTTCGCGAAGCGCCTGCGGGCGACGCCCGGAAAGGACATCTGGATGATGGGAGGCGCCGGGTTGATCGCATCCTTCCTCGACGCGGGCGAGATCGACGAGTTCATCGTCCACGTCATCCCTACGTTCATCGGCGAAGGGATCCCGCTCGTCGCCCCGAAACGCCGCTCGATCCCGCTCCGACTCGTGTCTTCGCGCCGATTTCCCGACGGGGTCGTCCGGCTGCGGTACGCCGTCGTCCGCAAGAAATAAACCGCAGAGATGGACGATCCGCATGGCCCGCCGTTCTCCGGAGTCGCGACGCAAACCCACGTGCAGGTCCGAGATCGGCTTGGCAGATCTCTTCCTGCGACCCGGAGTCCGACCGGGTCGGGCTGAATTCGGGCCGTCTTCACTTGAGACTTTACATAATCTATCTTATCGGACATTGTGGAATGGGCTAGCCTCGGCCCGCCCTTGACTCCCGGGTGCCCACCGCCGAGGCTTCCCTCTCGATGAGGCTCATCTCGAGGTCCGTCCTGCGCGAGATCTGGCCGCCGCTTCTGCTCGGCTTCGCCGCCTACACGTTCATTCTTCTTGTCCGCACGATCTTCCTGATGACGGAGTTCTTCGTGCGGCGCAGCGCGTCGCTCTCCGAGGTCGGGTGGCTGGTGCTCCTCTCAATTCCCTGGATCCTCGTTCTGACCCTTCCCATGGCGTTCCTGCTCGGGATCCTGATCGGGATTGGCCGGCTTTCCGCCGACTCCGAGCTCATCGCAATGCGGTCCTGCGGCGTCGGCCCGTGGGCTCTCTACCGGCCGGCGCTCGGGGCGGCTGCGATTCTCTCGGCCGGCGTCTTCCTCTTCTACAACCTCGTCCTGCCCCGGGCGAACGACGAGCTGACGAGGTCGATGGCTCGCCTCGCGGCGACGTCCGTCGTCAACCTCGTCGAACCGCGCACCTTCCGCGAGCCGCGCGCGGGCATCACGCTGTTCTTCGACCGCATCGGCGCCGACGGGCGCTCGTTCGAGGGCGTGTTCCTGAAGCTCGGCGAGGACGACGAGAGGAACGATCGAGTGATCATCGCGCGTCGGGGGGCGCTGGCGCTCGACGGAGGCCGGCTGTGGCTCGACCTCTTCTCCTCCGTCGTCCACGACGTCGACCCCGCGAATCCTTCGCGATACCGCACGAATCGCAACGAGTTCCAGCGGATCCTGTTCTCCGCCGACATCGAAGAGACCGTGCAGTCGCGGATCACCTACGAGAAGGGGCTTCGCGCCCAGTCGCTGCCGGAGCTTCTGAAAGTCGCCCGCCGCCAGCGCTCCGTGTCTCCCGAGAAGCGCCGCCTGGCGCTCGTCGAGATCCACAAGAAGTTCTCGATTCCATTCGCGTGCTTCGCGTTCGCCTTCGTCGGCATTCCTCTCGCCGACACCTTCCGCCGCGGCGGAAGAGGGAGCGGCTTCGCGATCTCTCTCGCGATCCTGGTCGTGTACTACGTCCTCATCTCCAACGGCGAGTCGTGGGCGCAGGACGGAAGAATGAGCCCGGCGCTCGCGATGTGGCTCCCCAACCTCGTCCTGATCGGAGTCGGCCTCCTGGCGAGCCGCCGCGCCGGGAGGGAGCGAGGGCGCTGGACGCTCTCGCTCCGACGCCGCCGGAAGATGGCCGCCGCCACGGTCGAGCCCTCCCGGCGCGCGTGGTTCAGCGGAATCCTGCGGTTTCCGGCGCTTCTCGACCGGTACGTCCTCGCACGCTTCTTCTCGACGCTCCTGCTCGTGTTTGCCTCTGTGCTCCTCCTCTCAATCGTCGTCGATTACTCGGACAAGGCGGACGAGATCCTGACGAACCGGCCGCCCGGCGCCGTCGTCGCCGGCTACTACCAGGCCTTTCTTCTGGGGATCGCGATGGATCTCGCGCCGTTCGCCGTTTTGATCGCGACTCTCGTCTGCCTCGGGATCTTCTCGAAGAACAACGAGGACACCGCTTTCAAGGCGAGCGGCGTGTCGGTCCGCCGTCTCGGAGCGCCGATTTTCGTGGCCGCCGCGCTCGGTGCGTTTCTCGCCTTCTCGCTCGGTGAGTACGCTCTTCCGATCGCCAAGCAGAAGGAAATCCGCTATCGCAACCGGATCTCGGGACATCCGGCCGACTGGAAGCTGCGCACGCCGGCCGAGCGCAACTGGTATTACGCCCGGGACGGGCGGATCTGGCACCGCGAGGAAAGCGAAGGGAGCGGCGTACTCGCCTCGCCGTCGATCTACCAGTTCGATTCGGCGTTCGAGCTCGTGCGGCGGACGACCGCGCGCGAAGCGACGTGGGATCCCGTTTCGCGGACCTGGGTTTTGCGCCAGGGCTGGACCCGGGAGCTCCGGGGAAGCGAGACGATCTCCTTCGCGACGTTTCTCGAAGAGCGGACGGCCGGTGATCCCCCTTCCGCGTTTTCGGCCGAGCACCGAAGCCCCGAAGAGATGCGGTTCCGCGAGCTCCAGCGATACACGCGGAGGCTCCAACGGACCGGATATCCGACGGCGGCCCTGGAGACCGCCCTCCACTCGAAGATCGCCCGGCCGTTGCTCCTCCCGGTGATGGCTCTCCTCGGGATCCCCTTTGCGTTCCGGATCGGGAAACGTGGCGCGCTCGCCGGCATCGGCGTGGGGCTCGTCCTCGGGATGGCGTTCCTGATCGCGAGCGCGCTCTTCACGAAGCTAGGAGACGTCGGAGCTCTGCCTCCCCCGCTCGCGGCCTGGTCACCTCACGTTCTGTTCTCGACGGCGGCCTGCTTCCTGCTCGCGCGCCTGCGAACGTGACGGCGAGCGTAGAATTCGCGGATGATCCGGCGGAGCGCTCTTCTCGCGGTTCTCCTCGCAACCGCGCTTTCTCCGCGCGCGCTCTGCGAGACGATCTCGCTCTGGGGAGGAGGGGGCGCCGGCTCTCTCGCCGCGAGCTCCGCCCGGGACGTCGAGGGCCACAAGTTCGGAGCTCTGGCCGTGTCGCTCGCCGGCGACCGCCTGCGAATCCGATACGTTCGAGGCTCTCTCGAGCGCGAGAAGGGACTGCCGCCCCGCGTCGGAGATGACGACGTGGATTACTTCGGCCTGGACGCCGTCGTGACCCGCCGGCTGACTTCCCTTCCGGTCGACGTTGCGATCGGATTTGCCCGGTTCGAGGAAGCCTCTCCGCCCCGCACGGAAGCCGGCCACCGGACTTTCGAGCACCGCTGGGGTCCTCACGCCTCGCTGCTGCGCGCCTTTCCGTTGTGGAAGCACGCCGCCGTCTGGACCGAGATCGACGTCCACTACGCGCCTTACCACCCGGGTCAGGTCATCGGGCTCTTGGACGCCGGAATCGGCTTCCATATCTGAAGCCCCGCGCGGCGGGCGAAGTTGCGCGCTAAGCGAGCGGCTGACCGGACAGGCGCTCGAGGATCGCGATCGGCGCTTTCTCGGGAAGGGCCATCGTCTTCTTCGAGATGATCATCGTCTGCTCGAGGGCGGATTGCCCGGACAGAACGCCGTGGCTGACCATGTCGGTGTAGACGATCCAGGTCGACCCGGGAGGAAACGAGAACGGCTCCTTGCGGGCCACCGCCTGCACTTCCTCGTTTTCCTTCAGGTAGTCGTGAAAGCGCAGCATGAACTCGTCGTACCGGGATCGGATTCCCTTGCGGAGGCCGACCGCGGCGAGCGCCCGAGGGAGCACACCGGGCGGGCGGATCGCGGCGACGTGCGGAAGGATTCCCGAAGCGACGGCGTAACGCTCGGCCAGCCGGTCGAACGTCCCTCCGGAGATCCATACCCGGGGCCTCTCGCGATGGACGTTCGTAAAGAAGCGCAGAATCCGGTCTCCCGCGGTCGGGCGGCTCGGGAACGAGTCCACATGGACCAGGTCGTTCCTCGCCTTCGCCGACAGCGGACGCCCCTCCTCCTCGAACGGCCGGAAGCTCGCGTAATCGATCCGCCACGCGGTCGCATAACGCGGGAAGAGGCGGGCGAGAAAGGCGATCGCGTTGTCGGAGTATTCCTCCAGCGCCGCTCGCAGAGGCGCCCGTTGGCCGGGCGGGATGCCGGAAGCGCCGGTCAACCGCCGGCTCGCGGGGCGGTAGGCAATGTTCTTGTGAAAACGGGCTTCTCCCGGGTCGAGGCCGTTCAAGAGGTCGCGGTTCGGAATCCGAAACGGCGGCTCGAGGAAAACGAGGATTTTCCCGGCTTCGAGATCGGCGGCGAGGTCTTCTCCGGGCAGGGGCGAAGCCGGGGAGCAGGTCTTGAGCACGGACCTACGTCCCTTCCTCCCACGAACTCATGTAAATCTCCTGGGCGGCCGTCGGGACGTCGATCCGCATCCCCATCGAAGCGAGCTTCAGTCTCGCGATCTCGCGGTCGATCTCCTCGGGCACCGGGTAGACGCGCTTCTCCAGGCTCTCGTGGTTCTTCACCATGAACTCGGCCGCCAGGGCCTGGTTCGCGAAGGACATGTCCATTACCGAAGCGGGATGCCCCTCGGCGGCCGCGAGGTTGATCAGGCGGCCCTCCGCAAGCAGATGAATGCGCCGGCCGTCGGCCAGAGTGAACTCCTCCACGAACTCGCGCGTCGAGCGCCGCGAGCGGGCCAGAGCCTCGAGCGCAGGGATCTCGATCTCGACGTTGAAGTGGCCGGAGTTGCACACGACGGCGCCGTCCTTCATCACCCGGAAGTGCTCGCCGCGGAGCACCGACTTGTTGCCGGTCACGGTGACGAAGAGATCGCCGATCCGCGCCGCATCTTCCATCGGCAGGACCCGGTAACCGTCCAGAGCGGCCTCGATCGCCTTCGTCGGGTCGATCTCGGTGACGATGACGTGGCCGCCCAAGCCGCGCGCCCGCATCGCGACCCCTCGGCCGCACCACCCGTATCCGGCCACCACGACGTTCAGGCCGGCTATGAGGAGGTTCGTCGCACGGACGATGCCGTCCATCGTCGACTGCCCGGTGCCGTACCGGTTGTCGAAGAAGTGCTTCGTCCTCGCCTCGTTCACCGCGACCACCGGAAACCTGAGCACTCCCGCGCGCTCCATCGCGCGCAGGCGCACCACGCCGGTCGTCGTCTCTTCGGTGCCGCCGAGCACACCGTCCAAGAGCGAAGCCCGGTCCTCAGCCGCCAGACCGGCGGCCCACTGCCGGATCACGGGATCGACGTCGGAATCCCTGCCGAGCGCCAGGAAGAGCAAAGACGAAACGAGGTCCGCGCCGTCGTCCATCGTCAGGTTCGGGCGGTGCGCGAGAGCGGCGCGGATGTGGTTGTAGTAGGTCGCGTGGTCCTCCCCCTTGATGGCGTAGACCGCGACGCCGTAATCGGCGACGAGAGACGCGGCCGCGTCGTCCTGGGTCGACAGCGGGTTGGAGGCGCAGAGGAGAAGGTCCGCTCCCCCCGCCGCGAGCGTGCGCGCGAGGTTCGCGGTCTCGGTGGTGACGTGGAGACACGCCGAAAGCCGCGTGTCGGCGAGGGGCTTCTCCTTCTCGAAGCGCTCCCGGATCTGGCGCAGCACCGGCATGCTCGCCTCGGCCCATTCGATCTTGAGCTTCCCCGCCGGCGCGAGCGCGAGGTCCCGGACGTGATGGCCCGTCCGGCTGGCGACCGCCGTCGTCATCGCGATGCCGGCGCGGCGGCCGTGTCCGCTTCGACGCCCGCGGCCGTGGCGAGATCGCCGGCGCGGTCGATCCGCTCCCAGGAGAACTCGGGCCGCCCGAAGTGACCGAACGCCGCGGTCGCTTTGTAGATCGGCCGGCGAAGATCGAGCGTCTCGATGATCCCCCGGGGCGTCAGCCGGAAATGCTCGCGGACGAGCTCGACGATCTTCTCCTCGGCGAGCTTGCCCGTTCCATACGTCTCGACGTGCACCGAGACCGGATCCGCCACCCCGATCGCGTAGGCGAGCTGGAGGAGGACGCGGTCGGCGAGACCGGCGGCGACGACGTTCTTGGCGATGTAGCGCGCCATGTAGGCCGCCGAGCGGTCCACCTTCGTTGGATCCTTGCCGGAAAAGGAGCCGCCGCCGTGGGGCGCGCTGCCTCCGTAGGTGTCGACGATGATCTTCCGCCCGGTCAGGCCGCTGTCGCCCTGCGGACCTCCGATCACGAACCGGCCGGTCGGGTTGACGTGGAACTTTGTCTCGCGCGTCAGGAGATCTTCGGGAATGACGGGCCGGATGATCTCCTCGATGATCGCTTCCTTCAGGTCGTGGTGCTTGATCGCCTCGGCGTGCTGGGTGGAAACGACGACCGCCTCGACGCGGATCGGCCGCCGTCCCTCGTATTCGACGGTCACCTGGGACTTGCCGTCCGGCCGGAGAAAGTCGAGCTCCCCCTTGCGCCGCGCTTCCGAGAGCCTCCGGACGAGGCCGTGCGCGAGCGTCAGAGGGAGCGGCATGTACTCCTTCGTTTCCCGAACGGCGAACCCGAACATCATTCCCTGATCGCCGGCGCCCCCGGTGTCCACTCCCTGCGCGATGTCGGACGACTGCGGGTCGATCGAGGAGATGACCGCGCACGTCTCGTAATCGAAGCCGAACTTCGCCCGCGTGTAACCGATCTCCTTGATCGTCTGACGGGCGACCGAGGGAAGATCGACGTAGGTCTTCGTCGAGATCTCCCCCGCGATGAAAGCGAGGCCGGTCGTCACGAGGGTTTCGCACGCCACGCGGCCCATCGGGTCGTCCCGGAGGACGGCGTCTAAGATCGCGTCGGAAATCTGGTCCGCGATTTTGTCCGGGTGTCCTTCGGTGACGGACTCCGATGTGAAAAAGTGTCTTCCGTTGTTGAGCATCAAGGCACTCCTTGCTCCGGTCGGGGGGCGGTCGAAACGGGGCAGACTACCATTCCGGTCGGACGCGAGGCAACGGTCGAGCCCCGGCCGACTCGAAGAACCAGAAGACGTTGCGGGCGTACGCCCGCCGCGACGCGAGAGCAAGGCCAGGAACCTCGGGCGTCGCGGCGTCGAAATCCGTCTGCACGACGAGCTTTCCACCGGGCGTGAGGAGCGCCGCGACCGACCGCCAGAGCGTGGACTTGCGCGCATACGGTGGGTCACCGAAGACGAGATCGAACTTCTCGCGGCGTTCGATGAGCTTCGCGAGAGCTCGCCTCGCGTCCCCGCGAAGGAGCTCGAACTCGGCGCGGCGTGCGCCGAGCGCCTGCAGATTCGCCTCGAGCGCGCGGCTGTCGGTCTCGACGAACACCGCCGAGGACGCGCCCCGCGAAAGGGCCTCGAGCCCGATCGCTCCGCTCCCCGCGTAGAGGTCGAGCACCCGGATCCCGAGGACCGAGCCCTGCAGGATGTCGAAGAGGGCCTCGCGGGCGCGTCCGGAAGTCGGCCGAGCGCCGCGCGGAACCTCGAGTCTCCTCCCCTTCCAGCGGCCGGCCAGGATGCGGACCGCGGAAGGAGGTTTCACTCTGGCGGCGAGAACTGGTACCGCAGCTCCTCGATCTTCACGAACTGCGAATATGGCTCGTTCACCCCGACGATCTCGACGAATCCCTTTTCCTTGTCGAGCTTCAGGATGCGGAACATCGCTCCGTCGAATCGCTTCAGGATCGTCCCGGGAGGCAAGACGTCGGCGGTGAACCGGGAAGCCGGCGCGAGCGGGTTGGTGAAGATCGTCTTCAGGCCGTCGAGCGCGGCGCGGAGGCCGGCCGCGTCCGCCGAGAGGGCGGAGAGGTCGTCGAACCGGACGCGCTTGCGAAGGCCATCGGGGCGCGCGAGCGTCACGGACGATTGCCCGGTGAACTCGCCGGTCAGGCCGGTACGCAGATCGTCCGGAAGATCCCAGAATTCGCGTCGCGAGAAGTAGGAGCAGTAGAACGCGAGCTCGTCGGGAGAGACGCTCTTGCGGCGAACCTCCTCCGCCCGCCCGTCCGAGGTCTTCCACACGACCGTACGGTCGGAAAAGAGCGTCACCCGTTCGTAGCCCTCGCGCGATTGCCGGACCCATTCGACACAGAAGGTCGGTTTCGACGCTGCGGCCTCGGGCACGTGCCCCGACAACGCCCCGAAGAGGAGGAGCGGGATCGCTGCCGTCACGACCGGGCCGCCTTCAGGGCAAACGCCAGCTCCTGCTCCGGCCGGATCTCGCCGTCCCGGCGGGCCGAGAGCGTTGCCGACAGAGCGCGGCCGATCGCCGGGCCCGGCGGGACCCCTGCCGCGACGAGATCCTGGCCGCGGATCGTGAGCCGGAACGCGGGAGCGGCGTCCCGAATGGAAAGGATCCTGCGGGCGAGCGGCGCGGGCGCCGCCGCGGCGGCCGCGAGCGAGGTGTCGTCGCCGACTCTTTCGATCCTTTCCGCGAGCGCCGAAACACCTCGATCTCCGGCGCGGGAGAGCGCCTTCCAGGAGTCGGGCCACGCGCGCACGGTTCTGGAAGGCGCGCTCGAAAGGTTGAGACGCCGGGCGATCGCGTCGGCCACGTCGGTCGGGCACTCCCCCATCCACGACAGAAGGTACACGAGCCACGTGGCGCTTCGGCCGGCCTGCGCGGCCAGCCGCTCGGCGCGACGCAGGCGCCGCCCGACGGCCGCACCGTAAGAGAGCGCCGGGTGAAGGGTCCGGGAGAGTCCGAGGACCGCCAGTTCCCGTGCCGCCGCGGCCCGGTTCGGCTCCGCGAAAAGGAGCCGGATCTCCCGTCGGAGCCGGTCCCCCGAAACCGCGTTCACTGCCCCGGCCGCGACCGCGGCGCGAATCGCGGCGCGCGTGGAGCTCTCGATCCGGAACCCGAGCCGGTTCGCATAGCGGACGGCGCGGAAAGCGCGGGTCGGATCGTCTACAAAAGACCGGGGATGGAGGGCGCGCACGACCTTTCGCCGGAGGTCCTTTCGTCCGGCGAAGGGATCGAGAAGGACCGCCCTTTTCGCACGGCCGATTTCCATCGCCATGGCATTGACCGTGAAGTCCCGCCGCGCCAGGTCGTCGTCGATCGAGCCGGCGCGCACTCGCGGCAGAGCTCCCGGCGTCTCGTAATCCTCCGCCCGCGCCGTCGCCACGTCGAGACGCTCCCCGTCCGGAAGCGACAGCACTGCGGTGCCGAAACGGCGGTGGAGCTCGACCGAGGCGCCGAGCTCCCGCGCGAGCCGCGCGGCAAAGCCCAAGGCGTCTTGCTCGACGACGAGATCGACGTCGGTCACAGGACGGCCGAGAAGAAGGTCCCGCACCGCTCCGCCCACGAGGTAGAGGGCGATTCCGGCCTCGCGGGCGAGCTCCCGGGCCGGCGCGACCCGGCGCAGAACGTCGGGAGGAAGCGCGCCGGAGCGTCTCGGGGTCACTCGAAGTGGAAGCGGACGGAGTCCTCGCCCGTCAACGCGCGCACCTCTCCGGTCAGCCTCGGCGAAGGCGTCACGCGGATCGAGTCCGCCGCCTTCAGCCTGACCTCGAAGTCGCCCGGCCGGATGAGACGCAGCGCGAGAGGAGTCGTGCCGGAGTGGAGCTTCAGGAGGTCCTTCAGCCGGCCCATGAGCGTCTCGTCGGCGAGCGTCAGGTTGATGCGGATTTCCATCTCCCGGGCGAGGCGCTCCCGGATTCCCTCGAGCGGAGTGATATCGGAGACGGTGAGCTCGAGTGAGCCGCCGGATTCCCGGACGACGGCAGTCGCGAGCACCGGCAGGTCGGCGCGGATCCAGGAGCCGATCTTCTCGTAGAGGTTGGCGAAGACGCACACCGGCACTCCGCCCGTCGTGTCCTCGAGCGTCGCCTTCAACATCGTCTTGCCTTCGTTGACGCCCTTCTTGATCTTCTGTTTCTTGACGTTGACCAGCACTCCGGCGATTCGCACGGTCTGGTCGATCCGGGAATGGAGATCCTGGACTCGGACGTCGGCGAACCGGTCGATCTCTTCCAGGTATTTCGTGAGCGGATGCCCCGTGACGTAGAACCCGAGGACGTCCTTTTCCCGGCGGAGCTTCTCTTCGAGCGACCACTCCGGCTCTTCCGGGAACTGATCGGCCGGGTGCTCTCCATCGTCCCCGCCGCCCGCGAAAAGATTCGACTGACCGAGCTCGGCCTCCTCCCGTCGCCGCGCCGCCATCGCGACGACCTTTTCCGAAGAGGCGGCGAGCGTCGCGCGGTTCCGGCCGAGGGAGTCGAGCGCACCCGCGCAGATCAGGGCGTCGAGCGTGCGCTTGTTGACCAGGCGCAGGTCGAGCCGGTCCGCGAGGTCGGTGAACGAGGAGAACGGCCGGTTCCGCCGCTCTTCAAGGATCGATTCCGCCGCCTGATCCCCGACTCCTTTGATCGCGGCGAGACCGAACCGGATCGCGGACCCGACCGCCGCGAAGTTCTTCCGCGATTCGTTGATGTCGGGCGGCAGCACGGGAATCCCCATCTCGACGCAATCTCCGATGACCTTCACGATTCCGTCGGTCGAGCCGATCTCGGCGGAGAGCGCGGCCGCCAGGAAATCCACCGGGTAGTGGGCCTTCAAAAAGGCGGTCTTGTAGGCGACGAGCGCGTAGGCCACGGCATGGGATTTGTTGAAACCGTAGCGCTCGAACGGCTCGATGAGCGCCCAGAGCTCCTTCGCCTTTTCCTTCGTCGTGCCGTGCTCGGCGGCGCGGGTCAAGAACTTCTCCCGCTCGGCCGCCATGATCTCGCGCTTCTTCTTGCCGATCGCCTTTCGCAGGAGGTCCGCTTCCGCCAGGGTATAGCCGGCCACCCGCGACGCGATCAACATCACCTGCTCCTGGTAGACGAGGATCCCGAGCGTCTCTTTGAGGATGTCCTCGATCTCCGGCAGCGGGTAAGTCACCTTCCGGCTTCCGTTGCGGCGCCGGACGTACTCCTCGACCATTCCGACGTCCAGCGCCCCGGGTCGGAAGAGGGCGTTCAAGAGCGCCAGGTCGGAGAAGACCTTCGGCTTCGCGCGCCGAAGGAGGTCCCGCATGCCCGACGAATCGAACTGGAACACGCACGCGGTCCGGCCCGACCGGAAGAGCTCGTACGTCTTCTCGTCGTTCAGGGGAATCCGATCGAGGTCGACGACGACCTCCGTCCGCTCCCGGACTCCGGCCACCGCGGCATCCATGATGTCGAGGGTGATCAGGCCGAGAAAGTCGATCTTCAACAACCCCATCTTCTCGACCGCGTTCATATCGAACTGGGTCGTGACGTCGCCCGTGTTGGTGCGGTAGAGCGGGAGGTAATCGGTAATCGGGCGCGGCGCGATCACCACGCCCGCCGCGTGCATCCCGGCGTGGCGGGAGAGGCCCTCGAGCCGCTCCGCGATTTGAACGACCCGGGCGACCGACTCGTCCGACCGGATGGCTTCCCGCAAGGCCGCCGACTCTTTCAGGGCGCGCTCGAAGTTCACGTCGATGCCGTCGGGGATGAGCTTGGCGATCCGATCGCCGAGCGCAACCGGGAGCGAAAGGACGCGCGCGACGTCGCGGACCGCGAGCTTCGGCTTCAACTGCGAGAACGTCACGATCTGGGCGACGTTCTCGCGGCCGTACTTCTTCGTGACGTACTCGATCACCTCGCCGCGGCGCGCCTGGCAGAAGTCGATGTCGATGTCGGGCATCGAAATGCGCTCGGGGTTCAGGAAGCGCTCGAAGAGAAGGTCGTACCGGAGCGGGTCGATCTCCGTGATCGAGAGCGCCCACGCGACGATCGAGCCGGCGGCGCTGCCCCGGCCGGGCCCGACCGAGATGCCGCTCTCCCGCGCGTGCCGGATGAAGTCGGAAACGATCAGGAAGTAGGAGGGAAACCCCATCTTCTCGATGACGCCGATCTCGTACTCGAGCCGCTCGCGGTACTTCTCCGGAGGATTCGGGATCCTTCCCGCCCGGAAGAACGGCTCGAGATCCGCGAGACGTCGCTCGAGCCCCTCGCGCGCGAGGTCCGCGAAGTGCTCGCCCGGCGTTTTTCCGTCCGGCGCCGAGAAGGTCGGCAGGTGGAGTCCGTCGGTGTCGAACGTGACCGCGCAACGCTCCGCGACGGCGACCGTGTTCGTGAGCGATTCCTCCGACCAGCGCCGGAAGCGCTCGCGCATCTCTTCGGCGCTCTTGACGTAGAACTCGTCGTTGTAGAAACGCATCCGGCGCTCGTCCTCGAGCGTCTTTCCCATGCCGATGCAGAGCAGAACTTCGTGGGCGAAGGCATCGTCGCGCCGCAGGTAGTGGCCGTCGTTCGTCGCGACGACCGCGGCGCCAGTCGCTCCCGCGAGCCGCAGCAGATCGGGCAGGATCTCGGTCTGCTTCGGGAGGCCGTGGTCCATCAGCTCGATGAAGAAATTGTCTTTCCCGAAGATCTCCTGGTACTCGCGAACCGCTCGCTCCGCCGCGGCGTAATTCCCGCGGGAAAGGGCGCCCGCGACCTCCCCTTTCAGGCATCCGGAGAGGCCGATCAGGCCCTCCGCGTTCTCCCGGAGGAGGGCCTTGTCCATGCGCGGGCGATGATAAAAGCCCGAGAGATAGGCCTCCGAGACCAGATGGACGAGGTTCCGGTATCCCGTCTGCGTCGCGGCGAGAATCGTCAAATGGTAGGCGTAGCCGTCACCCGACTCGCTCGAGGCCTGCGCTTCCCGGTCGCGCCGATCGGCCGGCGCGATGTAAGCCTCGACGCCCAGGATCGGACGGACGCCCTGCTTCAGGGCCTCGTGGTAGAACGAAAATGCCCCGAACATGTTGCCGTGATCGGTCACGGCCACCGCCGGCATCTCGAGCTCCCGGATCCGGCGGCACAGCTCCCCCAGCCGGTTGGCGCCGTCCAAGAGCGAGTACTGCGTGTGGAGGTGGAGATGGACGAAGTCGGCGGGCATCGAAGACCGATTGTACGGGAGTTTGGAAGACCCTAGGCTTGCCGAAGCGGATGTCGCTCAAGCGCGCGCTCGGACCCTTCGATGCCACGATGGTCGTGGTCGGCGGAATCATCGGCTCCGGCATTTTCGTCGTCCCCGCCGTGGTCGCACAGAGGCTCCCGACGTCCGGTCTCGTTCTCACGGCGTGGATGGTCGGGGGAGGGATCGCGCTCGCGGGAGCGTTCGCTTTCGCGGAGCTGGCGACGTTGTTCCCGCAGGCCGGCGGCGAGTACGCCTATCTGCGCGAGGCCTACCATCCGCTCGTCGCGTTCCTGTTCGGCTGGGCTTCGCTCGTGATGATCCAGGGGGGCGGGCTCGCGGCGGTCGCGGTCACGTTCGCGCAATACGCGTTAAAATTGATCGGCCGCGACCCGGCGAACGCCGCCGCGTGGAGCGCGCTGGCGATCGCCGTCGTGGCCGGAGTCAACTTCGTCGGCGTCAAGCCGGGCAGCCGCCTTCTGAACGTGCTGGTGATCTCGAAGATGGGGGCGCTCGGGGCACTCATTTTCGGGGGCCTCCTCCTTCCCCGCTCCCCCTCCCCGCCTCCGGCCGCGCCCCTCGCCGCGCCGTCCTTCGGATTCCTCGGGTTCGGCGCGGCACTGGTCCCGATCCTCTTCGCCTACGGGGGATGGCAGAGCGTCAACCTCGTCGCCGAGGAGACACGGGAGCCGCGCCGCACGATTCCGATCGCGCTCCTGGCGGGGATGGCGATCGTCATCGTCGTGTACATGCTCGCCAACGTCGTCTACCTCGCGGTTCTGTCGAGGCCCGGCCTGGCGTCGACCTCAACCCCGGCCGCCGACGCGCTCCGCCGGATCTATGGATCGGGGGCGGATCGACTGGTCGCGGCGGCGATCGCGATCTCCGCGTTTGGATTTCTCGACCTGACGCTGCTCGCCCAGACGCGGATCTATTACGCGATGGGTCGCGACGGAGTGTTTCTTCCCGGCCTCGCCCGGCTGCATCCGAAGTTCCAGACTCCGGCTCTCGCGATATTCCTTCAGGCCGGTTGGGGAATCGTCCTGGCGCTGACCGGGACGTTCGGCGAGCTCGTCGACTCGGTCGTCTTCGGAGACTGGATCTTCTTCGGCCTGACCGTGACGGCGATCTTCGTTTTCCGCCGGCGGATTCCGATCGAGAGCCGCGAGCCCGGCTCCTTTCGAACGCCGGGCTACCCGCTCCTTCCGGCGCTCTTCGTCGCCGGGGCCGCGGTGGTGGTCGTGAGCGCCGTCCGGACGAACCCCTTCCGGTCCGCGATCGGAATGGCTCTTCTCGCGATTGGCCTGCTCGTGTACTGGATCTTCGCGCGGCGCAACCGGCGGGGCGGTGTGGCATGACCCGGACTCGCTCTCCGTATATGGAGTGGACGAAGCACCGGCCGAAGCCGGCGATCGACCTCGCGGGATCGAACCTGCTCGCCTGCTCGCTCGAGGACCTGCCCGGCGCGCGGGAGGCGGTGGACCTCGCGGGCGAGAGCCCGAACGGGTACCCGCCGCTCGTCGACGCGATCGCCTCGCGCTACGGAGTTCGCTCCGCGAACGTCGCGACCGCGGTCGGCTGCTCCGGCGCCAACTTTCTGGCTCTCGCCGCGCTCGTCCTGCCGGGCGACGAGGTGCTCTTCGAGAGGCCCGGATACGATCCGCTCGCCGTCGCCGCGACGATGCTCGGCGCGCAGCTCACCCGATTCGAACGGCGGTTCGAGGACGGCTGGCGCCTCGATCCTGACCGGATCGAGCGGGCGCTGACGCCGCGCACCCGCGCCGTGCTGCTTTCGAGCCCCCACAATCCGTCCGGCGTCCTGGCGGGTCCCGACGACCTCCGGGAGCTCGGGCGGCTCGCCAGTGAGCGCGGTTTCACAGTGATCGTGGACGAGGTCTACCTCGATCTCGCCTCCTCCGGGCACGCGCCGGCCGCCACGCTCTCGCCGGTCTTCGTCTCCACCAACAGCCTGACCAAGGCCTACGGGCTGGCCTCGCTCCGGTGCGGTTGGGCGCTCGCGTCGCCCGAGATCGCCGAGAAGATCCGACGGGCGCGCGACGTCGTGGACGTGTGGAGCGCGATTCCCGCGGACCGGCTGTCAGTGGTCGCCTTTCGCCACCTCGATCGGCTGGCCGGCCGCGCCCGTGCACTCGTCGAAGAGAACTCCCGGCGGGTCGCCTCTTTCTTCGCGGGCTGCGAGGAGCTCGAGTCCGTTCCGTCCCGTGCGACGATCGCGTTTCCCCGCTTTCGCGACGGGCGCGACGCGGATCCCTTCGTCCGGGGACTCCTCGAGGAGCACGGCGTCGCGGTCGTCCCCGGTTCGTTCTTCGACTCCCCCTCCCACTTCCGGATCTCGTTCGGGGGGGCGACGGGACCGCTCCAGACGGGACTGAGCGCGATCGAAGAGTGCTTGACCGCCTGAGCGTCTAAACCGTCGGCTCGATCTCCACCGCCGTCTCCTGGATGGCCTGCCAGGCTGCGGCCACGTGCCGCTCCTCCGTCCGGCTCTGACCGATCGACATCCGCAGCGTATACCGGCCGGCGAGCGTCGTGTGGGTCAGGTAGAGGCGGCCGCTCGCGTTCAGCGCTTCCAAGAGCTGCTCGTTCAACGCGTCGCCGCCGACGTGCCGAAAACAGACAAGGTTCAAGGGCACGGGGGCCGCGAGCTCGAACCGGTCGGAGCTCTCCACCCACGCCTTGAACTTCTGCGCGAGCTCGACGTGGCGGCGGACATGGTGCCGGAGTCCCTCGATGCCGTAGTGGCGGATCACGAACCACAGCTTGAGTGCCCGGAAGCGGCGCCCCAGCGGGACGTGCCAGTCGCGGTAGTCGAAGACCGCCCCGGACTCGGTGGCCTTGTTACGCAGGTACTCGGGTAACACCGACAGCGTGCGGATGAGCGTGTTCCGGTCCGCCACCCAGAACGCGTCGCAGTCGAAGTTGGTGAACATCCACTTGTGCGGATTGAAGCAGTAACTGTCGGCGAGGTCCAGGCCCTCCTGAATCCACCGGAACTCGGGGCAGAGCGCCGCGGTACCCGACATCGCGGCGTCGACGTGGAGCCAGATTCCCTCGTCGCGGCAGATCCGCCCGATTGCGGGGACTGGATCGATTGCGTTCGAGGACGTCGTGCCCACGGTTGCGCCGACGAAGCACGGAACCTTCCCGGTCCGCCGGTCCTCGGAAATCGCCCGCGCGAGCGCGTCCGGCCGCATCGCGAAGGTCTCGTCGACTTCCACGAGACGCAGGTTCTCGCGACCGATGCCGGAGACCTTCACCGCTTTCTCGATCGAGGAGTGCGCTTGCGTGGACGCGTAGGCCGTGAGCTTTCCGCCGGAACCGCTCTCGTTCGCACGGAAGCCGGTGGCGCGTTCCCGTCCGGCGAGCAACGCGCACAGTGAGGCACTCGAAGCGGTGTCCTGGATGACGCCGCCTCCGGTCCCGTCCGAGCGGAATTTCGCCGGCAGGCCGAGCATCCCGACCAGCCAGTCGAGAACGTGGGTCTCGAGCTCCGTGCAGGCGGGGCTCGTCGCCCAGAGCATGCCCTGGACGCCCAGACCGGCGGAGAGCAGCTCTCCCAGGATCGCCGGTCCGGAGTTGTTCGACGGGAAGTACGCGAAGAAATTGGGGGACTGCCAGTGCGTGATCCCGGGCAGGATGAGCCGATCCACGTCGGCGAGCATGGCGTCGAAGGATTCGCCGTGTGCCGGCGGATCGGGAGGAAGCTTCGCGCGGATCTCGCCCGGCAGAACGGGCGAGAGGACCGGGAAGCTCTCGACCCTCTCCATGTAGTCCGCGATCCAGTCCACGACCGCGCGGCCGTTCCGGCGGAAATCCTCCGACGTCATGTGGAACCCGGGCGCATCGGTCATCGGGCGCCACCCGCCGGCGGCTTCACTCCCACTCGATCGTCGCGGGAGGCTTGGACGTGACGTCGTAGACGACGCGGTTGATGCCGCGTACCGTCCCGACAATCCGACTCGCGATCCGGTCCAGCACTTCGTGCGGCATCCGAAACCAGTCCGCCGTCATGAAATCGGTCGTCTGGACCGCCCGCACGGCGCAGACGAAGTCGTGGGTGCGGTTGTCGCCCATCACGCCGACCGACCGCACCGGGAGGAGCACCGCGAACGCCTGCGAAATGGCGTCGTAGAGGCCGGCGGCACGGATCTCCTCGAGGACGATCTCGTCCGCGCGCTGCAGGATCGCGACCCTCTCGCGCGTCACTTCCCCCGGAATCCGCACCGCGAGGCCCGGGCCCGGGAAAGGATGGCGAGACAGAAACTCCTGTGGAAGGCCGAGCTCGCCGCCCAAGCGCCGCACCTCGTCCTTGAAGAGCTCGCGCACCGGCTCGATCAATTCCAGCCCCAGCTTTTCCGGCAACCCTCCGACGTTGTGGTGTGTCTTGATGACGGCCGACGGCCCCTTGATCGACACCGACTCGATGACGTCCGGATACAGGGTGCCCTGAGCGAGGTATCTCGCGTCGGGTATCCCGCGAGCCTCCTCCTCGAAGACCTCGATGAACGTCCGACCGATCGAGCGGCGTTTCTCTTCCGGATCCGTGACTCCCTCCAGGCGCGAGAGGAAGAGGTCCGACGCGTCCACCGCGCGGATCGCGATCCCGAGGCGCCCGAACGCCTCCCCGACCTGCCACGCCTCGTGCGCACGCAGGAGTCCGTGATCGACGAGGATCGGGTGGACGCGGTCGCCGAGCGCCTCGCGGAGGAGAAGCGCGGTGACGGCGGAGTCCACCCCGCCGGAGAGAGCGCAGACGACCGCCCCGACCGGCGCCTGGCGGCGGATCGCCTCGACCTTTTCGTGCCGGAAGGACGTGATCGTCCAGTCGGGCGCGACGCCGCAGGCCCGGAAGAGAAAGTTCTCGAGGATCGCCGATCCGTGCTCGGTATGACGGACCTCCGGATGAAATTGCAGCCCGTAGATGCGGTGCTCCGAGTCCTCGAAGGCTGCGACCGGAGTGGACGAGGTCGAGCCGGTGACCCGGTATCCCGGAGGCGGCTTCACGACGGAGTCGCCGTGGCTCATCCAGACCGTCTGTTCCGGCTCCAGGCCCGCGAAGAGCTCCGAATCCGTCGCGAGGCGGGCCACCGCCCGCCCGTACTCCCGCCCGTTCGCCGGCGTCACCTCTCCCCCGCTCACGTGCGCCATCCACTGCATTCCGTAGCAGAGTCCGAGCACGGGTACACCGAACTCACGGGGGTCGGTCCGCGGCAGCGGCGCGCCTTCGTCATAGACGCTCTGCGGCCCTCCGGACAGGATGATGCCGGCCGGATCCCAGCGCCGGATCCCCTCTTCGGGCTCGTCGGGAGGGAGGACGACCGAGAAGACCCGCGCATCGCGGATCCGCCGCGCGATCAGCTGCGCGTACTGGCCGCCGAAATCGAGGACGACGATCGAGCGCCCGGGCGCGGTCATGCCGCCCTCGTCCGCGACATCACCGCCGCGGGAGCGGCGAGCAGAGAGGCCGGAACGATCGCGACGCCGGCGCCGAGAAAGGGAGCAAACGCCACGAGAAGCGGCGTCACGAGAGCGCCGGGGGCGTACGCCCGCGAGAGCCAGTCTCCCGCCATCACCAGCGCCGCCACGGTCACCAGGTACAGCACCGGAAAGGCCTTCCGGAAGGCGCGGTCGAAAGCGGAGCGCGCGACCGGGCGCCTCGGGCCGTAGAGAGCGGTTTCCGCGACGGCGATGCAGAGGACGAAGAGGAGGGTCACGAGATAGAGAGGAAGGAAGAAGACCAGGCACTGCTCCAGGAACCGGAACTCCGGTGTGGAGCGGGTCGCGGCCCCCGTGCCCCACTGCTCAAAAAAGGGATAGGTCGCGAAGCCGGCGTCCTGGCGGCCGTGCGTCAACAGGAAGAGGAGGACGCCCAGAAGGAAAGCGGAAGGGAGGAGAAGCGCCGTATGCCGGAAGAACTTCAACCTGTCGCTATTCTAACCGCGGCGCGCCTGCGGCTATCCTTCCCCAGCCGTGACTGTCCGCAAATCGACGAAGAAGTGGCTCGTGGCCTTCGCGGTCGCGTGCATCCTGATCATGATCGACGGCGGCGACGCCGACCGGCTGGGCGTGCTCGGCGTTCTCGCCTGGATCGTCGCGTGGACAGCCGGGACCCTGCTCCTGTTTCGCGGGGCCCGCGCGGCCTTCCGTGCCATCGTTCGACGCCTGACGCTGCGCCTCGCGTTCTCGTACTTTCTGATCGGCATCGTGCCGATCCCTCTGCTCGCGATGCTGCTCCTCTCGGTCGCCTACCTCCTGTCCTTTCAATTCGTCGGCACCCGGATCCGGCGCGAGCTCCAGGCGATCGGGGAAGAGGCGACCGATCGCACGCCGGGCGCGAGCGCGATCGAAGTGCGGGACGGCCGGGTCGCCCGATCGTCGCTCGCCTGGCTGCCCGAAGACGCGCCGGCGCCGTGGGCGGCGCGCGAGGACGACCCGAAGTTCCTCCTGGACGAGGAGCGGATCTGGCTCGTCGCGGGCCGCGCGCCGGAGGGGCAGGGGCGCGTCCTCCTCGTTCCGCTCCAGAACCGGGAAGTGTTGCAGGAGCTGGCCGACCAGACCGGTTACTCCGTGGTCGCGGGGCCCGGGAGGCAGAACAGCCGCAGCCGCGCCCACACGGTCCGCGTCGGCGCCGGAAAGAAGAAGTCGGACCCCAATCCGGACGTCTCTCTCGATGCGATGGTCCGTCCCCGCACGCGGCCGAAGCCGGGCCAGGGGTTGCTGGAGCGCGAGGGCGTCGTCGGCGTCTTCCTGGCTCACCCGATCGCCGTTTTCGGATCCTCGGAGCCGCCTTCGAAACGCATCGTCGCGGTCGTCGGACGAACGTCGCCGCTCCTCCTCTACAAAGAGATCTTCTCGAACTGGGTCCCGGGCGCGAGCCGGATCGTCCTCACCGTGATGGGCGGTCTGGCCGCGGCACTGCTCTGCGTCTATCTCGTCGCGCTCGCCCTCGCGTTCGGGCTCGTCGCCAGCATCACGCGAAACGTCAACCGGATGAGCCGCGCCGCCGCCGCCATCGCGCGCGGAGACTTCTCCGTGCGCGTCAACACGAAGTCGCGGGACCAGATCGGCGACCTCGCCCGTTCGTTCGACCAGATGGCGGACTCCATCCAGCGGCTCCTCCTCGACACCGCCCGCAAGGAGCGTCTCGAGGGGGAGATCGCCGTGGCCCGGACGATCCAGCAGAAGCTCCTCCCGCCGGCTTCCGCCGAGCTCGCGGGGGCCCGCGTGCTCGCCCACGTGCAGTCCGTCGCGGAGATCGGCGGGGATTACTACGACTACTTACCGACGCCGGATGGACGAACCGCGATCGCGATCGGCGACGTCTCGGGACACGGGCTGCCGACGGGATTGCTCGTTGCGATGGCGAAGGCGGCGCTGGCGACCCTGATCGAGACCGGCCTGGCCGGTTCGGCAATCTTCACGCGACTGAATGACCTGATCCACCGCTCCACCGACTCGCGGAACTACATGACCCTCGCTCTCTTCGTACTCGACTCCGCCTCCAAGAGCGCCGAGCTCACGAACGCCGGGCAGCTGGCCCCGTATCGCGTTTCGCGAGCCGGCGTGACCAGTCTCTCTCTCCCCTCTTTCCCGCTCGGAATCTCGGAGAATTCGGCCTTCCCGACGCAGGCCTGGCCGCTCGCCTCGGGCGATAAAGTCGTCTTCGTCACCGACGGGCTCGTCGAGTGCACGAGCCCTTCCGGCGAGCCGTTCGGCTTCGAGAGGCTCGAGGCGACTCTCGCGCGCGAGCTTCTATCTGATGCCGATGCGATCCGCGACGCGATCCTTCGCGAGACGGAGATCCACACGGGGGGCGCCCCGCCCGAGGACGACCGGACCATGGTGATCGTGACGCTCGCCTGAGAATTGTCACGGGGACAGGCCCTGCGGGCCTGCACCCGTATCCTCATTTCTCCCGCGGCGACTACCGGTCGATCTTCGGGGCCGGGGCGGTGCGCGGCAGCCGGGCATCGTCGACCGCGCGGTTGAACTCCGCGACGTCCCCTTCGACGAGGGCGTGATACTCGCCGACGATGGTGTCGAGTCTCCTCTTCAACAAGTCGTAATACGCGACCGAGCCCGCGGTCGGCTTTGCATCGGCAGATGCGACGATCCCGGCAAGATTCGTGAAGTCGTGATCGAGCTTCGGCTCGTAGTTCAGGTCGTCCTCGTCCGCCTTGATGTTGGGGTTGATCAGCTTCTCTTCCACCGCCGTGAGCTTGTCGGCCACGGGTGCGGCCCGCTTCTTCAGGGCATCGCCCTTGCCCATGCGCTCGGCCCGCTCGCCCAGTTCCTTCATCTGCGCGCGCAGGTCGCGGATCGCGAGCACGGTCGCGTGCGTCTCCGATAAACGGTCGCGGATCGCGGAAAGGAGCTCGTACTGCGCTTTCAGGTCCTGCGCCTTCGCGAAGCCCGCGGGATGCGGCCGCACTTCGAAGGCCTCCGTGACCGAACGCCCGCCCGCCATCAGCCGCACGCTGTACGTGCCCGGCCCGACCTTGGGCGGGGCTTTTTCGCCCTCGTTGAAGACCGCTTTCGGGACGAGCGTTGGCTTGAAAACCCTCATGTCCCAGACGAACCGGTTGATGCCGGCTTTAGGCTCGAGCGGCTTGTCCTTCTCCTTCTCCTCCTCCTCACGGGCGGCCTGCTCCTTCAAGTCGCCCGCCGGCTCCTTCTTCTCGTTCGAAAACGTCCGGATCACTCTGTCGCCGGCGAGGAACTCGAGCGCGACCTTCTCCCCCTTGCCCGGCTTTTCCTTCAGCCAGTAATTGACGATCACGCCGTTGGGGATGTTCTTGCCGACCGGGCCGGGGGATTCTTCGGCGTCCTCGTCCGGCTTCCGAGTCTGGATTCGCACCGACGGTCGCGGCGGAAAGAGGTGCGCGGACTCGCCGGCGACGGAATCGCTCCAATTCCGAAGCGGCGTCAGGTCGTCCAGGATCCAGAAGGATCGTCCCTGCGTCGCCACGACGAGGTCGTCGTTCTTGATCGCGAGATCCGTGATCGGGACCGCCGGCAGGTTTCTCTGGAAGGAATTCCACGAGACGCCGTCGTCCGCCGAGACGTAGAGACCCGTCTCCGTCCCGGCGAAGAGAAGGCCTCGCCGGGCCGGGTCCTCGCGCACGACGCGCGTGAAGGCGCTGTCGGAGATTCCGCGGTCGATCCGGGCCCAGGTCTTCCCGTAGTCGGACGTCTTGTAGAGGTAGGGGTGGAAATCGTCGAACTTGTAACGGGTCGCGGCCACGTAGGCAGCGCCCTTCTCGTGCGGGGAGGCGTCGATCGCGTTGACCTGGATCCACTCCGGCATGCCCCGGGGCGTGACGTTCTTCCAGGACTTGCCGTTGTCGCGCGTGACGTGAACGAGACCGTCGTCGGTGCCCGCCCAGATCACGCCGGGCTCGAGCTTCGACTCGGCGAGCGCGAAAATCGTGTCGTAGACCTCGACCCCGGTCACGTCCGTCGTGATCGGCCCTCCGGACTTTCCCTGCTTCGCCGGGTCGTTCCTCGTCAGATCCGGGGAGACTTCTTCCCACGTCTCCCCGCCGTTGCGGCTGCGCAGGAGGATCTGCGATGCGTGGTACAGAACTTTCGGGTCGTTCGGCGAGATCAGGATCGGGGCGTTCCACTGGAAACGGTACTTCAGGTCCTTCGTCGCATGGCCGTCGGCGAGCTGCGGCCAGGCCATGATCTCCCTCGCCTGCTTCGTGCGGTAGTCGTATCGCGTGATCTGCCCGCCGTACTCGCCGGCATAGACGATCTGAGGATCGACCGGGTCGGGCGCGACCCAGCCGCTCTCACCACCGCCGACGGAATGCCAGTCCGTCGCGTCGATTCCCTCGCCCGCGACGCCGCTCGGGATCGCGACGTTCGAGTTGTCCTGCTGGCTGCCGTAGACCCAGTACGGAAATTGATCGTCCGTCGCGACCCGGTAGAACTGCGCCGTCGGCTGGTTGTTCTGCGTCGACCAGGTGCGGCCGCCGTTGAACGTGATCGCGGCTCCGCCGTCATTGCCGAGAATCATGCGGTCCGGGTCGTCCGGGTCGATCCACAGGTCGTGGTTGTCTCCGTGCGGGACCTTGAGGTTCGAGAAAGTCCTGCCCCCGTCGGTCGACTTGTGCATGTAAACGCTGGGCAGGTAGACCGTGTCCGCGATCTTGGGATCGGCAGAGACCCACGAGTAGTACCAGGCGCGCTCACGGATCTTGTGCTCGTCGTTGACGTGCTTCCATTTCTCGCCGTAATCGTTGGAAACGAAGAGGCCGCCCTTGCCCGCCTCGATGGACGCGTAGACGCGGCCCGCCTTCGCCCCGGAGGGAGCGACGCCGACCTTCCCCCAGAGACCCTCGGGAAGCCCCTCGTGCTCGGGAAGCGCGATCTTCTTCCAGTGGTCACCCCCGTCGGTCGAACGCCAGAGCGAGCTTCCGGGACCGCCGCTGACGAGCTCCCAGGGATGGCGCACGACCTGCCAGAAGCCGGCGAAGAGGATCCGCGGGTTGTTCGGGTCCATCGCGAGGTCGGACGCGCCCGTCTTCTCGTCCACGAAGAGGATCTTCGACCAGGTGCTGCCGCCGTCCTTCGAGCGATAGATCCCGCGTTCGGGATTCGGGCCCCAGACGTGCCCCTGAGCGGCGACGTACACGACGTCGGGATCCCGCGGGTGGATGCGAATCCGCGCGATCTGCCTTGAGTCGGCGAGCCCGACGTTCTTCCAGTGACGCCCGCCGTCAGTCGATTTGTACACGCCGTCGCCGTGAGAGACGTTGCCGCGGATGTGAGCCTCTCCCATCCCGACGTAGAGAACGTTCGGGTCGGACTCGGAGACCGCGATTGCGCCGACCGATCCGGTCTTGAAGGTCTTGTCGGAGACAGATTCCCAATTCGATCCGCCGTCGGTCGTCTTCCAGACACCGCCGCCCGTGCCACCGAAGTAGTAGGTCAGAGGTTGCCGTCGAACGCCTGCGACCGCGATCGAACGGCCACCCCGGAAAGGGCCGATGCATCGGAACTCCAGCCCCGGGAAAAGATCGGCAAACGATTTGCGTTCCTCTCCGCCCGCCGGTGAAGCCCTCTTTGCCGCCTCCGCGGAAAAGAGCGGGCAGAATACGAGCACTGCCCCGAGACAGAGTGCCTTCCCAAAAGACTTCACGCCATCCTCCCGGAAATCATCGGTTTTCGATTGCGGCGGGAGTATATCGGCGCCGAATTTCGAGGCACGAGTCGGGGGTCAGGTCTCCACTTGCCACTTCGCGTTGCGAAGTCGCAAGACCACTGCGGCGATTTGGGAAGCCCGGCGATCAGTGAAGGCCTGACCCCACAACGACTTCTTACCGCCCTACCGCCAGTGTCCCTCGACCCAGTACCACCCGTGGCGCGTGTGCCGCCAGTGTCCCGATACCCACCGCGCATGGGGCCGCGGCCCCAGCTCCCAGCGTCCCGGCACCCAGACGTATTGCGCCCCGTCCCAGGTGTAATAGCCGCGGACCCAAACGTGGCGAGGCGACGGCGCCACGGGGCGCCTCTCCACCCGGATTCGGGGCGGCCGAATCCGGACGTACACCGGAACGGCCTGGATGGGAACGGACCCGAGGAAAAGCGCCAGGAGACCGGCCGCAGGCAAGAGAAGCGAGTGTTTCTTCATCTCGATTCCTCCCGGATCAAAGCGCTCTTGCAACGACTCTGCCGAGAGTCTCGGCGTCGATGTTCCCGCCGGAAAGGATCACCCCGACCTCGCGCCCGGCGAGATCCTTCGAAAGCCGCGTGAGGCCGGCGAGACCAGCCGCTCCCGCGCCTTCGGCGAGGTTGTGCGTCGTGGAAAGGAGGAGTCGCAGCGCTTCGGCGATCTCGGACTCGCTCGCCGTGACGAAGCCGGACAGACCTTCTCGAAGGGCGGGGAAGGTCAGCGCGTACGGCTGCCGGGTCGCGAGGCCATCGGCAAACGTGTCCGCCGAGTCGCGGGTTACGACGCGTCCCGCATGCCACGAGTCGTGGATGGCGGCGGCGCGCTCCGCCTGAACCCCGTAAACGCGCACGTGGGGCGCGATCTCGCGGACGACCGTCAATGCGCCGACCGCCTGCGATCCACCTCCGACGGCCACCACGATCGCCTCGATCTGCGGCCGCGCCTCAAGGATCTCCAGGGTCAAGGTCGCGGCGCCGGCGATGACGAGGGGGTCGTTTACCGCCTGGACCATCGTCAGCCCGCGCTCGCGGACGAGCCGCTCCGCGACTCCGACGGATTCGTCGTAGTCGCGCCCTTCCTCGACGAGCTCCGCGCCGAAGCCGACCATCGCCACGTTCTTCTCGGGGTTGTTCCCGATGGGGACGCACACGGTGACGGGAACGCCGAGAAGACCCCCCGCCCAGGCCAGCCCCTGACCCCAGTTCCCGCGGGTCGCGCCGACGACCCCCCGACTCCGGGCTTCGGGTGGCAGTGCGGCGAGGGCGGACATGGCGTTTCGCGCCTTGAACGAGTTCGTCGGGTTGTGGTTCTCGTGCTTGACCCAGACGCGAATTTCATTCCCGATGGTTCGATCGAGAGCCGCATAGTTGCGCAGCGGCGTCGGCGGGAGATAGGGACGGATGCGCTGCCGCGCCTCGAGAACGTCGTCGAATTCGATCGGCCACCTGCCGGAGTGCATCGCGTGACAATATAGGTTGCTCCGGAAAACCCTGCGATGCCGCCTCGCCGAAAGAAAAAGAAGGGGGCCGAGCCCGCCTCGCGGGGCCTTGCCGCCGGTGAGCTCGCGGCGCGGGATTCTCCCGCGGAGGTCCAGAAGCTCCAACGCGCGATCGAGTCGGACGGAGGCTCCATCCTGGGCGTCTACCGTGACCCCATCGGAGCAAAGTGGCAGGTACTGGCCGGCCTTCCGATCGACAAGGTCTCGCCGACCCCGTTTCAGCGGGACGTTTCGCCCGCTCACGTCGGCCGGCTGGCCGCGGTGATCGACCGGCTGGACCGGTTTCTCGATCCGATCATCGCCGTCCGCGGGGCGGACGGGTCGTACTGGACTCCCAACGGGCATCATCGACTTTCGGCGCTTCGGGCGCTCGGCGCGAAGTCGGTCACGGCGCTCGTCCTGCCCGACCCGGAGCTCGCCTACAAGATCCTGGCGCTCAACACCGAGAAGGCGCACAACCTGCGCGAAAAGGCTCTCGAGACGATCCGGATGGCGAGGGACCTCGCGGAGAAGCAGCCGTCCGCGGCCGAAAAGGATTATGCGCTCGAGTTCGAGGAGCCGGCGTTCCTGACGCTCGGTCTCTGCTACGAGGAGAACGGCCGCTTCTCGGGCGGCGCGTATCACTCCGTTCTCAAGAAGGTCGACGAGTTCTTCGATTCGCCGCTCCCCCGGGCGCTCGATTTCCGCCGCGAACGGGCGGATAGGGTTCTCGAGCTCGACCGCGCGGTCACCGAATCGGTCGCCGCGCTGAAGGAGCGCGGTCTGCAGAGCCCATATCTGCGGGCGTTCGTCGTGGCGCGCGTGAACCCGCTGCGCTTTCAACGCGGCGGCGCGCCGACGTTCGACGCGACAATCTCGAAGATGCTCGTCTCCGCGCGCAATTTCAAGGCGGGCTCGGTGAAGATGGAGCATCTCGCGCGGACCGGAGGTCCGCCGGAGGAGTGAAGTCATGAACGTTCGGAAGCGGGCTGCAGTCTTCCTCTTCGTCGTGCTGGCCGCCGTTTCGGGCAAAGCCGTCGAGGGGCGCAAGCCGGCGAAGGTCCTGGCGCCGGACCTCCGGAGCGCGCGCATCGTCGACCTCACCCACCCGTTCGACGCGGACACGATCTACTGGCCGACGTCCCCGACTCGCTTCCAGATGACGACGCTGGCCTCGGGATTGACGGAGGGAGGCTGGTTCTATTCGGCGAACTCCTTCTGCGCTCCGGAGCACGGCGGGACGCATATGGATGCCCCGATCCACTTCGCTCGGGGCCAGAAGACCGCCGACCAGATTTCCGTGCGGCAGCTCGTCGCGCCGGCGGTCGTGATCGACGTCACCGAGGCGGCCGCGGCGGACCCCGACCACCGTCTTACGCTCGCTGAAGTCCGCGCGTGGGAGAAGAAGCACGGCACGATTCCCGGCGGCGCGATCGTTCTGCTGCGCACCGGATGGAGCAAGCGCTGGCCCGACAAGAAGCGGTATCTCGGAGACGACACGCCGGGCGATGCCTCGAACCTCCACTTTCCGTCGTACGGTGCGGAGGCAGTCGGATTCTTGATCCGGCAGCGGCGCGTTGGCGCTATCGGCCTCGATACCGCGTCGATCGACCACGGGCCCTCGAAGGACTTCCCCGTACACCGGCTCGTCGCCGCCGCGAACGTGCCAGGCCTCGAAAACTTGACCGAGCTCGAGAACGTCCCCGAAGCAGGCGCCTGGATCGTCGCGCTGCCGATGAAGATTGCGGGCGGCTCGGGTTCCCCCCTGCGCGCCATCGCGCTCGTTCCCTAGAAACCGGGTTCCAGGTCGATTCTCGAGAGAAATCCGGAGTCTCCGGGTTGCTTCTCATCGGCCGGCGGGTTAAAAACAAAATGGCAAAGAAGACTCGTCCGGCGAACGGAGCCGTGGGCCGCGCGGCCCGCTCGCGGGAATGGAGGTGGAAGGGTGGGCCAGAATGCCTTCCGCCGGTCCTTCGAACCCAAGGGGCGGCCGCTCGGTTCTCTCTGGGCGGACGCGGCTCACCGTGGGCGGAGGCGGCCGTCTCTCGCGTTCGATCATTATCGAGCGCTCTTCGAGTTTGCGCCCGACGGCTATCTCGCCACCGATGGTCAAGGAAAGATCCAGGAAGCGAATCGCATCGCGGGAGCCCTCCTTCGGATCGATCAGCGGGCTCTTTCCGGCCGCTCTCTCTCGCGTTTCATCTGGCCTGGCGATCGCCGGAGATTCCGCGCGCGCCTGACCGCCCTGCGGCGCTCGGGCCAGCACGGATTCGAAGAACTCCCTTTGAAGCTGCAGCCGGCGCGCGGCGAGCCCTTCGATGGGGCTTTGACGGGAGCCCGGGTTCCTGTCGAGCACTCCTTCGCGCTCGCGTGGTCCGTGCGCGATATCCGCAAGCGCACTCGCGTCGAACGCAAGCTGAAGGAGAGCGAGCAGCGGTCCCTGTCGCTCTACCGTCAGATGCTCGCGAGCCGCGACGAGCTCCGGATCCTTGCGGATCGGTCGCTTCACGCGCGAGAAGAGGAGTCCCGTCGGATCGCTCGCGAGCTTCATGACGAAGTGGGCCAGATGACGACTTCGATCCATCTCGCGCTCGCCGAGATCGGCGCGGACTTGCCGGAGGCCGAGCGGGAACGACTCGAGACCGTGCACGGTCATCTCGACGCGCTCGAGGAGCGACTCCGGAGACTGTCTCACGAGTTGCGGCCGACGATCTTGGACGACCTCGGGCTCCGGCCGGCCTTGGAGTTCCTGACGGAGGGTTTTGCGGCGCGGACCGGCATCTCCTCCTCGGTCGAAGGCTCGACGAAAGGACGGCTCGAACCGCTGGTCGAGACTACCGCTTATCGGATCGTGCAGGAGGCGCTGACGAACATCGCACGACATGCGGACGCCACACACGCATCGATTCGAATCTCCCGGGAGACCGGAGCGCTTCGCTGTTCGATCCGCGACGACGGCGTCGGGATGCCGATCGATCCGGTCACTCCCGGAGCGTCCAGGCGTCGCGGGCTCGGTTTGCTCGGGATTCGGGAGCGGCTGGACGCTCTCGGCGGAAAGTTCAAGGTGCTGTCACGGGCGGGAGGCGGGACGGAGCTTCTGGTGACGATCCCCTTCCGGAGCACCGGATGACCTGTCGCGTATTGATCGCCGAGGACCACGTGGTCGTCCGGCAGGGTTTGAAGGCCTTGCTCGAGAGGGAGAAGTTCGAAGTGGTGGCGGAGGCATCGGATGGACGAGAGGCCACCCGTCTGACGCGTGAGCTCGCTCCGGACGTCGCGATCCTCGACCTGGCGATGCCTCAACTGAATGGAATCGACGCGACTCGGGCGATCCACAAGAGCTGCCCGCAAGTCCGCACGATTGCGCTGACTATGTACGCCGAGGACCAATATGTGCTCGCAGCCCTTCACGCCGGCTTCCGCGGGTACGTTCTCAAGTCACAGGCCGCCTCTCACCTCGTGCGGGCGATCCAGGAGGTCTGCAAGGGAGAGATCTATCTCTCCCCCGCGGTCTCCCGCGTCGTCGTGGACGCCTACCTCGGCCGCAGGTCGCTGCCGGAAGACCCTCTCACGCAGCGCGAACGCGAGGTCCTGCAGCTCGTCGCGGAAGGCAAGACGACCAAGCAGATCGCGCAGACTCTGGGCATCAGCGCCAAGACGGCCGAATCGCACCGAACTCGCATCATGCGGAAGCTCGAGATCCACGACACCGCGGGGCTCGTCCGGTACGCGATCCGACGCGGCCTGATCCAGGCGTAGCTTCGGGCCCTTCCCCGACCGGACATCAGGGCTTTTCCCCCCTACGCTGCAGGGATTTGCCGGATTGTCCAATCCCCGTGCGGCGATTAGGGTTTGATCTGCGGTGGTCATGGTGAAGGTTCGAGACTCTCAACCAAAGGAGGCAGACACGATGGAAACTGCAAAAGTCGACATCCGGAAACTTCAACTTCTGAACGATCGGATCAACCAGTGCATCGACGCGCTGAACCAGGTTCGGCTGTCGGTCCACGGACTCTCGGGGGCATCGACGGGTGTACCGGGCGGGATCGGCGCGGGCCAGAACCCCGCCTTCGAATACGGACTCGGACTCACGCACAGTGGGTTCGGGCAGAACCCGTTCGTGCAGCCCGGAATCGGCCAGAGCCCGGTCGTCCCGTTCGGGTCTCCGAATGTCTTCGGCCAGGTGCCGTTCACGCAGGGATACTTCCCCGGGTTCGCGGGATACCCGCAGCAGACCGGGGCTTTCGGAATCGGGATGAATCCGCTGATGGCGGGCTTGACCCATACGAGCCCGGATGCGCTCGACGCATTCCGCCGCCCCGTGTGGGCCGACCCTCTTCTGACGGCGAGGATCGTGCAAACGTTCCCCTACGCGCAGTTGCCGGCCCCGCCCATCGTGACGATCTACTGAAGTAGGAGGATCGTCGGCAGCGAGAAGGGCGGGGCCCAACGGCCTCGCCCTTCGTTTCGAGTCGTTGACGAGACCATCCGCGCACTTCCGCCGACAAATGGCAGTTCGCGGGAAGGAGAAGAATCGATGATGGAAACCGAACAGACCGCCGGAATACCGGCGATCGACCAGAGCATCGGGCATCTGGAGCAGCTCTACCAGACGGTCACGGGCCGGGAGGCGCCTCCTCCCGAGACACCATACGCGCCGATCCCCGCCGAGAAAGATCCTGCGCAGCACGTCGAGAAACAGCTCGATCGCCTGCTGCAGCTCCTGGGTCAAACGGAGTTCGACCGCCGGCCGAAGCCTGCCTGGGCTCCGCCCGTCTCGGTCTGGGAAAGCGACACCGACGTGTTGGTCAGCGTCGATCTGCCCGGAGTCACCAGAGAACAGGTCGAGATCGTGGCGCACGGAAGGTTGTTGACGATCACGGGAGAGCGGACGGCCCCGGGTGGTCAGGAGTTCCGGCTGCGGACGTTGGAGTCCCCGATCGGCGCGTTTCGTCGAGCGATTCTCCTTCCGTCCACTTCGCGCGTGATCGAACCGAAGGCGGAGATGAGGCAGGGCGTTCTCGAGCTGCGGTTCCCGAAGGAGCCGGGCCAGGACACGACTCCCAGGCCGATCCGCGTTCACTGAATCCGGGGGGAGATTTTCCTCCCCTTCGGGTATCGGCCGGGTCTCCGGCTCAGGCGATCCAGACGTCCTCACCAAAGGTGAGGACCACGGCGTCATCGAGCGTCGCGGCGTAGCGCACGATCTCGTCGCAGACGGCGCGCGGTACGAGCGGGTTCCACTCGAGATCCGGCCGGCTCCCCTCCGGGAGGATAACGATCGTCAGATTGCGGTTGTAGGCGCCGCGGACTTTGTACTCCGGGTCCCCCACCGGGCGGACCACCTCGACGTCGTGCGAATCGGCGACGAGCACTCCGCTCGAGGCGATGTCCTGCGGGACGGGGCGGTTCAGGAACACGGAGAGGAACGCGAGCGCAGACGGGAGCCCGGCGGACTGACCTCCCGAGGGCTCGTCTTCCTTGGTTACCTTGTAGGTGTAGTTGTAGTCGAAGATGTCGCGAGTCAGGTGGGGCCACTTGGCGCGCGCGTACTCCCGTACCGAAAGAAACGTATTGCGGACGGTCTGGGTCATTTCCGGAGCCAAGTTTCCAAGGATCTCTTCGAGAAAGCCGCCGCGGCCGGAAGGTGCCGGCCGCCGCGCAGCCCAGACCTCGTGAATTAACCCTTTCGCCTTGCCCGTAAACCGATAGACCGCGTCGGCCAGTACGCGTCCCACCTCGTGCCGATCGCGTAACGCCGCGTCTTCGAGACTCGAGGCCCGCTCCGCGCAGCGGGCCGCTTCCTCGCGCCGGCCGAGGATTCGGTGCAGGGCGGCGAGCTCCCGCCAGAGGCTGGGGCGTCTGGGAGAGCTGCGCAGAGTCGACTCGAGGAGCCGGAGAGCCTTCTCGCCGGCGTCGGGTTTTCGGAAGTACCGGGCCACCCGCGTCGATCCGGAAGCCTCGAAGTGCTCGAGCAGCCACTCGACGACGCGGAGGTCGTCCGAGTCCGTCTCCAGGCACTCGATGTAGAGGGCGACAGCCTTTTCGAGAGAGCCGTCGAGGGCGGTCAGGTCCGCCAGGTACTTTCGATCCAGCGCCTCCCCGCTCTTCTCGAGCAGCTCCCGCGCCGTACTGCGGTTTCCGCGCAGGGCAGAATCGATCGCACGCGCGCGTGGCGTTTCATCGGCAGGAGCGTTTTCGTTCCAGAACCGAATGCGGGCGAGCTTCGAGAGCGGAACGTATCGCCGCGAAGCGATGAGGACCGCATCCTCGAACGAGGGGCGATGCATCCGGCGCCGAAACAGCTCGGTGAACCGTTGCTCGCAGCGTTCCGCGTCTTCGGTCCGGCCGAGCCGCCGGGCGAGGAGGGCGAGGTGCCCCAGAACGCCGACCTTCGGTTGCCGTCGCTCGAAATGCTGGTAGATGTGGACCGCCTTCTCCAGGAGCTCGGGCGAGCCGATCCGCTCGTAGATCCTGGCGAGAGCGACGATTCGATCGCTGTCCGCCTCGAAGCCGCGCTGGGCGCCCAGCTCTTCCAAGATCGACCGGGCGCGCTCGGGATCTCCGGAGAGCTCGGCGATCCACGCCTTCGCAAGAACAGCGAGCTTGAAGAGCTCGGCATCTTTGTCGCGGTACTTGTGGGAAAGGGCATCGCACCGCTCCATGGCTTCGTCCGGATTGCGGCCCAGGAACAGACGGAAGACTTCTTCGAGCTCCAGATGCGCCGCGGGCTTCCGCCAGAGCTGGTAGGGACCGAGGACCAGGAACTCCCCGGTCCCGCTCGCGGTGTCCCTGGCGAGCTGGAGCATCGAGGAGAGGCGCATCAAGGCGGAGTCGAGCTGGGGCGATTTCGCGTGGATCTGAGCCCAACAGGCGATTGCCGCAGACAGCTCCCCCCGCATGTGCTTGATCTTCGCGAGCAGGTCGAGCGCCTGGAGGTCTTCGGGGCGCTGCTCGAGAACGGACGCGACTTCGAGCTCGGCGTCGTAGAGCTCTCCGATCTCGGCGAGCACGGTCGCGTAGAGCAGGCGATCGTCGAGCAAGTTTCGGTCTTCGGGCTCCACGATTTTTTATTCTAGGCTGTGCCTCAGGCAGCGAGGGAACATGCCACACTCTTTCGTCATCGAGGTCGAGCGCCTGACCAAGCGGTTCGGCGAGGTGACCGCTGTGGATGACCTGTCCTTCTCGGCGCAGGGCGGAGAGATTCTCGGCCTGCTCGGCCCCAACGGCGCGGGCAAGACGACCACGATCCAGCTCCTGCTCGGCTTGACGAGCCCCACCTCCGGCCGCATCCGGCTCTTCGATCTCGACCTCCTCCGTCACAGGCGGCAGATTCTGCAGCGCGTGAATTTCTCCTCCGCGTACATCTCGCTTCCGTTCAACCTGTCGGTCTGGGAAAATCTCGACATCTTCGGGCGGCTCTATGGAGTGCGGGACCGGAGGCGCCGCATCACGGAGCTTCTCGAGCTCTTCGAGATTCCCGACGTGGTGGAGACAGTCACGGGCAAGCTTTCGTCCGGACAGGTCACCCGGGTCAACCTGTGCAAGGCCTTCCTGAACGACCCGGAAGTCCTCTTCCTAGACGAGCCGACGGCCAGCCTGGATCCGGACATTGCCGAAAAGGTCCGCACGGCGCTGAAGCGCGTCCAACGGGAGCGCGGCGTGACGATGGTCTACACGTCGCACAACATGCGCGAGATCGAGCTCGTCTGCGATCGGGTGATCTTCCTTTCCCACGGAGCGCTCGTTGCGGAAGGAACACCCCGACAGATCCTCGAGCGCGCCGACTCGGAGTCGCTCGAGAAGGTCTTCATCACGATCGCGCGCGGCGGACGGCTCGAAGACTGAAGATGTGGGGCCGCGTTGCCGCTCTGCTGCTGCGCTACCTGTACCTGTATCGCCGCAGCCTCGCCCGGTCGATGGAGATCTTCTTCTGGCCGGTGATGGACCTGCTCGTCTGGGGGTTCGTCAGCGTCTATTTCCGGCAGATCGGCGCGCCGAAGGCGGTCCTGTTCCTGATCGGCGGGCTCATCTTCTGGGACGTCTTCTACCGATCGCAGCAGGCAATCACGCTCTCGCTGACCGAGGAGATCTGGGTCCGCAACCTCCTGAACGTCTTCATCGCGCCGGTTCGAATTGCCGAGGTCGTCCTGGCAACGTGCCTGCTCGGGGTGATCCGGGCGCTTCTCTCGACGGCGGTCCTCGGGGTTCTGGCCTGGGTCCTGTACGCCTTCGACCTTCTCCGCCTCGGTCCCGCGCTCCTCCCCTATTTCGCGAGCCTCATTCTCTTCGGCTGGGCGGTGGGAATGTGCACCATGGCCGTGATCCTCCGCTTCGGACACGCCGCCGAGGCTCTCATCTGGGGCACTCCGTTCCTGCTGCAGCCGATCTCCGCCGTCTTTTATCCCTTGGCGGTTCTTCCACGCTGGCTACAGACGATCGCGCGGCTCCTCCCCTCGACACACGTCTTCGAGGGAATGCGCGCGACGCTCGAGACCGGCCGACCCGCGCTCGGACCTCTCGCTCCCGCGGTCGCGCTGAACGCCGTCTACCTCGCGGCGGCCGGCGCCTTCTTCGGCTGGATGATGAGACGCGTGCGGGAAAAGGGGTATCTGGGGCGGCTGGCGATGGAGTGACGGACAAGGCCGCTCACGGGGTCAGGACTTCACGAGCCGCCGGTAAGTTGACCGTGTCGAAGAGCCCTTGCCATCTTTGCAACGCAAAGTGGCAAGTGGAGACCTGACCCCCTACTTCGCCGGCACCAACGCCGCCGCGAGTGACGGCGTCCACCACGAGAGGATCCTCTTCACGTACCCGACGGTCTCGCGATACGGCGGCACGCCGTTGTAGGTCGTGACCGCGTTCTCCCCGGCGTTGTACGCGGCGAGAACGAGCTCGGGCCGATGGTGGAACCGTTGGAGGAGCTCTTTCAGGTACTGGACGCCGCCGGCGACGTTCGACGCCGGATCGAAGGGGCGTCCCACGGCCAGCCGCCGGGCGGTCGCCGGCATCAGCTGCATGAGCCCGCGGGCGCCTTTGCGGGAGACGGCCTTCGGCTCGTAGTTGGATTCCGCGCGGATGACGGCAGAGACGAGCGACGCGTCCACGTCGTGCTTCTTCGCTTCGGCCTGGATGATCGCGTCGTACGCGGTCCCGAAGAGCGGCTTGCGCTCCTCCTTGTAGGACAGGTCGTAGGAGACCTCCTCGGGAAAGCCGACTTCTTTCATCTCGACTTCGGAGACGAGGACCTCGTCTTCCACGATCCGCTCGACGAGCGCCATGTCCACCTGGTAGCTGCCGCCCCCGCGCGGTCGAATCTCGACCTCGTCGCCGACGACCTGGTAGCCGACCGTCTTGATCGTTCGACCGTCGGTCAACACGACGAGCTCTGCGCCCGCCGGGAGGGCGCAGAGGAGGACAGCGAGGGCAGCCGCCGCCACGAGAGGGGAAAACCGGAGCATTCGGACCGTCCAACCGCCCTCCCGAAGACGGAATTCCCCGCTGCTCATGCCTTTATCTTGCCACGACCCGCGGACCGGGAGCGGGGGTGAAAGCGGTCGTAGACCGCCCGGAGACGCCCGGCGGAGACGCGCGTATAGATCTGGGTCGTCGAGATATCGGCGTGTCCCAGCATCATCTGAAGAGCCCGCAAATCCGCCCCCCGCTCGAGCAAATGGGTGGCGAAGGCGTGCCGGATGGAGTGGGGAGCGAGCTTCTTCCGGAGGCCGGCTGCCCGGCCGTACCCCTCGATCAGCTGCCAGAAACGTTGCCGGGTCATGGCCGTGCCCCGGGCCGAAAGGAAAATTTCAGGCCTCCCCTTCCGGTCGAGACGGGCCCGCACTTGCCCGAGATAACGCTCGATCCAGCGCTCGGCTGATACCCCGAAGGGAACGAGGCGCTCCCGGCCCCCCTTTCCCGAAACCCGCAGGATCCTCGTCTCGAGGTCGACGCGGTCGCGCGGCAACGAGACGAGCTCGGAGACGCGAAGACCCGACGCGTAGAGGAGCTCGAGCATCGCCCGATCGCGCAAGCCGAGAGGCCGCTCGACGTCCGGCGCGGCGAGCAGCGCGTCGATCTCCTTTTCGGTCAGCGTGCGCGGCAGGGTGAAACCGGTTTTGGGGTTCGAGAGGTCGTCGGTGGGATCCGTCGCGAAGCCCAGGTGGGCCGTCGCGAAGCGGTAGAAGCCCCGGACGGCCGAGAGTGCCCGCCCCGCGGAGCGCGACGAGAGACCCCGCCCGCGGAGATGGCGCAGGTAGAGGACGAGGTCCTCCCGGCGCGCCTTGGAAGCCGCGGTCCGGGCGCCGCCGATCCAGCGCCCGAACGCCTCGAGGTCGCGGCGATAGGCGTCCACGCTGGCGCGGGAGAGACCGCGCTCCACGACGAGGTGGTCGAGGTACGTGGGCAGCGATCGCGCGAGGAAGTCGCCGGTCGGAAGAGGAGAGGGTGCGGAGGCCCGGCGGGTCAGTGCGCCGCCGCCGCGGGGGTTAGCCCGTGCACGAGCGAGAGGATCTCCCCGTCGGTCAGGATGCGATCACTTTCCTTAGCGCGCTGGAAAATCGCGTCGACGAGCTCCGGCCGTTCCGCGATGCCGTGGTTCTCGAGCCAGCACTGCACGTTGGAGATCCCGCTCATCGGTCCGACCTCGATCGTCTGCGTGCGGCCGACCATTCCTGCCGGAACGCCGGAGTAGACCCGGTCGGCAAGCCACTCGTCCCCCTTCTTGCGGGCCTTGATGATCGCAGCGGCGTGGACTCCGGTGCCGGTGCGGAAAGCGTCCCGGCCGACGATCGGATAGTTGTCGGGAATCGGCACTCCCGTGGCGAGCGAGGCGAGCTCGCAGTACTCGTGGAGTTTCGTCAAGTCGCGGTCGATCCAACCGAGGAGCTGCAGGTTCACGAGAAGCTGGTCCATCGGCGTGTTGCCGACCCGCTCTCCGATGCCGATCGCGCAGGCGTGGACCCGGTGCGCGCCGGACTCGAGCGCCCAGAGCGAGTTCTGCACGCCGAAACCCCGGTCCTGGTGGCCGTGCCAGTCGATCTTCGCCTCCGGGTTCACCTCTTCGACGAACTTGCACACGAACCGGATCAGGTTCTGCACTCCATTGGGCGTCGCATGGCCGACCGTGTCGCAGACGCAGATGCGCTGCGCGCCCGCGCGAAGCGCGGTCGTATAGAGCGCGCGGACGTGGTCGGGGTGCGCCCGCGTCGTGTCTTCCGTGACGTACATGACCGGCAGACCCTCCCGGACGGCGAGAGAGACCGCGTTCTCCGAAAGACGGAGCATGCGGTCCAAGTCCCAGTCCTCGGCGTATTGGCGGATCGGCGAGGATCCGATGAAGCATGCAACCTCGATGGGCAGACCGACCTTCTGCGAGATCTCGATGATCGGCAGGATGTCGGCCTCGACCGTGCGCGCGGCGCAGTTCGGTCGGATTTTCATCCCGTTTTCGACGATCTCGCGCGCCAGGCGCGTCACCCCGGCGACGACATGCGGTCCCGCGCCCGGCAGGCCGATGTCGGCGGAGTCGATCGAGAGCGACTCCATCAGGTGCAGGAGCCGGAGCTTCTGCTCGATCGGTGGACTCTTGACCGAAGGGGACTGGAGGCCGTCGCGGAGCGTCTCGTCGTCTAACTCGACCTTCCCGCGCGCTGGGAAGACCGCTCCCCCCGCCCGGTTCCAGTCGTAGATCAGATCCGATTCGGGCGGGTGCGAAGACATCGGCGTCCTCCCGACAGTGTATTCCCGCACCGAGAGGACATCAAGCCGCGCCAGACCGGGCTGCGGAGGACCGTTTCTCGACAACCGCCCCGAACTGGAGGCCAGACGACGAGTCTTACGGTCGACCGCAGAGGCGAAACGTCAGCCCGACATCGGAACGGTCTCCCGCGGCCGCCAGGTGCTCCGTGAGCACGAGCCGCGAAGTCCAGCGGGAGAAGTCGCGATCGACTCCCAGAGCGACCTCGGCCCCGACGCGCGAGACCTCGGCGAGGCCGGCTCGATGAAACGGACTTTGCCCGACGGTGAGCGAGGTCCCGATGCGGGTTCGCGGTCCGAGCCGCCGCGTCACTCCCAGCAGAGCGCGCCCGAACGGTGCGGTCAAGATGGCCACTGGAGTCTTCCATGCCCCGGGAACGACCACGCTCGCCTCAGCGTCGACACGCCACTTCGCTCCCGACCGCGCGAGGAAGAAGAGCGCGCCCGCGTCCCATCCTCCCGATCCATTGAAATCGCGTGCACTCCCGGTTGGAGCCTTAACGGCCACGTCCACACCGAAACTGCGACCGGACTCGGAGGGAGGCGGGCGCCAGCCGAACGAGGCAACGGCGTCCCCAAGGCCGGGAGCGAGCGCCTCCGCGAAGAATCCGAGCGGACCGCCGGCCCGCTGAGTCATGACGACGAACGCACCCGCCGGAAAGTCGCCGCGGCCCGCCTGCGAGAGACCGAACGCGCGATGGAAGTCGGAGATGAAGTGATCCCCTGTGAACGCCTGATGAGAGATGTACGGGATCTCGACTGAAAGAGACGTCGTGGCCGTCAAGCCGACCCGCGCATTCAGCGATGTCCGCAGAACGTCGCCGTCGACAAACCACGCCGTTTCGCCCGGAAAATCGCGATGAATTTGCTCCGCCTCGTCGCGCCGGAACCGCGTTCCGGCGGGACCCAGAACCTCATGGAAGGTGACGGCATGCCAGCTGTGCGAAAACGAGTTTGCGTAGCCCGCCTCGAGCGACCAGCGAATTCTTCCGGCCTGCGGAAGCTCCGGGTCCGCCGGGCCGAAGTCGAGGAGCGGCACGTGGAGGACATAGAGGCTCCGCTGTCCGAACGCGGGGCCCCAGACGGTCGATTCGTTGACCGGCTGCCCGCGAGAATCCGACGCCACCCAAAAGAGCGGCAAGACGAGCGCGAATTTCGCGGCGGACAGTCTCAATCGTCGTCGAATCGCTGCGCGCCATGAGGCGAAACGGCTGACGTCGGCAGAGGAGACAGCGAATCGCCGGACCAGAGATCCTCGCTTCAGCGACCGCGGAAGTGAGCCGGCCTCTTCTCGAGAAAGGCCGTCATCCCTTCCTTCATGTCCTCCGTCGCCGCGCAGAGGCCGAAGAGCGTCGCCTCGAGGACCTGTCCTTCCGCGAGCGGCATGTCGAGCCCGCGCCGAATCGCCTCGAGCGCGAACCGGCACGCCGCCGGCCCGTTCGCCCCGATCTTTCGCGCCATCTCGAGGGCCGCGGGAAGGGCCTGCCCCGCGGGCACGACGCGGTTGACGAGCCCGATCTGCTCGGCCTCCGCGGCGGTCAGCCCTTTCTCCGCTGTGAGCACGAGCTCGAGCGCCCGCGCGTGACCGACGAGGCGGGCGAGCCGCTGCGTGCCACCGTAGCCGGGAATGATCCCGAGCGACGTCTCGGGAAGACCCATGCGGGCGTTCTCCGACGCGATCCGGATCGTGCACGCCATCGCGAGCTCCAGGCCGCCGCCGTAGGCGTAGCCGTTGATTGCGGCGATCGTCGGGACGGGAAGGCCCTCGATCCGATCGAGAAGCCTCTGTCCTCGCCGCGAGCGCTCGTGTCCTTCGATCGGAGTCAGCTTCGCGAGCTCGCCGATGTCGGCGCCCGCGATGAACGCCTTCTCCCCCGCCCCGGTGAAGACGAGGCAACGCAGCGCCGTGTCCGACTCCGTGGCCGCGATCGCGCGAAACAGCTCCTCGACGACCGCCGCGTTCAGCGCGTTCAGCTTCTCGGGGCGGTCGATGGTGACGACGCGGATTCCCTCCTCCGGGCTCTCGACCCGGACGAAGGCGTCGCTCACGACCCGTACTCGTAAAAGCCGCGACCCGACTTGCGACCGTAGCGCCCGGCGAGGACCATCCGCTTCAAGAGCGGCGGCGGCGCGAAGCGTTTCTCCCGGTACTCGGCGAACATGATCTCCGCGATCGCGTAGGTCGTGTCGAGCCCGACGAAGTCGAGCAGCTTCAACGGCCCCATCGGATGGCCGCACCCGAGCTCCATTCCCTTGTCGATGTGCTCTTTCGTGCCGACGCCCTCTTCGAGCGCCCGCACGGCGTCGAGCAGGTACGGGACGAGGAGCCGGTTCACGATGAAACCGGAGTTGTCGCGCGCGAGGATCGGATCTTTTCCGAGCGATTTCGCGAAATCGAACACCGTCGCGATCGTTTCTTCCGAGGTCGCAATCGTTCGGACGACCTCGACCAGCTTCATCACCGGCACCGGGTTGAAGAAATGGAGTCCCGCGAAGCGGTCGGTACGTCGCGTCGCCACGGAGAGCTCGGTGATAGTCAGAGACGAGGTGTTCGAGCAGAAGATCGTCGCGTCGCGGCAGAGGTCGTCGAGCTCGCGGAAGAGCTCTTTCTTCGCCTCCAGGTGCTCGACGACCGCCTCGATGACGAGGTCGGACGCGGCCAGGTCCTCGATCTTCGTGGTGGCCGAAAGGCGGTTGCGGGCGGCGTCCCGATCGGCGGGGGCGAGCTTGCCCCGGTCGACGGCCTTCGCGAGCGAGGATTCGATCCGGCCCACGCCCTTTGCGGCCAGCTCGTCGGAAACCTCCCGGACGACCGTCTCGTAACCGCTCTTCGCGCAGACCTCCGCGATACCCGAGCCCATGAGGCCCGCTCCGAGCACGCCGACCCGGGTGATCTTCATGGTTCTTCCTTTTCGGGAGAGAGTGCGGGGTTCACGGGACTTCGTCGTCCTCCCGCTCCTCCCCGCAGAAGTCCCGCATGGTCAGCTCCCGGGAGAAATTCGGTCCCGCGAGCGCGGAGAGCGCGGAGCTCGGCGCCCGGACGATCCATCCCCGTTCCAGCCAGTGATCGACCGCTTCGCGGCAGAGCTCCGTGTCGTTCAACGTCGTGAGCACTCCGTTCAAGTCTCCCCAACCTCGCGCCGAGAGCTCGCGGAGAAATTCGGCGACCGCCGCCGTCCGGACCGGAAAGGAGAGGATTCTTTCCGTCCAGGTCAGCAACTCTTCCTACGACGCGGCCGACTCGAGGATGACCGCGATCCCCTGTCCACCGCCGATGCACGCGCCCGCCAGGCCGTACCGGGCGCTGCGGCGCCGCAGCTCCTTCAACAGGGTGAGCGTCAGGCGGGTGCCGGTCGCGGCGAGCGGATGACCGAGCGCGATCGCGCCGCCGTTGACGTTCAGCTTCGCCAGGTCGAGGCCGAGCTCGCGAACGACTCCGAGGATCTGGCCCGCGAACGCTTCGTTGATTTCCCAGAGATCGACGTCCTCCTTCGAGATTCCCGCTCTCTCGAGGGCGATCCGCGCGGCCGGGGCGGGACCGAGGCCCATCAGCTCGGGCTCGCAGCCGACCACGGCCCACGAGACCAGCCGGCCGAGCGGCTTTGTCCCCTTCCGCCGCGCGTTCTCCGCGGTCGTGACCACGACGGCCGCGGCGCCGTCCACGATTCCGGAGGCATTGCCCGCGGTGACCTGGCCGTCTTTCCCGAAGGAGGGGGCGAGCTTCGCGAGCGCCTCGAGGGTCGTGTCGGGACGCATGTGGTCATCCCGATCCACGCGGACCGCCTTGCGGCCGGACTTCACGTCGACCCCGACGACCTCTTCGGAGATCCGGCAGCTCTCCCACGCGGCGGCCGCCCGCTTCTGGGACGACAGTGCGTACTCGTCCTGCTCCTGCCGGGAAATCCCGTATTTCGCGGCGACGCGGTCCGAGGTCTGCGCCATGTACAGGCCGCACCAGCTATCGAGCAACGCGACCATCAGGGAGTCCTCGAGCTCGCCCTGGCCGAGGGAGAGCCCCCGCCGAGCTCCGCGGATCACGTGGGGGGCCTGCGACATGTTCTCCATCCCCCCGGCGAGCACGGTCGTCGCCTCTCCCAGAAGGATGCGCTGCGCGCCCTGGATGATCGACTCGAAACCCGACCCGCAGAGCCGGTTCACAGTCAGAGCCGGAACTTCCTTCGGGACGCCGGCCTTCAAGCCCACATGCCGGGCGCCGTAGATCGCGTCGCCGGACGTCTGGAGGGCGTTGCCGAAGATCACGTGGTCGATCTCGGCAGGGTCCGTCCCGGCGCGGGCGAGGGCCTCTTTCGCGGCCACGACGCCCAGGTCGATCGCGGAGATGTCGGAGAACGACCCGTTGTACTCGGCCATCGGGGTCCGGGCGCCCTCGACGATGACGATCTCGGATGAACCCACGTGAATATCTATACCATGCCAACCGACTTGGTTTCGTCAGCCCCAGAGGGCCTCGTGGAAGCGGCGGCGCACGAGGTTGAAGTCGATCGGGCGGACCTCGGGATGGATGCGGTTGGTGAGCAGGACGGCGATCCGGTCCGCCTCCGGATCGACCCACACCGACGTCCCCGTGAAGCCAGTGTGCCCGAACGCGGAGGCCGGCATCGACGCAACCGCCGATCCCGCGCCGCGGCTCCCCTGCCAGGCGAGCCCCCGGGCCTCCGGCAGCTCTCCCGTGCGGTCGCGCGTCATTTCCGCCCGCGCGGGATCGAGCCACGGCCGGGCGAGCGACCAGACGTCGCGAGCGGCGGCAAAGAGACCCGCGTTTCCTGCGACGCCTCCGCGGCGGAACGCGTTTCCGTCGTGAACCTCTCCCCAGACAACGCCGTCGCGAAATCGCGGATAGGAGAGCCCCATCTCCGCCGCCATGCGTCTCTCCGTCACGTCTCCTTTCTCGGTGGCCGCGACGGAGGGGACCCGGCCCGGCAGGAACTTCGCGGCCGAGCCGACCGGCTGCGCGACGACGCTCGCAAACGTGGCGTCGAGCGGGGCCGAGAAGTGGAGCTCGAGCAGGTCTCCCAGGAGGAGGAAATTCAGGTCGCTGTAGAGGACCCGCTCGCCCGCCTTCGCTTCAGGCTCGATCGAGGCGAGCGTCCGCCGGTAGGCCGCGGCGCCCTCGCCCCGCGCATAGAGCGGATACCACGCCGGAAGACCGGACGTGTGCGTCAGGAGCGATTCGAGCGTGATGTCGTCGTACCGGGTCGCTTTCCACTCCGGGAGATAACGGCCCGGACGGGAGCAGAGATCGAGACCCGGAAGCGCCGCCGCGACGAGCGCGCCGCAGACGAGCGGCTTCGTCAGGCTGGCCAGGTCGAAGAGCGTGTCCGCGGAGACCGCAACCTGCTCGGGTTCGCGAACCGCCCAGCCGGCCGCGGCCACCTCGGTTACCCCCTCCGCGCCGCCGACTAAGGCCACGGCGCCTGGGAACGAGCCCTTCTCGATCTCGTCGGAGAGAAGCTCTTCGAGCCCGGTCATTGGAGCGCCGCTTCGACCTCGGCGCGCCGGGCGGCGACCTTCCGGGTGTTGGCGGCGAGGCCCGGCGGTAAGGGGTCCGCCCGCCGCATCCCCCCCCGTTCGCGCTCCAGGCCGGCGATCTGGGTCTCGATCGTCCGGGCCGTAGAGGCGTCGCGCACGCTTCGAAGAGTCTGCCGGAGCGAAGCGATGGCGCGCGCGTACGTCTCGGCGGAAGCCTCGCGGACGCGGGATTCGTCGAGCGCCACGAGCGCTTCGACGATTCGAGCCCGCACCCAGGCAAATTCGTCCGGGTCGATGCCGAGCGCCCGGGCCGCGTCCGATTCGGACCGATCGCGCGCGGCGCGACGCACCTTGACGTAGAAGTCCAGATGGCGATCGGTCAAGAGGCCATCGGGCGGGGGGATGAACTTGCGCGAGAGGAGGGGCCGGGTCGAGTCCGCCGCCCGCGCCAGAGCGGCTTTTTCGCGACGGCAGGCGGCTTCGGGCACGAGGAGCGAGAGCGCCAGGAGAGAAAAGCCGGCCAGGCGAGCCAACGCCGTCACGGGGCGGAGTCTACCGGCAGCATGCGACTCTTTCTGGTCCCGATCGGACGCGTTTCTCTTCCCGGCTGAATCAATTAAACTTGCCGCGTTCCTCAAAGGACCAGATGGCGGAAGAAACCCGGCTGCCGGAAAAAATCGGCAAATACGAAGTTACAGGAAAGATTGGCTCCGGAGGCTTCGGCGCGGTCTACAGCGGCCGCGACCCGTACATCAAGCGAACGGTCGCGATCAAGACCTGCCAGCTGAACGACGAGGAGATCAAGAGCCGGTTCTTCCGGGAGGCCGAGCTCGCCGGCAATCTGCACCACCGTCACATCACCACGATCTACGACTTCGGCGTCGAGAACGGCATCCCCTACATCGTTCAGGAGTTCCTCTCCGGCGAAGACCTCGACAAGAAGATCAAGCGTGCCGAGCCTTTTCCGATCCTGCGCAAGGTCGAGATCCTGGTCTCGATCGCCGACGGGCTCGCATACGCACATGCCGCGGGAATCATCCACCGCGACATCAAGCCTGCGAACGTCCGGATCTTAGACGACGGATCGGTCAAGATCATGGACTTCGGGATCGCGAAGTCGCTTCAGACCGAGTCGAACCTGACCCAGACCGGAATCACGCTCGGAACGTCCGCGTACCTCGCCCCCGAACAGATTCGCGGAGAGCCGGTCGACCGCCGGACCGACATCTTCTCGCTCGGGATCCTCGCCTACGAGCTCCTCACCTTCCGCAAGCCGTTCCGGGGAGAACACCTCTCGACCGTTCTCTACAAGATCCTGAACGAGACGCCCGAATCCATCGAGACGCTCGCTCCCGATGCTCCTCCGACTCTCGTTGCCGCCGTCAACCGCGCGATGGAAAAGCAGCGCGAGAACCGGTATCCCTCGATGGACACCTTGAAACAGGACCTCCTGAACGTCCAGCGCGAAATCGCCGGATCTTCGGGGCAATTTCCGACGGCGGTCCTCCCGACCGACGACAGGGACGCGACGGTCATGACGCCCTCGGGCGGCATCGTGCCCTCTTCGATCACGCCGCCTTCCGGATCCCTGGCGCGGGTGCCCGCCGCGGTCGACGCGACGCCGTCGTCCGCCTCTCTCAAGAGAAAAGCGGGGCTCGAGCTCGTGAACTTCCGCGATCCCGACGATGCGCCCGGCGAAGCGACCATCGCCGGCAAGAGTGCGGAGATCGCGCTTGCCCCGCCCGCCGCCCCGAGCCGGACGCCGATCTTCATCGCGGTCGCGGCGGTTCTCGTCGCCGGAGTCGCCGCGTTCCTGTATCTCTCCCGCGGGAGGTCGGAAGCGCCGCCGGCTCCGGTGGCGGCCGCGGCGAAGGGCGCGGAGAATGCAGCGCCGATCGAATTTCCCGTGCCGCAGCTGGGAAAGGAGCCGAACGTTCCCAGAGCGCCCGCCGCCGCCCTCAAGCCGAAAGTCGAGCCGCCCCCACAGGACGCGTCGGGACGCGAGGCACCCCCGGCCTCCGCGCCCGCTTCCAAGCGGCGAGTTCAGTTCAGCTCGATTCCGGTTGCAACCCTCTATGTCGACGGCAAGCAGATCGGACCCTCGATCCCGGCCCGGACGCTCGAACTCGCCGAGGGCACCCACCGCGTGCGTTTCGAAGCCGAAGGACTCGAACCCTACCAGCACGATTTCAAGGTCGGACCGAAGGAGACGAACACGATCGCTTACCAGTTCCCGGTCGGATATCTCGTGATCAAGGCCGACCCGTCGTGGACCGGCGCCTCCGTCATCATCGGCGGGAAGTACAAGGGGAGCCTTCCGCAGGCTTCCCGGCTGCGGATGCCCAAGGGAACGTACAGCGTCACGCTCCATCGCGAAGGCTTCCAGCCGGTGACGCAACAGATCACCGTTCCGGAACGGGGCGAGAGCCCCTGGACGCCGCCCGCCGCCGTAGCCGTCGATCAGGGGATCGGAGGACAGTGAAAAACCGGGCGACCTCAATGCTCGCGCTCTCCGCGAGCTTCCTCCTCGTTGCCGCGGCGGCGTTCGCGCAGAACGCCGAGAAGCTCGAGGCCGAGGCGAAACGCGCATTCGACTCCGGCCGCTTCAAGGAGGCGGCCGAGAAATACGCCCGCGCCGCCGATTCCGCCGACGCGCCGACCGACCGCAAGGCGGACCTCTACCTGAACAGCGCGTGGGCGTTCTACATCGCGGGCAATTCGAAGAGCGCGCGCGACAACCTGAAGGCCGCGTATTCGGCGCGGCCCGACCTCGTCGTGATCGGGGATCTCTACAGCCCCGACTTCGCGCGCGTGGCCCAATCCGTCCGGGCGGAGATCGCCGGGACGACTCCGCTGCTCGGCCCTTCGGAGGTGCGCGACCTGAAACGAAACGCGCGACGAAAGATGACGGAGGGAAAGATCGAGGAGGCGGTCGCCGATTTGAAGACCGCGGCCGGGTCGAACGATCCGGAAGTCCAGCTCCTCTTAGCCGAGGCGTACGAGAAGCTCGGCCGCTCCGCCGAGGCGGACGCCGCGCGAAAGCGGGCTTCCGACCTGCAGAAGGGACTCGTCACCTCCGCGCCGATCTCGGGAGCGGCTCCCGGAGCCGGCCCGACGCCGATCGAGCCGGGCGTCAACGTGCTGCCGCTTCTCGACGCCGCCGACAAGGCGCTGAAAGCGGGCGACCTGGCCGGCGCGATGACCCACGCGCGGCGCGCGGCGGATCTCGATCCCAAGAGCGCCGAGGCGCACCGCCTCCTGGGCGACATAGCCGCGGCAGGGGGCCAGGAAGCGGACGCCGAGCGCGAGTTCACCGCCGCGGTCGTGCTCGACGCCTCCAATGGCCGCGCGGAATTCGGGCTCGGGCGAATCGCCGAGCAGCAGAAGAAATGGAACACGGCGGCGAGTCACTATCGCCGCGCGCTGGAGCTCGAACCGCACAGTCTCCCGGCCGCGACGGGGCTCGGACGTTCTCTCGAAGCTGCGGGCGACGCGGGAGGGGCTCGACTTGCCTACGGCCGCGCGATCGAGATCGATTCGACTTCCGCCGAAGCGCGCAACGACTTCGGAGTCCTTCTCTACCGCGCGGGCGACGTCGATGCCGCGGTCCAGAACTTCTCCGAGGCCACGAAACTGAAGCCGCAGGAGGGCGCATACCACGAGAACCTTGGTCGCGCGTACCGCAAAAAGGGTCTCCCGAAAGACGCCGAGCACGAGTTCGCGGAAGCCGCCCGCCTGGGGCCGCCCAACGCAGGTCTCTGGTCGGCCGTCGGACACATGAGGGCGGAACAGAAGAACGCCGAGGAGGCGCGAGCCGCTTTCGCTTCGGCCCTGGAGACCGAGCCCGGCAGCGAGGAGGCGGCGAGCGGTCTGGCCGCCGCGCTCGCGGAGTCGGGAAAGTTCGCGGAGGCGGAATCGGCGCTCGCCAAAGCTCTCGAGACGAACCCGAAATCCGCGGTGCTGTGGAATGACCTGGGCGTCGTCCGCTTGCGGCGCGGGGACTTCGCCGGCTCCGTCGAAGCTCTGCACCAGGCTCTGTCCCTCGAGACGCCTCCGGCGGCGACCAAGGCGAACCTCGACCGGGCCGAGCAGCTCCTCGCACTCGATCGCGCCGCCAGCTGAGAGCCGTCTGCGGCCGAAGGTGCCCCTCCTCCTTCTCACTCTCCTGTCTCTCTTGACCGCGCTCTCTCCGGCGGCACCGGAGGAGGCCGCATACCCCGTGCAGATCGAGAAGTGGCGCTCCGAACGGCTCCGCCACTTGACTGCGGACGACGGCTGGTTGACCGTCATCGCGCTCTCCTGGATCGAGCCGGGCGACAATTCCATCGGCACAGCGCCCACCAACCGGATCGTTCTCCCGGCGGGAAAGGCGCCCCCCGTTCTCGGCACGATCCGGCTCACGGGCGGGAAAGCCCGCCTCGAGGTTGCCCCGGGCGTCGAAGTCACGCACGACGGCGGAAAAGTGCAGTCCCTCGACCTCGCTTCCGACGAAGCCGGCAAGCCGACGATCGTCCGGCACGGGACGCTCTCGTTCTATCTCATCCAGCGCGGGGGCAGGTTGGGCGTTCGGGTTAAAGACAGCGCCAACGCCGCGAGAAAAGCGTTCCACGGAATCGACAGCTACCCCATCCGCTCCTCGTGGCGTCTCGAGGCGCGCTTCGAGCCTTATCCGCCGAAGAAGTCGATCGCGATCCCCAACGTCCTGGGCACGGTTTCCCAGGAGGCCTCGCCCGGCGCGGTCGTGTTCGAGGTCGGTGGTAAGGAGTACCGGCTGGACGCCGTCGACGAGCCGGGCGAAGACGAGATGTTCTTGATCTTCGGAGATCGGACGAACGGGACCGAGACCTACGGCGCGGGCCGGTTCCTCTATGCGCCGCGGGCGGGCAGGGACGGAAAGACGGTCGTGGACTTCAACAAAGCCTACAACCCTCCGTGCGCGTTTACCCCGTTCGCGACGTGCCCGCTGCCGCCGCCGCAGAATCGCCTCCCGATCGCAGTCGAGGCTGGTGAGAAGAGCTACGGCCATTAACGGGGTCAGGTCTCCACTTGCCACTTTGCGATGCAAAGTGGCAAGGACAGCGATCCAATTTCAGCCTCAGTCTGATCAGTGAAGACCTGACTCCGACCCCAGCGCCTCCAGCAGCTCCGCCAGGATGCGCGCGGTCGCTCCCCAGATGACGTGACGCCCGTAACTGTAGAAGAGGACCGGCTCGTCCCGGCCCGGCAGAAGTTTTGTCTCCTTCACGGCGGGATCGGAGAGCGCCACGACCGGCGCTTCGACGACTTCGGCGATCTCGGCTTCCGCGGGCGAGAAGACGTACGGCTGCGGGATCGCCGCGACGAACGGCGCGACGTAGAAGTCGGTCACCGTCACGATCGGCGAAAGCGTTCCCAGGAGCCTCACGTCTTCTCGAAGGATGCCGAGCTCCTCGTGGGTCTCGCGAAGCGCCGTCGCGTAGAGGTCGTCGTCGATCGGCTCTTCGACCCCGCCGGGAAAGGAAATCTGGCCGCGATGGTGCTCCACCGTCTCGGTGCGGCGGGTGAAAACGATCCACAGCATCCGCTCGCGCACGAAGAGCGGGAGGAGGACCGCCGCGCGGCGCGCATTCCCCTTCGCCGGATCCCGGCGAGGCCGCGCGCCGAGGCGGCGGCGGACGTCCTCCATCCAGTTCATCCCCGTCCCTACTTCGGGCTGAGGACCTTGGACTTCGGACTTCCCATCAAGTACGCCTCGATGAACGGCGTCAGCGAACCGTTCAGGACCGCGTCGGTGTTGCCGGTCTCGTAGCCGGTCCGGTGGTCCTTGACCATCCGGTAGGGATGGAGAACGTAGGACCGGATCTGGCTCCCCCACTCGATCGACTTCTTGTCGCCGACGCGCCTCTCCTCTTCGGCGCGGCGCTCGTCGAGCGCCTTCTGATAGAGCCGGGCGCGCAGCACCTTCATCGCCATGTCGCGGTTGCGCCCCTGGCTCCTCTCGTTCTGGCAAGTCACGACGATGCCGGTGGGAAGGTGCGTGATCCGGACCGCGGAGTCGGTCACGTTGACGTGCTGTCCTCCGGCGCCGCTCGACCGGTACGTGTCGATCCGAAGGTCCTTGTCGGCGATCTCGATCTGGATGTCCTCGTCGATCTCGGGGGACACATAGACGGAGGCGAAGGACGTGTGCCGGCGCTTGGCGGCGTCGAACGGAGAGATGCGGACGAGCCGGTGCACGCCCATCTCGCCTTTGAGATACCCGTAAGCGTGGTCGCCCACGACGTGCAGCGTCGCGCTTTTGAGGCCCGCCTCTTCCCCGTCCTGCCTCTCGATCAGCTCCGCCTTCCAGTTGCGTTCCTCGGCGAAGCGCAGGTACATCCTCAGGAGCATCTCCGCCCAGTCCTGGGACTCGGTCCCCCCGGCGCCCGCGTGAATCATGAGCCAGGCGTTCTTCGGATCCTCGGGCGCGCCCATCTTGACCGTGAGCTCGAGCTCGTCCGCGAACTGCCGCGCCGAGCGGATCGCTTCCTTCGCGTCCGTCTCGGCTGGTTCGCCTTCCTTCAGGAGCTCGGCGAGCGTCGAGAGCTCGTCGGCGAGCTCGTCCAGGCGTCCCGCTGTCTCGAGCGTCTTCTCGTGCCCGCGGATCGTCCGGTGGACTTCCTGCGCCTCCTCGGGGCGGGCCCAGAAATCGGGCGCGGCGGTCTTCTGTCTCAGCTCCTCGAGCGCGCTCCGCGCGGCGTCCCTATCAAAGATAGCCCCGGAGCGCCGCGAGGCGGTCCGAGGCGTCGTTCAAGGCGGAGAGAAGGTCGTCGCGTTCGGTCATCGTGCGTGAGCCGTCAGCCGTGAGCGGCGAGCCGAAAGCGGCGTGACCGCAGCCAGCGAACGAGCCCGAAGAGTAGCACGGCGACCGCCAGGGCATCGGCGATGCCGGAGAAGGCGAAGCCGAAGCGCGTCCAGGGCGTCCGGGCGGAAAAGAGATGCACGCGGCCGCGAAGGGTTCCCTTCCGGTCGGCGGGGAGCTCCGCGAGGATCCGGCCCTTTTCGTCCACGATTCCGGAGATCCCCGTGATGGCGGCCCGCAGAAGGTACCTTCCGTTCTCGACCGACCGCAGAACGGCTCCCGCGAAGTGCTGCGTCTGCGCTCCGCCGGCGCCGTACCAGGAATCGTTCGAGATCGTGACGAGCAGATTCGCGCCGTCCCGGACCTGCTTCCACGAAAGAAGCGGGTAGAGTATCTCGTAGCAGACGCCCGTTCCGATCGCCCACGGGCCGCCACTCCGGAGCACCACCGGCTCCTCGGACGCCGAGAACTCGCCGATCTCGGTGGACACCTGGCGCACGAAAAAGAAGATCCGCGGCAGGGGCACGTACTCCCCGAACGGAACGAGGTGGACCTTCCGATACGGCTGTCCCATCCCGGTCGGCGTCAAGAGCCGTGCGACGTTGTAGTAGCGCCCGCCGGGCTCGGTCTCCACGTCGTTGAAGAGGAGGGCGCAGCCACACGAGGCGACGAGGTCGGTCAGGTCGCGGCGCAGGACACGACTGTTCTCCCAGTAGACGGGGAACGCCGACTCCGGCACGACGATCAGATCCGGTCGCTCCGCCGCGGCTTTTCGAGCCTGCTCGATCACGTCGGCGTAGTTCGCCGCCCGGCGCTCTTCACGCAGCCTCGACTCCTGCGGAATGTTCGGCTGAAGGAGCGCGGCGAAGAGGGGCGATCCCGCGCGGTCGGAGGGCGTCGCGAGAGAGAACGCCCCGACGGCGCCGGTCGCGAGCGCAAGAACCGCAGCGGCGGCGAGCACCCGACCGCTCCGCCGGACCCCCGCGGCGGCCAGGAGCGCCGACGCCGTGACGACGAGGAATCCCACGCCATAGATGCCCCAGAACGCCGCCGACTGGATCCAGATCGCGTGCCGGAAAAGCGCGGCGCCGGTCAAGTTCCACGGAAAGCCGCCGTAGACGTTCGACCGGGCGTGCTCCGCCGCGACCCAGAGGACCGGGAAGGCCGCGAACCGCCACGGCGACCGCGGGGCCGCGACCGCCACGACCGCCCACGCGACCACGGCGGGCCATTGCGCGAGGAACATCGCGAGCATCGCGACCGATAGGACTCCCATCGCGCTCGACTGACCACCGAAACGCGTGACCACGTAGTAGATCCACGGGATCGAGAGACTCCAGTAGGTCAGCCCGAAAAAGATCCCGGAGACGAGACCGCGTCCGCGCTTTTCCTCGGTCGCGAGGGCGGCGATCCACGGCACCAGCGCGAGCGGTACCAAGAGCGGCAGCTCGAACGGCGGGAACGCGAGAGCGAAGAGAGCACCCGAGAAGACGCCCGCGACGAGCGTGCGCCAGCGCGGCCCCCCGGTCGTCATCCCGAGCGAAGTCTCCCCGTTGTCATCCCGAGCGTAGCGAGGGATCTGACCGCGAAGCGGTCATCCCTTCACTTCGTTCAGGGCAGGCTCTGAGCGAAGCGAAGGATCTCTTCCTTGCCCGGAGAGAGATTCCTCGTCGCTTCGCTCCTCGGAATGACAGGGAGAATGCCCTGCGGGCCTCGGAATGACGGGGGGAGAAGCGGCCAGAAGCGCTTCTTCCGCGCGATACGAGGAGCGGACGAACGGCCCGGCGAAGACGTGTCGGAATCCGAGGGCCTCGCCCGCCCCGCGGTACTCCTCGAAGACGGCGGGCGGGACGTACTCCTCGACCGGGAGGTTCTCGCGCGACGGGCGAAGGTACTGGCCGATCGTCACGACGTCGACCGCCGCGTCCCGGATCCGGGCGAGCAGATCGAGCACCTCGCCGCGCGTCTCACCCAGACCCAGCATGAAGCCGGACTTGGTCGTCAGGTCGGGCGCGAGGACTTTCGACGCGGCAAGCAGGCCGAGCGACCGATCGAGCCGGGCGCCGCGCCGTACGCGGTTGTAGAGCCGGGGGACGGTCTCGACGTTGTGGTTGAAGACGTCGGGTCTCTCGTCGACGACGATGCGGATCGAATCAAAGCGGCCGCGGAAGTCGGGCACGAGGACTTCGACGCGCGGCGGCGGGTCGAGGCGGCGAAGCGCGCGGATCGTTGCGACGAAGTGCCCCGCTCCGCCGTCGGGCAGGTCGTCGCGCGCGACTGACGTGACGACTACGTACGCAAGCTGCATGTCCCGCGCCGCGGCGGCGACGCGGCCCGGTTCGAACGAGTCGACCGTCAGAGGACGTCCGTTGGCGATGTCGCAAAAGCCGCAGGCGCGGGTACACACGTCTCCCAGGAGCAGAAACGTCGCCGTCCCGCGCGCGAAGCACTCGCTCCGGTTGGGACACCGCGCCTCCTCGCAGACGGTCGAAAGCCGGTGAGAGCGCGCGACGCTCTTGACCGCGTGGAGCTCCGAGAGATTGAGCCGCCGCTCGCGGATCCATTCGGGCGCGCGGGACGGCAGAGGCGCGCGTGTCACGGAATTCGGTCCGGTCACTGTCCCGGCGAGACGATCCATGCGCCGCGGTGTCCTTCCGAAGAGAGACGGCGGTTGGCTTGCTCCGCTTCTCGCCGTGTCGAGTAGGGACCGACTCGAACCCGGTAAACGCTCCCTTTCGGGCCCGAGGCGGGCTCGACTCGCGCCGGGAATCCCCGTCGCGTGAGGCGGGCCGCCTCCGCGTCGGCTTCGGAGCGGGAGGAGACCGACACGATCTGCACGCGGAAGCCGCCGGACGCCGGCGACTCCCGCTTCGCCGCGGACGCCCGTGCGGGAGGGCGGGTCGCCGCGGGAGCCGGCCGGACGGCGGGCGGTCCTCCTTCGCCGTCCTCGAAGACCTGGACCTTCGCGGGCGCGCCGGTCGGCGATTGCCCGACCGCGACGGCCGTGATCGGAGCGGGGAACACGACGTGCTCTCCGGTCCCCGGGGCTGCCGGGGACGCTCTCTCACCCGCCGCCCTGGTCTCTGAAGGCGTAATCGCGGCTTCGCGCGGCTCCTGGCCGGACAGGCCGGTCATCAATCCAAAGAAATAAGCCAGCGCGAGCGCCACGAGAAGGCCGACGAAGAGAGAGAGCGCCTGCCTTGCGGTGAACGAGACCTGGTAGTGAGTGCGCGGCTCCACCTGGCTAGAGTATCCGCCGAACCGGGAGCGTCAACGGTTTTTCTACTTCAGGAACGCCTTCATGAACTCGATCGGGAGGGGGAAGACGATCGTCGAGTTCTTCTCGTTCGCGATCTCGGTCAGCGTCTGGAGGTAGCGCAGCTGCAGCGTCGCTGGCTCTTCGCCGATGATCTTCGCCGCCTCCGAAAGCATCCGTGCCGCTTCGAACTCTCCCGAAGCGTGGATGATCTTGGCGCGTTTCTCCCGCTCAGCTTCCGCCTGCTTCGCCATTGCCCGCTGCATCTCGGGAGGCAGGTCGACCTGCTTGACCTCGACGAGCGAGACCTTGATTCCCCACGGGCCCGTGTGCTCGTCGATCACCTGCTGAAGAGCGACGTTCAGCTTCTCGCGTTCGGAGAGGAGCTCGTCGAGCACCGCCTGTCCGAGGACGCTCCGCAGCGTGGTCTGCGAGAGTTGGGACGTGGCGTAGAGATAGTTCTCGACCTGCACGACCGCCTTGTCCGGCTCCACGACCCGGAAGTAGACGACCGCGTTGACCTTCACGGAGACGTTGTCTCTCGTGATGATGTCCTGCGGCGGCACGTCGTGGACGACGGTGCGCAGAGACATCCGGACCATGCGCTCGAACGGCCAGAAGATGAGGACGAGGCCCGGCCCCTTGGGCCGTTTTCCGAGGCGTCCCAGCCAGAACGTGACTGCCCGCTCGTACTCGTTCAAGACGTTGATCCACTTGAACAGGAAGATGATTCCAACGAAGATCGCGATCAGGCAGCCGGTTCTCGAAAACACCTCGGGCATCAGTCCCTCCGTTCCACTCGAACCCGTGTTCCGTCCACTCGCGCCACGCGCACGGTCTCGCCCGCGGCAAGGCCCGGCGGTCCCTCGGCGTCCCAGTACTCGCCGTGGACCAGTACCTTACCCCGCCCCGGCTCCGCGAACTCCTCGACGACCCGCGCATCCTCGCCCACCATTCCTTCGAGACCGGTGCGCGCCGGGCGCATGCGCAGCTCGAGGGTTCTCCACGTCAAGAAGCCCACGATTGCGAGCGTCAGGAGGAGGCCGGGGACGATGATCGAGAGGTCGATCCGGTAGAGCGTCTCCTCGCCGCGGCCGGAGAAGAGGAGCAGCGATCCGGCGATGAGCGAGACCGCTCCGCCGACCGCGAGGATGCCGTGACTGACGACCTTCACCTCCGCGACGAAGAGGAGGATCGCGAACACGATGAGCGCGAGCCCGGCCAGGTTCACGGGCAGGACCGAAAACGCGTAGAGAGCCAGCAGGAGTGAAATTCCCCCGACGACGCCGGGAAGGACCGCTCCCGGGCTCGACAGCTCGAAGTAGAGACCCATGAGCCCGAGAAGGAAGAGGACGTAGGCGACGTTGGGATGGGAGACGATCCCGATCAGTTTCTCCGCCTTCGTCATTTCCCGCTGCTCGACCCGCGCGTTCTTCAGGTTCAGCGTCGCGACCGCGCCGCCCACCCGCGTGATCTTTCTCCCGTCGAGCTGCGCGAGAAGGTCCGGCACGTCGCGTGCGACGAGCTCGATCAAGCCGGCGTCCTTCGCTTCGCTCTCGGTGTACGAGATGCTCTTCGTGACGGCCGCCTCGGCCTTTTCGGTGTTTCTCCCGCGCTGCCGCGCGAGGCTGCGAATCATCGCCCGCGCGTCCTGTTCCGCCTTTTCGTTGATCGTTTTCGGCAGGTCCTGACCCTCGCCGCCCACGGGGTGCGCCGCCCCCGCATTAGTCCCGGGCGCCATGGCCGCGACGTCGCCCGCCAGCAGAAGGAAGAACCCGGCGGAAGCTGCCTGCGATCCGGAAGGCGAAACGTAAGTCGCGACCGGCACCGCCGACTGCAGCATCGCGGAGGTCATCTCGCGCGTCGAGGTCAGGAGGCCGCCGGGTGTGGACAGCCCGACGACGACGAGCGACGCGTGCTCCTCCGCGGCCGATCGCAGAACCTTCTTCAGGTAGCTGGCCGCGGCGGGATGGATGGGGGTGTCGATCCGAGCCACGAAGACCGTCGGCCCGGACAAGACCGCCGGCGACGGAGTTGGTGAACCGGCGGCGCCCGCCACGAAGGCGAAGGACGCGAGCAGCGCCGCGCGAAATGTCATCAGCGAAAAAATACTATCGCAGGGGGCGCGGCTTGCGGCGATAACCTCCGCGGGTGCGGCTGAGGCCCCTGGAAGCGGTGAACCTGGCGGCGCTCGCGGTCCTCGGCGCTGCCACACTCGTTCTTTGGCGAAGCCTGGCCGATCCGGGCGGAATCCTTCTCCGCTACGCCCTCATGGGCGCGTTCCTGGCGATCATCGTTTTTCTCACGCAGCGCATGGAGCGGCTTCCCAAAGCGGTCCGGATCGCTGCCGACTTCTACCCCGCCGCCTTCATTGCCTTCGTTTACGAGAGTCTGGACCCCTTGATCGCCGCGGCGCGCGGTCGCCCCCGCGATGACCTGCTGATCGCCGCGGACCGGGCGATCCTGGGCGGTGACCTATCCGTCCTTCTCCAACCCGTCATCACGCCTTTCCTGGCGGCTTTCCTGTACGTCGCTTACTCAACCTACTACTTTCTTCCGCTCGTTCTCGGTGGATTCCTCTGGTCGCAGGACGTTGCTGCGGCGCGCCGCTACATCTTCACACTCACCGCCTGTTTCTACGTTTCCTACGCCGGCTATTTCACGATCCCCGCCTACGGGCCACGAACCGCGCTCTCCGACCGGAATCGCGTGCCGCTTGAGACGAGCCCGATTGCCCGCGCGATCTCGCGCACGATCAACCAGCTCGAAGAGACCAAGCTCGATGCCTTCCCGTCGGGCCATACGATGATCGCGACCGCCGTCCTGGTCGTCGCCTGGCGGCGACTCCGGAAGCTCTTCTGGTTCCTGCTCCCGATAGCGATCCTTCTCATCGTCTCGACGATGTATTGTCGATACCACTATCTGGTGGACGTCCTCGCCGGGATCGTTCTCGCCTTCGCCACCGTCCCGCTGGGCGACCGGCTCTACGATGGGCTCACGCGCGCTCAGATCGCCCGCTCGTAGATCCGATAGGTCTTGTAGAGGCGCCCGCCCCAGAGCCTCACGGACCGAAGCACGAGGTCGTTATCCTCGAGCATCCAGGAGACCTCGCAGCCCGTGTAACCGCGCTTCAGAGCCTCGCGCAGTCCCTGCTCGAACATGACCGATTGGATGCCGCGCATGCGGTAGTCCCGCTTGAGTCCGAGGGTGATCACGCGGATCGTGCGGATTTTCTTCATTCCGAGCAGGAGCTTCAGCCAGCCGAATGGAAGAAGTCGCCCTTTGAGCGGCGCGATCGCGGCGTTGTAGTCGGGGAGTGAGAGCATGAAGCCGACCGGTTCGAGCGAGCCGTCGGCCCGTTGGACTTCGGCCAGGAAAAGGAAGTCCTCGTCGAGCAGGGGCTTCATCCTCTGTGCCATGAAGTCCATCTCTTCGGAGGTCATCGGCACGAAACCCCAGTTCTTCTCCCAGGCCTCGTTGTAGACCTCCCGGATCTTCGGCAGGTCCGCCGCCAGGCTGCGCTTGGAGATCTTGCGCACGAGGACGTCCTTCTCGCGCCGCCGAACGCGGTCGTTGATCCGGGTGAAATGCTCGAGCGGCGCGGGGCCAACTTCGAACCAGGAGGCGAGAAGATCCTTCGCCTTGTGGAACCCCGCGCCTTCGACCAGAGCCGGATAAAACGACGGGTTGTACGTCATCATGAAGACGGGCGGGGAACCGAATCCCTCCACGAGCAGGCCTGCCTCGTCGTTCAATGAGGGGTTGACCGGGCCGCGCAGGACGGTCATCTTCCGCTCCCGGCCCCACAGCGCGGCGGCGTCGAAGAGGAGGCCGGCGATCTCCGGGTCGTTCTCGGAATCGAAGAATCCGAAGAAGGCGGTCTTCTCGTCGTGGAAAGCGTTGTGTCCGCGGTCCAGGATCGCCGCGATGCGCCCGACGTCGCTGCCGCCGCGCCGGGCGATGAAGAGCTGCATCTCAGCATGGCGGAAGAACGGGTTTTCGTTCGAGAGGACCTTCGCGAGGTCGCCCCGCAGCGGCGGTACCCAGTTCGGATCGCTCTCGTAGAGACTCTCCGCGACGTCGAAGAAGCGGCCGAGCTCCTTCTTGCCGCGGCCGATTCGCTGGACGACGACCGGGTCCGCCACAGACGACGCTAGGCCAGGGATCGAGCGGTCAGTCGCGGTCGGGCCGCAGGAGCCGGAGCTCCCGCGCGACCTTCTCGATCGCCTCGAGCGCCCGGGTGAGCTGCTCGCGCGTGTGGGTCGCCATGAGCGAAGTCCGGATGAGCGCCCGCCCGCGGGGAGTCGCCGGGGAAAGGACGCAGTTGACGAAGACGCCTTCCTCGTCGAGCCGCTGCACCATCGCGAGCGCAGAGTCGTCCGAGCCGACGACGACCGGAACGACCGGCGTCTGCGAGCCTGCCGTATCGAGCCCGAGCGACTTCAATCCTTCCGAGAAGAACCGCGCGTTTTCCCAGAGCCTCGTGCGCCGATCCGGCTCGCGCTCCATGATCTCGATCGTCGCGAGGGCCGCCGCGACCGACGCCGGCGGTGGCGCCGCCGAAAAGATGAGAGTCCGGGCGCAATGCTTGATGAAGTCGACGACCCCTTCGTCGCCGGCGATGAATCCTCCGACGGAAGCCATCGACTTCGAGAACGTCCCCATCACGAGGTCGACCTCGTCCTCGAGCCCGAAATGCTCGGCGGTCCCGCGACCGGTCGGGCCGAGAACCCCGATGCCGTGCGCGTCGTCCACCATGACGCCCGCGTCGAACTCGCGGGCCGCCGCGACGATCTGCGGCAGCGGCGCGACGTCTCCCTCCATCGAGAAAACCCCGTCGACGACGATCAACCGCCCCCGGGCCGTGGCGTCGTTCTTCATCTGGCGGGAGAGGTCGGCGGGATCGTTGTGCTTGAACTTCCGGACCTCGCCGAACGAGAGCCGCGCGCCGTCGATGATGCAGGCGTGATCCTGTTTGTCGAGATAGACGACGTCTCCCTTGCCGACGAGACAGGAGATCGTGCCGAGGTTGACCTGATAACCGGTTGCGAATGACACCGCCGCGTCCTTGCGCATGAACTCGGCCAGACGCTCTTCGAGACGGACATGGAGGTCCAGAGTGCCGTTCAGGAATCGCGATCCGGCGCAGCCCGATCCATATTTCCGGATGGCGTCCACGGCGGCTTCCTTGACGCGCGGATCGCTGGTCAGGCCCAGATAGTTGTTCGAGCCGAGCATGATCATCCGGCGGCCGTTCGAGACGACCTCCGGATCCTGGGCGGACTCGATCACCCGGAAGAAGGAGTACACCCCGGCCCGCCGCACGCGCTCCGCGACTTCATACCGATGGCACTTTTCGAAGAGAGGGGTCGAACGGACCTCTTCCTTCGCTGCCGGAGCGATCTTGCTCATGCCTCTCCTCCAACCGCCTCGATGCCGGTCCCGAATCTTAGCAAATTTTACAAAATGCAAGCGGGGCCGCCCACCCCTCTCTCAGGAGGGGACCCAGCCCTCTTTTCGGTACCACGCCCAGGTCTTTCGCAATCCGGCCTCGAGTGGGGTCGGGTCGGGAAGGTCGAGGTCGCGCCGCATCGGCGCGGGGTCGCAGAGCCAGTCGCCCGCGAGGAGCTCGCGCGCCTTGTCGGCATTGAAAGGGCGGGACTCGCGCGTGAAGATCTCGCGCAGGGTTTCGACGGCGCCGGCGAGCCGGACGGCAGCGTCGGGAACGTCGACGAACCGCACCGGACAGTCTCCCGCGCGCGCGACCAGCCGGGCGAGGTCCGCGACCGTGACCGGCTCGGGGTCGCAGAGAAAGCCGATCCGTCCGGCGAGATCGCGCCGGCCGGCCGCGCGCGCGATGCCGAGCGCCGCCGGCTCGACCGATCCGATCTGGATGCGCGAGCGGCCAGCTGGCACCGGCACCAGACCCTTCTGCGCTATGCGGAAGTAGGCGAGCAGGCCGCGGTCGCGCGGACCGTACAGCACGCCGGGCCGTAGGACGATCCCGACGCTCTTCCATCGCCGGGCGACCGCCTGCTCCCCTTCGAGCTTCGAGATCCCGTAGTCCGAGACGGGCCGCGCCGGATCTCCCTCCGCCACGGGACGGCCGTCGCGGGCGGGGCCCGCCGCTGCCTGGCTCGAGACGTAGACGAAGACGGCGTCCGGACACGCCTTCTCCGCGGCGGTGAGCAGTCGTTCCGTCCCGAGGACGTTCACCTCGCGATAGTCGGCGAGTGACCGCGCTTTGACGAGGCCCGCAGCGTGGACCACCGCCGAACAGCCCTGGAGCGCGCGGGCGACGTCGCCCATTGTGGAAGTCGAGAGGTCGCCGGCGACGATCTCGACCTCCAGCTCGTCCAAGCCGGTGCGCCGGGCCGGGCCGCCGCGGGCGAGAGCGCGCACGGTCCAGCCGGAGGCCCGGAGGGCCTTCGCGACGTGCCAGCCGACGAAGCCGGTGCCGCCGGTGACGAAGGCCGCCGGCATGGCGAGGTCAGGCGGACCGGACCGGCGCGGAGGCCCAGGCGGCGACTCGGCCGATCCCTTCCTCGATCGTCGCGAGCGGTGCGGCGAACGAGAACCGGACGCAGTCGTCTGCGCCGAACGCATCCCCCGGCACAGCGGCGACGCCCGTCTCGGAGAGGAGCCGGTCGCAGAACTCCGCCGAGCCCGCCACCTGCTTGGCGTCGTAGAGCGCCGACACGTCCGCGAAAGCGTAAAAGGCGCCTTCGGGTAGGAGACACCGGACACCGGGAATCGCCGCAAGGTGAGACACCATCGCCAGACGCCGGCGACCGTACTCCGCGAGCATCCGGGCGACGGCTTCGTCTGTCTGATCCGGATCGGACAGCGCGGAGAGGGCGGCTCGCTGCGAGATGGACGACGCGTTCGACGTCGAGTGGCTCTGGTAGGAGGCCATCGCGGCGACGAGCTCTCGGCTCGCAATCGCCCACCCCAGGCGCCATCCGGTCATCGCCCACGTCTTCGACGCCGCTCCGGTCAGGACGATCCGGTCCGGATACTCCTCCCAGAGCGAGGCCGCGGTCACGTGCGGCCGGCCGTCGTAGAGAAAGCGATCGTAGGTCTCGTCGAATATGAGACAGGCGTCGCGAGCCTCGCACCACTCGACGACGCTCTCGAGCTCGTCCGACTCGACGACCGCGCCCGTCGGGTTGTTGGGTGAGTTCAGGACCACCCCCCGGGTGCGGTCCGTCGCGCTTTCTGAAAGGTCGGCGGCGATCGGCTTCCAGCGAGTTTCGAGCTGCGTCGGGACGTAGAGCGGCGTGGCCCCGGACAGGCGGACGATCTCGGGGAACGAGACCCAGTACGGGCAGAAGAGCGCGACCTCGTCCTCCGCCTCGAAGAGCACCTGGCAGGCGTTGAAGACGGCCTGCTTCGCGCCGGCGGTGACGAGGACGTTCTCGCGCGACAGGGCGACGCCGTGCTCGCGCCGGTACTTTTCGGCGATCGCGTCGCGCAGGGCGGGCTCGCCGGAGACGTCTGTGTACCGGGTGCAGCCCGATTCGATCGCCGCGATTCCGGCCGCGGCGACGAACTCGGGTGTCGGGAAATCCGGCTCTCCCAGGCCGAGATCGACGACGTCGACGCCCGTCGCGGCGAGAGCTCTCGCCTTGCGGGCCACCGCGGTCGTCGAGGACGGGGCGAGGGCCGCAGCCCGCCGAGAGAGACGGGGAGGCTTCAAGCGCTCTTCTCGAGACCGGCTTTTCGCCGCTCCCAGACCCGCCAGAAGGAAGAGAAGGCGAGAATCCTCTTCTTGCCGAGAGCGACCAGCAAGAGCTCGACCACGATCCACGCTCCGTAAACCCAGAGCATCTCACCTCGGAGCGAGGGCACCGCGAACTGCACCAACCAGAGCACGAAGAGGCCGGCCGCCTCGTACGCCTGGAGGCTCATCGAGGCGAGGAAAATCCAGCCCAGGAAGGCCTGCAGGATCGTCAGCAGGATTTCCAGCCGCTGGAACTCGTCGAACGGTAGCGCGCTCGGCTCTCCACGGCTCCAACTGTAAATGACGGCGAGGAGCGCCGAAAGCACGCCCCACTGGTTTATGTTCGAAGACACCATGTTCATGAGCGCGACCGGCGCGCGCGTCACCCGCCGCGCCCACGCGAACGCGGAGGTCTTCTCCGGGAACTCGGAGAGGAACGGCGCGACCCACTGGATGAAGACGAACTGGGAGATCCCGAACGTCGCGGCGAGCGCCATCATCGACGCGAGGAAGGGCTCGGCGACGAAGAAGATGATCGCGCCGCCCGCTAGCAGGAGTCCTCCGACCGCCGCCCACTTTCGCCACCCGCGCTGCGCGAGAGCCCAGCGGGAGATCTTCGGGATCTCTTCGTCCTCCTCGACCGTGTCCTCGCGGGCCGGGAGCTTCAACAGGATCCAGAGATAGATCCCGTACGTCAGCGTCAGGAACGCCGCGTCCCAGAGCGACAGGCTCTTCTTCGCCCAGACGACGACGAAGTAGGCGAGTGGCGGAAGGAGGCCGACGACCTCGACCGCGTGCTCGTCGTGCAGCTGGATCTCTTGGAGCGTCCGGCCGTGCTTCCGCCGGGAGTAGAACGCCGCGACCGCGTAGATCATGGGCCAGCCGAGCCCGGTCAAGAGCCGCAGGCTTCCGGTGAAGTTCGCGATCGCGAGGTGGACCATCCCCGGGTCCTTCCCCGCTTTCCAGGCGATGACTGCCTCGACGGCGAATTCCGGCAGCGTCTGAATGAGCGCGAGGGCGGCGAGGGCCAGCCCCTGCGACATCAGGAATTCCGCGGCTTCCGCGCCCCACGCCACCACGAAGGCGGCGAAGATCATGAGCGGAAAAGTCCAGGCGGCGGAGACGGGCGATGCGGCGGTTGCGGTCGATCCGTGCGCGACGACAGCCGGCAGGGCGAGCCGCTCGCGCACCGACCTCATCGCGCCCGGTTATAGCATGCGATTGTGGCGGCCATCGAGTCTCCCTCGAACCCGTTGATCCGCCAGATCGGTCGGTCCCTCGAGGAGCGCACGCATCTTCTTCTCGAGGGCGAGAAGGCGATTCTCGACGCGGTCGCCGCGGGCGCGTCGCTCGATCACGTCCTGCACGACGACAGCGTGCGCCCGGGCCGGCTCGCGCTCCTGACGTCGACGCGTCCCCGTCTGGTCTCCCGCGCCGTGATCGAACGGCTCGCGGAGTCCCGGACGCCGCAGCACCTGATCGCGGTCGCGCGGCGCCGCGACGTCCCGTCGGCGGAGATCCTGGGACGGCCCGGCCCCGTCGTCTTCGTCTTCGGAATCCAGGATCCGGGGAACCTGGGCGCGATCGTTCGCGTCGCCGAAGCCGCCGGAGCGGCGGGCGTCGTAGGCGCCGTAGGATCCGCTGACTTCTTCCACCCGCGTGCGGTTCGCGGCAGCGCGGGAAGCGTTTTGCGCGTCCCGGTGTCCGGGAAGGTCTCGTTCGAGCCGTTCGCGGCGTCCGCGCGGGAGGCGGGCCGAACGATCTGCGGCGCGGTCTCCGAAGGCGGCGAGAATCCCTTCGAAATGCCGATCCCGGAGCGGTCGGTCCTGGTGATCGGAGCGGAAGGAACCGGCCTCCCGGCGGGCGCCTACCGTTATCTCGACCGGCGGCTCACGATCCCGATGAAATCCCCGGTCGATTCCCTGAACGCGGCGGTGGCGGCGGCGCTGCTGCTCTACTCCGCGCGAATGGCGAAGCCGGACGGCGGAGACGTGGAGTCATCGCGGGTCGACTAGGTTCTCTCCGGGACGACGAATTCATCCGCAAAACGCCCTTCACGCGGCCGGACCCAACGACAGTCTCCACCAGATAAGCACCGCGGCGATGGCGGGAATCGCGAATATCGCGAGGAAGATCGGTAGCTCCTCCGCGACCGAATACCCGGCCCGGGAGACGCCGATCCACATATTGACCAGCGCCACGACGAGCCAGACAGGCAGGAAGACCTTGGCGGCCGTTACCATGGACTGTGGAGTGCCGCCTCCTAAGAGGCGCCCGGTGAAAACAAAAAAGCCCAACAGAAAGAGACCCCCAACGATGATCAGGACGCTGCGCATTTGTCCTTCCCTTCTACCGACTGCGGGTATGGACAACCTCTCGTCGGGCATTCGACGGTTCGCGAAGTCAGGAATCCGTACCTCTCTTCGGCTGACCACCCGCGCCAGGTGCGTCCGGCTTCTCCCGACCCCGCGGCGGAGACGGGCGCGGCGGCGTCACGCGAACCGGCCGCCGGCCTCCCCGCGCACCTCGGGGCGCGACGTTCTTCTTCTGACGGTTGTCGGTCGAGCGCCTGGTCACGGCGACCCCGTCTCTCCCTCCGAGAACACCTCGGCCTGAAAGGACCAGAGCTTCGCTCCCGGCTGCCGCCACGCCTCGGGAGGAAGGCCGGCCTTGCGCGAGAGCTCGGCGAGAAACGTCGTCCGGTCGAAATCCCACTCCGTGGCGACCTGCGGGAGAAGGAGCGCCCGGCGGCCACCGACCTCGAGGATCAGGCCATCCTGTCCGATCACGATTTCTCCGGGGTCCTCCAGGGGACGCGGCGGGGTCAGGACCGAGAGCTCGATCGTACAGTCGGGCAGCTCCTCCGCAGTCAAACCGGGAAACCGCGGATCCTCGAGGGCGGCGCGCAGGGCAAAACGGGGGACGGTACGCGAGAGGTCGCCCTCCGGCGACAGCGTTCCGATGCAGCCCCGCAGCCGTTCTCCGATTCGAAGCGTGACGAAGAGCGCGCGGGGGTCGCCGAACGTCTCGGCGCGGTCAGAGAAGAGACGCGGCGGCGGCTCCCCGCGGAAGTGGGCCTCCAGAGTGCCGCGCGCGAGCGCGAGGAGCTGCCGCCGCGTCTCCTCCGAAAGCGAAGCATCCCCGGCAGTCACGGACTCGATCCTCTCCCGATCTCGTTCAAGAATGCGGTCAGCGCTCTCTCGAGCTCCTCGAACTTGCCCTCGAGAAAGTGGTCCGCCCCGGGGACCTCGACGATCCGGGCGGAAGCGCCCACCCACTGGCGCAGCATTTCCGGAGGGCCGTAGACGTCTTCCGAGCCGACCACGAAGAGAGCGGGGACCTTCGGGAGCGGGAGAGACTCCGGCGGCTCCGAGGCGAAGGGGACGCCGACGCCGATGAAGGCGGCGACCCGCGGATCTCCCGGGATCGCGCGCAACCCCGCGGCCGACCCGAAGGAGAACCCTCCCGCGACGATCGGGACTCCTCCGCGGCGCTCCGCCTCGTCGAGCGCAGCGCGGAAATCGTCGCTCTCGCCGCGGCCCGAATCGAATCGGCCGTCGGAGAGTCCGACGCCGCGAAAGTTGAACCTCAAGACGCCGTAACCGGCCCGGGCCAGGCAACGGGCCGCCCGGAAGACGACTTTGCTGTGAAGCGTGCCGCCGTGGAGCGGATGCGGATGCGCGAAGACGGCGGAGCCGGCCCGGAGACCTTCCGGTTCTTTCCACAATCCTTCGAGGTTTCCGGCCGATCCGTGAAAAAGATAAGCCCGCAGGTGGCCGCTCACGCCTTCCGCCCTCGTTGGCGAACGGCCCGTCTCATCGTATTCTTCGGGCCGACCCACGCGAGCGCGCAGCGCACTGCCCGGCGGATCCGAGAGGATGGGAGACGGCCACATGAGCAAAATCGTACACGTCGTCGGGACCGGCACGATCGGGGAGCCGCTGATCGGCTTCTTCGCCGACTTCAAGCGGCACCTCGGAATCGACGAGATTACGTTCCACAAACGGACTCCGATGACGACCGAACGCGCCAAGGTCAACCACCTCTTGAAGCGCGGCGCCCAGCTCGCCGTCGACTCGGACACGACCGCCGACTTCGAGGCCCTCGGCCACAAGGTTTCCTTCGAGTCCGTCGAGGCGCTCGAGCGGGCGACCGTCGTCATCGACTGCACGCCCGCGGGGAACGAGAACAAGAAAGTCTACGAGACGATCTCCGGCCCAAAGGGCTTCCTCGCCCAGGGAAGCGAGTTCGGCTTCGGAAAACCTTATGCGATCGGCATCAACGAAGAGGCGCTCGTCCCCGGGCAGGACCGCTTCATCCAGATCGTTTCCTGCAACACCCACAACATCGCGACGCTCATCAAGACGCTCGGATCGCAGGACGGCGAGCTTCTGCTCGACGCCGGACGCTTCGTCTGCATGCGGCGGGCGAACGACGTCTCTCAGGATTCGAGCTTCTGCCCGGCCCCGACCGCCGGGAAGCACGACGACCCGGAATTCGGAACGCACCATGCCCGCGACGCCTTCCACCTCTTCGACACGATCGGCTGGAAACCGCGGATCTTCTCCTCCGCGATGAAGTTGAACACCCAGTACATGCATTCGCTCTGGTTCGACATGGACCTCTCGAAACCCTTTTCCCTCGAGAAGGCCCTTCAGAAATTGAAGTGCAACGCCCGAATCGCCATGACCGAGAAGCGCTCCGCCAACCAGATCTTCTCCTTCGGCCGGGACCACGGCTACTACGGCCGGATTTTCTCCCAGACGGTCGTCGCGAAGCCCACGGTCACGGTGCACGGCGATCGGGAGGTGATCGGCTTCTGCTTCACCCCGCAGGACGGCAACTCGCTCGCGTCGTCGATCGCCGCGGCGCTCTGGATCATCGATCCGGAGTTCGATCGCCAGGAGCGGCTGTCGGTCCTCGATCGCTTCTTCTTCCGGGAGATCTGAGCCGGCGACGCGAGAGCTCTTCAGGGTCCGCTATGCCGAAACGATGTACCCCCCGCTCTTCGCGTCTTTCTTCATCGAGAGGAGACCCTTCCTCTCCGCGTCCTCCAGGAGCTCCGAGAACGACTTGTATCCGTAGTAAGTCTCGTTGAAGTAGGGCTGCTTTCGCTGCATGGTCTGCTTGATCATCGAGCCCCAGATCACGTCGTAGTTCTCCCGCTGCAGCGCCTGGATCGAGTCGAGCATCAACCGGAAGACGTCCTGCTGCTTCTTCGGAAGGTTTTCGATCGACGGCAGGGCGCGGGTCTCGCGCACGAGATCTTCGTAGAAGATGAACTCGTCGCAGTTGGAGATGAGAAGGTCGGAGGTGGAGTTCTTCACTCCGAGCCCGATGACGCTTTTATCGTTTTCCTTCAGCTTCGACACGAGAGGGGAAAAGTCGGAGTCGCCCGAGAGGATCACGAAGGTCGTGATGTGGCCTTTCGACGCCACGAGGTCCATCGCGTCGACGACCATCCGGATGTCGGCCGAGTTCTTGCCGGTGTAACCCCGCTGCGGGATGTCGACCAGCTCGATCGCGGCTTCGTGGAACTCCCGTTTGTACTCGGGGAAGCGGGTCCAGTCCGCGTACGCTTTCTTGAAGACGATCCGGCCCTTCTCGATCAGACGCTGCAGGACGAGATTGATGTCGAACTTCTTGTACTGCGCGTCCCGGACTCCGAGAGCGATGTTCTCGAAGTCGATGAAGAGCGAGAGACGCTGCTCGACGGCGGATCTCGTCGGCAGAACGGGCCCGCCGCCGACCAGGGTCGAGGATGGGGCGGGAGAGGCCGGCGCGGCGGTCACCGAGAGAGTGACGGGAACCGGTGCGGGATCGGGAGCTGGCCGCAAGTCGTCCACCTTTCCGCGAGGTTTTCGCCGCCGCACGCCTCCCCGGCGCCGCCTCGGCTTTTTCTCTCCCTCCCCCACCTCCGCGGCCGGGAAGGGAACGGGCTCGTCGCTCATCACTCTTCTCCTGGAAGGTAGTCGAAGGACGACGTCGTCAGGAGGAAGCTCGTCAGGACGCGCGCGACCGAGAGATCCTCCGCGTCGACGACGTCCACTTCTCCCACGTTGATACGCCTGCCCTTTTTCACGATGCGGGCGCGTGCCCACACGTCGCTCTTCGCCCGGCGAAGGAAATGGATCGTCATGTCGGCGGTCGCGAAGCCCATCTTCCCGTCGAAGTTCGTCGACAGAGCGAAGGCGACCGCGGTGTCCGCAAGCGTCGCGAGGACGCCGCCGTGGATCGTCGCGGACCCATTGGTCAGCTCGGGCCGATAGCGCAGGCCGAGCACGCAGGAGTCGAGCTCCAGCTCTTCCAAGGTCGGTTGCAGCCACCGGAGCGCGGGGGAGGAGGCTAGACGCGTCCGGAGCCGGTCGAGGAGGTCGGGAGCGAGCGCGGGAACCGGCCCGAGGCCGGCGAGACGACTCATAAACGCTTCATTCTACTTGAAGAATGGAAGGTCGGCCGGTCACTGCCCCTGAACCTCCGGCTCTTCTTCAGAAGAGTAATACGGCAGCTCTTCGGCCCGCTTGGTCGAGTTGTCGAACTCCCGCGGAACCTCGACGATCGTCCGCGTCACGTTGGGGTCGCAGATCTCGTTCTCGCACTCGTAGGTGTAGACGTTCTTCTCCGGGAGCTTCCGAAACCCGACGATCGTCTGGTACGCGTCACAGTTGCCGCACCTGACCGACATCATGAACACGTCGATCACGTGCAGGTCCGGCCGATCCTCCGGCGTGCTCACCACCGGATGATACGATGCGTTTTGTCGACCCCCTTCGGCCCGAACACCCATGAGACCGCGGCTGACGTTCCTCCTCCTCTTTGCGGGCGCGACCGCGCTCCGCGCTGCGGACGGGTCCTTCGAGACGACCGTTCCGGTTCCGCGGCGAGGGGACATGCGCCTCGGATGGACCCACCAGGGCTGCTCCGTCAAAAGCGTCACTTTGCGCAACTACCCGGACCGCGGAGACATCGAGGACGCCCGCCGGAAGGACCCCGGCGACAAGTCCTGGGTGTGGTGGGAGTTCAACGTCGCCAACAAGAGCGCGCGGGAGTGCCGCATTTTTCTGTCGGTCGAGGTCTTCGATCGCCGGGGAGCCGTCGTCAAGTCGAGCGATCGAAGAGGGACCGTTTCCCGGGGGGAGACGGATGACCACATTCGCGTCTCGACGCTCATGAAGACGCTCGACATCGCCGACTCGCCGAACGTGCGCCTGCGCGCGAGGATCGCACCGAAATAGCGACCTCGGCAGCCTAGAATTCCTCTGATGGGCTCCACGACGGTGTCGGTCGCGGCTCTTCCCGGCTATGACAGGGCGCTCGAGCGCCTCGCGCACAGGGGACGTCCCTCCGCGTTCGTTGACGTCGCCGGGGACGACCGGATGGCCTTTCTGCAGGGCCAGCTGACGCAGGAGATGAGAGGTCTCGCGCCGGGTGAGACGCGAGACGCAGCGGGGCTGACGCCGAAAGGCAAGCTCCTCTTCGTCGCCCGAGCCGTGGGTTCGGCCGATCGGATCCTTCTTGTTCTTCCCGCGGTACTTCGGACTCCGGTCTTCGAGCACCTGCGCAAGTACGTGCTCGGGAGCCGCGCCACGATCGAAGATCGATCCGACGAGCTCTTCCGCGTCGGGCTGTACGGCCCCGGCGCCGCCCGACTGCACGTTCCCGCGGACGTCCTGCTCCTGCCGGCCGAAGGAGAGTTTTCGGCCGAGCTCCTGGCGCCGGTCGCGCTCTCCGCCGAGGTCGAGCGGCTTCTCGTACAGGCGGGCTCGGAAGAGGTCTCCGGCGAGGCGGCGGAGATCCTCCGGGTCGAGGCGGGCCGGCCGCGGTTCGGGACGGACATGGATTCGAAGAACCTGCCCGACGAGGTCGGTCTCGCACGCGCGATCTCGACGACCAAGGGATGTTACGTCGGCCAGGAAGTCGTTGCCCGGCTCCGGACGTACGGCCGCGTCAACCGCCGCCTCGTCCGGTTTCGGTTCGGGCGGCGACCGATCGATCCTGGAACCGTGCTGCGCCTCCCCGGCGAGGAGAAACCGGGCAAGGTCGAGGCCGGACGGGTGACGAGCTCCGCCGTGTCGCCGCGGTTCGGAGCGATCGGGCTCGGCTATGCGTTTCGCGACGTCCTCGACGGTGATCGGCTCGTCTCCACGCTCCACGCCGAGGACACCGCGATCGTTTCGGATCTCGCTCCCGCGTGAAGGAGGCGCCGGCCGTCGTCTCGCGCCTCTCCCACGGCGGATCTCCGTGGCCGGTTCATGTCGCGCTCGGATTCGCGCAAACCGGCTTCGCGCTCTTTCCGATCTTCGGAAAGCTCGCGCTCCCCTCGATCCCTCCGCTCGTCCTCGCGGCGATCCGCGTCACCGCTGCCGCGGCGATGCTGGAGGTCGCGCGGCGGCTCTCCGCTCCCGAAATGATCGCCCCCTCCGACCGCGGGCTCCTGGTCCTGCTCGCGCTCCTGGGCGTCTCCTTCAACCAGGTGCTCTTCATCCTCGGGCTCTCGCTGACGACCGCGATCAACACCTCGATCCTGATCTCCGCGATTCCGGTGTTCACGCTGGCGGCCGCGGTGTTGCTCGGCCGCGAAGCGACGACGACGCGCGCGATCGGAGGGATCCTGCTCGCGGGCGCCGGAGCGCTCGTTCTCCTGAATGCGGAGCGGTTCGAGTGGAGCAGCCGTTTCCTTCGCGGCGATCTCCTGATTCTCACGAACGGCTTCTCCTACTCGCTCTTCCTCGTGCTGTCCCGCCCACTGCTCGCGCGGTACCGGGCGCTCGGCTTCGTCGCGGCCGTGTTTCGCTGGGGCGCCATCGCGATCGTTCTCGCCGCCGTTCCGGCGCTCCTCCGGTTTTCTCCCGGGAGCGTTGCGCCCGTCGCCTGGTGGAGCCTCGCGGCCATCGTCGTTTTCTGCACCGTGGTCCCTTACCTCCTGAACTCGTGGGCGCTCGCCCGGACGCAGGCTTCCCGCGTCGCGGCGTACGTCTTCCTCCAGCCCGTGATTGCGTCCGCCCTGGCGATCGTCGTCCTCGGCGAGCGGCCGAACTGGCGGACCGCGCTCGCCGCCGCGCTCATCTTCTCGGGCCTGGCGGTGACGCTCCGGCCGGCGAGGCTGCTGGCCCGGGCCGCCCCGTGACGAGCGCGCCGACGGACGCCCCGCGCATCGCGGTCGTGATCCCGGTGTTCAACGAGCGCGAGTCGCTTCCGCTGGTGGTCGCGGACATCCCGCGGGACGTCGTCGGTGAGATCGTGGTCGTGGACAACGGGTCGACCGACGATACTCGGCTCGTTGCCTCCGGGCTCTCGGTACGCCTCGTGCGGGAAGAACGGCGCGGATACGGCAGCGCGTGCCTGGCCGGAATTTCCGCGCTCCAAGCTTCCCCTCCGGAAATCCTCGTCTTCTTGGACGGCGACTACTCCGACCACCCGGAAGAGCTGCCGAGGCTGACGGGGGCCATTGCCGCGGGCGCGGATCTCGCGATCGGGTCGCGCGTGCTCGGTGATCGCGAGCGCGGCGCTCTCCTCCCGCAGGCGCGGTTCGGCAATGCGCTCGCCTGCTTTCTGATCCGCGTGATCTCCGGGCACCGGTACACGGACCTGGGCCCTTTTCGGGCGATCCGCTGGGAGGCACTCCGGTCGCTCGGAATGGAAGACCGTGATTTCGGCTGGACGGTCGAGATGCAGTTGAAGGCGTTGAAGAGAGGCCTGCGCGTCGTCGAAGTGCCGGTGTCCTACCGGCGCCGCGTCGGGGTCTCGAAGATCACGGGGACGCTCGCGGGAACGCTCGCCGCGGCGAGGAAGATCCTGTGGACGATCGCGCGGTACGGGTTCGGGCGCGGTTAGGCGTTGCGGAACCTCTCCAGGACCTCGAGGACGCCTTCCGGCGCGCGCGCCGGCCTGCCTCCGACGTCGGCGAACACGTGCCGGGTCGCTCCGTCCGCGAGCCGCTTTCCGTGCTCGTCCACCACCTCGTAGGCGAACGCGAGGCCGCGGGAAGCCAGCTCAGTGACGCGAGCACGGACGAAGACGCGGTCGTCGTAGCGCGCCGGACGCCGGTACGCGCACTCGACGCGGGTCACGAGGATCAGGAGACCGTCATCCTCCATCCGGCGGTACGGAAAGCCTGCCGCGCGACAGTACTCGGTGCGAGCCACCTCGAACCAGGAGACGTAAGCGCCGTGATAGACGATTCCCATGCGGTCCGTCTCGGAATACCGGACGCGCAGCTCCGTCTCGACGACGCGCGCGCCTCCACTCACGAGCGCGGAAGACGGGCTTCCAGACGATGCCGGACCGGTTCGGGAACGAGGCCGGAGACGTCCGCGCCGAGCCGCGCCACTTCCTTGACGAGCCGGCTCGAGACGTACGAGTACTCTTCCTTCGCCATCAGGAAAACCGTCTCGATCGAAGGCGCGAGGCGACGATTCATGAGCGCCATCTGCAGCTCGTACTCGTAATCGGAGATCGCGCGGAGGCCCCGGACGAGGAGCGTCGCGCCGCTCTGCGCGGCGAAGTCCACCAGGAGGCCGGAAAACGACCGGACCGAGACGGCCGTGTCGTCTCCCACGATCTCGCGGATCATCTCGAGGCGCTCCTCGATCGAGAAGAGCGGCTCCTTTTCGTCGTTCTCGAGGATTGCGACGATGACGCGGTCTGCGAGCCGCCGCGCGCGGAAGAGGATGTCTAAGTGCCCGTTGGTCAAGGGATCGAAGGAGCCGGGGTAGAGGGCAACGCGTTCCGGCATCACGGTCTCCCTGCTTCGGTCGTCGCCTGTCGGAGGCTTTCCGCGAGCAGATTATAGGCAGACACCGTCGCGAAGAGGGCCAGACCCGGGAAGAGGGCGAGCCACCACGCCTCCTCGATGTAGGCGGGCGCCGCGGACAGGATCCCTCCCCACGACGAGGCCGGCGCCGGCAGTCCGACTCCGAGAAAAGAGAGAGCGGCCTCCGCGAGGATCGCCCAGGAGACGCCGAACGCGGCGGAGACCAGGAGCGGCGGGAGAGCGTTCGGGAGGAGGTGGCGAAGGAGGATCCGCGCCGGACCCGCACCGGCCGCCCGGGCGGCGCGGGCGTAATCGAGGTTCTTCGCCTTCAGGATTTCCGCGCGTGCGTATCGCGCGTCGGAAGGCCAGGTGGTCAGCCCGATCGCGAGCACGACCGTCGCCGGGGACGGGGGCAGAAACGCGGCGAGCGCGAGCAGCAGGAAGAGGACCGGAAAGCAGAGGACGACCTCGATCAATCGCGAGAGCAGGAGGTCCGTCGTTCCCCCGAAGTAGCCCGCCGCGGCGCCGATCCCGAAACCGACGACGAGCGAGACCGCCGCCGCGACGAGCCCGATCGCGAGCGAAATCGGCGTCGCGACGACGACGCGCGCGGCGACGTCGCGACCGAGGTCGTCCGTCCCGAACGGATGCGCGAGAGACGGCGCCTGCAGACGTTCGTCGAGCCGGATCTCGGTAGCGCGCCGTGCGAAGAGCGGCGAGATGGCGGCGACGGCCCACAGGAGCGCCACCACGGCGAGCGCGATCCGGCCGGTCCCGGGCAGACGGCGGATCAAGCCGACTCCCGCAGGCGGGGATCCACGATCGCGGCGGCGATGTCGGCGGCGAGCGTCGCGGCGAGCGTCGTGACGCCGCCCAGGAGCGACAGCCCGAGCACGACTGGATAGTCGCGGGACAGGATCGAGTCGAAGTAGAGACGGCCGAGTCCGGGCCACGCGAAGATGCGCTCGACGATGACGCTGCCGGAGAGAAGCCCCGGCAGGAGAAGCCCGAGAAGCGTCACGAGCGGGAGCAGCGCGTTGCGGAAAGCGTGGCGCCAGAGCGCCTGGCGCCGCGACAGCCCCCGCGCGAGCGCCGCCGTCACGAAGTCCTGTGAGCCCGCTTCGACGACGCCGGCGCGGACCAGCCGCGCGAAGAAGGCCAGAGAAGCATAGGTCAGACACGTGACGGGAAGCGCCAGGTGCGCGAGCCGATCGGCTATACCGGCGATCCCGGTCGGGGCCGGGTCGGAGGAGACGCCGTAGAGCGGAAGCCATCCGAGCTCGACCGAGAGAAGCGTCTGAAGGAGGAGCGCCGCCCAGAAGATGGGCATCGAGTAGAGAGCGAACAGAACGACGGCGGACGCGCGATCGAAAGGTCCTTCAGGCCGGCCTCCCGCGGCGACTCCGACCGGGACGGCGATCGCGAGCGTGAAGAAGAGAGCGAGGCCGTTCAACACGAGTGTCGCAGGGAGAGCCTCGCGGATCCTTTCGGAAACGGGCCGCCGGTCCACGAACGACTCCCCAAGGTCGAACCGGGCCACGCGCCCGATCCACTTCACGAACCGCTCCGGCAGCGGGCGGTCGAGACCGTAGAGCTTGCGCATCTCTTCCCGAGCGGCCGCCGAGACGCGGCGGCCGGCCTCGGGAGATCCCGCAGCCACCCCGGGGCTGCCGGGAGCGAGATGGAGCAGGAGGAAGACAAGGACCACGATCCCGAAAAGAGTCGGAATCGCGAGGAGGAGGCGCCGGACGAGGTACCGGGTCACTGCCCGCGACCGCCGGTGACCGAGTCGTCCGGGACTCCCCACCAGGACAGCGGTCCCGGCCAGAAGCCGTACAGCCCGAGCGGCGAGGTGACGAGCCCGCGCACGCGCCGCCGGAACGCGTACTTCTGGGAAGCGTTGGCGATGAAGACGACCGGCGGATCGTCGCGGAAGATCCGGTGGAGGTGGTGGTAGATCTCGCGCCGCTTGCCGGGATCGAGCTCGCGCCGCGCTTCCTCCATCAGCCTGTCGGCCGCCGCGTTCGAGTAGAAGACGTTGTTCACCCCGCGCGGAGGGAACTGCGACGAGTGCCAGTACGGATAAGGATCCGGGTTGGCATCGGAGGCCGCCCACGCGAGCGAGGCGGCCTGGTAGTCGCCGGAATCGACGCGCGCGACGAACGCGGACCACTCGAGAGGCCGCACCCGGGCCCGGATGCCGACGCGGGCGAGCTCGTCCGCGTACACCTCGTCGATCTGATCTCCGATCGTCGACCCGGCCGAGGAGAGCAGATCCAACTCGAACTCGCGTCCGCTCCGGTCGCGCGTGCCATTGCCGTTCGTGTCCCGCCACCCGGCTCGATCGAGCAGCTCCGCCGCCGACGACGGGTCGAACGGAAGCGGCGTCACGGCCGCGTCGTACGCCGGCGAGTCGGGCGCCCAAGGCCCGGAGATGATGCGCGCCGAGCCGTGATACAGGCTGCGGACGATCGACGGCCGGTCGAGGAGCATCGTCATCGCGCGGCGCACGCGCGAGTCGGAGAAGAGCGGCGATCGGTTGTTGAGAGCGATGTAGTTGTAGTCGAGGTTGTAGAACTCGACCGCGCGGCAGCACGCCCCGAACCGGCGATCGTTCGCGCTCCGCTCCTTCAGCGACTGATCGATCCACGACTCGTCCAGACTGCCCTCGACGACTGCGCGGTAAGCGACCGCGTTCTCCGGAACGATCCGAAAGACGATCCGCTCGAAGTGCGCGGGCGCCCCGGGCCAGCGTGGATTGCGTTCGAGCTCGATCGACTCCTGCGTTTTCCAGCTCGCGAGCCGATAGGGCCCGTTCGACAGCGGCGCGCGGTTCTCGCGCGCCTTCAGGAAGGACCGCCCGGAGTAGCGCCGTTCCGGCAGGAGCGGCAGCGCGAAGGCGTACGCGTGAAGGGCGTCCCGGTTGCGGAACCGCACGCGAAACGAGCTCGCGCTGATGGGTTCGACCAGCTCGAGGTCCTCGAAGAGCGGCTTGAAGACCGGAGAAGGGATTTTCGGATCGGTGATCTGGCGGATCGTGAAGACGGCGTCGGCGGACGACACGGCGCTGCCGTCTTCCCAGACGGCCTGCGGTCGGATGAAGAATCGGTATTCGAGGCCGTCTTCGGACACCTCCCAGCGCTCGGCGAGGCCCGGGACGAGATCCAGCCGCGCGTCGAAGTCGAGCAGCTGTCTCGAGAGGTATTGAAGGACCTGCTGCTCGGGCAGGCTCGACTGGAGGACCGCGTTCAAGGTCGCCGGCTCCCCCACCAGCCGCCGCCGCAGAATCCCCCCCTCGACGGGCGTTCCCTGTCGCGTCTCGTCCAAAAAACCGAGGACCGGCGGCGGAGCCTGGGTCGGCGCCGGCGCCGCGGAAAGGGCGCCGGGGGACGGCTCCCGCGCGCGGCACGCGCCGAGGAAGAGGAGGAGAATTGCGAGACGAAGCCGCTTCACCGCCGCAATTATGCGGCGGCCCGGATCAGGGCGAGCGGAAGGAAGCCGCGGCGACGTTGTGCGACGCATCCGTCGCCCGCACCAGGAGGTAACCGCTCCGGTCCGCCGGCTTCAAGTCGATCGAGTACGTTTCCTTGCGCGAGTCAGAGAGCCCGTCCTCCGGCTCGACGCGAACCCATTCGCGGGCGTTGACGCTGTACTCGAAGTCCGTCAGGGGCGAGGCCGCGTCCTCGACCTCGAACCGCAGGACTCCCTTGGTGCTTCCGATCGAGCGGATGACCGGCGGCGTGTTGTCGATCAAGACGGGGCCCGTCTCGCGCGAGGCCGTCTTGCCTTCCCCCGGATTCGCTTCGGCGTCCGAGGCGGTCAACCGGAACGCGTACTCGCCGTCTGGAAGCGAGCTCGTGTCGAACGAGTAGAAGCTGTCGCGGATGTCGGACTTCAAGGGGATCCACCGGCTCGAAGACACCGGACGGAACTCCAGAGAGTGGACCACCGGGTCTCCGTCCGGGTCGCTCGTCTTCCAGGTCAAGGTCCGGTAGGCCTTGCGGAGGAGCTTGCGCGGAGCGCTTTCCGGCTTCGGCTCTTCGAGGCTCGTGAAGATTCCCTTCTCGTCGGGCGCGGTCGTCTCGAAAACGTTCGACCCGCCTCCCGCCGAACGCGCGAACACCTCCGAAGGCCCCATTGCGAGGAAGGCTTCGATGACCGGAGCGGCGTTGCGGTTGCGGTAGGCCGCCTCGACCCGGCGGATGACGGGCGAGGAGCTTCCATGAGACGTCATCCGGACCTTCCACTGGAGGAAGCGCCCGGGCGGGGCGAGAATTTTCGGCGAGTCGGCGACCGGGTGGAAGGGGGACCACTCGCTCCAGGTCGTATCGGGGGCGGCGGCCTCCCCCGTCCGGAACGCGACCTCCAGACGCGAGCCCGCTCCGACGTCCCCCTCTAGCCGGAATGCCCCGAAGGTGCTCGTGCGGCCCGTGTCCTTGACCGCGGAGACGTACTCGCCGGTTCGCTCTCCCTCCCGCATCCGGTAGAACGCGCTCGCCGCGTTCGTCGCGATCGACTCCCCGGCGATGATCGACACCTGCTTCTCGTCGAAGGTTCGATCGAGCGACCAGGTGTCTCGCGAGATCCGGTAGAGACGTCCTTTCGGCCCGGTGCCGGCCAGCACCGACGAGCCTTCGGCGTCGCCCAGGTCGAAGACCATTTCGTCCGAGCTCGACCAGACGGTGCGCGGCGGCTCCCCTTTCTCGAAGAGGACGACTTCCGACGAGTATCCGCTGCGCCCGGCCGGACGCGATGGGGCGAGGCGCGGCGTGCCGACGGTCACGGTGACCTCGGGCTTCTTCTCCTTGTCGTCTCCCCCCTCGGCAGGGGCGCTCGGACGGGGCGGGCGCGTCGTCTGTGGAAGAGGCGCGGAAACCGGTTCCCCTGCGCTCGCTCCCTCCGAAGAGGAGACCCCCGCCCAGACGCGCCCGTCGGGGCTCGACGCGATCGCCGTCACCTCCGTCTTGCCGGAGTCGTAGACCGTCGTGACCCTTCCGGCGGCGTCGATCTTGAGGACGAGGCCGGAGCCGGACGTTCCCGCCCAGACCTCGCCGTTTCCCAGGGCGTGCAACGTCCGAACGTGGGCATCCGAGGAAGCGTGGACCCGCTTTCCTTTCCCGGTCCCGTCGACGCGATGAATCTCGCCGGGCAAACCGGTGGCGACGAAGAGAGCGGGGCCGGAGAACGCGAGCGACCAGACGTATTGCGCCTTCGTGTCGTAATAGAGCGACGCCTTGCCGCCGTCCACTCGATAGACCTTTCCCCCCGGCGATCCGGCGGCGTAGAGAACGCCGTCCGGCCCGAGAGCGAGCGCGGTGACCTGCCTTTCGGTCAGAGTCGCGAAGGTCTCGACCTTGCCGGCGGGCGACACGCGGAGAATGCGTCCCGCCTCTCCGGTTGCGACGAACACACCGCCATCCTTCCCGGTCACCGCGTCGTAAAGCACGGCTTCGCCGACGCCTTCGACGCGTTCGAGAGGACGCGAGAGGACGAGCTCCCCCCTGACCGTGACCGCGACGCCGCGCGCCTCCCCCGCCGAGAAATCGCCGGTCGAGTCGGACGTCCAGATCTTCGCCGTCGCGCCGCGGGCGGAGGTGAACGACGACAGGAGCGCCGCGGCGAAAAGCGCCGTGACACGGAGGGAGAGCGAGACTTTCACCAGTTGTTCGGCAGCACTTCCAGGTTGAGCTGAACCGATCCGCTGATGGGCACCGGCTGCTCGACCGACTGACTCTGGAGCCGGACGTAGGAGAGGTCGGGCGTTCCGTCGCCCGGCCCCCGATCGCGCAGAAGAGCGGCTATCGACGGAGGCAGCGCCGCGAGGGGCTCTCCCGCGACGACCGCTCCCGGGGCGCGACGGTAGGCGATCAGATTGAGGCTGTTCGGCGGACGCATCCTCCCGAGGAAGTCGAGAACCTGATCGAGGGACTGCGGATCGGCCGGATAGAG
>Ga0137372_10000010_pt1 | contig 104086 bp, 95 predicted proteins | sample SagtaG_6_FD_104911 | JGI IMG/M metagenome (GOLD analysis project Ga0137372, IMG submission 104911) | Vadose zone soil microbial communities from Sagehorn Ranch, Mendocino, California, USA - Sage1_R_60_16 metaG | ecosystem: Environmental > Terrestrial > Soil > Vadose zone | place: USA...
GTCACTGAGGCGATGCACCAGCTCGTTGCTTTCCCGCGCGTGTCACGGCTCGTTTTGGCAGCAGTGTGGGGCAGTGGCGGTAGCCCCGGTGCCAAGGTCGTCGGAGCGTCCGGCGGCAAGCCGGGACCATTGGGCTGTGGGACGTCCGTCCATGCAAAACTGGCCACCTTTGGAACCCCACCGCTGCGGCCAGCCCTCGGGCGAGTCTTCCCAGGTCTCCTGCCGGCCGTAGGCGGTCAGATCCAGGAGTCCGTACGACGGTGCCATCACTTCATTGCCGCGGCCGGTGGTCCAGTAGGTCTCGAAGACCTGATCACCGTCTCGCAGATAGCAGACCAGGATGCCGAAGTACCGGTCTGCGACCAGCTGGTCCACGGCGTCCTGCGGCACCGAGTACCACGGGACGTCCCACCCCATGAAGTCGCGGTAACGGATGCTCTCCTCGTACGGACCTTCGCAGAACGTGGCGTAGGTAACGTCGCGGGAATGCAGGTAGGACAGCTCGCGAACCTGGCTGTTGGAGAAGGTGCAGCCCTCGCACTGGGCGCTGGCGGGTTGACCGATGTGCCACATGTGGAAGTAGACGATCAGAAGCCTTCGGCCCTCGAAGACCGAGAGCAACGTGACCGGTCCATGCGGGCCAAGAAGCTGGATGGTGGGGTCCACCTCCACCATCGGCAGGCGCCTTCGAGCCGCCGCGATCGCATCGCCTTCGCGGGTGTGCGCCTTTTCCCGAACGCGCAGCTTGTCCAGTTCCGTCTGCCAGCTGGCCCGGTCGACCACCGCAGGTAGCGCGGAGGTGTCGAGGCTTTTGGGGAAATGGTGTTGATCATGTGTATCCATAGGTGGTTCCTTTCTTTTCTCTCCCCTTGCATTCGGGATGACTGATGGAGAGCTTAGATTTTCTTGCAATTTGCACGTGTATCTATTCTACGAGCCGAGAAAGAAAACGGCTATTCGGATTTTGCTTCATTCTTCTTAAACGTATCCAATAGCGTTGTCTCTCGCTTCTCCGCATCAGAACTCTCTGTGGCCAAAGCTTCCTCCAGGCACATCCTATGGGAACAACTCGACGTCAACGTCGATCCTCCCACTGATCCAGGGTGGGCCGAGCACTAGAGGCGTTTCAATCCTCCTGGTCTCTCTCCTTTGGAAATCTTCCTTTCAAATCAGATGTGGGTAACCAATGAGGAAGATGTCTCATTATCGACCCAGCCTGTTGAAAAACTCCAAGTGGTAGGTGTAAAGAAGATTAGATCAAGATCCACATATCATAGAAGTCTGGCAGTTTGTAACGCTTTCCGTAACGATTAGCAGACGTTTCCCCAGTACACTAGCAGGTAGAGAGGTTCATGTAGCGAGCTACATGAGTCCAGAGCATCATTCACTTACTCAAAGAGGAGGACGCAAACCATGAAGACCCCACTGGATGTGACACGCACCCCTGCCCGCACCAGGCTCTCCGCCCTCGGCAAGCTGACGGTGGCTGCGGTGCTCGGGCTCCCACTTTTACTCTCCACCGGCTTTGTCGTACAAGGGCTGAATGTGACCAATCTGCTGTTCGTTGGGATCGCGCTCATCCTGGCCGGCATCATCACCGCGCTCATCGTGGCGACCCGCTGGCGTTGGTCCCCCCTGCTTGGTGCCCTGGTGTACGGCGCGATGCTCGCCTTGTTCATCCCCATCATGCCCTATGCACTCAGCCATCCCAACGAGACCTACATGTTTGCCCTCACCGTGGTCTTGCTCGCGCTGAGCGTCATCGCGCTGGGGGCTGGCATCGGGGCGACCATCCAGAACTACCGCGCAGGCTCGCGAGAGCCTCATGCTCCGCGCTGGCTGGGCGTTTCCCTGGGTGGACTGGCTGGCATTGTGGTCGGCATGCTCCTCGTCTCGCTCATTGTCGCGGCGAATCCGCAAGCCAGTGCGGCAAGCACCAACCCGAATGGAGAGCCAGTGGTGCATATGGCGCCGGATCATTTTGTGCAGAACGTGGTTCTGGTTCCCAAAGGCTCGAAACTGCTCATCGTCAATGACAGCTCAGTGGAGCACGTGCTGCAAAATGGGAGCTGGGACACCAATGGCACTACCCACACGGGAGCCGAGCCGGGAGCGCCGACCCTGCGCAACGTCGATATCACAGGAGGGTCGCGGGAGATCGGGCCATTTGCCAGCGCAGGCGTCTATCACCTCTATTGTACACTGCACCAGGGCATGAATCTGACTATTGTGGTGCAATGAAGGAAGCGCTCCGCGAGGAGGGACCGGGCCAAGCACATCAAAGAGGCCCTGAAAGTGCTCGTTGAAATGGTTCCTCTTAAGGATCGCAGTGTGTCCACAGGCCGCTAAACAGCTTTCCGGCAACGTTTTTTGTAACGATTTCAGGACGGTGCCTGTGGTAAGATGGGAGTGTCTCTGGGTAGAGAGGAGAGGATGCGCGACGCCTTTCTTCGAACGGGATACGGAAGAAGGCGCAGCCGCGTCTCATGAGAGCTAGCAGAACCATCGACAATAGGACCAGGACAGCCAACAAGGAGCACGCGGATGAACGTTCAACATGCGCAAACAGAAGTAACTGAGAGCCGTGATCTGCACAGCTCTGCACGCCTGCACGGGCGCTGGCTCCTGCTCGCCCGAGGCACCTGGATCACCCTGGTCGTTCTCACCCTGGCGATCTTCTTCGCCAGCCTGCCGGTGTACCTGGCACAACTGCAAACGCCCTGTGCTGGGTCAGCCTGCGCGGTCGCCTCCAGTCAACTCTCTGCTGGACAAGCAGAGGCGCTCAAAGGGATCGGCCTGTCTCTGGGTGATTACGCTGTGTTCACGGTCGCGCTCACCCTTGCCATCATGGTGGGGTGTTTGGTGGTCAGCACTGTGATCGTCTGGCGCAGGTCCCATGACCGGATGGCGATGTTGGTCGCGCTCATGCTCGTGACGTTTGGCACTCTCAATGCGACAAGCACCATCCAAGCCAGTCCCTCCCCCTGGCAGGTACCCAACCAATGCCTCTTTTTCCTTGCTAATGCCTTGTTCGTGCTCGTCTTCCTCCTGTTTCCCAGCGGTCGGTTTGTGCCACCTTGGATGCGCTGGAGCATCGTCGTGATGCTCGCTGGGCTCGTCCCTCTGGCTTTCATGGCGCCTCTCACGCTCACGACACCGCTTGGCTGGCTTGCCGTGCTCGTGGTTCTTGGTGAGTTGGCGACGCTTGTGGTCGTCCAAGTTCACCGCTACCGGCGCGTATCCAGTCCCCTGGAGCGTCAACAGACCAAGTGGGTGGTCTTCGGTCTGGCCGTGTTTGTCACGCTCGGATTTGGGGGAGTCGTGCCGACGTTGATCATCCCAACGCTCGCCGACCCCAACTCGCCTTCCGGGTCGCTCTATCAGCTCGCCGTGAACACCAACATCGGCTGCCTGCAGCTCTTGATCCCGCTCTCGTTTGGGTTCGCCATGCTGCGCTATCGGCTCTGGGACATCGACATCATCATCAATCGCACGCTGGTCTATGGTGCGCTCACGGTTATCCTGACGGGGATCTACGTGAGCCTGATCATCGGCCTGCAAGCGCTGCTGCGTGGCATCATCAGCCAGGACAACAGCCTGACCATCGTCATCTCCACCCTGGCCATCGCGGCCCTGTTCCAGCCCTTGCGCAGCCGCATCCAGCGGGTCATTGATCGGCGCTTCTATCGCAGCAAGTATGACGCCGCCAAGACCGTGGCAGCTTTCAGCGCCACCTTGCACCAGGAAGTGGACCTGGACCAGTTGCGTGAGCACTTGCTGACTGTGGTGCAGGAGACGATGCAGCCGGCACACGTCTCGCTCTGGCTGCGTCCACCTCAACGAACCGGCACTCATCAAGCAGTATGGAACAGCAATGCTCCTGCATCCTCTCAACAAAAATGAGGAGAAGGCACAGGCAGGAGAAGGCATTGGAGGACAGCATTTGGGAGGATGATGCTCTATGATGGGAACGAAAGAGCGAGCCTTTGCCCCACTCATCAATGTTTCATTGGAAGAATTAGTGCCGCAAGATCACTCAGCCTGTTGAAAAAGTCGTTCATCAATAGTGGTAGGTTGCTTTGTACCCGACCCGCTGTTCGGATACCACGGCGGAAGTTCAGTTTACGTTGCTCACCTGTTTGAGGAATTCAGAGAGGTTCTCTCCGGTACCATAGTCGATACGCCCTGTGCCGACGAGAAATCGCACAAAGCGTTTGAAGCTTGTCAGAGGCTGCTTGCCTGGCTTTCCTCGCACATAGGACTCGATATCGGCCACAGTGAGATCTAGGACTCCTCGCGGGGGATCAGTCTCTACAAGCGTCGTGTAGGCGAAGTCGGCAATCGTGGCGACATGCCCTTCGACCGTTTGTGGGCTTAGCCCCGCTTTGCGTAACTCGCGGCGAAAGGCCGTGAACACCTTGCGATTGCGTGCGAGGATGTCGGTGCGCTGATTGGCCTCGCGTGCCGCCTGATCTTCCGGCAGCAAACTGCTAATAATTCCTTCGCGCTCCTGGATATTGCGATACTGCTCCAGCAGATCCTGGCGGTATCCTGACCCAAACAGCACATTGTAGGAGGTGAACAAGCTATCATAAATAATGCGATGCTCGAAAGGCAGTAAGACGGCCTGCGTCAAGACCGGAAGAGGCAGGGGGACCGTCTCTTCGATCGTGCTCACCAACCCCAACACCCCATAGGCATGAGCTGGAGTGGTCGTGGAGAGAAAGATGGTATAGTGTTGCAAGGAGCGAAAGATGTAAAATGAACCGGCGAGGCGGTACTGCCAACTAGCGACCAACGCCAGATCCTCTGCGGGCAACTGAGCTGGATTGTCAGCGATGAACTGTTCACGTAAGGCATCCTTGGCCCAGAGGGCATCTCGCAGCTTGAGGGTGACTTCTGTGGAGACCGTTTCTTCTTCAGGCGTCGCAGGAAAGGCCGGGACGAGGTGAAGCTGCGCATTGACATAGTGCAACAAGGCAAACCACATGCGATAGAAGCGTGCGGTTTCTTGGGGTGGTAAGCGCATACAACCTCCCTTGCGAGACAATTTCATACCAACTCCGTGTATCATATCATGTGCTGACAGGGGAAGAGAACCATGATGGGAAGCAAAGCGCGTATCTTTACGCCGATCACGGCGGTCTGGCTCGAAGAACTCGTTCCAGCCAATCATTTCTATCGCCACCTGGATCGCGTCGTGGATCTGTCGTTTGTGCGCGACCTGGTCAAAGAGACGTATGCAGAGCGAGGTCGCCCCTCCATTGATCCAGTGGTCTTTTTCAAGCTGCAACTCGTGATGTTCTTTGACGGCATTCGCTCCGAACGGCAACTGATGGCTCTAGCTGCTGACCGGCTCAGTGTGCGCTGGTTCGTGGGCTACAATCTCGATGAACCCCTCCCTGATCATTCGAGTCTCACGCGTATTCGTGAACGCTATGGCGTCGAGCTGTTCCAGCGCTTCTTTGAGGCGATTGTTGACCAGTGTCAGCAAGCAGGACTGATTTGGGGCAAGGAACTCTATGTGGATGCCACCAAGGTGCAGGCCAATGCCTCCCTGGACTCAGTCAAGCCGCGCTTTGCCGTAGATTCGCACTTGCGAGAATTGTTCTCGATAGGAGAGGGAGGAGAGCCGGAGCAGACTCTTCAGGCAGATCCATCCCTCCTCACAAGCGAAGTTGTACCCTCATCTCCAGAGGCCATCGGTGAAGAGGCAACGCCATCTAGCGAGGTTCCCGTGCCCGCTCCTTCGGTTGGGAAATCCACTGGTGCGGCTCCCGTCCTACTTCCTGTCTGCTTGGAAGACGCCCTGCGAGAGGACTTGACCAGGACCAACGAGCAGCGGCATGACTGGATTGAGCAGACAGGACGCCCACAGCGGGAGGTGACGCGTGGCAGCTATCGGCGCATGGCAGACTTTGTCGTCAGTACGACCGATCCAGATGCCACCCTCATGCCCACCAACGGGGAGGGGCGCCATTTGGGCTACCATACCCATTATGTGGTTGATGGGGGCAAGTCACGCATCATCCTGGCCGCATTGGTCACCCCCTCGGAAGTGATGGAAAACCAACCGATGCTCGATCTCGTCTTCCACGCGCGCTTCCGCTGGAACCTGTGGCCCCGCCAGATCACGGGTGATACGACGTATGGCACCATCGAAAATATTGTGGCGGTGGAAGATCAGCACCTGCGAGCCTATGTTCCACTGCCCGATTTTGACAAGCGAACTTCGGTCTACAGCAAGCAGGCGTTTCGCTATGATCCCGAGCGGGATGTTTACGTGTGTCCTAACAATGCGATCTTGCCACTGCGCACCCATGCCTACAATGAGCGAGAGAAACGCTACCAAGCCGACGCGGCGACCTGTAACGCCTGTCCCCTCAAGGCGCAGTGCACCACGAGTGATCAGGGACGTGTGCTCAAACGCAGCTTCGATGAGGAGTACCTCGAGCAAGTCCGCGCCTATCACGCAACTGAGCCATACCAGAAAGCGATGCGCAAGCGCAGCGTCTGGGTTGAACCCTTGTTTGCCGAAGGCAAACAGTGGCATGGCATGCGACGCTTTCGCTTACGGCTCCTGTGGCGGGTGAACTGTGAAGCGCTGATAAGAGCGGCTGGGCAAAATCTCAAACGGCTGCTCAAAAAGCGCGGATGGGGACGCCGTCCCTTCCCAGCAGAAGGCCTTTGTGCCCTCTTTTTGGCTTCTTTTGGATGGTTTACTCGTACGTGTATGGGGATATTGGTCATTTTCTTCGAGAATGGCTCAGATGACTCAATTGGTCATGAAGGAATATCTCCCTCTTGACTGATGAGCTTTGTGAGAATATTTTTCAACAGGCTGTCACTTCTATCGTCACTTGGAGCGAACGCTTGACCTCTCGTTCGTGCGCGAATTTGTGCACGAGGCCTATGCCAGCAAGGGCCGTTCCTCCATTGATCCGGTCGTCTTTTTCAAACTGCAATTGGTGATGTTTTTCGAGGGCATCCGCTCCGAACGGCAACTCATTCGTCAGGCCGCTGATCGCCTGAGCGTTCGCTGGTATCTGGGTTACGATTTGGATGAGCCTCTTCCTGATCATTCCAGCCTCAGCAGGATCCGCACGCGCTATGGCCTCGACGTGTTTCGGCGGTTCTTTGATGCCACCATCGAACAATGTCAGCAGGCGAAGCTCGTATGGGGCAAAGAACTGTACTTCGATTCGACTCAAGTCAATGCAAATGCGGACTTGGATTCTCTGACGCCTCGCTTTGCCGTCGAGGCACGAGAAGCCATCCAGCAACATTTGGCCGCTCTTTTTGCTCAGGAAACTGCCCAGCAGGAGAGCGCCGAGGAAATCAGCAAGGACGCATCGACTTCTGAACATCTACCCGAAAGCACTGCCTGTCAGCCCCCAACGCCTCTGCCTGTTGTTCTCTCTGCAGCACAGCGAGAAGAACTCTCTGTAGACAATGCGGCACAGCATGACTGGATCGCGCAGGAAGGTCGACAACAGCGGGAAGTTCATGGCCTCTACCAGCGGACTGCCGACTTCCGAGTCAGTACCACTGATCCTGATGCTACACCGATGCGCCTCAAGGGTGGAGGCACCCACTTGGGCTACCATACCCACTATGTCGTGGATGGCGGCAAAGCCAGGATCATTCTCCAGGCACTGGTGACCCCGTCTGAAGTGATGGATAACCAACCGATGTTGGATTTGCTCTGGCGGGTGCGCTTCCGCTGGAAATTGTGGCCTCGTCAAGTGACCGGCGACACGAAGTATGGCACCATTCAGAATATCAAAGCCATCGAAGATGCTGGCATCCGCGCCTACGTTCCCTTACCGGATTGGGAGCACATGACGCCGTTCTACGGACCCTCTAAGTTCAGCTATGATGCGGAGCACGATCAGTATCTTTGCCCGCAGGGGCAGCCACTCTTGCCATTTCGTACCGAGTACCAAGCAGAGAAGGTAGAGTACCGAGCGGATGCAGCCGCCTGTAATGCCTGTCCACTCAAAGCCCAGTGTACTGCTAGTAAGAGCGGTCGGCAGGTCCATCGCTCCTTCCATGCAAGCTACTTGGAGCGGGTGAGGGGATACCACCAGACGAAAGCCTACCAAAAAGCCATGAACAAGCGAAAGGTCTGGGTCGAACCCCTCTTTGCAGAAGGGAAAGACTGGCATGGCATGCGGCGCTTTCGATTACGAAGGCTCTGGCGAGTCAATTGTGAGGCCCAGGTAATTGCGGCAGGACAAAATCTGAAACGCTTGCTCCAAAAGCGAGGATGGGGACGACGCCCATTCCCAGCAGAGGCCATGTATGCCTCTTTTTATTTCTTTTACGTATTTTGCTCGTCCCTGCTCAGCGGAATCTCTCATGAAAGCTTGCTCGCCGTCATCCAGGAAAAAGTCTTTTTCAAAAGGAGAGTTTGTTCCTTCGCCGACCTGCTCAGCTTTTCTAATATTCTGAAGCAATGTGTCCCTTACTAAAAATGAGTTTATCAAGGACTTTTTCAACAGGCTGGACCGTTTATGAGACAGTTACATTCATACAAAGTCATGAATGGCCGACAGAGTAGGAAGTTGTGCCAAAAGTCGTATCAATAACAACGTCCCAAAGATTGCTATACCTCATGCGTTTCGGTACACTTAAAAATGTTATGGTGATGTCGGTGCAGAAGCGAGAACAAAGGCAACGCTATTTGAAAGCCAAAGTAGCAATGGCGTTATATAGCGAGTATGGCAGGGTGCCCAAAGAGCGCGAGATCGATGAAGTCTACCATTTAACGCGCATCCTCTACAAAGCGGTGCTGAGCACCCACCTTTTACGGAAGCAACAGAAGCGTACTGGACAACTGGCACTGTTTTAACCAACTATGAGCAACCACTCACCAACACTACAGGTCAAGGGCTTTGCCAACGTATGCGCGGAGCATACACGGCGTATTCAACTCCTCTCGGGACAATTCTGGAAGGGTGATATAGACATGTGGCACTATCGCAAGCTGTCACGCGAGCTTATTCAACAGTTCATGAACGAATTAGCGGCACTTCTTAATCGGACTGAAGGGTAGAGGGCAGCCCTATGCTTATTGGCTATGCCCGTGTCTCAACGCAAGAACAGACCCTCGATTTGCAAACGGATGCGCTGAAGTGTGATGGTTGCAAGAAACTATTCACCGACATGACCAGCGGCGCGAAATCTGAGCGGCCAGGTTTGCAAGAAGCCATGAACCACCTACGGGCAGGGGATACGTTAGTCGTCTGGCGATTAGACCGACTAGGCCGCACTCTTAAGCACCTCATTGCTACTATCACTGACCTGAGCGATAAAGGCATTGGCTTCAAGAGCTTGCAGGAAAACATGGATACCACCACATCCGGCGGCAAGCTTATATTTCATATATTTGGTGCCTTGGCTGAATTTGAGCGGGAAGTCATCAAAGAGCGTACGAACGCAGGATTACAAGCAGCCAGAGCGAGAGGCAGATTAGGCGGCAGACCTAAGATACAAGTGCTGGATCCGAAGAAAATAGCGCTCGCCAAGCAACTTTATGACGACGGGAACATGCCGGTGCAGGAGATTTGCGATACACTCCATATAGGGAGAAGTACGCTGCATCGGTATGTACAGAGCGCGTAACTCAGTCGCATTGTTAATAAAGTCGAGTAGAACATGATTAAACCAATCAATGTGGTAACATGGAACCTACTATCACAGCAAAACCGGTAGTCCTGCCTGGTTGATTGATCACGCGAGAATAATTACATACGACTTATCTGAGATCGTGCTGCCGACCGACAAAGATATTTGGCTGAGCATCATTGACGTGGTTAGAACCGTATTAACTACAAGTTGCAACAGCCTACCTCTGTAAAATTTTGTATTGTAATACATTGACTTAAAGTACTTTAAGTTATTAGACTAGAAGTATGAGGACTCAGATGGACAACAATCGCACCTATACAATCATGGAAGCGGCGAAGTTAAGCGGTCTTCCGGAAAGCACCCTTCGCTATTATGAAACTATCGGCATAATTGATCCGATAAAGCGTGATGCGAGTAGTAAGCACCGCGTCTACAGCGAAGATGACATTAATCTCATTGTTGGGATTGCTTGTCTCAGCGCAACTGGCATGTCAATCGACGACATGCGTACCTATCTCAGCAATGCGGATAGGGGAGAAGATGCAGCGAATGAACAAGTCGAGTTGCTTGAAGCGCAAGGCCATAGACTCGCTGACGAAGAGCGCTATCTAAAACTTCGTCAGAAGTACCTTCACACAAAAGTACAGTACTGGAACGCGATAGCAAGCAAGAATGAAAGTTTAGCGAATGAAATAAGTAAACAAGCTCTTGCTATAGCTAAAGAACTAAAGGTACCTAGAGCAAACAGTTAGACATAACACTCAAGAGAAGGTGAAATTATGATGGATAAGCAAGTTTGGTTCATAACAGGTGCTGGACGTGGAATGGGAACTAATATAGCGAAGGCAGCTCTTAACGCTGGCTATGCAGTCGTAGCAACCGGTCGCAATACCGATGCCGTAAAGTCTGCACTTGGTGAAACGGATGACCTATTGGTTGTTACATTAGATATTACCAGTCCCGTCGATGCGGAGAATGCCGTTAAAGCTGCAATTGAACGTTTCGGCAAGATTGATGTGTTGGTCAACAATGCTGCTACTGCACAGATGGGATTCTTCGAAGAAATAACGCCCGAGCAGACGAGTCGTCAGATTGAAACAAATGTCATAGGACCGATGAACGTCACACGAGCTGTCTTACCCGAAATGCGTAAAGCTCGTTCTGGCCACATAATTACAATCTCTTCCCGTGCTGGACTTGTCGGAATGGAGTTTGCCTCTGTTTATGCCGCATCAAAGTTTGGCGTAGAAGGCTGGATGGAGTCGCTGCGATTCGAAGTCGAACCATTTGGTATTAAAACCACAGTTGTTGAACCTGGCTTCTTCCGTACGGAACTACTGGAAAAAGAATCTGCAACGTACGGTGGTAAATCAATCGAAGACTACGCTACTAAGTCAACAGCAATGCAAACTGCATGGGAATCAATGAACCAAAAACAACCTGGTGATCCTGATAAGTTAGCTCAAGCCCTGATGACCATTGCAGCTGAAGAGCAACTTCCGCTACGTTTTATGGCAGGCGCGGATGTACTTGCCTCAGTTGAAGAAAAAGTAGCAGAACTCACCAGACAAGCTGAAGCATATCGTGACCTATCGACCTCTTTAGATTACGATGACATTTCTTAAAGATTACATTAAAATACTACAGTGCTTATGCTTGGATGAGCATGCCGGTCAGGAACCTTTTCCGCGCATGTTCGTACTGTCCCTATGCTTAACGACGTATTTTATATGGGTTACAAGGTCGGTAGTGCGCGCCTCTAGCGGAATAAGATTTATGCCAGGAGCATTTTCAAATAGGCGTTGTCCCGTGCCGATCGTTACCAGCGCTATATGTAGCCAAAGCTCATCAATTAGGTCAGCGGCAAAGTACTGGTTAATGACGTTTGCCCCTCCTGCGATTGCAACATCTTTGTCGCCCGCTACTTCTCGTGCTTGCTTCAAAGCTGCTTCAATACCTTCGGTGACAAAAGTAAAAGTAGTGTCACCTTTCATGGTTATTGGTTTACGCTCGGTATGGGACAAAACAAATACAGGCGCGTGAAACGGGGGATTATCACCCCACCAGCCTTTCCAGTTATCATCTAACTGCAAATTTTTCGGACCGAACATATTCCTGCCCATTATGAACGCGCCAGCAGATGTAAGTGCGTCTAGTTCAGCTTTGTGCTTTTCAGGTTCGTCGAACATCCAGTGGTGTAATAACTCTGATGATTTATCGCCAAATGGTTTTCCAGTGTCATGTTCTTTCCGGCAACGAATCCATCAAGTGACATTGTTATTCCGCAAATAACTCGCCCCATATTAAGCCCCCAGCTGATATGTGAGGATAACTACGCCGTCTCCCACTTCTTTTGAATCTGTGAGCTGTAATCTCTTCTTGTCGGTGGTCTCGCCAAAAAGGCGTTTGCCTCTCCCGAGAATGACCGGGAATGTCATCAAACGCAATTCGTCAACCAGGTCGTTCTCGATAAGCCCCTGAACGAGTTTTGCACTGCCATGTACGACTATATTGCCATCAACAGTCTTTTTTAAGTTGGTGACTTGCTCCACCATATCACCATGCAGCACCGTAGTATTGCCCCAGTCGCCCTTCTTAAGGGTAGAGGATACCACGTACTTGGGTAAAGCATTGAACTTTTCAGCAAACACACCTTTCACAGATGGCCAGGCTGAGGCAAAATCTACATAAGTAACTCGGCCAAACAGCTGCGCCTCTGAATTGAAGGTTTCCTCAAACTTAAACTTGTCGCCCTCCTCACCACGACTAATTTCTGAAGTCCAGCCGGAGTACTTAAAATCTCCCTTTCCGCCCGGGGTATCGATGACGCCATCAACTGAGATGAATTCGGTAACAATAATTCTTCCCATTTTGCCTCCTGTAGTTGCTTCATTTTATCAATCAATGCGTAATAACTCGGTCTGGAACCTTTTCGTACTTTGTACAGCCTAATCCATAGTCCCTATACCATCCTGGATTATAACTCAAATTCGTAACATGCGAGCTGCCAGGTCTAAGACTTTTTGGAACTGCACTCATATGTCAGTGACAAGTCATCCTCCCAGGCTGCACCATCTCGGGACATTTCACCTTTACTCACCATCTTATTGCCGTCATCTTCTATGGTAATGGTGACACGCTGCGAGAAACTGGGTTCGTCACGCCACCACTTGAGTTGATTTCCTGCCATTGATACATTGTATTTTCTGGAGATGCCGCGCTCATCAAAGTAAAGCATAAAGAACTCCTGGCTCGCCTCATCACTGCCGAAAATGGCCACACCGGCAGGAAATTTTGGATTGTTGATCTCGGTGCGCATGGCCAAGAATGCGCCGCCCTCAAGCCACTCAAATGATACGCGGCCAAGTAGCGTAGTGTTGGGAAGGTAGGGATGGGAGCCGGTAGTTTGCCAGTCGCCTATTAAGACCTCGAGGGGTTTGAGGGCTGGATTTGGAATTAAAGCTTTGCTGCCGGTTTTACTAGCCATGCTATTAACGTCCTCTGCTTAAGTTTTTGAATTCCAGGAAATTTCCCAAAGATGGCCGTCAGGATCTTTGAAGTAGCCGGAATAGACCCCGAATGGCCGCAAATGTGGTGGAGCTGTTAGAATTGCACCCGCAGCTTGAGCCTTTTGAAGCAGTTGGTCAACCTCGGCTTCTGATTCGGCGGTATAACCCAAGCTGAACTCTGCTGAACTCGCCGAACTTAGCGGTGTGTTAGCGTCTTTTGCCAGATTTTTGCGCTCATACAGGCCAAGCAAAATGCCGCCTTCCAACTTAAAGAATGCAATGGTTCCATCTGCGCCCGTTACCTCGTCGTGGTACTCGCTTCCTACGACGCCTTCTGTCGGCCAACCCAGGCCATCTCTGTAGAAAGCTAAGGATTTGTTTAGGTCATCAACGGCTAGTGTTATGTAATTAAATTTGGGCTTCATGTTCCGCATGCTCTCTTTTCGGTACTTGTTCGGCTGTTTCAGCTGATTTGAGTTTAACACTTTAAAATGAGACAAATGAGACATTTTGTCACTAATATAAGATTCTTCCGCCTTTGCCATCATCTATGCTGGTAGCATTCATTTCTTCATCGGCCTTACTGCTCTTTTGCTTGGCCTTCAAATTCTTGCCCTTCATAACTAAATTCTTCAGATCTTCTTCGCGCTCAAATGCTCGAAGCTGGCCGCATTTTGCGGATGTACTGTAAAGCCAGGAAGCTACCGCCAAACGTCACCACCAGCGCTAGCAGCAGCTGGGCTATCGTGGCTACATCTGACGCGTCTTGGAGTGACATTTGCTTCCCTCTAGAGTTTATGTTGAAACGTCTTTTTTATTTCAGCAACGTCTCTTACTATTATAGCATGAATTAGCATTAGCAACACTAAATATGGTAATTAACCAGAAGCGTAATGTCCATATATAATGTGCAAGTTGTTCTTAACAGGGCTGGATACGATCACAGAACCCGGTCTTCTCGTTTTGCTTCCAGCCGCTCTAGGGCAACAAGACACCAAACCTATTCCGCTTGCGCTGCCACTACAATTCAAATATCAGTAGCACCAGCGTCCATGAAGATCTACAAATCAAAGTACCGCCGACTGCCTGGCACGTCGTATAACGAGGTTTACCCCCGCGCTTTACACGTCAATAAACAAGCTCTGGCTCATACCAAGCGGCAGCCCTATGTCCGGTCACAGTTTTTCGCGAAAGATAAAGTGTTCCTAGCGTACTTCTGGCAACACTTACGGCAAAAAAATTTCAAAGATCGGGCGCGGCGCTTGCGGTACTTTGAGGCAGCGCTCGATCTCATCCGTCATACAGCCTATGCACCAACCACGAAGCAAAATCCTAATGATACGAACGAACTATTGCACCGCTTTGCCGGTGCAACCAGAGACGACGAGCTATTTTATGTACAGATTAAGCAAAACATCAAGACGGGACGGAAAGACCTTCTATCAATTTTTCCTCCCAACTAAAAAGACCTTCCGCCATGTGTGGTGTATAAACCACGGCCGAAAGCCTTAGTATCATTGTAGCAAAGCCAGCACAGCAGTCAAGCCGCCCCTGTTTATCGGCTACGTGCACCCTAGTGTTGTCTAGCAGACCTCCATCTGCCGAATCTTATACCGCGCGTCAGTACAGTGACCGCAATGAGCATTGGGCGACAGAACCTTACTTAGCCGCGCACCCCGCTTCTAGCTATAGTTGCTACGACTTGGCTACGAAGTCACCTACAAGCAAGTTCGGATTATGGTAATCAATCGGACTTCCATCGGGTCTTTTTACCGAGCCGCCAGCTCCTAATAAAATCGCGTGTCCAGCGGCAAGATCCCAAAGATGCAGCGGGCCGTTGATGCGAGGATATGCGTCTGCGAGACCCTCAGCTATTTGGGGCAGCTTAAGCTGAGAGCCTACTGCTTTAACCTCATGCTCAGGATAGTGTCTTTCAACATATACGCTTGTTTCATGGTTGTAGGCGGCACGGCTACCTAGTACTACTCCAGTTCTATCGTTAGCAACGTGGATAGGCGCAGGCTCACCATTCCCTACTTTTTTAAAGCTGCCGTACCCAGGGCCACCAAAGTATGTGATACCTAATGCTGGAGCAGAAACTACACCAAAGCTAGGCATGTCATCCTCTACCAGTGCCACACAAATGGTAAAATGGCCAGTCCTAGCCAAAAATTCGTTTGTACCGTCTAACGGATCAATTAACCAAAACTGTTGTTGCTGAACTGTTTGCCTGTTTGCTTGTACATCACCTTCCTCGCTGATAATAGGGATAGTTGGGAAAAGCCTTTTAATACCTGACGTTAGGATATGATGAGAGGCGATGTCAGCTTGAGTAATCGGTGAACTATCAGTCTTAGTCTCTACGACAGCACTATGGGAATGGTAAACGTCCATGACAGTTTTATCTGCCTCTTGCACAACGCCAAGCAATGCACTGAGATGAGTTTCTATATTTGTCATGAGAGACCTTTCTTTACGAAGCTAGATCAGCGTTAGCCCTTTTTAGCAAATCCTCATCTGCCGAGCCTTATACCGCTCACCAGCGCAGCGCCAGCAGAGGAACACATGCTTGCCAGTGGCACGCCGCACAAACTGGACGGCAGCCACGAAGTCTGGCACCGGATGATGGTTCGCAACCGTCAGTAAATCACACCCGCAATCAGCACACATGCTTTCCATCCCCAAGGCTAGCTACGTACTTGCTTACGATACTCCGCATATGCAATTTCACCGCGCACATAAGCATTCAGCACCTTCAGATCAGCAAGCATCTTTTCAAGCGTCGGAATCCAGTACGACCAGTCAGCTTCCATGGTGCATTACGCTGCCTCTAGTCTCGTTACCCGCTGATCGAGATCGGCAAGGTCATGATTGGTACTTTTCACCGAAACCTCAACCGTTACCAAGCGCCGGTCAAGAGTGTCAACTTTGTCCTCAAGGCGGCGAAAGTCCTGTATCTTTGGCAAATCTCCCAATTGTTCAAGCACTGCATCAAGCTTGCTATTCTGGTCTTCCATCAGCACGCTGAAATGATGAATTGCCTTTGTTACTTCATCCATAGCACCAGTCTAGCACGAGCACCACGACTTTTGAGTGATCATCATTGCCGTTGCGCTGGGTTGAATTTTCAACTGCCAGGGCGTCTTCATTTTTGTAGTCTCGCCTGCATGCCTCTGGGGCGAGCATGACTTTGGCGTTATTCCGTGGCATGAGGAAAAGACGTATTGGAAATTGGATTATTACGACCAACAGCTACAATATTGGCAGACCCATTAAGTGGTGAATGCCGAAGGGTAGTGACGATAATGTTAGCTGAAGAATATTGATATGAGTGAAGCTGAACGCTACAATTTAAAACTGCAAATTTTAGGACTCGTCCTTGAAGCCGCTGAATTGCATGGTGGCTATATACCAACAGACAGTTTACGGCGGATTATCGCCCAAGTGCAACAGGCTGCTGAACGGTCACTAACGATGGATGAACTAAGCCACATCTTCCCGACAGAATGAGTTATGAAACTTTTTTACTTTCCCGTTAAGATCAATAATACCGTTTATTGGGCGTCGGTTAGTTATCATTTCCCGTTGTCCGACTCTCCCGGATAAACTTCTCAAACTCCTCACGCTTTACCAAAATAGTCCGTGACGGTTTATACGCTGGCAGCCGCCCGCTCCGTATCCATGACCTGATCGTATCCCTGGGAACCTTCTTGTCTAGAAGCTCATAAATATCATCAATGGTGAGCCAAGTGGTATCTTCAGGCAATTTCTCACCCCTCAAAAATATGCTTGAGATCAGTATACAAGCCAGTGTCAAACGCTTCGTGCTACTCGCACATTCTTGACATTTTCTTATTAATAGTTTATATAAACTTTAACCGTGTTTTTCTCGTTAATCGCGTTAGCGAGAACATAGACAACTCTTTAACGGGCAAGCTTATACGATCAATCTTAGCCTGGTCAGCCGAGTCGGAGCGGGAAAAGATCGTCGAGTATGCGAACCGGCACTGGCAAACCAGACTAGCCCAGAACCTACCCATGGCGACAGGCAGGGCGCCCTACGGCTGGGAGTGGGCGGATAAAGATAAGACCTACTACAATGTCAACAAAGAAGAGGCGATTGTTCGCTTTTCCATCTTCACCATGTTTGTCGAGCAGGACATGTCAGTACGTGCTATTGCGCACAAGCTGACTGAGGATGGTATTGTACCGCCTGCTAAGAGTAGAGGAGCGAATGTGAAGGGTAACACCTGGCAACCCTCAACCGTCCATACGATCCTAGCTGGACCTGAAAATATCGGCATTCTGGTAATTCTTAAAACGAAGGTTACGCTATCCCCAAAAGGCAAAATAGCCAGGTAGCCGAACGACAACATCAAGACCATACCGGACGGCATACCGGCCATCATACCAGCCGAGCTGTACGAGCTTGCGCAGTACAAGCTCAAACATAACCGGGTAGATAAGAGCAAAGTCCATCTCAAGCCAGAAGATTTTCTATTAAAAAGCCACCTCTTTTGTAAAACCTGCGGCTACCGCATGAGCGGTCGGTATAGGATATATGACGGCAATCCGGTTGGTTACTATCGCTGCAACAAGTATGACGCCTGCCCTGACCTGACGGAGATTATGGCTTCTAAGGTCAATGCGTTAGTCTAGGAAGACTGCTGCCGGGTATTTGACGCCATCGAGCTTATCCGTGACACTATACGCGCCAGGCTTGTACAGGACGTACAGAACTTCTTGGAGCGGACCCAGGGCAAGCAGCAGGTTGTCCAATTAACGCATGAAATCGCCAACGCTGAAATCGAGCTAGCGAAGCACCCCGATGGCAGCTATACATACAACCTAATCGCTGAAGATATTCACCGCAAACGCGAACAGCTAAAGAAGTACGATGAAGAATCCAAGAGCGCCCTCACGAACGAAAGCCTGCTGGACATCTACCAGCAGAACGTCTTAAGCTTCCTGGACTTTTTAAGCACTATGAAAGGCAAATACCATAAGGCGACGTTCAAAGAGAAACGGAACGCCCTTGACGTGTTAGGGGTAACGGTGACGATCAGTCCGGTTGTGCATCCTGCACCGCCAGTAACGCATATTGAGACAGATAAGGAGTGGCTGTCGTTAGTTGAAGCAGGAAGATTAGCTGGTATTGACCCCGACATTTTGAGCTACCGGGCAAGCAGAGGCGAGTTTGTAACAACCAAACGTGACGAGTCAAGGCGCTGCACGTACGTCCACCGCGACGATTTGAACCGTGACTTGCCAACCTTGCGCTTGCGTCCCCGGCTAGTCCATGAGGCAGTGCAGCCGCGCGTAGAAATTAACTATTCCCCGATCTTCACAGGTGTCCAGTCGTCCTTGATAAATACTTCGGTCCCAATCAAGGCATTGATTGCTGGATAGCTGTAGATGGGAGTGGGCTTCAAGTATGGACGAATTTGACGCCGGGCATGTAGTACATCCTGGAAGGTTGGTATATGCATGTTTTGCTCCTTATACTTCTAACATTTATACTTTCAACTTTTAAATCTGGGTATCGTGAAATCCATTGAGGGCCGATCAATCGCCGATGGGCGCGATACATCGGCCCCTACGGTTGTCCAGATTATTTGGTAAAGTTCATTATTGTAGATGCTCTTTTATATAATATGGCATAATGGAAGAAAAGGTCCAAATTGTGAAGGGGCAAATGCATGCATACAATACCAGCCAATCCAAAAGTTGAAGCTATACGCGAGAAAGTGCAGAATTCTTATGCTGAATTATATCAGCTTATTGATGGTCCATTGGCACGTATAGATGCGAGTAAGCTCTACCAGTCACCTGCTGAAAATGAATGGACAATAATGCAAAACCTGGCACATATTGTGGAGTTTATGCCATATTGGGCGGGGGAAATTGAAAGGCTGGTGGCAGAGCCAGGTCGTAATTTTGGGCGCACTCCTCAGGATGTAGGGCGCTTAAGGGGCATTAGCGAGCATGAGATGGATAGTTTGAAAGGGATCAAGGCGGCATTGCCGGTAAGTTACGCAAGATTGGATGAGGCGCTAAGAAGTTTGAAGGATAGTGATTTGGAGTTGACTGGGAAGCATGTCAGGTATGGGGAGAAGTCGTTAGATTGGTTTCTTGAGGATGTTGTGACGAATCATTTGAGCGGGCATGTGGAGCAAATCAAGAGATGCCTTGAATTGGTTGAGTAATTGTAGCCTTGCAATAAACTATTTTGTATGACTAATGTATATTCATCAGGTAACATATTTTAGTTAAGAAAGGGAAGATACAGATGAGACGGCTTTTCGGGTTTTTAGCTTCGCTCTTTTTAATAAGGGCTATTTCCAGGTGGATGAGACGGAGACGGCGCTGGGCATATTACGATTGAAAAATCGTAATAGTAGAGGACGAGGGCCGGACAACTACTGTCATCCAGCCCTCGTCTTTCATTTTTTTGAGCTCTCTGCCACTCCTTCGGTTTTGCAGGCTCATTTGAGCTTCAACCAGCGAGGCGGAGCGGCTAGAGGCTCAGGTGTTCAGTCGGCCCGCTTTCGCGGGCCCGCCTAATCGATCTGAAACACCATTCCTTCTAAGCGAACTGACATCTTCATAGGTTCCTCCTTTCGGTTTCCCTATCAAAGGACCTTCGCCTAAGAACCAGGGCATTTCCATTCCCTGGTGATTTATATTGTACTCAGCGGTGAAAGCAATGTCAAAGTCAACCATATCAAGATTAACTCCGCTTGCTTCTTGCGTCTCATTGACATCTCGGCTATACTAGCAGGGTACAAAATAGAAGATATCCTCCAGCGATGATGAAGAGGAGTAGCTTGCCAGGGGTAGCAGCGAGCCGGCAGATGGTGCGAGGTCGGCAATCCGAAGCAAGTGAAGGGCGCTTCGGAGCTGGAATGAATGAGTGGCTTCACACTTATGGGTGAAGAAGCAGGGTGGAACCGCGCATCATGCCGCTTTCTGTAGTTGCCCCAGGCCTACACAGGCATGTATTCGTCCCTGAGCGTTGTTGATTGAACGCCTGGGGAATTTTTTTGATGAAGAAAGGAATCCACTCATGACACAGACAGAGGACAAAACTTCGCTGTCGACGGAAGACACTCCGCTTGTCCCAATTGAGAAAATCGTTGCTTTGTGTAAGAGGCGAGGCTATGTCTACCCCAACTCTGAGATCTATGGCGGGGTTTCAGGCATCTATGACTTTGGGCCGCTCGGCGTGGAACTGCGCAATAATATTCGCCGCTTCTGGTGGTGGTCGATGGTGCAGCTCAATGACAACGTACTGGGGATTGAAGGCAGCATCATTACTCATCCGCGTGTGTGGGAAGCCAGCGGACACGTCGAGAATTTTGTAGATCGACTGGTTGATTGTAAGAAGTGCAAACGGCGTTTCCGTGTTGACCACCTACCCGCTGAGAATTTAGAGCAGAATAAATGTCCGGTTTGCGGCGGGGAACTCACAGAGCCACGCGTCTTCAACCTGATGATGGAGACATATATCGGTGTGGTTGAAGGCGAGCGCATGAAGACTTACCTGCGCGGCGAGGCCTGCCAGAACATTTACCTGGATTATGACAATGTGCTGAAGTCCTCACGTATACAGATTCCATTTGGTATCTGCCAGATTGGAAAGGCTTTCCGTAACGAAGTCACGCCTGGTAATTTCCTATTCCGCCAACGCGAGTTCGAGCAGTGGGACTTGCAATTCTTCGTGCATCCGAGCGAAATGCAGAAGTGGTTTGATTATTGGAAAGAGTATCGCTTCGAATGGTACAAGAGCATAATCAATCATAAGGACCGGCTGCGCTTCAGAGCACATGCACCTGATGAGCTTGCGCACTATGCAAAGCAGGCTTATGACATTGAGTACAAGAGTATTATTGGCTGGCAAGAGTGGGAGGGTATCCACTGGCGGCAGGATTGGGATCTTTCACGCCATAGCCAGTATAGCGGCCAGGATTTGAGCTATACCGATCCAGAAACGAAGGAGCGCTATATTCCCTGGATCGTCGAAACTTCAGGTGGCGTGGATCGAACATTCCTGAATTTGCTTCTCGATGCGTACGAAGAAGAACCACCATCGGGTAAGGATAAAGAAGGGCGAACGGTATTGCATTTGCACCCCTGGCTAGCGCCTATAAAGGTGGCGGTTCTACCTTTGCAGAAGAATAAGGAAGAGCTGGTTACGACGGCCAGGGGCATCCATAATCGTTTGAAACGCTTGATGGTTGCGCAGTATGATGATGTGGCAAACATTGGGCGTCGCTATCGCAGGCAAGATGAGATTGGGACGCCATTCTGTGTGACGGTTGATTTCCAGACACTGGAAGACCAGACAGTGACGGTGCGCGAACGGGATGGGATGACACAGATTCGCCTGACTATCGATGAGTTGCCGGGATACCTGGTGGAGAAAGTGACGTGGAGGTAGGCGCCTAGCAAGCGTAGATATAGTAGCAACAGTTGTAAATTACCTTCATAAAATGCAGGATCCTGCATTTTATGAAGGTAATAGTGAATATTTTTTCATTTTTATTTGTTATACTTACTAAAGGGGTGGAGTTGTCGCTTGAAGTACTGAACTCTTGCCTGTTCGGTATACTCATGCTACACTCATTGAAAGGTTACAACTTTTTAAGATACCGCTCGTAGATCGTTATAGTAAGTGTTTGTTCTGTCAAAGTTATAAATAACAAAAATAAATAGCAAGCGGTGAATATTATGGAATCGGCACTACAGGCATCGGGCACGTTGGGGGTTATGGGAGTCCTGGCGAAGCCAGCAAGCAGAACGCGGCGCAAGCAATCTAGCGGTGCATTGACGTCCGAGGGTATTTCAAGCAGAAATAGGTCCATTGGAAGCCAGGGTGTAGTGGGGGCGCAAAGTTCATCAAGTGAATATGCGCGAGGGGCTATTGTGGAGGCGTTGAAGGATGTAGAGCTTGTCGAGTTGGTGCTTGCAGGTGAACAAGATGCCTTCGAAGCGCTCGTCGAGCGATATAAAGATGCTGTGCAGAATCTTGCGTACCGCATGTTGGGCAATACGACAGAAGCGGAAGATGTGACACAGGAAGTTTTCGTGCGAGCTTATACACAGCTTGCGACATATAAACCTGCGCATAAATTTAGTACCTGGTTGTTGTCAATTGCCTCACACCTGGCCATTGACCAACTTCGGAGGCGTCGCTTTCTGGCACTACCACTGGAAGATGTGCCTTTTCTGGAGTGGATGGCCGACCTTGGAACAGGGCCAGAACAGTCAGCACTACAAGGTGAGCAGCAGGACGAAATACAGATGTACCTGCAGAGATTGCCGAGCAAGTATCGCGCAGTGATCGTTTTGCGCTACTGGTATGATCTTTCATATGAAGAAATTTCGACGGCGCTGAACTTGACACCAGCATTGGTAAAAGCGCGTTTGCACCGCGCACGTGAGCTACTTGCGCGTTACATCAAAGACAACAAGCAGAACGAGGAGGAGCAGATCGATGCGCTGCCGCGACGCTAGAGATTGGCTAACCGCTCAGCGTGAAAATGATCTCGTACAATCGGGGGATACAGCGCTCCGGGAACATTTAAAGAATTGTAGCGCCTATCCCACGCATGAGCACTATCATCAGCGAACGGACTTCGTGCCTGGCTCACCTACTTCTCGCATGTTTACGAGTATATCCACAGAGCGTATCATGCAGGCAGTAGAGAGACAAAAACGAATCACCGAACAGCTTGAAGATCTTCGCACGCAACAAAGGACGCGTATTGCTCGTTTGCGAATTTTTACTCCCAGATTTGCTGCCATTAGCTACTTTAGCATAGGGTTCATCTCACTTTCTCTGCTTACCCTACTTATTTTCAATACAAATATCGTTGTAAATGTTCTCGAATTCTTTGGTGGCGTCATAGACACATTGGTTATACTTGCGCAGTATCTTCAATCAGGATTAGCACTTGTTCTCCATGAGCAATGGCTATTGTCAGCTATGGCGCTTGTTCTGGTAATTATGATGGGAATGTGGCTTCGCTTAATGCGTCATCCACAGGAAGCATAAAAGCGAAGGTCATGGTCGTATGTGCGGCCATGATGGGGAGTTCCAGTATGCAAAAGAGCAGAAGATTTCATTGGCTCTTGCTCGTACTGGTGGGACCAATGCTATTCATCGGGTTTAAGATAAGTGGAATCGGAGAGAATCTCGCGTGGACATTGCCTTCAGCACAGGCTACAGATAATGGTGTAAATGGCAATGGTGTCACATGTACAAGAAACATCCAGGGTCCATCATTCAGGGAAAACATTGTTATAGGATCAAAGGAGATAGTGTGTGGTGATGTCACTTCATTTGGTGGATCTGTAACCGTCCAGGGCGAATTGCACGGGAATGTAACGGCATTTAACAGCAATACATTGATTGCTGGACAGATATTCGGTAATCTTACATTGTTTGGTGGCTCTGTTGCACTAAATGGCAGTGAGCAGATACATGGGCATATTGCCATGTATGGAACCAAAGAGTTGAATGCTCAGGGCAAGCAACTCGAAAGCACTACTATCAATCATGTACAGGACCAATCATTCCCAGGCAGAAGAGGGGAGTTCACATTCCCATTCTGGTCTTTGGTAGTATGGACTATATTGGGAATAGCGCTTAGTAGTTTGCTGCCTGAACATGTCATGTTTGTACGAACAACGGTGACGACTAAGACTCGGCGTAGTATAATAATAGGGTTATTAAGCATTGTATTGGCTCCCGCGGTTCTTGTGGTATTGGTAGCGCTTATACTGCCTATTCCTTTAGCACTTATCCTGGGGCTTGGACTTGTCGCAGCCTGGATTTTAGGAACCGTGGCTATTAGTTGGACTATTGGAGAATATATTCTCCGTGCGGTAGCCCCGAAGTACAATACACGTCTCATAGACGTGGTGGTAGGATTGACGGTACTGGTATTGGTAGGGTCTATCCCCTATATTGGGTGGCTCATCAGTATTGGAGTGGGGTTGCTAGGGCTTGGAGCAGTCTTCTTAAGCCGTTTTGGAACACGGCTTTATAGTCAGCCTAAACAGCCACTTACGTTATAGCATCATTTCAAGCCAGGTTAATTTAGGGAGAATTTGTTCCCAATACTCTCTATTTATGGGTTTACTATATGTTGGAAAGATGGGACGGACACAAGCGAGACTACATAGAGGTTTCGTCAAGTGGCCGCCGAGGTGAATATGAGTATCGAAGTTGAGTTGACAGATTTAGCTTACGGAGGAGACGCCGTAGGTCGATATGAGGGACGAGTCTTATTTGTACCCGGAGGTATACCGGGTGAACGCGTACTTGTGGAAATTGTTGAAGAACGTCGAGGTCATGCACGCGCAGAATTACTCGAGATTATGCGAACGGCGCCTGAACGTATCGAACCTCAATATCCCTTACTTACAGACAGTGGTTGCCAGTGGCAACACATAGCTTATCCAGCACAATTAACCTGGAAAGCACACATAGTTAGGCAGCTCCTTGTACGTATTGGTAAGCAGACCGATGCAATTGTGCATCCCACCATTGGTATGCCTGCCGGCGTCTCACCATGGCACTATCGCAACATCGCGCTTTTCTCTGTTGGTCCAGATGGCGAAGTGGGCTTCAAACTCACAGAGAGCCACGAAGTGCAAGATCTTGAAACCTGTGAATTGTTACATCCTGCCCTTGATATGGTATACCAGCTTGTGCGAACGAAACTCAAAGACAAATTTGGCGATGCTTTGGCGGAAATGATTCAAGGTTTCACTATTCGAGGAGCAATTGGCGCAGTCAGCACTGCTAACTTGTCATCACCAGTGAAGGCTGTTCCTACGCTTCTTAGCATACATGCGCGCCCCGGTTCAGTTCTTGAAACGCCACAAGAACTTGCACAGGAGTTAATGACAACCGCGCCAGGCATTGTAGGAGTGATTATCGAGCGGGTAGGCGGTCGTTATGGGCGTGTAGTAGCTGGACAAGAGTTCTTGACAGATGTTGTGCACGGTCGTCGCTTTCGGATTTCAGCCGATTCGTTCTTCCAGGTCAATATGGTACAGACACCGGTTCTGGCCGAGAGAGCAGTAGCAATGTCTGAGCCACAACGTCAGGATATAGTGTTGGATGGATATAGTGGCGTTGGGCTTTTCTCGGCATTCCTATCGCCATACGCATCGCGCGTGATTGCGATAGAATCCCAGCCAAGCGCAGTGATGGATGCTCGCGCCAATGCGACACTGAACAACCAGAATAACATTACGACAATAGAAGGCACCTTAGAGAGACTATTGGGCCAACTCTACTATCGACGCGAACGAGTTGATCTCGCGCTAGTTGATCCACCAAGAGCTGGTTGTCATCCAAAAGCATTGCAGGCTTTACAATCTCTGGCGCCTCGAGCCATTTGCTATGTCTCATGTGATCCAAGCACCCTGGCAAGAGATATCGCTTCGCTCTGTTCAAGTGGACGCTATCGCCTGGTTGCGGCGCAGCCGATTGATATGTTTCCACAGACATACCACATCGAATGTATCGCACTATTGGTATACGCAGGAATGAAATAGATAGAAAAATCCACAGGGCGACCCTCGCGGTCGCCCTGTGGATTTCATTTGGGACATGTAGAGGCGACCCTCGCGGTCGCCCTGCTACTCATTTGCATACCATATGATTACGGTCGCCTGCTCAGAACGACCTGAATCTCTGGCTTCCCGTTGGAGTTTTTTGATTCAACCAGGGTACCAGGCATAGGATTTTGAGAAACAATCAAGCCAGGAGCGATATTGGGATATGATGAATCCTCACCAACAGGCACGACTTTCATACCAAGCGAATTTGCGCGTTCGGCTGCTGCGAATAAATCCAGCTTTTGTAAGTTCGGCACACCTTTACCAAGGACATTCTGCTCCATGGTTGAAATGATTGTGCCAAACCACTGGTTCAGTTGATCTTTACGCTCATTAGCACCTTTGATCTTGTCTACTTTCTCCTTATTCCCTTTGACAGTATAAATCATATCCTGAATGGAGAAAGGGTGATCAACAAGCTTCATTTCAATATCAGGGTTGTTGCCAGGCGTCTCAACAATGACTTTACCGACATCAAGAGCCATATAAATTGGATTGCCCACGTTCACCTTGATGTCCTTGATTTTGTCATACTCTACAGAGAGATTCTCCTCATTAAAGAAAAGAAACTTGCGCTCAATATCGATGACGCGCTTGGTGGTGAGAATGTAGACGTCATCGATATAGTTGAGGATGGTATATCCAATCACAAAAAACATTACAAAAATGCCTATCGCTAAATAGGCTTCAAAAGATGTAAAAAAGATCATGGAAATAATCAGGCCTAAAAGCAGCAAGATAGGCAAAATCAGTTTTACAATAAGCACAGATTTGGCTCGTTGTATATACTTAACAGTATCTTCGTCCGAAGTATAAGCCACGTTACAGGGCAGATGTAGCGGGCCTCCAAAAGTACGCAAGGGGCGGCGAACCCTTCCAGGTTGATGAAAACGAGCATATTTTTCATCTGGATTCGGCAGCGTTGGGAAAGGCTCGTTTTCAGATAGCTTTACGAGCGCAGCAAGCAGGTCGGGGTTCTCAGGGTACGGATGTGGCTCCTTGGGAGCCTTACTTTGTTTGACTTCCTCAGTAACTTTATTGAAAAGATCTCTAACCCCAGCGGGGTTGGGTATTTTTTCCAAGACTGCCCCTTTGCCACCTACGAGGTAAAGATGCACGTTCCCATAAGAAAGCAACATGCTTAGTAAGCTATTTTGGTCAACTCCTACCTGTACCACCCGGTCAACACCTGCTTCCTGCCGATTTGGGTTGAATAAGCCTTTCCAGATCATGATGCGCTTATTGGTGATGATATACGTCTCCACCCACCAGAGCGCCAGGTCGTTATACAGAAAGTACACACCGGTAATAAGGACGAGAAAACCTAAAATCACCTCTAAGAGGATCCAAATTGAACTAGCACTCGGATTAGCTTCATTTAGAAGGCCAACTATAATGAGGCCAAGCAAAGAGGCGATGAAAGGGAAAGCCGGGACGATAAGAAAGAATTTGTGTTTGCGTAATACCGCTTTCACTACTTCACCCGGCTGCTGTCCTTTGAATTCCCAATGCCTGGATTTCCCCTTGCCGACACGGCGAACATGACGATAACCGCCATGCACACGCTTTGGAGTAAAGGGATCATTTTGGGCTTGGGGCGCATTGCTACTCAAGTCATCACCTCGGCTCGTTTGTTACAGTGTGGATACCCAAAACCTATTTTCCGAATCTGGCCGTTAACAGGCCAAGTATAAGAGCTATAACGGCAATAACAACGATTACAACAATGTAGTTACCAATGCTGGTTGTGGAGGGAGTAGTTACCCCAACCGACAGCGATTGAGTACCAGCGAAGATATGACTGGCATAACTAATGATAGCATATCCTGTAACCAAACCGGGTATTACACCTAGAAAATGATCTTTGGTCGGTACAGAACCTGGTTTACCAGGAAAAGCTCTATTGCCAATGATAAAGCCCAAAATCATAGCAAAGCCAAGCGCGATAAGCGCTGAGATGAGTACCTGGTTAGCAGTTGGAGGTGGAAGAGACTTGGAGAAAAGCGCCCCACCTGTAAGTGTATTAAGCGTTTCAGGAAGGCGTACAAAGATAAATGAAGCAAAGCCTTCTGCACCACCAATAAACAAAAATAGGATAGCTGCAAGGGTAAATGCCATCAAAACTAACGCAATACGCCAACCTTGCAGAAAACCAAAAAATCCAAATACGATGATAGCAAGGGCGAAGCATTGTGGTGATTGAAGTGTTAGACTCATTCCTTCCAGCCTTCCTCCGCGATTGTATAAAAATGTTCAGCATTACACTAAGACAGATTTGCAACAGGTTTTCCATCTTTGCAAGCGACTTTGAGAATTACACTACAAATACCCTATGTCGTCACTCAAGGGGAAACAAGCGCTTTCTCAGCGCTTCCGCCCTTAAGATGGAATAACCTTTTATGTTCTAATGCTCTCTCTGGATGAATCTGCTCTAGCATAAATCATATCACAGGTCGTCTATAAAGCCTAGGGGTATTTTAGCTTAATTTGAGCCATTCGTTGCTTGAATGGAGCGGAAAACTAGATTTCTCTATTGCCAAATGTGGCTAAAAGCTCGTATCACCGCTGCAAATGTGATATACTAATAGAAAGAAAGTAGGCTCGAATATTGCGGGACCCTCTCCCAGCTATACATTTCAACCCACTATTTGCTTTAAACACTCATATGGAAATGCCCTTACTATGACTTTTTGATGAGGAATTATTATGGATCTCGGCAATGTTAAGACAGTAAGTATTGTAGAAGAAATGACGGGTGCGTATCTAGACTATTCTATGAGTGTCATAGTGAGCCGCGCGCTCCCAGATGTGCGTGATGGACTCAAACCAGTACATCGCCGCGTGCTATACGCTATGGATCAAATGGGCCTGCAATCCACAAAATCCTTTCGCAAGTGCGCCGGTACTGTCGGTGAAGTTTTGAAGAGCTATCATCCTCATGGTGATGTGGCCGTCTACGATTCGCTTGTGCGTATGGCACAATGGTGGTCAATGCGTTACCCTCTGGTGTTGGGCCAGGGAAATTTTGGTTCGCAAGATGACGATCCCCCAGCCGCCATGCGTTATACCGAGGCGAAGCTAGCTGCTATTGCCGATGAACTTCTGCGCGATATCGACAAAGATACCGTTGATTTCAAGCCAAACTACGATAATCAGACTGAAGAACCAACCGTCATGCCAGCTCGCCTGCCCAACCTGCTTTTGAATGGTTCTACAGGTATTGCAGTAGGTATGGCAACAAACATTCCGCCCCACAACCTGATAGAAGTTTGCAGCGGTATTATCTATCTGATTGAGAATCCCGATGCTACTACAGAAGAACTGTCTCGTATCGTGCGTGGCCCTGACTTCCCAACAGGGGGAGTCATCCAGGGACGCGAGGGTATTCGTAACACCTACGCTAATGGACGAGGGCGAATCGTTGTGCGGGCGAGGACAGTGCTCGAAGAAGCTGAACGTGGTCGCATGAGCATTGTTATAACAGAGTTACCCTACCAGGTGAATAAAGCTGAGCTAGTGAAAAAGATAGCTGAGATGGCTCGCGACAAAAAAATTGACGGTATCTCAGAGATACGGGACGAATCAGATCGTCATGGCATGCGTATGGTGATTGAACTGAAACGCGATGCTACTCCTGAAAGTGTCCTCAACGCACTCTACAAATACACAGCCATGCAGAGCGCATTCAACGCGAATATGCTGGCATTGGTAGATCAACAGCCCCGCATATTGACACTCAAAGCTTTCCTACAACATCACATTCATCATCGTGAGGTAGTAATCACACGCCGCACGCGTTACGAACTGGCAAAAGCTGAGGCTCGCAAACACATACTCGAAGGCTTGAAGATCGCTCTGGATAACCTGGATGCTGTTATCAACACCATTCGCCAATCACAGTCAGCTGAGGTAGCACTGGTCAACCTGATGCAACAGTTCAGCCTCTCAGAGGAACAGGGTAAAGCAATTCTTGATATGCGCCTGGCTCGTCTGGCTGCGCTGGAACGTGGCAAGGTCGAAGAAGAGTTACGCGATGTGCTTAAAAACATTAACTATTACTACATGTTGTTGGCAGATATTAATGAGATACGTAAGTTGATTAAAGCAGATCTGCTGGAGTTGAAGGAGAAATATGGCGATGACCGCCGCACGGATATTGTTGAAGGCGAGGCAGGCGAGTTCAAAGACGAGGATCTGATTCGCAACGAAGAAGTCGTTGTCACCCTGACAGAGAAGGGGTATATTAAGCGACTACCATCAAACACTTACCGCGCCCAACGTAGAGGAGGACGCGGCATCACAGGTATGGTTACCCGCGAAGATGATACAGTACGTCACTTACTGGTTGCGCATAACCATGATGCCTTGCTCTTCTTTACTGATAGGGGAAGAGTCTTCCGACTCCGAGTTTTCGAGTTACCCGACGTCAGTCGCACAGCCAAAGGCGAACACATTATCAATCTGATCTCAATTGAGCAGCGCGAACGAGTGACAGCCATGGTCTATGTTCCCAAGGGAGTTAGCCGTGACTATATGATCGTTGCCACCAAAAATGGCGAAGTCAAGAAGACAGCGATGGATGAATTTGAAGTGGTACGCCGCTCGGGGTTGATCGCAATGAACCTTGAAGATGATGACGAGCTAATTGGAGCAAAACTGGCTCACGCGGATGACGACGTACTAATGATCTCGGCCAGGGGTAAGGCTATCCGTTTTACAGTAGCAGAGTTGCGTTCGGCTTCACGCACCAGTGGCGGTGTACGCGGTATTCGCCTGTCTAAAGGTGATAAAGTTGTCTCCCTCAACCTTGCACCAAAGGACGGCGAATTGCTGGTGGTAAACGAGAACGGATACGGTAAAAGAACACCAGTTGATGAGTATCCTAGCCAAAGTCGCGGTGGCGGCGGTGTCATCACCTCTAAAGTGACTGGGAAGACCGGGTTGGTCGCAACTGCTCGCGTAATCACTGAGAAAGACAATGATTTGATGATTATCTCCGCGGGCGGAGTTGTCATCCGTACTGATGTCAGTACTATCCATGTTGCCGGGCGTTCTACCCAGGGCGTGCGCTTGATGAATCTAGGCGAGGGTGATTGCGTGGTGGCTGTAGCGACAACGAATGGTAAAAAAATGGACGAGCAAAATGGCATCGAGGATGAGGTAGAGGTGAGCGAAGATCAGGGTGCAGAGACTGAACAGGAGAACGAAGGCGAGGTAGTAGAGTAAGGGAGACGAATCCCTTCCAGGACGACGCAAGCGTCCCCACCCAACGCCGCACCCCCCCGTCCCTACATGGGGTAAAGGGCCTCAGCCAGTTATCATCCACAAATCATTCAAGGTGCTGTCGGTTTGCCGTTACCAGCACCAGTATAGATACCTTATCTTTGCTATCCCATACAGCCATGTCTTGTTGCCTTGGAGGAGGATTGTTGGTACTTTGCGGGGCAATTTGCGTCCAACCAGCATTGGCGTCAAAGACATAGAAATCCTTCTGAAACAAGCTCAGCATCAGAAGGAAGGTGAATTTTGGATGGGCGAAGTGTGAACTACTTTGCCTTGTCGGATTGAACGGGCTACCTGACGATCTTTTTGGGCTTCTAACTTGATAAGTGGAAAAGGCCGGTGAAATTGAATATCAAGTTGTTGCGCCTTCTTCTCGGAAAGAACTGCACGACGTTCGTATGAGTGGGCTAGCAATTCGCGCTTTTCGGCTTCGGGCAGATCGATGAGTAAGAGAAAGGCTAGAGTAAATTCAGGTTTACCTTGCTCTGCGTAAGTGAGGGAGGATGCCAGTGCATCTGCACCTTGTTCTATTTGTTGTTGTGCTTGTGTTTTAAATACATCTTTGAGCTGTTGAGCATAGAGTTCTTCAAAAGTTTCAGACACTGTATGTTCCTTTGTCTATTGCTATGAGTATGTGGTAAAGAACGTTTGCATGCAGTAATCGTAGCACATTGGGCAACTTCGCTCAACAAGGTGAATAGAGTGTTTTATTTCTATCTATCCCTCAGTAATTGTGCTTAGTACCTCCAAAAATTGGTTACCTCGGGTTGTATAAGACGTTCTTTCCCATATAACGAAGAGACATTGAAAGTCGCGGGTAGATTTTGTGATAACTCAAGAGAGAGAAGTTGATACACAACCAACTTCGTCTAACCAACAGAGGATTACTCTATCATCTCTATGGCATGAGGCGCTGCTCCCATATCTATGTACTCGCCTGGTACTTGTCCTGGTCGGGTTGCTGGCGGACTTTTATTTGTTGCCAATGCTCAAAAGTAATCCAATCCTGCCCCCAATAAGTCTGAACACTCATTTTCCCGATTCACTCTGGCTAATGTGGAAACATTTTGACGCCGGATTCTACATCGATATTGCCGAGCATGGCTATTGGGCTGCCTCTACCTTACGTACAACATCAAATTGGATCTTTCTTCCACTTTTTCCTATGCTTATGTATCCCCTTGGACATCTCTTTGGTGGAAGTGATTCAGCTTTTAACATTGCAGGTGTAATAATCTCCAATATCGCAGGACTGGTGGCGGTTATCTATCTTTACCTGCTTGTACGTCGCGAATTTGATTCACATATTGCTTCTCGCACGGTCATCTATCTGGCCCTCTTCCCTACAAGTTTCTACCTCTCAGCAATCTATCCTGAGTCGCTTTTTCTTGCCTGCGCAATAGCCTGTATTTATTATGCTCGCCGGCGAAGTTGGTGGCTAGCAGGTATATGTGGTGCACTAGCCTCGCTTGCCCGCATTCAGGGTTTCTTACTTATTGTGCCGGTTGCGTGGGAATATTGGCAGGTGCTTAGTAATCGCTATTCCCCTTTACCCAACATGAGTGGGATGACGCTGTCACAGAAAGCATTCAATTGGGCATACTCACGCTTACAAGGGCCGTCTCTGGCAGCGCAGAAGCCTCAGAATTGGTCAAATCTCTTCGCTGTCGCTCTCATTCCTTCAGGCTTGATACCATTTCTCATCTACTCCAAAATAAAAACTGGAGATTTTCTTGCAACAATCCATAACCATCACGCCGGATGGGGACGGTACCTTGAATATCCCTGGCAATTACTCATCGATGCCTTCAGCCATCCCCACTCTCCTAATGCAATGGACTGGAATTTCTGGCCGCTGAATATAATTACGATAGGCGTTTTCTTCGGTTTCATAATCTGGTCTATGCGCAGATTGCCTATGATTTATACCCTCTATACGTTTGTCATGGTCCTGATGCCACTTTTAACAGCCAGCATTAACAGCATAAGCCGCTATTACCTGGTTATTTTCCCCGCATTGATGATCCTGGCCTTATGGAGTAATCATGACAGACAACCTGCACGCAACTTCCTCATTCTAAATCTCTTTGCTGCTTTGCAGGCTGTCTTCATGATTTTCTATGTGCTTGGTTTACCACTCATCGCTTGAGAAAGCCCGGGTGGGAAGTAAGCAGGTGAAGATATCTTTTAGTACATGGTTGTAACAAACCGCTGATTTATTAAGTTGCATTTGTGGCATAGAGGCTGATGGTGACAGTGGGAGTCACGATGCGACCAAGCAAGTGATAGTGGCTATCCAGCCATTGCTCGGCAGTCTTTGCTTTTGCAGCTTCAGTTTCGTCGGCAACGCGACCTTCAATGAAGAAAAGATGGGAGTGTTTTGCTCCGAAAGCTGCGAGAGCATTTGTATCAACGGCCGCTCTATAGCCTGCATTGGGATTAGCAGGGCCAAAGGAATTCCATGAATAGGCACCAGGAGAGTCATCAGTAAAGTGCGCGGCGCTCGGATAGACATGCAAGTAGTATTCTACGGGAATCTGGCAGCCCTGCTTATTGTTATAACAGACCAGGCCATCCCCTGGCTGGTAGTGTTGTTCCAGCCAGGGTACGGTGGAGTTCCAATCTTCTACCTGGGCGCTTTTGTAGTAGAGGGGGACAATATACAAAGCGATCAAAAACAAAGCAAGTGTGAGTGCTAGCTGAATTGTATGCCAGCGCAATGAAGCAATGCCCATGCCAACAAGTAAGAAAAGCGGCGGGAGGATGACTACAAGGTAACGATTCGAAAAGAGACGTGTCGATCCTTGAGAAACAAGATAGCTGACAACCACGGGCACAATTATCCAGCATAGACAGGCAAAGGCTACGGGCAAGTACTGGTGCAGCATTGCATTATGTTTGTCATCGCCACTCTTGTAAAGCGCAAATTGCCCTAGAATCTCTTTACCTTGTGGCAGATAAACGAGAATTGAAACAAGTATGCCAAAGGCACAAAATCCAAGTATCAGGAGCAGGTATATTTGTTTGTACGCGCCGATAGTCAAAAAGAGGTTGTAGATATCGTGTAAATGTGGCGGGGGAAGCCATTCTGTATTTGAGCCGTGGAGGCTTACCAGCAACATAGGTATTATGAGCACGCAAATACTAACGAGACTTACCATGAATGCAACTAATCGGTGACGTGCTTTTTCGCGCCAGGGACCCGGCAGAACCAGCAGACCCCCGAAAGTAACTAGCTGCGCAAGGAGTATCAGCAGGCTGAAAAGATGAGCATAAACTGCTAAGGTTGTCGCACCTATAAAGCATGCCCACCAGCGTTTCTGATGAGATTCTTGAGTAAGTGCAACGAAAAGAGCATACCAGGCAATACAAATAAGCAAGAGTTGCAGGCTATAGGAACGAGTTTGTTGAGCATACAAGAGTTGCAAGTGATTGAGCAGATAGAGACCTGCAGCAACGATTCCAGCAGTGATACCTAAGAAACGACGACCTAGAAGAAATACCATAACTGAGCTGAGAGCAGCAAATACTGCCGAGGGAAAGCGCACAACAAATTCGGTTGGATGCAGGCCCAGAAAACCGGTGAAACCTAACCAGAAGTGGAGAAACAGATAGTAGAGTTCCATATTCGGCTCTGGCCCCCAGATGATATGCCAGAGCAGAGGAAGAGGTTGACGAGCTAATTCAACCGAGAATGCTTCGTCGTACCAGATACTGGGAGATCCCAGTCGGTAGAGGTTAAAGCCTAGGGCAATCACGCCTACTAGTATACAGAGCAGCCAGGTGGAGGAGAAAAGATGCGTAATTCGTTGCATTTGATGGAGTAATACAGGCTTTTGATCTGTATCATCTTTAATTGTGCCGATTTGTCCTGCTGACTCACTTGTTTGGGTCATTCAATATCTCCCAAGCTCCCGTGTCGTAATTTGAGTTTCTCCTTTTAAGAAACGTGTTGCGTATTCGGCTTGTAACAGAATAGTTTGGAATTGGGAGGAAACCTGTTATAATAGTCACGCACGTATACGTCAATTCATTACCCACATCTTTAGGGGCGTTCATTGTGAACCTGGGCTATAGAGTACTTCGCGTATTACAGTGGATGCAAAAGCAATACTTACGTATTCCGCTCTTCAATAGATCACGCAAGGACACAAATGAACAGTCCTCTAGAAGTGATAAGAAATACAATAGCAATATAATTACAGGTGGAGGAGAAGGAACAATCATGCCCGAACAATTTAAGGCCTTGCAAGGCTTCAAAGATATTCTGCCCAATGAGCAACCCTACTGGCGCATGGTCGAGCGAGTAGCTGTAGAAGTGGCAAATCTCTATGGGTACCGGCGAATCGAGACGCCAATCCTGGAAGAGACAACCCTCTTTGCGCGAACGACAGGTGAAGGCACGGATATCGTTGAGAAAGAGATGTATAGTTTTGACGATCGTGCTGATAAGGAGGGCAATCGTCCCAACTTGACGTTGCGCCCGGAGGGAACAGCGGGGGTTGTGCGCGCTTATCTGGAGCATGGCATGTTCCAACTGGCTCAACCTGTCAAGCTCTACTACTTGAACGAACCGATGTTTCGCCACGAAAGGCCTCAGGCAGGCCGCGTGCGCGAACACCACCAGTTTGGATGCGAGGCTTTGGGAGATGGTGACCCGGCGATTGATGCAGAGATGATTGCCTTGCTGTATGACTTTTACGCGCATCTGGGTTTGAAACATATCCGTGTTTTCATCAACAGCATTGGCGATGGTAACTGCCGACCTCAATACATCGAGATATTGAAAGATTACTACCGCCCGTTGCTAGCTGAGTCCTGCCGGGATTGCCAGGTGCGTTTCTATAAAAATCCGTTGCGCTTACTTGACTGCAAAGAGCCTCAGGACCAACCGAAGATCGCTGCCGCACCTAAGATACTTGATTACCTGTGCGAGCCTTGTCGCGAGCATTTTGATGCTGTTCAACGTTTTCTGAGGGTATACGATGTGCCTTATGAGCTCGATCCATTGATTGTGCGCGGGCTGGATTATTACACCCGCACAGTGTTCGAGTTCACGTCCGATATCGATAAACTGGCGCTTAACGGCGGTGGACGTTATGACGGCCTGGCTGAAATACTCGGTGGCGCTCACACACCAGGCATTGGATTCGGCGCAGGCATAGAGCGCATTATCCTGGAGATGAAAAGACAAAAGATCACATCACCAGCAGATGAGCTTCCACTGGCATTTGTGGTCTACTTTGGCAAGTCACCTGAGTACAAAGAAGCTGCAGTGCGAACAGTAGCAGCGTTGCGTCACAATTCTATCAAGACAGAGATGGCGTATGGTGACCGTAGTGCGAAATCACAAATGAAGCAGGCCAATAACTCCGGGGCGTCTTACGCTATATTGATCGGTGAGAAAGAACTCGAGGGTGGTTTTGTGACGATCAAAGATCTGCGGGCTGAGGGTTTGGGGACGGAAAGTAAACAGGTGGAAGTGAGAGGGGAAGAACTGGTGGGATATCTGAAGAAGGGATGAGAATGCCGAAGAGAATGACCGGCGCAGAGAGCTCACGAATAAATTCGTCTGCTCTGGTTCGGCTTCGTATGCTACTTGATCCATTGTGTGGAAATAGTTTCCCCTGGGAGATCATTCAAGATTGCACTCCTTGTTTCATTCGCCAACACTATCTTAATGTGATTGTACCTGTTTATCTTGGCAACTCACTATTCAGTACCCTTCGCCGAAAGGGAAATGTAATTCGATGCACGGTACTCAACAGATCTATATCACTCGAATAATTATTAACCTGATAATTACTGAGTATGAAAGGTACTTTACCACGCGGAACTCGAGCTATTAAGTTAAGAGGTCTTTTAGCTCCAATAGCGATTCCTGCTTCTATGCACGAGTTTATGTTGTTCTTAGAGATATCAGCGATTACTATAAATGCTTGTCGAATTTGCTCAGTTATAGCCTCACGTATATGACTCTCGGTGATCTTGTCACCTACTATACATGGCATGGCTGTGATATGCTGTACAGCTTGCTTAATGGTCAGATTTCTTTGCTCTTGCTCTGTAGCAAGATCGGTAGCTAGAAAGACATAATGTGGCTGAGAAGGACGGTGCCAATTTTCTGCTAGTACTTCGATTGATCTTTTCAAAACAGTATCAAGCTTACCACTTTCAATGTCGTCAGCTTTCATGCGTACAACATATTGCTCAAATGGATCGGGAAGATTGACATCTGGCTCTGCTACAACTAGACAGTGTATACCTTCTGAATGAGCGAATGCGATTTCTTCTAACATATATTTTGATGTAGTGCCCTGGCCGCGATCTGGTAGAATGGCTACTAGCCCTCCACAACTTCTAATAATAGCTCGAACTCTCTCTGGATCGTATTTAGATTGATCTTCAGCATCTCCAATCAGCCTAAAACCATCATTGTCCAGCCTTTGGCATACGTAATCGGGTAAAGAAGATTCCGTCTGTCGCCAAGAACGACTAATGTAGATATCCGAAACTTTTTCGAGTATTAAGGCTCTATCATCATAGTACAAGCCTGTAATCAAATCAAAAGCTGTCCTCATGTCAATTTTTTTGTCAGGCATGTCGATCCACTTAGTCTGTTCGAGGAAACCTGGTATTTCACAATCTTCTATGCGAACTGGTATTATACGGTACCATTTATACTTTGCTCGTTGACCAATAGCAGAATTATACTCTTCCTCGACCCAACCCGATTTAATAGATGCTTTTGACAGGACGATGATCATACTCTGACCCTGAGCAATGGCTGTAGCCAATACAGTAGATATAGTAGCACTCGTTGAAAGGTTGAAGGCATCATACCAAATAGGAATTTCAGCCGCTACACTTAACCATCTATAAAGCTGATCTACAAAATCCTTATCCGCATGCGCATGGCTCAGAAATGCACGAAATAGTCTTCTTTGATAAGGTAGTTTCGGTTGAGTACTCAATTTATATCTCCTTTTAGTAGCCCTGTCTCAGTCGCCTGACAAGCTTATGAAGACATAACGGAAGAAGTAGCCGTTATATGGCTATATGAATTAAAGATCACGGCATCTTTCCACGTCTCACTCTTTTTGAATACACCACTGTGCGAGAGAGGTACTGCAAGCGTTGCAAAGATATTCTGTACTGGCCGCTCGAAGTCAAAGATCACAGTCTTCCCTTCTGGATCGAGTAGATCAGGGTTCTCGCGAGTGGATTGTGAGGGAAAGACCAGATATGGACCAGCATCGGCCTGTTCCCATAGCACAATTTCATGGCGCAGCAGATCCTCAACCATTGCGATCAGGAGCAGTTTTTCCTGTGCTTTGTCTTTCAGACGTTCATCGTGGGCCACAGAGAAGTTCCCTGCTCGTGCCTTCTCTTCAGCGATGCTGCCCAGGCCATCCGGCTCGTCTTTCACAGCGTTGACCAGGGCTGAGGCATAGGAGTCGACCAATTCCGGCTGTAGCAAGACAAGATTGCCAAAACTGAGTCAATGGATCAGGTCTCGCGACTCTACTCGCCCTATACAGGTTTCGAATTGAGCACGTAATTTCCCCCCCAGCATCTTAAGCTTCTCCTCCAAACCTATCTTGTAAGATCTGTGTTACCCTGCGTTTGTTAAAGTTTTTAAGTGATATACGGTGAAGTGTGATTATCTGGAGTATATCACAGGTGGTAAAGCAAAGGGACAGCGGCGACGCGATGGATGCGACAAACGCCTGAATAGTTAAACAATTGATCAGTATAGTATGATGCTGATAAAGGTATTTGCGACTAAAAGAAAGGGAATATCTATATGAGTCACTTGACGAGCGAGCATAGAAATTTTCTGATGGAGCAGGTTCGGACGGCCAAGCTGGCAACGGTGCGCAAAGATGGAAGCCCGCATGTTACTCCTGTCTGGTTTGTCCTGGATAGTAACACACTTGTCTTTACAACCTGGCATACGTCGATCAAGGCGGTGAATATCAGGCGCGATGGACGTGTTTGCCTGTGTGTGGATGATGAGAAGCCACCATTTAGCTATATTCAAATTGAGGGGACAGCGGTCATGAGCGCTGATAGTGAAGCACTGAAATACTGGAGCACTCGTATTGCAGGCAGGTATATGGGAGAGGACCTGGCTGAGGCTTATGGAAAGCGCAATAGTGTAGAGGGTGAGTTGCTTGTGCGGGTTACGCCAACTAAAATTGTCTTTATGAAGGATGTTGCCAGCTAAATACTATCCTGTTATTCGTGATTTTTCCGTGATATAAGACCCCCTCACTGTGATTTTTCCGTGACACGAAGGAGTTATGCTCTTAGTAACGAACGGAATAGAAAAGAAATTATAAATAACGTCTCACGCGGTGTGAGCATTGAGTATTCCGTTCTTAAGAGGAGATAAACAGATCATGAGTAGTACTGTAAAGAGCATTCGGCCAAAGGCCGTCATTCAAATCCCTGAGCCACCGATCGCACGCTTTTTGTTTGCCGATACGCGTATGGCCTGGGTTTGGTTGATCGTTCGTCTGTATGTTGGGTACCAGTGGTTTACTGCTGGATTTGAAAAACTGACTGGCTACTCCGCCACTGTTGGAAGTGACTTCGGTCAGCATGTGGGCAATTCCTGGATATTCACCTCGCATCTTGGCGCAGCGATCACGGGCTTTGCGCATGGTGGAATAGCGCAGGCAACCGGTCCATATCCCGCCGTTCAGGGTTGGTATGCCTGGTTTCTGCAGAATGCTGTAATACCGTGGGCCGGCTTTTGGTCTTACGTGGTGACATTCGGTGAAATAGCCGTTGGCATTGGCTTGATCCTTGGCATCTTGACTGGTATTGCCGCTTTCTTCGGGGTGTTCATGAACATGAACTTCCTGCTGGCTGGTGCGGTCAGCATCAACCCGATCATTGGTGGTCTTGCCATTCTCCTGGTACTTGCCTGGCGCGTTGCTGGCTACTATGGCGTTGACCGCTGGCTACTGCCACTGTTGGGTACGCCATGGACAGGTTCGCTGGCTAAAGCGGAAGCGGAGAAGCCTAAACAGACAACACCCCCTGTACCTTCTATGGGTTAATAACTCTAGATGGTTGTCAGCAGGGTAACACAAGTGTAGGAGTCCGATCAATCGGACTCCTACACTTGTGTTACCCTGCTGACTGGTTAGTTGACGGTCTAGAACGGGGTCGACTTTATTGGTATCGAGGCCACACTTGTTTCCCCGCCATTCAAGGCGCGCTTGAATTCCGCTGCCTCGGGTCGCACAATCAGGATGGGGAGTTTTGTAGCGCCAAGCACTCGTTCTGTGATACTGCCCAGGACCCAATGCTGCCATCCACCTCGCCCATGTGTTGCTATGGCAATGAGATCGCAGCGTCCGAAAGCGCCAGCGCCTTCCGCATCTTCACCATTTTCAGCCATTTGAATAATCGCGTGGGCTACATCCTGGGCAACTGCTACTGACCATGTAATGGAGAGGTTAAGCTGCGCAAGAGGGCCATCACGCAACTGATCTGTAATAGAGCTTAGATAGGTTTTTGCTCTATGCAGTTTATTCTCTTCCAGATGCTCAATAGACCCCCGGCAAAGGACTTCGTCCTCTGTACTCCTATTTTTCTTTCGACTCAGGCCTGATGTGAATTTCTTGAGGTCTCATGATTAGGAGCGGCAACATCGTTGCATGAAGTACACGTTTAGATACACTGCCCATTGCCCAATCCTGCACGCCGCCTCGTCCATGCGTTGCCATAGCGATGAAGTCAAACTTCTCTTGTTCGGATTTCTTCACTATGGCTTCAGCTACGTCTGGATCGACTTCAACAGAGCTAGTGATAGCGAGATCCAGGTGTGCCAAATCACCACCTTCACTAAGACGATGTACTAGAGTAGCCAGGTACTCCTCATCTTCGTGTTTCACCTGTTCTTTCAGACCTGTATCAATATGCGCGTCGCTCTTAAATTTTCCACCGCTAACCGGAAGGTCTACTACTCGTAACAAATGCAGCGCACCCTGCTGCGAGGTAGATTCGGCTAACGCTTCTGCTAGATACGCTGCTGGCTCAACCACTGCTTCTGAAAGAGTAGACCCATCCACAGCTACGAGTGCTCGCACAGGCTGGTGATCTGCTGTCGCAGGCTCAGGCTCACCTTCCCGCAAGACGAATACGGGTACCGGAGAATGGCATGTCACTTTATCGGCTACACTGCCCAGCGCCCAGCGCTTGAAGCCGGTATAACCATGGCTACACATTACGATTATATTGACATGGAACGATTGAGCGGCAGAGAGGATCGACGGTGCAATTGCGCCGGTGAGGGTTTTGACTTCCGTTTTGATACCAGCCAATTCATTTAATCCAGCAATATTTTCAAGATAATTGGTAGCGCCAGTAACATCAGCATCAACTGTTTCCTCTACATACCCTGAAGTCGAACTGTACTTTCCAGTGTCCACGGGAGCAGTCGCCACCCGTAGCAAGATCACTGAACCACCTAAAGCGCGCGCAATACGTGCTGCGATAGGAATGGCTCGTTCAGCACGGGCTGAGCCATCCAGTGGTATAAGAATTCGTTTATACATAATCATTCTCCGCTTATCATTTGGCATACTCTACCAGGGCAATCAGGCCACCAATTTCTGACTTATTTTCCAGGATAGATGAAAGGGTTTTACTTTCTGGTGCCATCTGCTTGGTTCCTTATCCTTGTTGTTCTGATAGACAAATCCATTGCTACGTAGGAGATAACTTTATTATTCCTACCTATAGAAAGGATAATCTCGTGAAATCACAGAGAAATCACAGAATGAGGAACCAATGTCACGAGACACTCACATTGAGTGGATGTCAGATGAGCCAACAGGGAGCGCAGCCAGGGAATAGCCCACTCCAACCTTGGTAAGGATGTAGCGAGGTTGCGTAGCGTCAACTTCTAATTTGCGGCGCAGACGATTGATGTTGACTTGAAGCATATGACTTTCACCCAGATATTCCGGTCCCCACACATGCTCCAACAACAAGTCCTGTGTGACAACACGACCGACATTCTGCGCCAGATAAGCAATGATACGATACTCGGTTGGGGTAAGAGCTATTTCATGATCTTTCAACATCACCATATGTTGGGAGTAATCAATTACCAGATTGCCTGTTGCGGTTGTTGCGCGCAGGCCCTGAGTAAATTCCCTGGCGGTAAATTGCGAACGCCGTATAACTGCACGCACACGGGCCAGCAGTTCATCTACACTAAACGGCTTTGTGAGATAGTCGTCCGCACCCAGGTCGAGGCCACGAACTTTGTCTTGATCCTGTCCACGCGCAGTAATAATGATGATTGGCACTGAAGAGAACTCACGCACACGATAGCAGACGGTAAAGCCATCCATCCTGGGCATCATTACATCGAGCAGCACGAGATCGGGAGCATTGTTCTCAATAAGCTCAAGAGCTTGCTGACCATCGCTTGCGGCCAGAACATCATACCCCTCTAATTGTAAATTGCGCGTTATCAGTCGCAAGAGCTGAGGATCATCATCAGCAGCCAGTATGGTTGTTTTCTTTGCCGGCATAATTGTTCACCTATTCCTTCACACGAATTCTTCAAAAAGCATTCTATACTACATGCCGGGAATCTCGTCAATGGGTAAGCGTACATGGAAAACACTCCCCTTGCCGTTCGGCCTGTTCTCGGCCCAGATAATACCATCATGCATCTCAACGATTCGCTTACAAATGGTCAGGCCGAGTCCAAGGCCATTTACTTCCCTTGTGAGACGTGTGTCTACACGATGAAAACGATCAAAGATACGTTCGAGATGCTCGACAGGTATACCCATACCATTATCGCACACGAGCATTTCCAACATCTGCCGAGAAATGTGCATTGGCTGATGATCATCAACTGGGCTTTTGATTAGATTCGTCTGGACCTGCATCACAGGATGAAGTATTACCTTGATCACCCCACCACCAGGGGAGAACTTGACAGCATTTTCAAGCAAGTTGTCCATGACTTCCCTTAAGCGACGCTGGTCAGCCAATATGAGTGGAACGCTAGTAGCAAGGGTACCGTCTGCACGTTCCAGTAATAGCTTGAACAGGAATCTGCCTGGTTGTTTCTCTGAAATGCGCTCTTCAATAGCAGCAATTGCCTCTTTAGTAAGGTATACCATGTCCACGGGAGAGCGATCAATCATTACTTCACCGGTCTCTAACTGTGACACTTCAAGCAGTCGTTGAATAATGATTTCAAGCCGATCACTTGCTTCATTAATAGCTAAGAGAAACTGGTGACGTTCTTCACGAGAAATGCGACGTTCATGACGCAGAAGTGTAGCTGCATATCCCTTAATTGATGCAAGTGGACTGCGTAATTCATGACTTACTGTTCCTAACAACTCTGCTTTGAGTAGCTCCATCTCGCGTAGAGAATCTCGAATTCTGGCAGCCTCAAGTTCATGAATTCTCTCGACTTGTAAGATTCCGACAATGACTGCACCCATAGCATCAATTACATAAGGTAGTAGATGATGCCCTTTTTCAACCGCGGACGCACATTCGCCATCGTTTTCAACAGTCCAACCGAGCACCAATAATGCATCCAGGGGCTGCCTGACCAATAATGGCGAATGATCATCAGAAGGAAGTTCCTCGATCTCATGCGGTGAGAGAATGTCGTCTAAAAAATACCCTCTCTCTATCATAAACTCACCTAACGAGAGCCTATATGTGAACCAGCACACCAATTCTGGATCTGGTTTCATACTGGAATTATCCATAGGGTGTGCTGAGAGAAGTGCATGAGCTGCTTCCTCATCTACACCATGCAAAGCTAAAGCACGAAAGATTTTATGATGTGTTGCGTGCAACTCAGATTGTAATCTTTCATCCACTCCTAAAAATACAGCCCCACGCTGTGCAGAGCAAAGCACAAGTAATCGTGCTAGCAATTTGTCAGCAATGGTATGAAGGTTCTCAATTGTAGTTGAGCCTGTATGTTGTGCTAGCTGCGCAAGATCTATTAAAGCTGCTACTTCAGGTGCGAGAGATTCCTGTAATGGTATATTTTGATCCACCATTTCTTGCCTACAATTTCAATAATGCACTGCATACTCTATGTTTGTCATACAGTTGCTTGTGTTTTATTATAGAATAGAAGCATTCACATTCGTATCACAGAAATTTAAGTAGTATCACAAACTGGTCACAGTTGCGAAAAGAGACCCAAATGCCATCCGTAGCAAGCACAAATAAATTTACGCGGCAAGTAACCACCATTTGGAACTCGCCGCGTGTTACTGAGCTACGCGCGACTGTTGCCAAATGGCAGAAATTGCAATACTCAGGCACAGTGATTCTGGTTATCGGCACGGTGCTTGCGACATTGCTCATTATGGCCTTAGACCGCACCAGTTTACTCCTACCCAACCCAGAGCTGGTCTACTTGCCGCTTGTCGCTTTTCTTGCATACTACTGGAACTGGCGATATGCAGTGATCGCAACGTTGCTCCAACTCTTATGTGTCTACTTCTTTTTTATACCTCCGATAAACGCTTTAAAACCTTTAAATACAGAGAGTATCACACAACTTATAACCCTGGCTGCTGCCACAGGATTTGTGATAGCAATTGTGCAACTTGCGCGTATGCGCCGACTAATGGCAGAGCACGCGGCCGAGCGTTTAGCGGCTCTGAATCGCATCGGGACGGCCCTGACGAGCGAATTAGATGAGAAGCGGTTGCTGCATCTGATAGCAGAAACTGCGCGAGATCTTACGGGTGCAGGATTTGCGGCCTTCACTTTACGGCCAATCAATGAACTGGGTCAGCCGCTTGTACCTTCTGAGGGCAATCTGTTTTACCTGGCAGCCGTAGTGGGCGTCACCAAACCGCAGGAGGCACAATTTCAACGCATGGGACTTGGCGGAGAGGGGCTACTGGCTCCAATCTTTCGACACGGTGTACCTGTGCGTGTTGCGGATGCACTGGCATTCATGCCCCATCCTGAGAATATCCAGGCTGCAAAATTACGAGCCAGGTCTCTCGAGTCTAGAGACTCTGCGAGACAAGCAGCATTCGAGTATGCCCATGGACAACTGACAAAGGAAGGGCTGCGTTCACTAGGAGTACCTCGCGGGCACCCAATCGTGCGCAGTTTCCTCGGAGCACCCTTGCTAGATCGCAACGGAAGCGTGAGAGGCGGGTTGCTCCTAGGCCATTCAGAGCCAGACCGCTTCACACAAGACGACGAGGTGTTGCTAGTTGGCATTGCAGCACAGGCAGCAGTTGCACTGGAGAATGCGCGACTATACAGCGCCGCACAGGCACAGGCACAGGAATTGGATGCTATTTTTGAAAGCATAATCGATGGTGTCGCCCTTGTAGATGACAAGGGAAAGGTTCTACGCGAGAATAAGACTGCTCACCATTTGCTCAAAACGTTGGGGAAAAATACTGAGGTTTCAGAAGAATTGCTACATAGAGTTGCTACACATGCGCTGAATGGCGATATAGATACGAGTATACCTCTAACCGTAGTTGATGGTTCTAAAGAGGAACGGGAGTATCTCGTCAGCGCCTCACCGCTTCGACAGCCAACGGTGGGTTCTGGGTCACTACCTGCAGTGGAAGCATTCAATACACTGGTATCTGACACGCAAGTCAATAAACAGACTGCCAACTCACAGGCAGTAACCACTGGTGCTGTGGTGGTCTGGCATGATGTAACAGAGGCCCGCAAACTACTCATAGAACGCCAGGCACATGCCGAAACTGAAGCGCGACGGGCACTATTGCAAACGGTAATTGATGAATTGCCCAGCGGTGTCTATCTTGTTAGTGGACGTGATGCCAGGTTAGTGCTTGCCAATCGAGCGGTAACTGAAGTATGGGGAGCTTCCTGGACATATGGTCAACCAATGAGCGATTTTCTAAAAACGAACGGCATTCGTGCCTTTCATATTGATGGACGTCCATTGGCATTGGAGGACCTCGCAACGCTACGGGCGTTGCAGACCGGCGAATCGGTGTACCACTATCAGGAGACTATTGTGCACCGCGATGGTACAACGTTGCCGATATTGGCAAACGCAGTAGCTATAGATCCGAAAGTGTTAGGATTGTATTCACAAGAAGAATCAAATCACGGATCAGAAATGCCTGAGCCAGCAGCTATCGTTGTACAACAAGATGTAACAGCGCTGAAAGAAGCGGAACGGCTGAAGGACGAATTCATTGGCATCGCAGCGCATGAACTTCGTACCCCGTTAGCCGTGGTAAAAGGTTTTGCGCAGACGTTGATAGTGCAGACGGCACGTGGCAAAGGACCTGAACTCGCTGATTGGCAAACGGAGGCTATTCAAGATATCGACCAGGCGACAAGCCGCCTGGTTGAACTGACTGAAGATCTACTTGATGTAACACGTTTACAAGCGGGGCGCCTCCAATTGCAATTCGAACCTACAGACCTGATTGCACTTGTTCAACGCACTCTAAAGCGATTCAGCATAACAACTGAGCGGCATCAAATCGCTTTAGAAACAGCCGAGGAGAACATTGTTGTCACGATCGACCCTCGACGTATAGAGCAGGTAGTGAGCAACCTCATCAGTAATGCGATCAAATATAGCCCTGATGGAGGCAATATAGAGATCGCTGTACGTGCAGATATGAGCGCCAACACAGCATTGCTTTGTGTGCGTGATTACGGGATAGGCATTCCTGCTTACCAACAGGGTCGCATATTCAGCCGTTTTATGCGAGCTGACAATGCCCATGCTCACAATATCGGTGGTACAGGCCTTGGACTTTACATTTGCCGGGAACTGATCGAGCATCATAATGGCCGTATCTGGTTCGAATCGGTAGAGGGACAAGGATCCACCTTCTATGTATCCCTACCATTAATGCCCACGGAATAGGTCAACTTCAGAGTTCACCACTTATTGATGATACTCTAGAAAAACTGGCCTTATATCGCGCAAAAATATTTCTGCTGTCTTTTGGCCGATGCCCTTAAATTCCTGCAAATGAGAGGACAGCTCATCTATTGATTGAACCTGTTTTAACAGATTAGTGATCGTTCCATATTTTTCTTTCAGAGCTCTACAAACATCAAGAAGTTTCGTGGCAGTTGAATAATCAAACCGGACATAATGCCCTTTATCCAAAATCTCAACCAATTTATCCCAGCCAGCTTGTATGATAGCGTCAGGATTGGTTAATCCATCGTTCACAAACTCAAAATACGTTCTCTTTGCCACTTCTTGCTGTATGGGTTTACCAAATAACAGGCACGCAAGAAACCATTTGAAATATTCTGCTTCCTGTTTCGAGGAAAGATCAATGCCTAGCTCTTCTGCGTATATCTTCTTCTGCTCCATCGCTACTCCTTAGAAACACTAAGAAAGCCTAGTTCTGTATTTTATAACCGCTTTAGACCCTTTGTAATGTTTTACAGTAAATTACTGTAAAATGTCTAATGGTTGCGTGTCTGCAATGCGTCTTTAACAAAATGTAATATGGCTTGTGTCTTTCTTTCTCAAGTGCTGGAATTTTCCAGTCTATTGCTGGACTTTTTCTAAAAACAGTGCATGCTTGTTTATAAATAGTTGACATGACTGCATGCAGTGGGTTATAATAAATTCTTTGAGATGATGACAAACCCTAACAAGAGAAAGGAGGTAAACACAGCAAGTATGAATATTTTGTCAGAAGGTAGTCTGGTACGGATAACCAGTTACAGCCCTTTTCGAGGACTCAGAGGAACAATACGCAGAGTTGATACTATTGCTACTGAACTTGAGGAGCCGTTTTGTTTTTACCTCATAGATCTGGAAGGAGTACAGATGAAGGAGCCTATCTGGTTTGAATACGATGAGATAGAGGTAATTACTTCTCCTCTTGTTGCTCTTGAGGTAAATGGGTAGTTCACGAGCATAAAGTGCAAGCGGGTATCCGGTTGGATACCCGTTTTTTGTTGTCCTTGGGGCCTTAACGGCTTTTAAGATCATATTGTTTTTTCTAATATTTTATTAGGTACTTGACAAAGGGAAGTATCATATGCTATAGTATCATTAGTTAGTATAGTGACTAACTATTTGTTAGTATAAACAAAAAGAAAGATAATTGGAGGAACTCTCTAAATGGCTTGGGAAATTGATCCGTCGCATTCTGAAGCGACATTTTCTGTCAAACACATGATGTTTTCCACCGTCCGCGGGCATTTTAATGTACTAAGCGGTCACCTTCATATTGATGAGCAACACCCTGAAAACTCCTGGGTTGATGCACAGGTTGATGCTTCAAGCGTGGATACACGCGATGAGAGGCGCGATGGACATCTTCGTTCACCAGATTTCTTCGATGTACAAAACTATCCAACACTTACTTTCAAGAGCACCAGGGTTGAGCCTGCTGGCAGCAACGCATACAACGTATATGGTGATCTGAGCATACATGGTGTAACAAAACCTGTTCTTTTCAAAGCAGAATATAATGGCCAAGGTAAAAACCCCTGGGGAATGCAAGTTGCCGGTCTGAGTGCAAAAACGAAAATTAACCGTAAAGATTTTGGCCTCAATTGGAACCAGGCGCTTGAATCAGGTGGTGTTCTGGTAAGTGAGAATGTCACAATCGAGATTGATCTCGAGGCTATCTATAAAGGCGAAGAGACGTCACAGCAAGCAGTAGGGGCGCAAGCTGCTAACTAACAGCTACATTCAGTACAGTAAACAAAGATCAAAAGAGGAGGGCGGCCGCCCTCCTCTTTTGATCTTTGTTTACTTACTCATCTACTGAGAATGCTGGCTGGTTCCATAGATGAAGTCCGAAAGCTCCTGGCGTGAGCGATCCAGGAACGCGCGCAATTGGCTTTGTTTCTCAACATCTCCATGGCTTGTGCGGGCTGCAATCATAAAGAGCTGTGCTATTTCTGCCGCGGAGCTTCGTAACGCTTGCTGCTCTGGTGTTGGCTGTTGCCAATGACTACCAGATCTGTGATGGCCCAGGTGTCCATGGAAGAATACAGGCCGTTGATGCCCTCGAAAGAATCGAGGATCGGACCAGTTTCCTCTTTCAAAGCGAGGTCCAAATTGTCTTTTATGTTGACTGATCATTTGCAATCACCTCCATTTCTGTTATGTATTTATAACGATATATCGTTATCTGTCTATAGTAACAATACGATATATCGTTATTATTCCCAGACATTGGGCAATTATGCTTTATCTTGGAAAATTGGTATATGTTTGTAGTTGTTCCAATCGTGAAGCGATTATCATATGATATGAGAAAGTACAAAATGTCATGAACACATCACTTCACTAAAGGAGCGAAAAAAGATGCGAGCAGCCATCATCACCCGGCCTGGTGGGCCGGAGGTTTTGGAAATACATGATGTCGAGATGCCTGAACCAGCCGGTGAACAGGTGCGTATACGTGTGCGTGCATCAGGCATCAACCGTGCTGATTTGTTACAACGCATTGGAGGCTATCCTGCCCCTCCTGGATCACCTCCAAACATTCCCGGTCTTGAATTTGCAGGTGAAGTTGATGCAATCGGGCCGCTGGTAAGAATGTGGAAGCCTGGTCAGCGTGTGATGGGTTTGGTTGGAGGAGGAGCACAGGCAGAATATATTTTATCGCACGAAGATTTACTGGTCGAAATTCCGCAAAACCTCGATTTTGTGCAGGCAGCAGGAATTCCTGAAGTCTTTATGACAGCTCACGATGCTCTCTTTACTCAGGCTAGCTTGCAGATGGGTGAACGTGTACTGATCCATGCCGTGGGAAGTGGTGTAGGGACAGCAGCTATACAACTTGCGCACGAGGCAGAAGCTATGACATTTGGCACATCACGCACACCTCGCAAACTTGAATTAGCCAGAGAGTTGGGATTAGATGTCGGGCTATCCAACGAGAATTTTGCTGCGGAAGTAGCCCGTTTGACAGGTGGTGAGGGGGTACATGTTGTCATTGATTTTATAGGCGCTCCATACATTGAACAGAACCTCCAGGCAATGGCGATGTGGGGACGGATAGTCTTCCTGGCAACTATGGGTGGCGTCCAGGCAAATGTGAATCTAGGGATGTTGATGGGAAAGCGTATTTCTATGCGTGGTGTTACTATGCGCACTCGCACACTTGAAGAGAAGTTGGCAGTGACGCACCGTTTTGCAACAGATGTGCTGCCGCTATTAGCGAGTGGAAGAGTGAAACCAGTAATCGAAACAGTGTTTCCGCTTGAGAAGATCGGTGAGGCACATACGGAGATGGGAGAGAATAAGAATTTTGGGAAGCTGGTGGTGAGAGTGGATTAAAGCTCGCCTTTGTGTGTTATACTCACCCTATGTTGGGGAGTTGGGGATGAAACTTGATCTGTGAAAGGAGTCCATGCCAAAGCCAGCAAGCCATACACTCATCTGGTCTGCCCAGAGCAAGACCTACGCACTTCTTTGCCCTGACTCTTCACCGCAGTCTCTGATGCCTGGCAACGAGGAACCATGGTTGGCCTGGTTGATGACGCATTCCTCCTTCTCTTTCCAGGGTCAATACGGTCACCTCAGTGTGCTCAAAGAGTCACGGCAACGAGGAGCAGGCTACTGGTATGCCTACCATACCACACAGAGCCGCACCAGGAAGCGCTATCTCGGACGAACCGCGATGGTGACCCTTGCGCGCTTAGAGAAAGTGGCTCAGGAGCTCAGCAGCTCACCCTCACCTGCCATTCTTACCCCGGAGCCGGCAGCGCTGTCGTTGGAGCAGAAGGGAGTGCTACTCTCCACCAAGCTCTCTTCTCCTCGTTTGCCGAGTTCGCTGGTAGAGCGCTCTCGCTTGCTCAGAGAACTGGATGCGGCACGCTCTCACCCGTTGACGCTCGTCTCTGCCTCTGCCGGTAGTGGGAAGACCACGCTGCTCTCGGCATGGGCAGCCGCATCCTGCAAGCCTCCGGCAAGCGAGGAGAGGGCGCAGGGCGTAGAGCGCAGGGGAGCCGAACCGGCTGTCCCCTGGCTCTCCCTCGATACATTGGACAATGACCCGATCCGCTTCTGGTCCTCAGTCATTGCGGCGCTACGCGCCTATATGCCCAAGATTGGGCAGACAGCTCTTGCCTTGCTGCACTCGCCCCAGTCTCCCCCGCTTTCGACCATCCTGACGGCCCTACTCAATGAGCTCGTGCAAGAAACTAGAGACATCATCCTAATCCTGGATGACTACCATCAGATATCTGACCAGGCCATCCACGACTCGTTGCTCTTCTTGCTCGATCATCTGCCTGTACGTATGCATCTGGTGCTCGCCACACGTACTGATCCCGAGCTTCCCCTCTCAAGATTGCGCGTTCGTGGGCAGTTGATCGAGATCCGCTCCAGTGATTTGCGCTTTACCCAGGAAGAGGCCACCAGCTTTCTGCTGCAACGCATGACCCTGCCTCTCTCGGACGAAGACGTGGCCACCCTGCACCACCGGACGGAGGGCTGGATCGCGGGTTTGCAACTGGCTGCACTCTCCCTACGCGAGCAGCAGGATCTCTCCGGCTGGGTCTCGGACTTTACTGGCAGCTACCGCTATCTTCTGGACTATGTGCAGCAGGATATTCTTGCACAGTTGCCAGTCCCGCTCCAGCACTTTCTGCTTCAGACATCAATCCTCACCCGCATGAATGCCGCCTTATGTCAGGTAATCACCGCGGGTTCGACGCTCCAGGCGAGCCAGGAGATGCTGGAGGAGATGGAGCGAGCCAACCTTTTTGTAGTGCCGCTCGATGAGCAGCGGCAATGGTACAGGTATCACGATCTGTTTCGTGAGGCGCTGCGTGCTCGTTTACATGCTTCTCAACCAGAACTGGTGCCGCTCTTACATCAACGTGCTGCACGGTGGTATGAGACGCAGGGCGAGTGGCGTGAGGCTATTGCACACGCGCTAGCCGCACCTGACTACCCCCTTGCCGCCTCCTTGATGGAGCAGGCGGCTCCTCACTTCTGGTTTAGTGGGGAAGCAAGAACCGTCCATCATTGGGTACTCACCTTGCCAGATCCCGTCCTGCGCGCGCATGCGCGCCTGGCGCTGGACGCTGCTCTTCGCTTCCTCAACTTCGTCCATATCAGCACCACAACGGTGCATGCCAGCATGGCCGCCCAGGTGGAGCGAACCATCACGCGCCTGGAAGAGATTCTGCGCAGCAGGCAGTCGCTTTTACTTTCAGAGACAGAGGTGACGTTGATCGGGCGGCGTCTGCTCCTGCTGCGGGCCTTGATCGAGGTCAGAGCCATCATGGGGCGTGGCGACAAAGAGCGCCTGCGTCTCTTGACGCAAGAGATAGAAGCGCTGCCCCCCGATGAGGAGGTGAGCTGGAAGATGATCCCGCTCTCCTTCGCTTTCTGGCTGACCCTGGCGCTTCAGCAAGAAAGTGCCCTCCTGGTGCCCAGGCTGCGTGCGGCGAAGCAGTGGATCAGTGAGGCAGGGGACCACCTGGTGACGATCCGTGTGATGACCTGGCTGGCCAGAATGTATATCCATGCCGGACAGTGGCACCTGGCGTACCAGGAATGCCTCCAGGCATTCGCCCTGATCGAGCAGGTTGGTGGGCGCACGGCACTAGCAGGATTTCTGCTTGCCTCCCTCTTTGACATCTTCTACACCTGGAATCGGCTGGAAGAGGCATCTGACGCGCTGCGCCGTTTGCTGCGTATCGCCCAGGACTGGCAACAGGTGGAACTGCTAGCGATAGGAGAGAGAGCGGTGGCGTTGCTGGGGCTCGCACGAGGGGATCTGGGTACCGCACAAGAGGCACTGCGAAAGGCGGAGACACTGTACGCGCAGGAGGAATTTGCTAACAATGCTCGCTGGGTGGTGGAGACTCGCGTCCAAGTGTGGCTGGCCCAAGGCAACCTGGCTGAGGCGTCCAACTGGGCAGCTCAGACCACGCTCTCCCCGGAGGACTGGGACCCCTTGCGCAAATGGGAGGTGCTGCTGCTGGTCCGTGTCTCTTTGGCGCAGCAGCAGTACGCCCAGGCGGTCGAGACGCTGGAGCGCTTCAGAGAGCACCTGGACCAGCCAGCAGATACCCTCAATATCGAGAAAATGCTCGAATGGATGGCGCTGTACGTGGTCGCCCTGCACCATGGAGGCAAGAGTGCGCAAGCGGCGCGCGTCGCGGCTCGTCTGTTCGCTATGACCGAGCCTGAGAGCTGCATCCGCCTGTATCTGGATGCAGGGGAACCCATGCGACAAGCACTGGAGGCGCTCCTGGAAGTTGCGGGCACAGGAGGCCCGGACGCGCCGCAAGAGGATGGAAACAGCCGAAGCGCTGTTTCCCTTTCCAGATCCTACGTGCGGCGCTTGCTGATGACCTTCGAGCAGGAGGAACGGAAACGCGCTCATAGAGGTACGGATCGGCAAGAGATCCAGCCTGAGCCACAAGTAGCCGAAGTGCAGAGGTATGGGGTTGAGCCCCTCTCTCGGCAGGAGCTGCGAGTGCTGCGTCTGCTGGTCGACGGGCAGACATATGCGGAGATGGCAGAGGCGCTGATCGTCTCCCCCAATACGATTAAGACACAGGTAAGCAGTATCTATCGCAAGCTGGGCGTGAGCCGCCGCGCCGAAGCCATCGCTGCTACACAGCGTTTACAGCTCCTCTAACACGAGTCTGAAAGACGAGTCCCCGCCTGTTGTGGGAAACTACCCCCCATCAGATTTCCCAACATGGCTGCGCAATCACCCTTCTAATCACGAACTCAGGTGATGACAGTTCCCCCGCCTCCCGACTATACTTTTCTCAAGTAGAGCAAGCCTGGCCCAATCAGAACGAAAGGAGTACACCGATGCATGTTTCGATTCGCATCAAAGGGCACCTGGACCCGGGCTGGCAGGAGTGGCTGGAGGGATTACAGATCGTGCATGAGCCAGATGGCACATCTCAGCTTTCTGGGACACTCAAGGACCAGCCAGCACTCCATGGTGTGCTCACGAAGATCGGTCATCTGAGCTTGACGCTACTCTCACTCGAGAGTAGCGATCAGACACACAACAAAGGTTAGAGAAGGAGAACTATCATGACCAAATTACAAGTTGCAGAGTTTTTGACCCTGGATGGTGTTATGGAAGCCCCTGACCAATGGAACGGACCATTCCTGAATGAAGAAATGGGCATGGAGATCGGCGGCAACCTCTTTCAGTGTGATGCGCTGCTCTACGGGCGCCGGACCTATGAAGAAATGGCAGCCGCCTGGCCAGAAAGAACGGGTGACATGGCTGACCGATTTAACAGCATGCCAAAGTTTGTAGTTTCAACCACCCTCCAGGATGCGACATGGAACAATTCCAGGCTGATCAAGGGCAATATCTCCGAAGAAGTATCCAGGCTCAAGCAGCAGTTTAGTCAGGCCATTACGATTCTAGGCAGTGGTGAGCTGGTCCGCACACTCATGGATCATCACCTCATCGATGAGTATCTGCTCGTCGTCTGTCCGCTGGTCCTGGGCAAGGGCAAACAGCTCTTTCAAGACACAAGCCGAACGACGCTGCGACTGGTCACCTCTAAGGCGTACACAACAGGCGCCGTTTGGCTCACCTACCAACCCGCTTGAGATAAAGCCAAAGGCTTCTAGACAAGATAAGGAGAATTCAATGCAACACGTCATTTCAAAAGAGAGCACATCCGACATTCAGACCACGAAGCTGACCAGAGCACTCCTGGCCTGTGGCGTTGTCGCTGGCCCCCTCTTCACCGTCGTGGGCCTGACTCAGGCTTTTACCCGCCCGGGATTTGATCTCACGCGTCACGCGCTCAGCCTGCTTGAAAATGGGGACCTGGGGTGGATTCAGATCAGCAGTTTCCTTCTCACGGGTCTGCTATTCATCGCGTGTGCCATCGGGATGGGACAAGTCCTCCGTGGCAGCCGGGGCGGAACGTGGGGACCGCGGCTGATCGCGATCTTGGGAGCGGGGCTGATCGGCGCCGCATTTTTCCGGGCTGACCCGGGCCTGGGCTTTCCTCCAGGAACGCCAGCGGACGCCAACACGCTGAGCTGGCACGGCATGGGGCATCTCATTGTGGGGACGGTGGCGTTCCTTGCCCTGATTGCTGTGTGTTTCGTGTTTGCTCGCCGCTTTGCTACCCAACGCCAGCGCGGATGGGCGACCTACTCTGCGGTAACGGGCGTGCTCTTCTTCGTCTCCCTTGCAGGGCTTTCGACAGGGCACCTCTGGATGAATAGCGCCTTTGTGTTCACGACACTCAACGCCCTTGTCTGGGTTTCGGTGATAGCAGCGAAACTGTTGATAGAGCAACGCCATACCTCAGCCTGAAATGGCAGCAGTGGGGTAAACGCGCCCCCGCAAGCCGGGTGCCTGACCATCCCGATCCGCGCAGCCTTTCACACCGCACTTGGAGGGATCGTCACCTGTTTCCGGTTGGAAACAGGTGACGATCCCTCGTTTGAGCCTCCCTGCGACGCGCATTACCCGAGAAGAAATGATTGACACCACTTTCTTACATTCCCTCCATGGAAGCTCAGAGAAGCATCTGTCAGTGTCACTGTTAGGATCTGTAAACTATTCGCGCAAGGTTTGAGGTGGATTAACCCCTCTCAATTACCAACAATCCTGTCTCACGCTCTCTACCAACCACAATTGGCACACTCTGACTTACACTCGTGCGCATACAGAAAGGTGGATCATCAGGTAAACCTCCAAGAATAACAGCCTGCGCGGAATTACAGTAATCAATCACCTTAGGAGGCTCGAACGCTTCGTACAATGCAATGGCTGCCAGGACGCTCTCATCGAGATCAAGTGGTAGCACGAGTCCTTGCAATCTATGCAATTCGAGCGCAAGATAGCCTGCGCACACAGCATCATCAAGAGCGAAGTAATCGAGTTCACCTGAGCACATCAGACTAATGTTGCCGCCCTGATTCTTTGCCATTTCAAGTGCTTTCAAAGCCACCGCTTCAGCATTGTAAAAGCTACCTGCCAGGCAAGTCGCATCTGGCGGGCAAGCGTAGAAAGCGCGTGTGCCATTGGTTGTTGTCATGATGAGTTCGCGCCCTGTCAGATCGACCTGTGAAAACTGGACGGGAGAATTACCATAATCGAAACCAGGTACAGGCTGGACATTGCGTTCCCCGCACAAAAGCCTTCCCGGAATCTTTTGAGCAGCTTCTTTCGCCTCCTCAACAGTGCTCGCAACGAGTATTCGTGCGGCACCCTGGTCAAGCATCACAGCCATACTGGTCGTTGCTCGGATAACATCTACCACAATGTAGACGTCATTCGCGCTTGTTTCACTGCTTACTATTGCAGAAGGTGTGAAAAAGACGTTCAGGTGCAAATTATTCTTTCCCCAGTTTCTTCTCCCTCTCCATCTCCCTAAGTTCTACCCTGCGTATCTTGCCTGAAATGGTCTTAGGAAGCGCATCGACGAACTCAATCTCACGAGGATACTTGTATGGCGCAGTAACGCGCTTAACATGCTCCTGAAGTTCGGTTGCCAATGCGGGAGAAGCTGTGTAACCAGGGGCGAGAATTACATATGCTTTGACGACCTCACCACGCATCTCATCAGGGCTGGCGATGACCGCAGATTCTGCAACGGCGGGATGTTCTTTCAACGCGCTCTCTACTTCGAATGGGCCGATACGATAGCCCGCGCTGATAATCACGTCGTCGGCGCGGCCTACGAACCAGAAGTAGCCATCCTCGTCTTTATAAGCGCGATCACCCGTAATGTACCAATCACCACGTATGCAAGCTTGTGTTGCATCCGGATTGCGCCAGTATTCCTTAAACATCCATATTGGACGCTGGGGCTTGATCTTTACAGCAATGTCACCCTCTTTATTGGGGGGAAGTTCGCTGCCATCATGGTCAATGACACTGACTTCAAAGCCTGGTGAGGGCTTACCCATTGAACCTGGCTTGACTGACAATGGTGGGAAATTAGCACACAGCAGCACCGTTTCGGTCTGACCGTAGCCATCGCGAATAGTCATGCCTGTGACATCCTGCCAGACCTTAATTACTTCCGGGTTGAGCGGCTCACCCGCGCCAACGCAATGTCTCAATGCTTTAGGGGGATTGTCTTTCAAGTAAGCTACTGGTTCGTCGAGCACAAGCATGCGGTATGCCGTAGGAGGGGCACAAAGGGTTGTAATAGGATGTGTATGCAGCATCTCCAACGTTTCGATGGCATTGAATTTACCACGAGCGTCCTGCATAAACATAGCAGCGCCCATTACCCAAGGCCCAAAGAGATTGCTCCAAGCAGCCTTGGCCCAGCCCATTTCTGAAAGATTCCAATGCAGGTCATCCTCATGCAGGTCGAGCCAGTATTTGCCAGTGATAGTGTGACCTATGGGGTAGCTTGCGTGTGTATGCAGCACCATTTTGGGATAGCCAACGGTACCTGATGTGAAATAGACCAGGCAAGAATCATCGCTGTGCGTTTTGGGTCCGGTAAACTCTGGAGACGCCTCGTCGACGACCTGGTGATAGCTCGTCCAACCTTCACGTCCGGCTACATCTGCGTTCGGCTCAACTAATACTGCCACACTGATCGTAGGACATTCACTGCGCACCTGGTCAAATTTGGCAGCCCCCTCGCTTTCCGTGACAAAGCCTGTAGCCTCAGAAACTTCCGCACGGAACTGGATATCTTTGGAGGTCAGTAATGTTGTGCAAGGAATAGGAATTGCGCCTAGCTTCATTAAGCCTAGTACGCTCTCCCACCATTCAGGAATGCGCGGCAGCATGACAAGGACACGGTCGCCCTTCTTGATACCAAGTTTGGCAAAGGCATTGGCTGCACAGCTGGACCGTTCGGCAAAGTGTTCAAACGTGAGGTGCCGCTGCTCGCCATTCTGCCCAACCCAGAGCATGGCGAGTTTGTTCGGGTCGCTTGCCCACTTACCAATTACATCAGTTGCGAAATTAAAATATTCGGGGACTTCCAGGTGAAAATTACGTCGTTCGGCCTCATAGTCGATCATATGTGGAGTTCTATTCCGGGTCATACATCAACACTCCTTCCAGTTTGAGATACAATTAGCTGTTGTTAGTATATCTTACGGGAAGAGAGAGCGTCGAGAGGTTATATTATATGTGGCTTGTGAAGCAGAAAGGCTTACATGAGCAAATATTAAAAGGGGAAGCGAGCTTATCATTACAATACACGCTGGCAAAGATTCAATACGAGAACACTTAATGAGACGCTTGCAATGATCGATGTCACTGCACTGCGAAGCATCCAGGAGCGGCAAGGACGCTTACCGCGTGTGTTGGATGTGGCATGTGGAACGGGTCTCTTACTAAAACAATTACTCCCTCAGGTACCGGGTATAGAAGCATATGGATTGGATGCGAGCGCAGATATGCTCGCACAGGCACAGGTCGCATTGCAAGACCAGCCTCATGTGCATTTAGAGCGCGTGCAAATTGGTACAGGCATGGCATCGAATCTCCCATATGCACAGGAGAACTTTGATCTTATCACTTGCACAAATGCACTGCACGATATGCCAGAAGCGGTGGTATTGCTTGCAAGACTAGGAAAGCTGCTGGCACCTGGGGGACAGCTGGTAGTGGAAGATTTCGCTCCTCGTGAGCCACGTCCTTTCTGGGCAGCATTCGAATGGTTCTTGCAGCGAATTGAAGGGAACAGTGTACACGCATATTCCTTGAATGAAGCGCTTTCGCTTTGTGAGCAAGCGGGACTACACGTTGCCAGAGAGAAAGGGTTCATCATAGACTGGTTGTGGCACGGCTGGGTGTTGAGTGCATACAGAACTACCCCGATCACAATCTCATCACAATCTGATTAACCGAGCAATACATAACACCTGCTAGCAGACCTATGGTAAAATGGCGAAAGGGTTGTTGGATATAATTTGTAAGATTCCCATGCGCCATTTACCCTGAAGAAGCCTTTTCGAGGCTTCGATGGATATTCAAACTGATACCTGGATGGCGTTCATTTATAGACATAGCAGGTATCTATTTACCGATGTTCAATGGATAAGGAGTTACTGAATGCATCTTAAACTTGATGCCCTGACTGAAAAGGGTTTTGTCGTATTGCGTGATTACGATGGCCCGCCTATTCCCAAGGAGGAATGGATGAGCCTTGAGTATATGGACTGGAAAAGTGGTGGTGACACGAACTTTGCACCCATCGCTTCTGCACTGGGCGAAATGGAATGTGCAGGCTTCTGGGATCACGGTAAGCCCGACAAAGATGGTATCTGGACAAAAAATGCATCTATTTGCCCAACACTGGTACAATGGGCAAAAAACGTAGGGGCTAATTTTGGGCGTGTGCGCATCATCAAGCTCAACCCAAATACATACGAGGAGACTGTTCATAACCTGCACCTTGACGACAACAATCGTCTTAATCCCGATGGTGAAGGCTGGGTAGTGCGCGCCTGGCTTGAACTTTCTGATGATCCAAACTCGTACATGATCCTGCGTGAAGACAAAGATGATCCCTCGACGGAATCACGTATTTCGATGCCACATAATCGCCAACTTGTGATCGACTCACAGCGTTTATGGCATGCTGCCTGGCACCCTGGACCTGAGCCGCGCTATGCTCTGATTGTTTCGTTCGAGAGCGGCGAAGATCTGGATCGCTGGATTAAAAGCCAGATGCCTCAAACGTTGCAGGCCAGGTAAGAGGTGAACGCTCTTGGGCGACCTCTGGATCATCTTAGAGCATTCACTTGATGAGATAATGCTATATTATTGTCAGCGTGGAGAACTAAATCTGTGAGACAGAAATACACTATCCTGGTGTCAGCGGCACCAGGATAGTGTATTTCTGTAACTCTTTAGCCGCCTTTAACCAGCTTATCCTCTGGATTGGCTGTAGCTAAGCACCATCACACTCTACTCGAACACAATCAACGGCTTCAACACACCATCCAGTTTCTTGTCCATGATCTCAAAGGCTTTATCCAGCTCGCCGAAAGGAAATGTGTGGGTGGTCATGTGCGAGGGATCAACGCGCTTCATCTCCAGCAATTGCAGGAGTCGCTGCATACGCAGTCTACCGCCTGGACAGAGACCCGTGGTGATGGTTTTTTCAGCCATACCGACCCCCCAAGCCACGCGCGGAATATGCACGTATTCGCCCTGTCCATGATAGCCGATATTGGAGATAAACCCTCCTGCCTTTGTCACCTCAATGCACTGCTGGAATGTGCTATCCAGGCCAATGGCCTCGATTGCCGTGTCTACACCCAGGCCATCAGTCAACTCTAGAATTCTTTTGACAACATCTTCCTTCGTGAAATCGACGACCACGTCCGCGCCATAGAATCGCGCTAGTTCCTGCCGCTTGGGCACCGACTCCACTGCGATGAGCAATCCAGCTCCCCGCAGGTGCGCTCCTACCGTCGCCATGAGCCCAACCGGTCCCTGCGCAAAAACCGCCACTGTTCCGCCTATCGGTACCTGCCCATATTCAGCCCCCATGAAACCGGTGGACAACATATCCGCGCAGTACACTGCTACTTCATCGGGCACACTATCAGGAATGCGCGCCATGTTTCCATCCGCATCATTCACATGGAAGTACTCGGCGAATACGCCGTCTTTCGTATTGGAAAATTTCCACCCTCCCAATGGGGCTCCAGACTGCGAAGAATGCCCCGCCTGCGAGGCAGGATCAAACCAGTCCGGTGTAATAGCTCCCACCAGGACACGATCTCCAGGCTTAAAGAGCTTGACATTGCTTCCCAGTTCATGCACGACCCCCACCGCTTCATGCCCCAGAGTCAGATTCTCCCTCGGTCCAATCGCCCCATGAACCGTGTGAGAATCCGAGGTACAAATCAATGCTTTTGTCGTTTTGACAATCACATCATCTGGGCCAGGCTTCGGGATAGGCTTCTCCATAAAGCCTACCTGTCCCAGGGATTTCATCACAAATGCTTTCATGGTCATTCTTCTCCTTCTTTATCCTCATGCTAAAAAACTCATGAATGTTACGCACTCACATCCTATTACTAGGATAGCTATGATAAACATTTTCTTCAATTGCTAAACTTCACAAACATATCACACTTTCTTGCAATCACTTTTTCCTGTTCCCGATACCCAGCAACATCGAACAGAAAAGGGCGGGGACAGTATGGATCCAAGCAAAGGGCAAAGCCCTCTGCATTCCCAAAAACTGCAGAGGAAAGAGGTGTAGAAAGCTGATCCCGAATAAAGATGTTTTAAGAATGAAGCGTGATCAAGCCTTTTTGCGCTGCCAGGGAGACGGCTTCAGTGCGATTGGTTGCTCCTAACTTACCCATAATGGAACTGACGTGGAATTTTGCGGTGCGTTCGCTGATTATTAAATGCGCGGCAATCTCTTTATTTGGCATACCCCGAGCTAATAGACCCAGAACTTCGAGTTCGCGTTCTGTCAGCGTCTCATAGGATGCGCTGTGCAGCAGGCCAGGTGGACTTGATGTATGTTGTTGACCAACATGTCTCAACAATTTAGAGGCTATGACGGGTTGCAGTAGAGAGCCACCCTGCATCGTAACACGAATAGCGTTGAAGATGTCTTCACGAGGAGCACCCTTAAGCAAATAACCATTGGCTCCGGCTTCCAACGCGGCAATGATGCGCTCATCGTTGTCGAAAGCAGTGAAAACTATAATGCGCGGACGGAACCGATCTCCCTTACTCGGATCCAGACGGAGCTGCTGGCGCAAACGACGTATGGTTTCGACGCCATCCATGACCGGCATTTCGAGGTCGAGCAGGAGGATATCGGGCTGCAATTCCAGCGCTAAAAGCAGAGCTTCATCACCACTGGCAGCTTGCTCTGGTGTGCCGATCACTTCAAAGTCAGGTTGAGTTTCCAGGACAGCGCGTAGTCCTTCACGCACAATAGGATGATCATCTGCCAGTAAGATGCGAATCATCTTTTTCCTCGCCCTTGGTCCAACGGAATACAGGCAGCAACGCAAGTACCCGCTCCAGGTTCGCTCGAAATGCAGAGTGTGCCACCAAGCAATTTAACACGCTCACTCATGCCGGTTAAGCCAAAGTGTTCCAATTTGGGACTTGCCAATGAATTTTTCGCTTGAGTCACCTCGTCGGGAAGAAAACCACAACCATCATCCTGCACATAGAGACAGAGATCGCCATTCTCAACGATGAGGGAAAGCGAAATATGCTTCGCCTGAGCATGTTTATACGCATTGGAAAGTGCTTCCTGCGCTATTCGATAGACACCTGCTTCCAGTCTTGGGGACAGAAGCGGAAACTCGTTTGCTGGCACATAGTGATAGTCGATCTCGATTCCTTCCTGCCCGGTTTCCTGTGTAAGAGCCTCCAAGGCTTCGGGTAAAGTCCGATTTTGCAAAGAAGCAGCGCGCAGATCTATCACAGAACGTCGCGCTTCTTCAAGATTTTTGCGAGCAAGGTTGAGAGCACGGCGAATAGCCTCTTGAGCGCGTTCTGGCTTGGAGGCTGCAAGCGCATCTGCCGTTTCAAGTTGAAGAGTAATTGCCGCCATACCCTGCGCAAGGGTGTCATGGATCTCGCGCGCCAAGCGGTTGCGTTCTTCAATAGTTGCCAGGCGCGTTGCAGCCTGAGTATGCTCTGCTGAGATACGAGCACGCTGAATAGCAAGACCAATCTGGTCGCCAATGATGTGCAAAAGTTGCAGTTCCTCTGTCGCGAGTTCTCGCCAATCTTCACTGGCGACATTGAGCACACCTATTGGCATATCTCCCGCATAAATGGGCACACTGGAATGAAAACGCAGCCCAAGTGAAGATGGGTCATTTTCGCGTTCTGCGTTTTTTAGCCGACTGCAGCGCAATACATTGATGTTGGCAGCACCTTCAAGATCACCCTGGAGAAAGGTATCAAGACAGAGACAGGAACCAGTCATGCGTTGAGGATGATCGGCAAGATATGGTGGCAATGACTGCGCCGCTGCCAGGTAAGGTCTATCCTGCTCATCAAGCAGCCAGACCCAGCCAGTTTGCAAACCAAGTAGTTTTGTGACCTGAGCGAGTACTTCCTGTAATGCTTCATGTACATCAATTTTGCGATTGAGATGGCCTGCAATGGCATAAAGAACCGCCAGGTCACGATTTTCACGTAATAAGGTGTCCGATTCTTGATGATCAGGGTGTGCTAAGTACTCAGGTTTTCTCTTTTCCTGTGGGACTTTGTTCACTATACCGGGATCATGATCATCGTTTGTGACTTTTTCTTGCCGAGTTGCCATGACTGTATTGTATAACGAAGGCGCATTTGACTGCCACATGTTCCAGTTATTCAACAGAGTTTCTCAAAAGTCGATGTATTACTGTTTTCCTCGCGCCTGCGGCGCACTCATTTAATAGTGTGTAAGGTTTTAGCCTGCCTCAGGCGGGCTAAAACCTTACACACTATTAAGAAAAAGGCTCGCTTGCGAGCCAGGTCAGATGAAATAACAACTTTCGAGAAACCCTGGTTATTCAAATGTAAGCGACATGTTACTGACCAGCACCTACTGTTTCCTCACGCCTGGAAATGCTGTACCCGGCAACGATTTCTTCATCCATGCGAGAACTACTCGCCTTAACAAAGGCAGAGAAGAGACGCGCGAAAGCAGGCTCAATAGAATAAATCTCTTCTGGGTGGCTCTGCGCAGCCATAACGAAGCGATAACCAATCACTTCAAGTAACTCTGGGATGCCATCGGGAGCACGACCAGTTATGCGCACACCTTTTCCAGGGTCTTTGATAGCCTGGTGATGAAGACTATTGACCCACACTTCTCCAGTACCCAGAATTTTTCCCATGCGACTACCTGGATCAACGGTTATGCAATGAGCAATATGTGTACGAGGCAAATTTCGATGTGTATGTCCTATGCTATCAGGATATTGGTCATCGATATCCTGGTAAAGGCTACCGCCTAACGCTACATTGATGAGTTGCATGCCACGGCAGATGCCAAGAACAGGTATATCTTGCTGAAACGCCCAGGAAGCGAGAGTTATTTCAAATTCATCAAGCTCGATGTCAGCTTTTTCAGTAAAAGGATGGACTTCTTCACCATAACGACTGGGATGAACGTCAGTACCACCTGGCAGTAACAATCCATCCAGGCGAGCGAGCAAGGCAGTAAGTATGTTAAGATCGTTGATCATAGGAATGAGAATGGGCAAGCCACCAGCACTCTCCAGAGCATGTACATAGGCACGATTACTGGCATAGATAGGTCGTCCCGTTTCCGCACGAATGAGGGCATGGCAGGGTATTCCAATAAGTGGACGCATTCCAAATTACTCCTTTAAAATAATTTTTTAATGAGAAAACTTTTTTGAGACACAAAAATAAAGTGGAACGCTTTTTGATGCGTTCCGCTATAAAGAATTGAACAAATTAGGAAACGAAACACATCATTTCGCGAGTAAGCCCAAGAAGCTTCAGCCATAACTGGAGCTGCATAATCACAAGAAATGGATTTACAAACACTGTATAACGTCTCACGTTGTTTCCCTGAACGGAGATGCATGATCAAGACAATCGTACACTTGTATCATATGACGACTGTCAAGCTTGTGAGATATATTTCATTGCTCAATTAGCAAAGAAGACATCCCACCACTGCTGCCAGAAACTCTGAATTACCTGTGGATGAGAGGTATGAGGTGTATTCTGCTGTCCCTGCTGGTTGGAGCCGACGATCACTACGAGATGTTCTCCAGGACGTATATAACCCAGGTTCTGGCGGGCTTCACTTTCGATGACAAAGGGGGTTGAATAGTATTGAGCTTGTTGTGCCAGATGGTCATGATATGCTTGTAGCTGTTGTGTCTGTTGTTGCGCATCCTGCACCTGGCGCATTAACATACTATTCGACCAGGCCTGAGCCAGGGAACCAAGGAGAAATGCAAAGCAGACTAAGCCAGTGACCAGGATGATTGTTTGTGTAAACAAGGAGCTACGCCGCGCTCGCAGGCGACCGGTGCTTTCTTCTAAGCCGACGGCTCTCGTTACGAGAGATCCGCTGTCACTTGTATTTGTACGCGCACGTGATGATGATCTGCGTTGCTGCTCCTGCACACAACCTCCTTATTACATGTAGATTTTCGTTTGTTATGTTAAACACTACTCGAAATATACACTTACGTCAAGATGATTTAAGGAGAACTAGCAAACCCATTAAATCGAACCCGACCATGACGAGCATAAAAGCAATGGCTATACGGAGCATGGCTAACCGCGAGGCTTGTCCAAGGGATGTGAGATACGCAGAGAGGCACTGCATTTTTACTACAGAGCTCGATGGAGATTGTATAGACAAGTTTTCTCTAAGCGGAACACTAAGTCGCCTAAGTTGTCTATTGACTGCCAGTACGCGATCACTGATTGCCTCTTCAAATGAAGAGTGAAGTTCCTCTTCGTTGGATTGTCGGTAAATTGAGCGTACGGCTACTAGAGGAGAAGTTGCGTAAATGTCTTCTGATGTAGTTCTTTCAATAGTATTACAGTGAACACTCAGTTCCATCTCAGACGAATTAGACAGTATACTATTCATGTTACGTACCCTCCTTGTTATATAATTCTTCTCAAGAGCAAGCATAGCGGAAAAGAATTGCAGGTACATGGGTCATGTGACATATTTATGCTCTTGTCTCTTAACCAAAAGTCCTCTTGCAATCCTGCAAGGGAAATACAATTCGTCTAAACACTGTATAATTCTTGGATGAAGAGGTTTTACAGATCATTGCGACGTTTTCAACCACACGCTACCTGGATCCTTCTGTGTATCCTGACGTTTTCCTTGCTTTTTCTTCAAGTTAAAGAGCAACCAACCTTTGCCAGCCATTTAACTAGCAACAAGCCGAGAGCAGCAATTCCAGAGAAGGTGCAACTTGACAGTCACCTTCCTGTGGTGTCTTACAATGCTCACAGCAATACAAATAATGTGAATGCGAAATTTGGTTCTCGCTTCGATTTTGTGATCTCTCCAGGCACGGATTCTGTGCAAAGTGGCACAGATGGCATATTCCATGATAATTCGGCCAGCTACATAGTCGGCATTGCTCCCTCCGGAGAACATACAACCTCTATTTTCCATATGGGCATCGCGAATGCTTTGCAAGGAGATACATACCTCTTAAATGAGCGCTGGACGCTTGGGTTAGATACAAGCCGTTGGGAAGGTGATACCAGTGACAACTCTGGTATGCATGTCACAGTCGATCTCATTGATACGTTCCTGGGAGAGCCTGGCTGCACTTTTGTCACTAACTGCGCAGAATCTGTACGCGATGATACTGTACCTGTCTTCCTTGTTGGGGTCAGCCTGCAAAATACAAGCATGAAAACACTATCAGGAGATTTCTTGTTCGGTAGCAATCGCAGTCTGCCCGCTAGTAATGCCTGTATACAGCACACAACACCAGGGGGTACCGCTGTAGACGTCCTCTCTTACAATAATAGCTCTGATAAAACAAACGGCACTCTCTTTATGGCAGGGCAACAGTCTCAATGGCGTTGTAATACTGGAGTGAGTGACCGTGCTGGACTGGCGTGGAATTACAGCATCGGAGCATCGCAAAGCCAAACCTCTTACATGTTGATAGGTGGTTGGAATGCAGGTCAGAATCTCTTTGCCAATTCGCAGCTACCCACTGGTTGTCAAAGCGAGGTATTGTACCCAACCCAAGAATGGTCATCGGAGAATGAGGTGGTTGATTTCGCCATTGATAATCTATCGACACGCGATAATCTACTTGCACGCGCGCAATCAATGGAGAACATGCTGATTGACAACACGGTGTTAACATCGTCTCAGCGTTGGGTTATTGCTGATAGTCTACACATGTATAAGGCAAATAGCTGGCTCGCTGGACGACAAAGTTGCGCGGGAGGAGGCTACGATGCAGCAGTCTATGAAGGAACTTTTGGCTTTTTGACCACTGTCGATGTAATGCATGAGTATGGATATTTCGAGATTAATCGGGTCCCGTGGTTCTTCAGGAGCGCGATTTCGACTGTATTTAACAATGCTGTCCACAACACATTCGGAACGTACTTTCAACATGATCAAGGAAGTGATGTGACCAGCAATGGTGTTTGTACAAGTCCAGGAAACGGCGTGCCAACTATCCGTGCCACTTGCTATGCGCCACCACGTTTCTCGTTCGGCGCACCCATGCCTACGGAAGAAAACTCCAACGTCGCGCTGCTTTCGGCGTACTATGTCAGCATCACAGGTGACACATCATTACTTACTGCCAACAACAATCTAATTATGAATTTGATCGATGCAAGCATGAGGCACAATCAGCAAGTGGGTGACCCTCAAACTGGCATCGCTTACAATTTCCAGGACACAAACACCACTTTTGATGATCAGAACGATTGTCTGCACAACAACACCGCTTATGCAGGCAATCTCTACTATCAAGGGCTAAAGGAAGCTACCGCGTATCGCGCCACAGCTTACCTTGATAGTTTCGTGCATGAAGACAGCAATGGAGATACCTGGAAAAACGATGCGAGTAAGATCGAAAATGCTATGGTGCAAGAATACAATGCTAATGGCTATATTCCTCTTGCCAGGAATAACAATGCATATACGAATTGCAGTGGACGTACGTTAGTCCTGGATGATGGCCTATTCTATGTACATCTGATCGGGATTGACGATACGATGAACCAAACCTTGTTACGAGATATGGCAAAGCAGTTCACTGCCGACCTGAGCGCCAACATAATCTCATCTCCAGACATGATTTCATTGGAATCAGCACGCGCTACAGGCTCTCAATGTAACGGTAACGTTTGCCCACGCTACGAGTGGTTCAGCAAAGTGATGCTGTCTGGGATTATTGCCGACCTCGTGTATACCAAAAATGGGTGTGCGAGTTGCAGCCGTTTAGATGTGACGGAAGCGGCCTATATACATAACATAGCGCTTGAGCAAAACTTTGGTGATGGCATACGTGATAATGGCCAGGACTGGGTTGGGCATAATTATCCACGCGGGATAATAAGCTGGGCATTTTTGGATGCAGGGTATTGACCTGGTGAATAACCAGGGTATAATACAAATTGCCTATAACGCACGAAATCTCTTGACACAAGCCAATGCCTGTGGTATAGTGATGCTAGCTCCTAAGGTATGAACCGCACCATCTTATAGTTCCGCAGGTTCCTATGTGTATGTTGTGGCGTCGTAAGCTGTCTTAGGTATTGGTCAGTGCCTCTTTCACCCATCATAATTGATGATCATTGTTACCACATGTTTTCGGGACAAAATCCTGAAAAACAAGCTTGTACTTACTATTTCCCACAATAACTCCAGGTTCAACAGAGAAAGGAGAAAGGGCGTGTTACTTCCCATGGATTCGTCCCGCCCTAGAACAACGTGAACATCGCAGAACTAGAAACGAAAACTATAACGGAGCTACGCGACATAGCTCGCGACCTCGAACTCTCCGGTTATACCACCCTCAAAAAACAAGACCTCGTCTTCCGACTTCTCCAGGCCCATACCGAACAGCAAGGCAACATTTTCAGTGCCGGTGTGTTGGAAATCGTAGAAGATGGATTTGGCTTCCTCAGACAGGAACGCTTTCTACCAGGTAATATGGATGTCTATGTCTCACAGTCACAGATCCGCCGTTTTGGCTTACGGACAGGTGACATGGTTTCCGGCCAGGTTCGCCCACCAAAGGATAATGAAAAGTATTATGGCCTCTTGCGCGTTGAAGCCATTAATGGAGTAGACCCCGAAATCGCTAAACGCCGTCCGCATTTTGATATACTGACACCGATTTTCCCACGTGAAATGTTCAACCTTGAAACGGTTCCCTCGAACATTTCTGGTCGTATTATCAACCTTGTTGCCCCCATCGGGCGCGGTCAGCGCGGCTTGATAGTCTCTCCTCCTAAAGCCGGTAAAACAATGCTTCTCAAGTCCATCGCCAACTCCATCACCGAAAACTACAATGATGCTCATCTGATGATTGCACTAATTGGTGAGCGACCTGAAGAAGTAACCGACATGAAACGCTCAGTGAGAGCAGAAGTGATCAGTTCGACATTTGACGAGCCAACTGAGGCACATACCCGTGTGGCCGAGATGGTGCTCGAACGAGCCAAACGCCTGGTCGAAGGCGGACGTGACGTCGTGGTGCTCCTGGATAGCATTACACGTCTGAGTCGTGCTTATAACCTGGCAGTGCAACCTAGCGGCCGCACGCTCTCCGGCGGCCTCGATCCAAGCGCCTTATTCCCTCCCAAGCGCTTCTTTGGCGCAGCACGTAAGATCGAAGAGGGTGGAAGCCTGACGATCATCGCCACGGCGCTGGTAGATACTGGCAGCCGTATGGACGATGTGATTTACGAAGAATTTAAGGGTACCGGCAACATGGAGCTTGTGTTGAACCGCAAACTTGCAGAACGCCGTGTCTTCCCCGCCATCGATATCTCACTCTCGAGCACGCGTCGCGAAGAACTGCTGCTCGATGACAAGACATTGCGTGCAGTCGTGGTCATGCGCCGCATGTTCTCAACACTTGCAGATCAGCGCGGTATGGAGGCAATGGAAGCCCTCCTGCAGCACATGTCCAAGACCAGCAACAATATCGAGTTCCTGGCAACGCTGAATAAGAGCATTCTATAGCACAGCCAGGGCGACCGCAAGGACAAGCCTTCGCCCTGGCTGTCAAACTCTCACATCCAGCAATAATTTGCAGGCCTTGGCGATAGAGCCCTTTGATACATTGAAGAAGTACCCTAATAAAATACCAGTTTCAATGCTCTATGTTCCCCCGTTCAACGACCTCAATGTTGTCTCTGCCGCCATACACATCCCACCATGGTGTTGCGCAGCGAGTAAGCACGTTGTTGACGGCCTGGATGTTTTTCACACCACGCTCTTCGAGCCAGCGAGTGAGTACTACCACACCTTCATTCGCAAAGATTGGAATACCTTTCTGCCAGGTTGCACGACCGCACAGCACGCCCGAAAACTTTATACTTGCTTCAGCGGTTAACTCCAGCATTTCGCAGAATACCTGGTCGGTGGCACCGCCACTTAGGAAAATGAAAGGCATGGTTGTTACGCTTGCTGCATTGCGGAAATGCTCAATCGCTTCTTGATGAGAATAAGCCACTCCCTCCCCGGTGAAAGCGCTGCTGCCTGCCATAAATGTGGGATTGATGGGCATCTCGACTTTGAGCACATCCACGCCGTACTGCGGATTTGAAAACTCCTGCATGGCACGTGCGACATATTCTGGCTTCTTTCTGGCGAATGCCAACCCCTTCTCATCACCAAGCATGTCGTCGTATACAAGCGGCTCTAGAAAAAACGGCACATCCAATGCCATACATTCTGCGCCGACGCGTTCAATATAGACTTGTTTGATAAGGTTGATTTGAGCATCATCGAATGGATTGTAGTACAGGAGAATTTTGATGGCTTGGGCCCCAACGCTGATCAGCCGCCGGATGCTCCATTTCTGCAGCAAGTCGGGCAGGCGGCCCTTCGTGTTGAAATCGTAGCCAGACTTTTCGTAGGCAAGCATCACACCAGTGCTGGGAGATCGGCTAGAGATCGCTCCGAGACCGTATTCTGGATCTAAGAGAATTGCACTGGCATAGGGAGTCAGAGTTTTGGTGACCGCTGTTTTGAACGCAAGCATATCGGCAGCAGAAGCAGTGCCTTTTTCACCGCGTGACCTGGCAACCTCCTGCAGAAGATTCCCCCGGTGATCTACGGCCAGCGCTGCGATGACACCATGCTTGTCAGCGCAGGCGTTGATACCCTCGAATTTGCCTCTGGTCATTTTGACCTTCATAATTGCATCCTTTGCTCAATTTCACTGAGAGGGACGGGGCGGTGCTCTGCGAGGGACTTACCCGCTGCCAGTGCCATAACCACCGGGACACGCCCATCACGTCCAGTGACGAGAACAGGTGCATCATGAAGCACGGCATCCACGAAAGCGGTCATCTCAGTCACGAAGCTCTCGGTATAACGTTCGATGAAGAAGTAGAGAGGCAGATCACGCCGGACACTGCGGCCATCGCTGATGATCGCAGTGTTCGGGTAATTGTTTCCGATAGAGATTGCTCCTGCACTGCCCAGCAGTTCCAGCCGCTGATCATAACCATAGGCAGCATGACGGCTGTTGCTGATCGTACCGATCACACCGTTAGTAAATTGCAACATGACCACCGTGGTGTCAACATCGCCCGCCGCACCGATGGCAGGATTGTTCATCACGCTTGCCAGAACAAAGATCTCCTCCACTTCGCTCCCGAGCAAAAAACGGGCCATATCAAAGTCATGGATTGTCATATCGAGGAAGATACCGCCGGAGACTGTTATATATTCAACTGGTGGCGGGTCGGGATCATAGCTGATCAGGTGAAGCAGTTGTGGTTGACCGATCTCACCTTGTTCAATAGCCTGTCGCACACGACGATAATTGGCGTCAAAGCGCCGATTGAAGCCAATTTGTAGTTTAACGCCAGAGCGTTCTACACTATCTAACGCCTGGTCAATCGATGGAAGATCAAGCGCAATCGGTTTTTCGCAAAAGATGTGCTTGCCAGCTTGTGCCGCCTCTTCGATAATCTGGGCATGGGTGTCGGTGGACGAACAGATCACCACTGCCTGAATATCTGGATGATCTAATATTGTATGGTAATCTTGCATGAAGTAAGGAATAGAGTAGCGCTCCGCACATTCCCTTGCAGTCTCCTCGAATGCATCCGCCACCATGAGTAGTTCGGCTGATCTAACACGCGAGGTGAGATGCTCGGCATGCATACGACCGATACGTCCAGCGCCAATAAGGCCGATCTTCAACGAGTTTGCAGGCATGAACATCTCCTTTCTCTGTGCGCTACAACCCGATGCTTTTGAGATAGATACGGTTACGCTGAGCACTTGCTTTGGGACTTCCCATGCCAGGGAGGATATCCTGTTCTACAACAATCCATCCATAATAGTTACGGGTGAGTAGCCATTCGACGATTGCTCCAAAAGGCACACTACCATGACCCAGTTCACAAAACACCCCGTGTTGTACCGCTTTGAAATAATCCCAGCCTTCCATGCGAGCCTGTTGAGCAATGTGTGGCTGGCAATCTTTGAAATGCATGTGCAGGATTCGTTCGCCGAGACGTTTGAGACCCTCAAGGACGACCTGACTATCGATGTCGCCAGAGCCGTAGATATAGTGGCCCGTATCAAACACCAGTCCAAGCAGGTCAGGGTCGGTCATATCAAGGAAATTGGCGATTTCTTCTGGCGTCTCAACGTAACCACCACAATGATGATGGAAAGCCATCGCGAGTCCGGTTTCATTACGCACTGCATGAGCAATGCGTTCGGCACCCCCGGCGAATGTTTTCCATTCGGATGGACTCAGGCCCATTTCAGATGTGACGCAACCGGCGTACTGCGTGCGCAGCGGATCGGTGCCGTTGGCATCGGCAAGAATGACGAGTGGTAATTGACCACCTGCCCCGGTATTGGCTACCGCGGCAAGTAATCGTGCGACCTTCATTGCATCAGCTTCACCACTGGCATGTGCTTCAGAGTATTTCAACGCTACCGGCACGAACGCGCCAACCATCGCCAGTTTGCGCCTCTCCAGCTCCTCCTTGAGAGCAACTGGTTCGGTCGGCATATAGCCCCAATCGCCAAGTTCGGTGCCCACATAGCCAGTATCGCGCAGTTCGTCGAGCATCTGCCGAAAGGCGATCCCACCCCCCATCCCCTCGAATTCGAGCGCTCCCCATGAACATGGCGCGTTGGCAACACGAATATCCATCATTGTATTCCTCTCATATTTTTGCCTTAAGAATTGAACCCCGGACATGTAGGGCAGCACATAATACAGGTTTCTGCCCAAAAATAGGGCCATTGTTGATCGCTAGCAGGGGCGGACGATACCCCTTCTCAAACCACCTTACGACAAACCTCCCCTCATCCACACCACTCCCGCCCCTACGCGACTATGTGTGCTAAAATTTGCGCGACCACTCTCTGGGCCAGCGCTCGACGATCACCTTCTTTTCGGTGTAAAACTCGATGGCGTCACGGCCTTGAGCGTGCATATTACCGAAGAAGCTGTCCTTCCAGCCAGAGAACGGGAAGAAAGCCATCGGAGCGGCCACACCAATGTTGATACCAATGTTGCCCGCCTGGGCTTCGTAGCGAAACTTGCGTGCTGCGGCACCGCTGCTCGTGAACAGGCACGCCATGTTGCCATAAGAGGTGGCGTTCACTAACTCAATGGCCTCATCAATTGTCTGAGCTTGCATCAAGCTCAGCACCGGGCCGAAGATCTCGATTCCGGCAAGCTCACTACGCGGGTTGACATTGTCCAGGACTGTTGGGCGCATAAAGTAGCCACGCTCGTAGTTGGGGATCGAAGCATTGCGTCCATCAACGAGGAACTTCGCCCCCTCGTTCACGCCTTTCCCGATCAACGACTCGATACGCTGCTTGCTCTCGGCTGTGATCACCGGCCCCATCTCGACCTCCGGGTCCAGCCCGTAACCGACCTTGCGTATCGTTGCCGCATTGGCGATCTGCTCTCTGAAGGAGGAGCCAGCCTCACCAACTGTGATCGCGACCGATGTCGCCAGGCAGCGCTGTCCAGCGCAACCGAAGGAGGCGTCGGCGATGATGCGGGTGGCCATCTCCATATCAGCGTCTGGTAAGACAATCACCGGATTTTTAGCACCACCCTGGCACTGGGCACGTTTCCCATTGGCAGTCGCCCGGCTGTAGACATACTTTGCTACCGGTGATGAGCCGACGAAGGAGATCGCACGTACAGCCGGGTGATCGAGCAGAGCATCGACGGTCCCCTTCGCACCGTTGACCAGGCTGACCACGCCAGGTGGAAGGTTCAACTGTTCGATCAGCTCAAAAACCCGGCTCATCGTCATTGGCACCTTCTCTGAGGGCTTAAGAATGAAACAGTTGCCGCATGCAATGGCATAGGGCAGGAACCAGAGCGGGATCATGCCGGGAAAGTTGAACGGTGTAATCGCCGCGACGACACCCACCGGCTGGCGAAACATGTGTTCGTCAATGCCGCGCGCGATATCCTCTACGTTATAACCCATCATTAGCGACGGAATGCCGGTCGCGACCTCGACGTTCTCGATGCCCCGTCGCAGTTCGCCTTGCGACTCGGCCAGCGTCTTGCCACATTCCTGCGTCGTCAGGCGTGCAATCTCATCGAAGTGCTCATCCAACAACTGTTTGAACTTGAAGAGGTATTGGATGCGCTCGGTCGGTGGCGTGCGTCGCCAGTCAGCAAAAGCTGACTGCGCGACTTGCGCCGCCTCGTCTATCTCCTCAGGCTGCGTGAGCGGCACGCGAACAATGGTCTCGGCGGTCGCAGGGTTACGCACGTCGAGATATTCACCGGCGCGTGAGCGTCTCCACTCACCGCCGATATAGTTGAGGAGTTGTCCATCCTGTCTCATCGCTTACCTTCTCCATCTACCGAAGGAAGCTGCTCGTGTTGATGTTCCGCGTCCACAAATTTCGGCGGAAGCTGCTCAACGTGCAGTTCTCCCGCGACCGCTTCAAATTCGCGCGCAGCATCGGCCAGGGTTGCAGCAGCCTTCTCATCCGTGCGTGCGAACTCGGCCAGCTCGTGGCTCAGTTCCTCCAGCGCTTCGCCGCCAGCCATCATCCCGGTGAGTTCCTCGCGGCTGATTTCGGATTTGGCGAACGTGCCATAGCTGCTCCCGCGATTGAGGATTGTGAAGTGGTCGCCAATCGGATACGCATGATGAGGATTGTGGGTGATAAAGATGACCCCTAATCCTCGTGAGCGTGCCTGGGCTATGTAGCGCAGAACCACACCTGCCTCCTTCACGCCCAGCGCCGCTGTGGGCTCGTCCAGAATCAAAACCTTGGCACCGAAGTACACAGCACGCGCAATCGCCACAGACTGGCGCTCACCGCCGGACAGTGTACCCACCGGTTGCGTCATCTCACGCACCTGAATACCCATCTTACCTAGTTCCTCGCGTGTCACCTGGTCAGCGAACTTCACATTGAAACGGCGAAATGGTCCCCAGCCCTGTGTTGGCTCCGAACCGAGGAAGAAGTTGCGCGAAATGCCCATCAGTGGGATCATGGCCAGGTCCTGGTAGACAGTGGCAATACCCACACTTAAGGCATCGCGCGGGGAAGAGAAATGCATTTCTTTCCCCTCAAACAGGTAGCGGCCCTCGCTGGGCTGGTGGACACCGGACAGGATTTTGATCAGTGTCGACTTGCCCGCCCCGTTGTCACCGAGCAGGCACATCACCTCACTCGCATTCACACTTATCGAAATGTCTTTCAGCGCAATCACGCTGCCGAAGTACTTTGAGACATGCTGCACTTCGATTAAAGGAGCAGTTTGTGTACTCATCGCCGTGCCTCCATTGCCAGTTTGCGTACGTAGCTGTTGAGCATCACAGCTAGCAACAGGATTAGTCCAATGACAGCCCTGTACCATTCAGCATTTACGCCCGCAAAGACGATACCTTGTTGTACTATGCCAAAGGCCAGTGCCCCGAACATGGCACCGATAGCAGAACCGTAGCCACCCGTGAGCAATACCCCTCCGACGACCGCCGCGACGATCGCAACGAACTCCTGGTTCGTGCCGCGCAGGACATCCGCGGTGGTAAAGGTCACTACCTGGATCGTCGCCAGCAGGCAGGCGCAGACAGCCGTGCCTATGAACAGCAGAATCTTCACGCGGGTGACCGGTACACCGATGTTGCGTGCCGCATTGGCATCTCCGCCCACGCCAAAGATCCAGTTCCCAAAAGAGGTGCCCAACAGCAGCCAAGTCGCCAGCGCTACCAGCGCCAGGGCCCAGATAATTTCGATCGGAAATTGCTGGCCGCCGCCGAGTGCGGTAGCGAAGATCGCATGAGCAGAGCTATATCCAGCTGCCTGGTCGACACCGCTCACTACAGTCAGTCCGGTCACAGCGGAGGTGACACCCGAAGTAACGCCAAACAGGATGTAAGCGGTGCCCAGTGTGACAATGAACGACGGCAGGCCGGTGCGCATGACAAGGTAGCCGTTTAGCATGCCAACCAGCACCGCAAAGATAAATGCCGCGATAATTGCCAACCAGATGTTCAAGCCGAACTGAGTGCTTAAGATGGCGATGATCATACCAGCGGCGGCAATCATCCCACCAACCGATAGGTCAAATTCACCGCCAATCATCAGCAGAGCCACGGGCACTGCCAGAATGACATATTCAGCCGAGACGCTCAGCCAGCTCGATGTGCCTCTCAAAGAAACGAAACCATTGTTCTGAGCCACCCCGATGATGGCAAAGAAGATCCACACGGCAATTGAACCGACAACTGCGCCCGTTTCCGGGCGCACCAGCAGCCGGCGAAGCGGTCTGACACGCACCATCCGCTCAGTTGCGATAGTAGCGCTCATATTTTCCTCCTATTCTCTAGCTGTGTTGAAGTCAACGCTGAGCCAGCGGCCCAGTTGACTCCAACACGGAGCCTTGTTAGCGGGTTCCTGCCGCTGTCAACTGGATTACCTGGGCTACGTTTTGCGATGTGACAAAACCGGGACCGGTCTGTAGGACATCGTTCGCGATCGTATTGAGATTCGTCTTGTATAATGTCAACAAGACAATGGGTAAGTATCCCTGCTCATACTGCTGCTGGTCAATGGCAAACAGCATCTGACCATTTTTAATCGCATTCAGTACATCTGACGACAGGTCGAAGGTAGCCAGCTTGATCTGCCCGAGCTTGTTCAGGTCCTGGAGCGCTTTGATGGTCGGGCTGGCGCCCGTGGGACCAAGCGTCAGGATGCCATCAACCGAAGGATCATGCTGGATTGCAGCCTCGACGGTCTGCTGGCTCTGGGTCGGGTTGGCCAGGTTAACGCCGATAACTTTAACTGTGCCACCATCTGCCTGCGACAAACCCTCCTCAAAGCCTTTGCAGCGCAGCGTAAGAGCGGCATTACCAACCTCCTGGTTGATACAGAGGGCATGCTTGACCCCGGCAGCGCCCATTCTCAGACCGCCGCCAATGCCAGCCTGTTCCTCGGTCTGCCCGATGTGAACCAGCACCCCCAGACTCTTGGCGACATCAGAGCCAGAATTGATCGAGATCACGGGGATACCGGCAGCCACAGCCGCTTTAATCGAGGGGCCCAGGGCTTTGGGATCGGGAATCGAAACAACTATCCCATCCGGGTGGGCTGCCACCGCAGTATCAATGAGATGGGCCATTGCTACCACATCGAAGGTGCCCGAGGCTGGCCCTTCATAGATCGCCTGGACACCCATATCGTGGGCCGCCTGGTCAACCCCTTTCTTGACCACAGACCAGAATGGGTCCGTAGCCTGGCCATGAGTGATCACATAGAACTTGATGTTTGAGCGCGACGAATTACCGCCGCCATTGCTCGTTGACTGGTTACTTGTCGTACCACCACCGCTACAGGCAGCAAGCACGAGAGGTAGCATTACTAACAAAATGATGAGTTTCTTGAAAAGTCGTTGCATGTTGCCCTCCTTGGCTACGATTGAGATCGACTTTACTTAAAATTGAGATCCGTTACAAATGGCTTCGAAATGATTGACCTCGTGCAGACACGAAACGTTCTACTTCCACGATATCTTTGTTATCCTCTGTTAGTTCCCTCCTTTCCTGGAAAGCATTGTTCCATATTCAATGTATCGCTCTACACCTGCAGGTAACGCATGCCACTCCCCTACTCCAGAAAATAGCGTTCTTGCGTCCGCATGATTTCCCATTCTGTACGGGCAGACTGTATTTGGGGATTGGTACTGACTTCAGCAATTGGCACATCCCACCAGCTCTCGTAACCGGGCACGCTGAGATAGCGGTCGTTCTGAATGTAGATCACTGATGTACGCTCAGTTGTTCTCACTGCCTCGAGTGCGGCAACGAAATCAGCATAGGTCTCGCACTCGATCACATAGGCACCCAGGCTGTGCGCATTCGCCGCGAGGTCAACGGGCAATTCCTGCACATCCTCACTTGCTGTGTCTCCGGGCAATACCCCATTTTGCGGAGCAGCATAGCGGGTGCCGAAACCATCCTGACCAAGCGAGCGGCTGAGTGCGCCAATACTTTTGAAACCATGATTGTCGAGAAGTACAATGATCAGTTTGTGGTTTTCCTGGATTGATGTCACAATCTCGCTATTCATCATCAGATAGGAGCCATCGCCGACCATCACATAGACATCTCTGCCGGGCGCTGCCATTTTAGCCCCCAATCCACCGGCGATCTCATAACCCATGCAACTATATCCATATTCCATGTGGTAGTTCTTGGGATGGCGTGCTCGCCAGAGCTTATGCAGGTCGCCAGGTAAACTACCTGCCGCGCAAACCATGATGGCATCCTGAGGGCTCAGCTCGTTGACTGCGCCGATCAACTCGCCCTGGCTGGGTAGTGGTGCATTGCGGATTGCGTAGATGCGTTCGACTTCAGCGTCCCATGAAACATGGAGTTGCTCGACCTGGGCACGATAGTCTGTATCGACGTGATAGCCGTCAAGCAGTGAGAGCAACTCTTCCAGCGTCACCTTTGCATCACCGACGAGCGGTAACGCGAGATGTTTGGAGGCATCGAAGGCGGCTACATTGATATTGATGAAGCGTACCTCGGGGTGCTGAAATGCGGTCTTTGATGCAGTTGTGAAGTCACTGTAGCGTGTGCCGATGCCAATTATCAGATCTGCTTCTTTCGCGATGCGGTTAGCTGCAAACGTGCCGGTGGCACCGATTGCTCCGAGATTTAGTTGATGGTCATAGAGTAGGCTACCCTTCCCGGCCATCGTCTCACTAACAGCAATGCCTGTTTGATCAACAAAACGCTGCAAAACGCCGCTAGCCTCCGCGTAAATTACACCGCCACCAGCAATAATCAAAGGACGCTGACTGGCACGAATCCATGCTGCTGCCTGTTCCAGTGTAGAGCGGTCCGGTCGATTGCGTGCAATGTGCCATATGCGTTTGCGGAAAAACGTTTCGGGATAAGCGTAGGCCTCCACTTGTACATCCTGAGGAAGCGCCAGTGTGACGGCACCAGTTTCCACCGGACTTGTAAGTACACGCATAGCCTCAGGTAGCGCAGTCAACACCTGCTCAGGGCGCGTAATGCGATCCCAGTAACGACTCACCGGCTTGAAACAATCATTAACTGAGATATCCTCAGTGTGCTCGGACTCAAGCTGTTGCAGGACGGGAGCGACGTTACGACGAGCAAAAATATCTCCTGGCAGTAGCAACACAGGTAGGCGATTGATTGTAGCGGTAGCTGCGCCCGTCACCATATTGGTCGCGCCGGGGCCAATAGACGAAGTGCAGGCAAGCGTCTGCATTCGGTTTCTGGTCTTAGCATACGCTGTGGTAATATGTACCATTGCCTGCTCATTTCGAGCCTGGTAGTAGCGGAAATCGGGCATCTGCTGCAGGGCTTGACCGATACCCGCGATATTGCCATGACCAAAGATGCCAAAGCACCCGGCGAAAAAAGGTAGTTCTACCCCATCGCGCTCCACGTACTGGTTTTTGAGAAAGTCGATGATCGACTGGGCCATCGTCATACGTTTTGTTGCCTGCTTATCCATGTTGATCCTCCCAATAGTTCTGGATACTATGCTGGGCGCGATAAATCGGGCCCCTACAACCCACCATGGTTTTGAATAAAGGTCATGACCTCTTCATAGGTTGGCATGAAGTTTGCGCAGCCATGTTTGGTGACCAGGATTGCACCACAGGCATTACCCAGGCGTGCAGCCTTGTACCAGTCCCATCCGTTGACAAAACCGTACAGGAAACCCGAGGCAAAAGCGTCACCAGCGCCCAGGATATTTTCCACCTTCACCGGGAAACCTGGCACCTCGATCTGCGTAGCAACGTTTCCATTAGATACAAGATGAACCGTTGAACCGGCTGCGCCGCGTTTGTGCGCAAGCACTCGTGGGCCTAAACCAAGCAGTGCCTGGATTGCGAAGTTGATGTCGCCACTGACGTGTGCATCTGAGACCTGGGAATGCGTCAAACTGATCTGGCTTGCATCGGTCAACATAGTCGCATTGATTTCATCATCAGTGCCGACCACAATATCGACCAGGCGCAATGCCGAGCGAAGTATAACGCCGAAAGCACGAGCATCATGCCACTGGTCGGGACGAAAGTCGATATCTAGCATCACAGTCGTACCGGCCTGGCGAGCCGCCTCAGTGGCGAAGAGCGTTGCACTGCGGCTCGGCTCCTTACTCAAACCTGTGCCGGTGATCAGCAATACATGGCTATCGGCGATTGGTGTTGCCAGGACATCGTCGATGGTGAGCTCGATATCTGCACAGTTCTCGCGGTAGTAGGTCAATGGGAAGCGATCCGGTGGTTCGATGCCCAGCACGACTGCGCTAGAACGCCGCCCCGGTTTGGTCGGAGTGAAACGTGTTTCTACTCCCTCTTGCCGCAGAAAATGCAGGATGAAGTTGCCTACCTGATCTTCTCCGACCGCGGAGAAGAGCGCTGATCGCAGGCCCAAACGCCGTGTGCCAACACTGATGTTTGTGGGACAGCCACCAACATAAGCGGCAAAACTGGTGATATCCACAAACGGAGCACCGATATCATTGGAGTAGAGGTCGATTGAAGATCGTCCCATGGCGATCACATCATATGATCTGGTTGTTGTGTCCATACTTGACTCCAGTTCTCCTCACGAACGGCTCGTAATATCGGGCCTTTTGATATCGTAAATGGGTACACGCGGATCATGTGAACGATAGCTCTCTTTGACCCAGGTATAGTGCGGATCTTCGCTGTTTGCAAGCGACTGGGCACTGCCAGCCAGAACGTTAAGATAGTAGGTGGTGTAGCCAGGTGGACTGGTCACAGGATGATAGCCTTCAGGTATAAGCACGGCATCATTATTTCTCGCCAAAAGCACAGCATCGATTGGAAAACCAGCACGATGCAGAGGGGACTCCAGAGCGGTGTAGATACGTTGAAAGGCAAACCCCTCCGGGCGATCCAGCTTATAAAAGTAGACTTCTTCAAGATCGGCTTCCAGTACCTTACCTGTCTGGTCAATCTTATGTACATCATGCTTGTGTGGAGGATAGCTCGACCAGTTCCCGCCGGGTGTGTAAACTTCCACAACGACGAGCCGATGACACGGGAAACCTGGCGGAATAATGTTGTTAATCTGCCGCGTAGCATTATCGCCACCCCGGATCTCGATCTCGATGTCAGATGGAGTGACCAGGCGTGGTTCATGATCCTGATCAGTTGGTGCCTGCGCCACAGCTATCTCGCAGGCAGTCTCAGCAGTCACCGTTAACGAAGTGCGCCGTGGCAGATAGAGTGCATATGGCAAGCCGCTGAAGACGCTGTCTCGCTCGCCTATGTGTGACCATTGTCCCCGATCCGACTCGACACGTGTGCTACCACTCAGGGGAACAATCGCTAACTCGTGGTCGCCAGTGGCAAATGACCATGAACGCTGTGAGCTAAGACGACGCACCTGAAAATGAATGTAGTCCCAGCCTGCCACTTCTGGCGTCACCTCGACAACTACATCTGGGTTGGTAGAGCTTCCAGGATGGACGATCAAGGTATTTGGATCGTACTTACGCATTTATCGACTCCTCGGGAAAAAATATCAAAGCACTATGATGCTCTTCACTGTCACCTTGTGCTAAAGTTGTCGACCTACGTTAAAAGATTAGAAATGTACTCCATACTTGCCTATATAAAGCATGTAAGATCAGAGAAGTTATAGAATTATCAGGAAGAGAGCCGAAGCTCACTGAGAGTGACTGTACGACCTGTCTTATAAGCTTGCGTGGCGGCAACACCAATCTCGCAGGCGGCGAGCGCATCGGCAGCGCCAACTGATGGTGATTGACCACTGTTCAGGCAATCGACAAAGTGCTGCAATTGAGCACCATAGGCATCACCGAATCGCTCCATCAAGTAAGGTGTGACATCGTGCTGAGCACCTGCGCGAGTGAAGAGTACGACGGGCGTGTACTGGTGTACGCCGATCATTACCGCACCTTCAGAACCGAGAATTTCTGTCCGAATATCGTATCCATAGAACGCATTGCGGCTCACTTCGACATTGCCGAGCGCCCCACTCATAAAGCGCAGATTAATCAGAGCATTGTCGATATCACCGACTGCCTCAAGATCTTTGCAAACAAGGAGGGCTCCTTCCGCAGTCACGCGCTCCACCTCACTGCCAATGAGCCAGCGAGCAAGGTCGAAGTCGTGGATGGCCATGTCGAAAATCAATCCACCACTCTGTGCAGGACTCGCGTACTCAGATCGTGGGCAGAATGGGTCACGGCTAAGAGACTTGAAGGTAACAGGTGAACCAATCAGGCCACCATTAATCAAAGCCTTTGCCTTCTGATACCCTGCATCGAAGCGGCGCATAAAGCCGACCTGGAGCGGCACCTGTGCTTGCGCAACAGCTTCCAACGCACTATGAGTCTCTTCGAGCGTCAGGGCCAATGGTTTTTCACAGAAGATTGCTTTGCCAGCACTAGCAGCGGCGATCACTAGATCGTAATGCCTCCTGGTCGGTGTGGCGATCACAACAGCATCCAGTTCAGCAAGTGCCATCAGTTCAAGGGCATCGGCAAACGCATGGAATACACCAAATCTTTCAGCCACCCGCGTTCGCGCTTGTTCGCCTGTGTCTGCAACGGCGTACAGGTGGACTCCAGAGACCTGGGTCGCGAGTGTGCGTGCATATAACTGGCCCATTCTGCCAAGACCGATCACGCCTATCTTGAGGGGAGCAGACATAAGCGAGATTCTCCTTTCGTGACGTTCTAATGAGGCGCTAGCGGCGCTGTGCTGGCACGCTCTATGAGCGTTGGCGGCAACAGGTAGTTTTGCCCAGGACGATTATGCAACAAATCCAGCAACACCTGAGTTGCAAGTCGTCCCATCTCTATCTTCGGTTGCTGGATTGTAGTAAGTGGAGGTGTTACATAGCTTGCCATCTTGATGTCGTCGAAACCGATGACGCTCAGTTCCTGCGGCACCGCAATGCCCTGTTCCCGGCAAGCGATGAGTACCCCGGTGGCGATCATGTCATTGTAGCAGAAAACAGCCGTGACCCCAGCGTCGAGCAGACGAGGTAACGAAGTCTGCCCAGCAGCGACATCTCCCTCATGCGAGGCTTCATGACCTTGCGAGATCACTACCCACTCGTCACGAATTGGAACGTTGTTTGCCGCCAATGTGCTCTGGTATCCCAGGAGTCGGTGCCGGTTTGATCTAGGCCGATTGCCAGTGCCAAGATAGCTAATTGAACGATGACCGAGTTGTAGCAGATGCTCGACCGCGAGTTGCGCCCCCCTGAGATCATCCACGGAAACCCAATGCAACAATGTGTTCTCTGATTCGGCCTGACTGTTGATCAGTACAGTTGGCACGCGGAAAGAATCCAGGCTTTTGTTGTTATTACTGGCAATACGGGTCGCTGCGATTAGGATTCCATCGACACGTCGGCGGCGAAGGGTTTCGATGATGGCCATTTCCTGGTCGGGATCGTTGTGGGAGGCAGCGAGAAATACACTGAATCTAGCCGCGCGGGCCACTTCCTCGACACCTTTCATAACGTCGCTCCAGAACGGATCGGCAATTGATGTTACCACTAATCCGATGGTGCTAGTTTGCTGGGTTTGCAGACTCTGCGCAATTGCATTCGGAGTATAGCCCATCTCACGCGCTAACTTCTGGATGCGCTCACGCACCTCGAAACTGATGAGTGAACTGTCGCGGAGCGCTCTCGAAACGGTCGAGTGTGAGACACCTGCCGAACGAGCAATATCCTCGATGGAGACCTCTTGACGACGCATGCAACTCAACTTCCTTTGCTGAACGACCAACATTACAAGTGAATCGACTTACGCACACGTTTGCATAAGGTCGCAAAAACTAAAATTACTTTATGCACACGTTTGCATAAAGTATACAGAATCAAAATGCGGTTTGTCAAGGGTTTTGAAACAGAGATCCACTCATAAATGGGGTGCAGGTGCTTTGCCCCTGACGGGGTTCGGGGTGTCCCCGAATGCTTTTCTCTCACTTCTCAAGTGGCTTTAGCCACGCGAATGCTAAGTTATGAGTGGATGTCAGTTTTGAAAACGAAAAAAATTACCTGTATCTGCAAGAAATTCCGGGTATGATATACAATGTATGACACAGAACCAAATTGAGAAGCAAGTCCAGATAGGAGACTGAATATGACCACTACAGCCAACGTATTTCAAAACCACATCGGAGGCAAATGGCAAGCAGCTGAAAGCGGCCAGAACTTTGCTAATTACAATCCTGCTACAGGTGAGATCCTGGGATATTTTCCACTTTCAGGCGAAGCTGATGCCAATGCTGCTGTAGCGGCTGCGCGAGCTGCATTTGAGACCTGGCGATTGGTGCCTGCCCCCAAACGTGGTGAAATCCTCTTTTGCGTGGGAGAACTACTCAAACAGCACAAAGAAGAGTTAGCCCGTACGATGACACAGGAAATGGGCAAAGTGCTTAAGGAGACACGCGGCGATGTACAGGAAGGCATCGATATGGCCTACTATATGGCCGGTGAAGGACGTAGGCTCTTTGGCTATAGTGTCCCGGTTGAACTACCCAACAAATCGGGTGTTGCGATGCGCGATCCCGTTGGAGTTGTAGCTTGCATCACACCCTGGAATTTCCCAATGGCCATTCCTACTTGGAAGATGTTTCCCGCGCTGATCGCTGGCAATACTGTGGTTTTCAAACCCGCCAGCGATACCCCTTTAAGCGCCCTACGGCTGGTCGATATTTTGTATGAAGCAGGTCTGCCAAAAGGTGTCGTCAATATTGTATTTGGTCCGGGCGGCACAGTTGGCGAGGCGCTGCTTCGCAACCCCGATGTCGCAGTAATTTCCTTTACTGGCTCAACCGAGTCGGGTCGTCATGTAGCGATAGAAGCTGCAAAGTCCCTTAAACGAGTTTCCTTGGAGATGGGGGGCAAGAACGCGGTAATTGTAATGGATGACACGGATCTCAATCTCGCAGTCGAAGGGATACTGTGGAGCGCATACGGTACCACCGGCCAACGTTGTACCGCCTGTAGCCGTGTGATCGTGCACAGCGCCATTCGCAAACAACTTGTGGATATGCTTGTACCACGCATAGAACAACTACGGCTTGGCAATGGGTTGGACGAAAGGGTAGATGTCGGCCCGGTCATCAACGCTTCTCAATTAACGAAGATCCATAGTTATACCGAAATTGGTAAAGAGGAGGGCGCTAAACTTGTCACAGGTGGCCATGTTGAAACCGAGGGAGAGCTAGCACATGGGAACTTCTATCGTCCCACACTCTTCACCAAAGTACACCCAAACATGCGTATCGCACAAGAAGAAATATTTGGGCCTGTACTCTCAATGATAGAGGTACCATCCTTCGAGGAAGCTATCGCAGTCAATAACAACACGAAGTTCGGGCTTTCCAGTGCAATTTACACGCAGGATATCAACCGCGTACAACGAGCGATGCGCGATATCACGACGGGGATCCTCTACGTTAATTCTGGTACAACAGGCGCGGAAATACAATTTCCCTTTGGTGGCACTCGCGGTACCGGCAATGGACACCGGGAGGCGGGAATAGCAGGCCTGGATGTATTCACCGAATGGAAAGTAGTCTATACAGACTATAGCGGTAAGCTACAAAAAGCTCAGATTGACGAGTAAATCGATGGCTACTCTGGCGGGACAGGAAATGAGCAACTATGCTCTACTGCCACTGAGAGTATTCCTCCTGCATAGACATCATTCATACATCTGGCTAACTGGCACTGACCCAGGCCGGATCACTCCTCGAAAGCACGCGCGTCGTCACCGCGACACTCGCCATGATGATGAAGGCGCTTACGAGCGGGTAGACGATGGACACGTGAAAGATCAGCAGACTCCCAATGAGGGCACCCACGAACATGGCCGCCACCGCAATCAAGCGACGGCCTGATTTCGATCCGCTTCCGCCCGCGAGACGACTGTCTGCGCCGATGCCTACGATGGTCAAGGTGAGAACAGTCGTCGTCAGATCAGGCACCGCGAGCTTGCGGGCAGTGGCGTTCTGGAGTCCCATCGCGATGCCCAGCACGATGATGAGGCCGTAGCTATAGCTTGCTGGCACCGGATTCCCGGACAGCGCGGCTAGGACCGCCGCAGCACACAACAAGAGCGTTTGCAGCGCGGCGGCGACGCTGAGCAGATGCCCCCGGTGCTGACCAAGGCGCGATCCAAGGATCCCTCCTGCGAGGGAGCCGAGGATAAAGGAGCCTAATGCCACCAGAGAGGCAAGGATTGAGAAGCCTGATGCGCCAGCTAGAGCGAACGCTAGGAACACGACGTTTCCGGTCATGTTGGCGACGAAGACGTGGCTAAGCACCAGGTAGCTAAACGCGTCGACCAGACCGGTGACCAGCGTCATGGCAACCAGCAGCGGAGGCAGCGGACCGTGCTTGACCTCGCCACGCGGAACGAGCGTCTGGCGGACTTCCGTGAAGAAGATAGTCATGAAACGAATACTCCTACGAAGAGGGTCAGGCAACGAGTATGATAAAATGATGCGACACGGTGATTCATTCCGTTGCACATGGACCCACAACTGATCTCTTCTGTTCGCTCGTTTGACTATAAGTCTTTCATACACCCCCGCTTTTTCAGGATGCTGGCGTGCTTTTTTCTGTTCTGTTGTTCTTCACAGGCTAATGACCTTTCGCCGTTACCACCTCTAGGACCTCAGGAAGGACAGCAGGTCGGCGTTGAACTGCTCCTGGTGCGTGAAGGTCAGGCCATGGGGCGCGCCCGGATAGATCTTCAGGATTGCACCTTTGACGAGCTTGGAGGAGAGCAGGGCCGAGTCGCCGATCGGCACGATCTGGTCGTCGTCGCCGTGGATGATCAGGGTCGGAATATCGAACTTCTTAAGATCTTCCGTTTGTTCCGTCTCGGAGAAGGCCTTGATGCAGTCGAATGCGCCTTTGAGGCCGACGGCCATCGACCACAGCCAGAACGCGTCCCGAGTGCCTTGCGACACCTTGGAACCCGGTCGGTTGGCGCCGAAGAAGGGCGCGCTGAGATCCTTGTAGAACTGCGAACGGTCCCCGCTGACGCCAGCGCGGATCTGGTCGAACGCCTCGATGGGCAGGCCGCCCGGATTGGCCTCCGTCTTGAGCATCAGTGGCGGCACCGCGCCCACCAGCACGGCCTTGGCAATGCGCGAGGTGCCGTGGCGGCCGATATATCGGGTCACCTCGCCGCCACCGGTGGAATGGCCGACCAGCACCGCGTCTTTCAGATCGAGCGTGTCGATGAGCGCCGCGAGATCGTCGGCGTAGTGGTCCATGTCGTTGCCGTCCCAGGGCTGGCTCGATCGTCCACCGCCGCGACGGTCATGGGCGATGGCGCGATAGCCATGGGAGGCCACGAAGACCAGTTGGTCGTCCCAGGCGTCGGCATTGAGCGGCCAGCCATGGCTGAAGACGACAGGCTGCCCCGTGCCCCAGTCCTTGTAAAAGATCGTGGTACCATCCTTTGTGGTGATTGTGCTCGTACTCATAGTAGGCATTCCTCCTTTCAGGATCACAATGAAACTCCTCACGTCGCAGATCACATGGAGTGTGACAGACGAACCGCTTCACCTGCCACACTCCATCTCGCATGAAAGAGCGAATGGCTTGCTCTCGTTTTAGACTAGACCACTTGCGTGAGCTAGTAATGACAGACTACCGGCCTTTCTGAAGCTGTTGCGCGATGAAGGCGAGCGCGGTCTCGGCCACTTCTCGCCACCCGTGGTCAATCGTTAGTGAATGCCCGCGGTCTGGTATCTCGTGGATCTCGGTCACGCCTGGATTCTTCTCCTGCTGCTTGTAGGAGGCATGGGCGATCGCCCACGGCACCGTGTGGTCGTACTCGCCGGAGATGATCAGCAGCGGTCCTCGATCGGGATTCTTCGTGTCGACCTGAGCTTCCGTCCACGGGTTGATATTGGCGGTGGCAGCCTGGAAGATCGGCACGCCGGAGCCAGGTACCGAGTATTTCTCGTACAGTTCGTGCGCCTCGCTCTCGTCGACGGCGTTGGCGAAGGCGTAGCGGAACTGCTCGTAGGTCAGTGGGACGGCTCGGGTGTAGTTGAGGGGGTTGCCCAGAACTGCCGACGACGACTTCAGCGCTGAGAGCGGCAAGGGGAGTACGCCGCGGAATGGCGCGGGGTCGATGGCGACCGTTACGGCAGCCACGCCTTCCCCGGCCACCTTTTGTGCGATGAGCCCACCGAAAGAATGGCCGATGACGGCGGGCTTCGTCTTGAGCTTGCCGATGGCGTCGACATAGTGATCGGTGACCTGCTTTATGCGCTTGTGGGCAAAGACCTCCGGGTCTTGCTTGGCCTCCTCCACGGTGTCCGGGTCATCGGGCCAGCCAGGCGCGAGTGTGGTGTAGCCCCGCTCTTCGAACAACTGGCGCCAGTTGTCCCAACTGCTGGCGAGGAGCCAGAGGCCATGTACGAACACGACCGGCTGCTTTCCCTGCGTGTTGGCGCGGTCGATCTCTTGCTGTTCATGAATCGTCAGATCTGTCATGTTGTACTCCTTTGGGTGTGTAGGTGGACATTGTTCAACTTTATAGTGTACTACATTTGTGAGCAGCGAGTTTGTGTAAGAGCCACTGAATGATACGATTGACACTCCGTAACTATGCTTGCAGCATCTACATGGTATTTAAGAGCCAGCCGCCATCCGCAGCGATCTCTGCTCCCACCACAAACGATGCGTCATCGGAAGCCAGAAACAGCGCGACGTTGGCTACTTCTTCAGGACGGCCAAGACGCTTGACCGGCGAACGGCTGATCCGCGCCACATCCTGAGCCTCCAGGATCTCTTGCGAAGTCCCCGATCGAGTCAGGAGCCGCGTGGCTGTGGGACCAATCGTGATAGTGTTCACCCGTATACCACGACCGATGAGTTCAGCCGCGAGGTCCCGCGCCAGCGCGTGAACCGCACCCTTGTTGGCCGTATAGAGCGAACTATTGGCGATCCCTGTGAGGGCGTTCACCGAGCCATTGAAAATGATCGATGCCGGCTCATTGAGAAAGGGGAGAGCCTTCTGGACAGTGAAATACGCTCCCTTGAAATTGGCATGCATCATCTCGTCAAAAGCGCCTTCATCCACCTCTTCCAGAGGAGCCCCTTTGTAAATGCCCGCGTTGACAAACAGGATATCCAGTTTGCCAAACGTCTCGTATGCGCGAGCCATCAACTGATCAATCTCACTGAGTTTCGAGACATCCGCTGGAACCACCAGCACATCGTGACCAAGTTCTCGAGAGACCTCTTCAAGGGTTCCACGATCGCGTCCTGTAATCACGACTTTGGCTCCATTTGCATGAAATGCTCTGGCCGTCGCAAGGCCGATCCCACTATTGCCACCGGTCACTACAGCAACTTTTCCTGCAAGCGAACTCATAACACTCTTTTCCTTTCGATTGGTAATATTGCCTATTCATACACGCGGCGAAACTGATAAGCGAACTTGTGCAGGGAATAATGACTTCTGATATGGAGTTATTTGATCCTGCGAGATTCGAACGAGGGTTGTAGTAATTACAACGTCACCCTATTCCCCCCGGCGGGCATAGTGAATCTTAAGAAGCCACCTTGAGCCAGGCGCGTACATATTACTGTAAGCGTAAAAAACGACAAAAGCAGAACAGCGCTTCTCAATTCGTATATACCAAAATTAAGAAAGCTGAGGTGATTTGGACCACTCGTGAAGAAACGCCAGACGACAGGGCCTTGCTGCACACCCTCAAATGTGAAGAGTGCCTGTCCTATCGCTAGCGAAATGAACAGATCGATGCAGAAGCAAATAGCCGCCATACGTGGGCCTAGCAACCAGAATCGCTTGCTGAGTCGCTCGCGCTTGGTAGACGTAATGCGCCGCGTTGCCCAAAAAGGAGCAACCAGGAATTGTAAAATCAAAAAAAACAAAGGAGCTATTACATAAACCCAATCGGGGAAAAACGCGGGGGTAATGAGAGCGCCAAGGCGGCCCAGCGTATAGAGAATGACACCCTCTATTACGCCACGCCGGTAGCTGACTTTATTAAACATCAGAAATAGCCTTGTTTAGTTGCAGCCACAACTGCCGCCACCGCAGCCGCAACTACCACCAGCAGAAAGCCCTACGTCGTCATATGCGCTATCTTCGCTACCATTTGAAGCAAGAGCGAAAACTGAAAGTAGACGTCGCACTTTTTCACTGTGACATTTCATGCATACAACATCATCAGCATGCTGATGGCTAACTAGCAATTCAAACTTGGATTTGCAGTCCGAGCAATAATACTCGTACAATGGCATAGAAAGTTACCTCCAATTGGCGGGAAACGCTTTATCAATATAGATATTGTATTGCCTGGTTGAGATATCGTCAAGTCAAATAATAAAATAACCCACTAATTAAAAGAGGATTACAGATGGCACTAACTATAGGAATTATTGGGCTACCGCAAAGCGGCAAAACAACCCTATTTAACGCCCTGACCAAAGCAGGAGCCCCGATCAGTGGCTACGCAACGAGCACCGTACAAGCTAATATGGCAGTTGTCCAGGTACCGGACCCACGTCTAGAGCCGCTCGCGGAAATTTTCCATCCAAAGAAGGTTACATACGCAACGGTCGAATTTGTAGATGTCGCGGGCGTAGGTCAGGCGACCCATACCTCGACCGAGAAACGAGAGGGCCTGAGCGCCGAATTTCTGGGACATATCCGCAATGCCGACGCCCTTGCCATTGTGCTACGCACATTTGAAAACAGCAACGTTCCTCATATTTACGGTGATATCGATCCCAACCGTGACCTGGACAGCCTGAATGCCGAACTGGCTCTGACCGATCTGACGACGGTAGAACGGCGCATCGAACGCACTACTAAAGCTGCGAAATCAGGTGATAAGAAGTACCAGCAAGAACTAGAAGTGCTGCGGCTCTTACAAGAATCTCTTAATAATTTGAATCTGGTTAGTAATATTGAATTGCTTGCGCAGGACAAGACAGTGCTAAATGAACTTTTTCTTCTCACCCAGAAACCGCGCATGTATGTTTTAAATGTCAGTGAAGATGTACTGGGTGCTGCAAACAATGTACTGGAACGTATCGCTGCAGGCGAAGATGTAGATGTAGAAAAATTGGAAGGTGAACTCATTGGCATTGCAAAAGTTGCTCAACGAGCGAAAGCTGAAGGTTCCGAAGTGGTCGCAGTTTCCGCCCGCCTTGAGGCCGAGCTTACTGAATTGCCGGAGGAGGACGCTGCCGAGTACCTGGAATCACTCGGGCTGCCAAAACTGGGTACGGATCGTGTGATTCAGGTTGGTTATCGACTACTCAATTTGATTACATTTCTGACAGCGGGTGAGGATGAAGTGCGCGCCTGGACGGTTACCAGGGGAGCAAAAGCTCCAGAAGCAGCCGGGAAGATCCATACGGATATCGAGCGTGGTTTCATTCGCGCCGAAGTGACACATTATGATGACTTCATGTCCAGTGGCGGTTCGTTTGTAGCTGCAGCAAAGAAGGGGGTGCAGCGGCTGGAGGGGAAAGACTATGTGATCAAGGACGGTGATATTGCGCACTTCAGGTTTAACGTAGGGAAAGCCTGATGGGATTCAACGTCGTTCTCTTCCCAATGATACCAGCCCTACTCCTGACAAAATCGTAAGCATTGCCAGAAGTCCTATCATCGTGATTTGTTCACCCGCCAGCGCTACCCCCAGGCCCACAGCAACTAATGGGTTAACATAGGCATAACTGGTCGCGAGCGCTGGCCTTACATGGCGCAGAAGATAGCCGTATGCGCTGAAAGCTACTAGAGAACCGCCGATGATCAGATAAGCCATGGCCGCTAGGGGTCGAGGACCAGGTATACTGGTTATGTGTTCGCCTGTCGCAAAACCAACGATAAATAACATAACGCCACCAGCAAGCATTTGAGATGCGCTCGCCATCAGACCTTTAGGACTTGGAAGATGCTGGCTCAATATGGAACCAAGCGCCCAGCTCATTGGTGCGATAAGCAATACAATTGCGCCTATAGGATTGGCATGCAGTCCATTTTCCAGGTTTAAGAGCACTAATCCAGTGAATCCTAGCCCTAATCCGAACCATTCGATGCGCGTAGGCCAGCGTCCAAAAAGCCCTGAGAAGACAGCCGCCCAAAGAGGGATAGCTCCCAACGCAAGCGCGGCCAGGCCTGAGGAGACCCACTGCTCAGCAAAAACAACTCCACCGTTACCAACTACCAGTAAAAGCCCACCTACCACGATTGCTGTCAACCATTGCTTTCGTGTGGGTAATGCATGTTTGCGAAGTCGTAAAAAGAGAAAAAGTAGAATGCCTGCCGTTAGTTGACGCACACCTGCCAGAATGAAAGGAGGAAATCCTTGTAGAGCAATACGCATCGCCAGGTACGTCCCACCCCAGATAAAGTACAGTGAGAGCAAGGATAGGATTATTAAAAGTCGTTTACGCATGGTTGAAGGACTCAACCCAACAGCCAGAGAGGTTTTTTCTGCTTTATGTTCATTCTCTACCTGCTCTAGTCTTGTTTTAGTAGAGTCGATATCTCTCATGAAGTGTCCAGTCTAGTGTTAATGAAATCCGTACCACCGCTGTCGTCTCTCCCACTCGGGACTATCCGGGCCATCAATGCTGTTGACGCCCCATCGATTTGCTGCATAACCTAATGCGATAAGCATGAGGAGAAAGAGAGTTGGTACCATCATACCCTCCATTAAGATCGCTGATAGTGTGTCTCTATAATCAATAGTAACCGCTTATGTTGTGCTTTCCTAGAGCCAATGTAAACATAGAGAGCTACAATTGGCTTACATTATGTCTGCTGGGTGATGGCTATACCATCTGTACTCATATCTTGTTACACATAACTCGTTCTAGTATGATAGGATAAGATTGAAGAAGAATCTATCGGATTCTTGCGGTGAAACCAGTATTGTTCCTATGCTTGTTCATAAGCAACCAGGAGGTTCAATGTCTCAATCCGACTATTTAAAATCTGATATTGATGAGCTTGTGCCTGATATAATAGCAATGCGCCGCGACTTGCACGAACATCCCGAACTGGCATTTGAAGAGGTGCGTACATCTGGCATTGTAGCGCAACGCCTGCGAACCATGGGGTTAGAAGTGCAAACTGGAGTTGCTAAAACAGGTGTCGTTGGTCTGCTGCGTGGAGGAATAAGCAAGCCGGGAGCGAAAACCATAGCAATTCGCGCAGACATGGATGCTCTCCCTATTCAAGAGATGAATGACATAAACTATCGTTCCACAATTGATGGCAAAATGCATGCTTGCGGACATGATGGCCATACTTCTATTTTGCTCGCTGTGGCCGATCTTTTAAATAAGCGACGCGAAGAACTTACTGGCAATGTGAAATTTGTCTTCCAGCCAGCCGAAGAAAGCATTGGTGGAGCTGAGCCTATGATCAAAGAGGGTGCTATGCAAGACGTTGATGGTATTATCGGCTTGCATCTGATTAGTGATTATCCTCTTGGTCGAGTTGGTGTACGAGCTGGTGCTGTTTTTGCAAGCGCCGATAAGTTTATTTTGACAGTCAAAGGCAAAGGCGGACATGCCGCTATGCCAGAAACAACCGTCGACCCAATCGTCATCTCGGCGTACATTGTTACTGCTCTACAAACGTTGATCAGCCGTGAGACTTCACCATTAAGCCCTGCTGTCATCACCGTTGGTAAGATTCAAGCAGGCACCGCTTTCAACATCATTCCTGAAAGCGCGGAGATGCATGGCACTATACGTGCTTTTAGCGCAGAACACCGCAGTAAATTAATGCGTCGTTTGGGCGAGATTGCGCAGGGCATAGCGACCGCAATGGGTGGATCTTGCGAGGTAGAGGTAATCGGTGGTTGTCCACCTTGCGTGAATGATCCAAAAATGACTGAGATTGTGCGCGATGCAGCTACCGCTGCGGTAGAAGAGAAAGAGGTTGATGCGAGTGAGGAGGTCATGACTACCGGTAGTGATGACATGGCTTGTTTCCTGGAAGCTGTGCCGGGTTGCTACTTCATTGTAGGCGCAAAAAATGAAGAAAAGGGAGCAAACTATCCTCACCATCATCCACGTTTTAATATTGATGAAGACGCTTTACCTATCGGGGTAGAGGTGCTAACGCGCACAGCAATGGATTTTCTGAAAAAGTAGTTATGAAAGTATAGCGTGTGGGTCTCTGCACGGGTTTAGAGGTTCTGAAACCGTGCAGAGACCCACACCTGAATGGAGAAGTTCCGTTATGCAAAGACCAAAAGCAATAATTTTTGATCTCGATGGAGTATTAACCGATACTTCGGAATACCATTATAAGGCCTGGAAACGGCTTGCTGATGAAGAAGGTATTCCTTTTACCCATCAGGAAAATGATGAGTACCTGCGTGGGGTCAGCCGCCGCGAGTCATTGATGTATATTATCCGAGGTCGAAATTACTCTGAAGCACAAATTCAAGAGATGATGGACCGCAAGAATCGTTATTACAATGAGATGATTACATCGATGTCACCACAAGACCTGGTAACAGGTGGAAGAGACCTGTTGAGCGAGATTCGAAATGCAGGTATCAAAGTGGCTATCGCTTCTGGCAGCAAAAACTGCCGCTTAGTACTTGAACGCCTGGATATAATCAGTTATTTCGACGGGATAGCAGATGGCTATAGTGTAGTGAATAGCAAACCTGCGCCGGATCTTTTCGTCTATGCAGCAGGATTGGTGCAGGTCCCCACTCCTGATTGTCTGGGAGTAGAAGATGCTGATGCAGGCATTGAAGCCATCAAGACTGCTGGAATGCAGGCCCTGGGAATTGGACCGAAAGAGCGTTTCCACAGGGCAGACAAAGTCTTACCAACACTCGCTTCTCTGCATTTAGCAGATGTGTTAAACTAACGTAGGGACACCCTTGCAGGTGTCCTTTCAACATAGGTTAAGAAAGGGTAAACTGTGAATCCCTGGTATATTGAAGAAAAGGAGTTTGATCCCCAAAAACTCCATAGTCGCGAAACTGTCTACACGATCGGCAATGGCTATTTTGGGACACGAGGTACATTTGAAGAAGAGTATCCTAAAGCAAATCCTGGGACCTTGCTGTTTGGCGTTTTTGATAAAATCGCTATAGCTAAAGAGGAGTTAGCTAACGCTCCCGATTGGCTAACGATGAAGCTGTTTGTAAATGGAGAGCGTTTTCGTCTCGATCAAGGCAAAATTCTCGATTATCACCGTACTCTGGACATGCAACATGGCATCCTTCGGAGAGTGGTACGGTGGGAAAGCCCAGGTGGTATCCGTATTCGGATTACGAGCGAGCGCTTCGCCAGCCTGGCAGATGAGCATGTAGGAGTCATTCGTTACAGTCTGACAGTCGAAGAGCAACCTGAGACAGGAGGAAAGCTCGATGTATTTCTATGGTCTGCTCTCAATATGGCTGTGGGGAATTACGATCTGATACATTGGGAGACTGTAGAGCAGCGTCGAGATGGAGAACTCCTCTGGTTGCATACGCAAACACGGCATTCATCGGTTCAACTGGTACAGACAATGAGCTTTACATCCAGAGATTGCGATTTCCAAAAAGAGTTAATCCGTTCAGATACCTCACCAAGCATTCGCATATATAAGGATTTGGCCGTTGGGGAAACAATGACCGCAGAAAAAGTTGTTGTTATGTACACCTCACGCGATGTAGAGGATCCTCTACAGACCGCGATTGAACATCATCATAAAATATTGCAATCGAGTGCGACACAAGCAGAACCAGGTAAGGATTACGCAGTCCTGGTTGAGGGAGCCAGGTATGTCAACCCATGTATACAGGTTGAACCCTTTGAGACATTGTTTGCGGAACATAAGAAGGCATGGCAGGACTATTGGCAGGTCTCAGATGTTATCATTGAGGGCGACGATACAGCACAGCAAGCTATACGTTACAATATCTATCAATTACGCATCAGTGAGTCGTCGCATGACAGTCGTTATAGCATCGCTGCAAAGGGCCTGACCGGCTTTGGCTATCACGGCCACGTCTTCCATGATACAGAAATATTTATGCTTCCTTATTTCACCTATGTACACCCCGCTATTGCTCGCAACCTGCTGATGTATCGCTACCGGCTCCTTCCTGCAGCGCGAGCCAAAGCGAAAAGTAACGGCTACGATGGAGCGCAATATCCCTGGGAAAGTACGTTAAATGGGGAGGAAACCACGCCACCCGCGATTGTCCACCCGGAAACAGGTGAACTGATCCCGGTGCTCAACGGTCAGATAGAATTGCATATTACGGCAAGTATCTCACATGGAGTCTGGCAATATTGGCGCATCACGGGTGATGACGAGTTTATGCGTGAGCATGGGACTGAGATATTATTGAGTACAGCTGAGTACTGGGCTGGTCGCGCCGTATGGAATCCTGAGAGCAGTTATTATGAGATCAACAATGTGATTGGTCCTGACGAATGGCACGAACACGTCAATAATAATGCTTATACTAACTACATGGCGAAATGGAATATTCAGGCTGCGATTGATGCTCTACACTGGCTCCAGTCCACCGCTCCCGGTAAAGCAAAGCAACTGACACAACAGCTTGATTTGAATGAGAAGCGCCTGGCTCGTTGGCATGATGTGGCAACCTACATACGTATACCACAGGATAAGCGCACAGGTCTCTTTGAACAATTTGATGGCTTCTTCCAGCTTGAGCCATTCGATCAGGAGAAATATCAGGGACGCACTTCCTCTTACCAGGGCATCCTGGGTATTAGGGTTGTACAATACTATCAAATTGTCAAGCAGGCAGATGTTTTGATGTTACTGACGGCACTAGATCAGCAGTTCAACCTCAAAACAAAGAAAGTCAACTGGGATTATTACTACCCAATCACAGATCACGATTATGGCTCTTCGCTTACACCAGCATTCCACGTCATCCTGGCATGTGAGTTGGGTTTGGTTGAGACCGCCTATCACATGTTCATGAAAGGCGCATTGGTTGATCTTGAAGATCAGCGAGGAAACTCAGACGAGGGTATACATTGTGCCTGTACAGGAGCGGTGTGGCAGGCAGCGATATTAGGATTTGCAGGGCTACGCTTTACCGATGATGGATATACCACAACTCCATGCTGGCCAGAAGGCTGGACGCGCCTGGCCTTTACATGTTTCCACAAGGGCAAGCAAATTTTGATTGACTTGCGTCAATGAAAGGATTTCTTTTTGCAGATTACATTCCTGGGCCAGGCTGGCCTGTTTATTGAGACTCGGCATGGAAGTATTCTCTGCGATCCCTGGTTTAACCCGGCGTACTTCGCCTCGTGGTTCCCTTTCCCTGGCAATGAGGATGTGGATCTGGAGAAAATCTCACGTCCAACGTACCTTTATGTTTCGCACCTGCATCATGACCATTTCGATCCCCAGTTCCTGCGTGAACATGTCCGGAAAGATGCAATCGTGCTTCTACCAGATTATCCATTGAACCTGCTCGAGCGCAGACTTCGCGATCTTGGCTTCACGAAATTCATCCAGACTATAAATGGACAGGCAACCGAAGTAGATGGATTGCGTTTCATGATAATGACGATGGTTGCGCCCATCGATGGTCCGCTTGGCGATTCTGGATTGATGGTAGACGACAGCGAGACACGCATCTATGATCAGAATGATTCGCGTCCAATCGACCTGGATGTTTTAAATAGCTATGGGCCTTATGATGCTCACTTTCTACAGTTCTCAGGCGCTATCTGGTACCCGATGGTCTATCGCTTCCCAGAGAAGATGGTACAGGCGCTTGGACGCAAGAAACGCGAGAATGAAATGGCTCGCGCCCTGCGCTACACGCGAGAAATCGGGGCAAGCTTTGTGATACCATCTGCCGGACCACCATGTTTCCTGGACGACCACCTGTTTCATTTCAATGATTTCGATCGTGACCCGACAAATACATTTCCCGATCAGACTGTATTCCTGGAATATCTGCAGGAAAATGGATTGGACAATGGGCGATTGATGATCCCTGGCACCATTGCAACTCTTACGAAAGATGCATGTACTGTCGTACATCCATATCCTATGGAGCAGGTGCAATCTATATTCATGCAGAAACGTACGTATCTGGAGAGCTACAAGGCTCGCCAGCAGCCGATTATTGACGCGCAAAAGGCTTCCTGGCCACGAGGCCAGGTCGACATTCTGACTTCAATACACGATTGGTTCGAGCCTTTGTTAGAACAGGCTGACCTGACCAGTGTGGGTATCAATGGGCGCGTATTGATCGACTGTGATGTGCAACAGATCGTACTTGATTTCCATACCAGGCGTGTCTATGTATGGGATAACAATGTAGACCCCGATTTACCGAGGGGCGAGAATAGCGATGATTGGGATTATCGCTTTCACATTGACCCGGCGCTACTCGAATATTGCATTATTCATCACGAGGAGGACTGGATCAACCAGATTTTCCTCTCCTGCCGCTTCGAGGCAGAGCGCAAGGGAGCGTATAACGAGTATGTCTACAATTTCTTCAAGTGCCTCACGCCTGAACGCCTGCAATATGCCGAGGGCTACTATGCTGAAAAGACTGCTGTAAAGCAGCTTTGGGAAAGTAATGGCTATCGTATCCAGCGTCGCTGTCCTCATCTGAAGGCCGATTTAACTCGCTTTGCTCATATTGAGAATGGCATTCTGACCTGTACAATGCATGGCTGGCAATTTGAGCTAGCCACAGGTCGCTGCCTGACATCAGAGGGACATCCACTTTATGCGCAACCTATCACGGATGCAGCGGCCACCGATGGTTCTTTGGAAGAAACGGAGCAAGAGTCTTCTGAAGGGCCGGTCAAAGCAATCAGAACCAAATGCAGCCATTGCTGGTATAATCCGAAAGATTTGCCGGAAACTTCGAAATCAAAATCAGGGTTATGAGGCATTAGCCTCATAACCCTGTAGGGGCCGATGTATCGCGCCCATCGCCGATAAATCGGCCATTGGTGGGTGTTCCGCTATATAAAGTTAAATGTAATCCCTTATACAAGGGATACCCAAAAATCCTACGTAACTGGCAACAGCCTGCCGCTTTTCACATCATAAATGAAACCGCTTACTTCAATGTTCTTTAGTAACAGAGGCGAGTTTTTGATCGTCGCAACATCATCACGCACCGACTGCTCCAGGTCCTTGAATGGTAGGAAATCGATATGCTCAGCGTTGGCATTCAGTTCCTGCTTCAACTTCTTGCGCAAGTCTTCATTACTGAAGGTTAGCATGCCACAGTCGGTATGGTGTATGACAACCACTTCATTAGTGCCGAGTAATTGCTGCGAAATAGCTAATGAGCGAATTGCATCTTCGCTGGCTCGTCCACCAGCGTTACGGATAACATGGGCATCTCCCACTTCAAGGCCGAGGAAGCGTGCGGGATCAAGGCGAGCATCCATACAGGTCAATACAGCCACATGCCTTCCGGGAGGCATCGGCAAATTTCCTTCGCTGAATGACGACGCGTATGCAGCATTTGCCTTTTGAAATTCCTGAGCAACTGACATCGAAATCTCCTTAAACTACTGATTTCACGAAACAGAAACTTGAGCCAAAACTTCGTCCACCTGATCGAGAAGGCGCTGGGTGTTAGCAAAACCATAGTTTACAGCATGTGCGTGGCCTGCTGCATCCATTATTACCGTACTAGGCAAAGTCAGTACTCTATAACGTTGCGCCAGGTCAGGTGAGTTGGGTGCATCAACTTCAGCTACTGAAACTTTGCTTCCTCTAGCATCCAATACACGTTGAAGAGCAGGTATCTGCATCTCATGGCATTGACGACAATCAGCGCTACTGAAAGCTAAGATACGCACGAGAGACAGGCTAGCATGAGCATCCGTATCACCTCCACCCGAGGTTAGCGGAACAGCAGCAAGCGCACGACGACGTTGCGTCTCGACAAAACGGCGTCCTGACCAGACTACTAGCAAGAGCAGGATACTTACCAAAACAAGCACGCCTATTCGCAACATGAACACTGTCATATCCTTTACACTCCCCTCCAGTGGAAACTGCCTTCGTAACGCACCTTTGGAAGTACACCCATGCGTCCGAGATGATAGTACACAAAGCACCCTGCACAGAAACCAACAGTCAGATTAATGCCAGCCAGTACAAAAACAATCAGGTCGAGTGCCCAACCAACGGCTGTAGCGCTCGTCAGATAGAGTAGCAGGCTTGATGCAATCAGAAATGCGGCTCCGACACCCTGTGCAAAACGATGAGGCGCAGGATCATCCTCAACAATCCTTGGTCGCATCAAATGCAAAGGCAGGACGACATAACGATACACTAATCGGAAAGGACTTATTGACGGCGCAAGAGCGGAAAGCAGCAAGATAAGGGCAGTGATTACAACAATGATAGGCTGGTTCAAAAGAAAGGCCAGGGCACTTAGCAAGACAGTACCAGCTTGCGAAAACTTGGCCAGGTGCGTGTCTACACGCGGTACACTAGATGGAACAGCAGAACTTGTCTCCATGAAGTAAGTCTCCTCATGCATCAACAAAATGCAAACAATAGACAGGCAATACACGTTACAATTCAAAGTATATATAGTTGATTTAGTAAATCAACTAACTTCTTAAGTGTAGCTTATGAAAAGGAAGTATGTCAAGGGTGCATAAAAGCCCTGCTCTTGTAAGCACGGCATTTAGAACATCTACTGTAGAGCTTGTTACCATACTTTCCTTTCTCCGTTTTTACAAATGAGAGGAATATAAACCTCTCACAAAAAGGCTCTAGACGTATGTTTTGTTCGTAATGCGACACGTAGTGCGTTTTTGTAGCGTGGCATCTGTAGATTGGCCTTGTAAAGATGATATTATTTGCAGGGAGTCAAGAAACTTGACTCCCTTTTTCTAACTTCTTCGTGCGTCCGCAACCTCTGTTATCTCACCCTAAATTTCCATTAGTGTAAAATGACCTTGGCTATGCGTATTATATTATGCAGATGAACAACTGAATCAGGGAACCTGTAGGTGCCGATGTATCGTGCACACCGCCGATGTATCGGCCTCCCCTGGTTTTCACGATATCCCGATGTATTCGTGAAACTTCGTTATAGATATTCAGTAATTTTTATAAAGTCTCACTAATATTCACGGAGCATCTAGATGAAGCCCTCTACTACACACTCCCAAATACCCTTTTCATTACATCAAAAGCAATCTATTCTACTATTCCTGATTTCGCTCGCCATAGCTCTAGTAAGTGGCATATTGCTCTTTAATCCCGCTGTGATAGGTAATGCAAGCTCTGCTATTATTGACGTTGGTCTTGACCCATTACGTGCTCAACTGATTGCTGCACTACTACTAACCCTGGCAACAGCCTTTGTCGGAGCAGTATTCGGGCGTAGAAAACTTGGAGCAATCCTGGGAGCCTGGATTGCTTTCTCATTTGGCTACCTCAATGGCTTTATTCAACTGGAGATGCAGCCCACGTATGATCCCGGAAGGCTTCTGGAACCATTAGATATGGGAGCGCTTATTCACACTTCAATCACCATGACAGCACTCGCCCTACTATGTGCATTTAGCGGAGCAGCGATAGGTGTAGCGCTCAGTGAAGTGTTACTTGATCCACTCTATCGGCTAGTGGCGTCTCTATGGTTTCGTTATACGCACAAAGAAGAAGAGACACAGCAGTTATATGCTACAACATCTCAAGCAACGGCTTTCACATCCATCGGTGCCTGGCTAGTCGCTATAGCGATGATTGGGTTGATCGTGCTTGCCAGTAGTGCTACTGAATTGTTCATTTATTCCCCTGATACTGGACTGCATACAGTACCCCATATCGTCAAACCTGCCAACACCCCAACTGGCACTTCCACTGTAGTAGAAACGATCCCTTCATTCGGCACTATTGTAACAGATAGCCTGGTCAGTCCCACACTTGGAGGCCAGAGACGCACAATTGTTGTATACCTACCACCAACCTATAACACGCACATTGCACAGAATAAACGCTACCCTGTGCTTTACCTGCTGCATGGTTCGCCCGGACAAGCTCATGACTGGTTTACCGCGGGCAAAGCGAATCAGTCCGCCGACACCCTGATCGCATTGGGCAAGATTCCTGAACTAATCATGGTGTTGCCAGATGGGAATGGACGACCAGGGGCCACTAGCGAGTGGGCTAACAGTTATGATCAACGCCAACTGATTGAATCATACGTGGTCAACGACGTAGTAAAATATATTGATTCGAAGTACCGAACAATACCTGATGCAGCCAATAGAGCCATCGGTGGACTATCAATGGGGGGGTTTGGGGCAATGAATATCGCAGTACATCATCCAGATATCTTTGGCTCTGTCATTTCGCTCGGAGGATATTATTATGCAGAAGGCGGTATTTGGGGTAATAATGCCGCTTATATGCAACAGAATAGTCCTGCTGACGTACTTCCCGCGAAAAAACAAGCCTGGAAACTGCTGTTCTTCTTAGGAGCTGGCACGCAAGATCAGCCATACTATACAGACACTCAACAATTCGCCCAAGAACTCAGCGGACTACATATTCCTTATCATCTTGATATACAGCAAGGCTATCACTCCTGGACAATCTGGCAGACACAGATGTACAACGCCTTGCTCTGGCTTCGATGGAGTCAGTGAATGCTCCTGGCAACTGCAAAAACTCTATCCGGAGCATTCGGCAAGCATTATTCAGGCTTCGTAGTAAGCAGATTTTTTAATAACTCTGATCGATCGATCTAGGCGTGAGAACCTCTAATGTGCCCGTCGTAACCTTCTCTTTGATTGTCTCATAGCCCTTGATCCACCCTTTGAAAGTGACGCGAATAATTCTCAGTAGCGTAGCATCTTGTTGATGAGCTTTGTAGAGAGCCCAGCCAACTTTAGGGAGAGTCAGTGTATGAGAGAAGACCAGGTAACGGCTCTCCCATGTGGGCTGAAACTTCTTTTTGAAGTTAAACAACGATTGACTATCTTTCAGATTGCCAAAACGGTGAGTCAATACGTCAATGCTGTTGTCCAAAAGCGAGGCATCTTCGTTATTTGCATTGCTCAATGGAGCCAAACCCAGGCTGACCATCTCCGCCCCACAATTCTTCAAGAATTCAATCGAGCGAGAAAGCAAAAGTTCCATCGTACCAGGTGCGCATCGCTCGGCTCTGCGCATAAGGTCAAGCCCCCATCCCTTACGCCCATAGATGGGTATGAACGTAACAAATGCATGTACAAGGTTATAGTTATCGATCGCCAACGCAGTTATTTGTTCCGGGTCTCCAATGGAATTGAATTGACCCATACTAAAACCCATCTCGGATCCACCTTTTTGTGCCACCCATCTCTGTGAAATTCTCTCCATCTGCACGAATTGTTCGACATTTTGTACTTGTCCGCGATAGAAAACTACCTGTAGTCCTTCCTTTTCAGCACGTTTGGCGCTAGAACGCACATTTGCCATCGCCCCCCCTTTAAGGGTAAAGGTCTGAGTGTTGATAACTGCATCCTCACCGATCTTTAGCAAGTGCATGCCACATGTATGATAGAGGTCTACGAGATTATTGCGTACCTGCCAGAACACCATAGTCCAATCCTGCTGAGAACAGAATGCTTTGAATTCCTGGAGCGCTCCAGCAAGTTCACTCTCTGGCCCAATTGGATCACCAGCAACCACTGCTACGGTTCCTACTAAGACATAAGCAATAACAACCTTCCTCGATGCCGAAAAGAAGTACGATTTCTCTTCATTCATAGCGAAGTATGAGATGGAGTTTTTGCCATAGATGCGTGTATTTGAAGCAACCACATGCCGTTCCTCTTCATTTGGGAGAA
>Ga0137372_10000025_pt1 | contig 89133 bp, 73 predicted proteins | sample SagtaG_6_FD_104911 | JGI IMG/M metagenome (GOLD analysis project Ga0137372, IMG submission 104911) | Vadose zone soil microbial communities from Sagehorn Ranch, Mendocino, California, USA - Sage1_R_60_16 metaG | ecosystem: Environmental > Terrestrial > Soil > Vadose zone | place: USA...
CTTCCTAGACTGGCGCGCACACGTTTCCTCTGCTCAGCAGAGCCTCTCAACGTGACGCATGACGCCTCCCTCACGATCAGAGGGAAGGCTCATCTGGTCCCCGGCGTTTCGCTCGCACAAGGGACCGGTGGAATCCTCCACCGGCCGAATCGCTGGAGGATGCGGCGAGAACCGAGAAGCAGTGGTACGCGTCGTTGGTCCATTCCTTGCATCATTTTTCCCTCATATGAGCGGCGAGCAGGGCTGTGCATATCCGCTTTGGCTATGCAGGCTTCGTCGGCGGCAACGGAAGCATCGCCACGCCATACAAGGTATCGCCTCGCAAAGCCGCGATGATGTTTCTGGCAACTTCGGTAGCGACTCGCACCTGTGCCTCAACCGTGGAGGCTCCCAGGTGTGGCGTGGCAATGACCCGCTCATGTGCGAGCAGTTGCCTCAGTACCATATCATCGCCGATAGGCTCCTGACTGAAGACATCGAGCGCCACTCCTGCCAGTCTTCCCTCCGTGAGCGCTGAGAGCAGCGCCTGCTCGTCGATCAGGTTGCCTCGAACGCAGTTCACCAGGTAGGCACCCGGCTTGAGCAGAGACAATTCGCGGGCGCCAAGCAGCCTGCGTGTCTCGCTCTGGCCATCAGTGAGGGTAGCATGCAGCGTCACGAAATCGGCACGTTGCAGGACCTCTTCCTTGCTGTGGAGTGTCACCCCGACCTGCTGCGCCCGCTTGGGAGAGACCAAGGGATCACTGGCGATCACCCGCATCCCGAAGGCCTGTGCCTTCTGTGCCACCTCCGTGCCTACCCGTCCCAGGCCAATGACGCCGAGCACCTTCTGGTGTAACTCCACACCCAACAAGCGGCTCTTGTCCCATCTGCCCGCTTTGAGGCTGCTATTGGCAGCGGGAAGGTGTCGTGCCAGCGCAAGCAGGAGTGCTATGGTCTGTTCGGAGACAGCAATCGTAGTGCCTCTGGGGGCATGCACCACCAGCACGCCGTGTCGGATCGCGGCATTCAGATCGATGTTGTCCAGCCCAGACCCGGCACGACCAATGATGTGTAAGTGAGCAGCTTTCGCCAGCACCTCTTCGGTGACGCGTGTTTGGCTGCGTACAAGCAGCACGGTATAGCTGCCAATCAGCGCAAGCAGCTGCTCTGGTGAGAGATCGAGCCGTATGTCAATCTGCGCTTCGGGCAGTTCGTAGCGTAAGAGATCAATCCCCTCTTGTGCGATGGGGTCGGTAATCAGGATACGTGGCACATTCGCTTCACTTGCTTGTAGTGTTACCATGGCGATACCTCCTCTTCCCTGTGTATTCCCGCATGAAAGCCGAACTCTCGCAGGCACACCTGGAGGCAGTTCAGGGCGATAAAGAGATCCCGCACCTCGCAGCAGCCCATGTGCGCGATGCGCAACATCTTGCCGGAGAGGTGTTCCTGCCCACCGGCCAGCACCACCTGGTCGCGCTCTCGCAGCGTGTTCAGCAGGACTCTGGCATCGACCCCTTTTGGCACACGTACCGCTGTCACGGTATTGGAGGCATGTGCAGGATCGGCGAGCAGGTGCAATCCAATCGCTCGTACGTGCTTGCGCACATACTCCCCCAGGTGCTGATGCCGCGCAAAGATCGCTTCCAGCCCTTCGGCTAGCAGCAACTCCAGTGCCAAGTCGAGCGCGTAGAAGAGGGAGACGGGCGGTGTCACCGGGTGCTGCCCACGCTCCAGGGAAACGCGTGCCCTGGCCCAGTCAAAGTAGAAGCGTGGCAGTCTCGCCTGTGTGTTCGCGCGCCCTGCACGTGGCCCGGCAGCTAGCATCGTAAGTCCTGGTGGGCACAGCAGTCCTTTCTGCGAGGCGGTAAACGCCACGTCAATCTCCCAGGCATCCATCTCCAACGGGATACAGCCTAGCGAACTCACCGCATCCACGACCATGAGTGCATCAGGGTTGTGCTGACGAATCAGCGCGGCCAGCGTCTGGATATCGTTGGTTACCCCTGTTGAGGTCTCGTTGTGCGTGAGCAGCACTCCGCGGTAGGGTGCAAGTTCGTGCAGGCGTGTCTCGACAATGACAGGATCGGCTGCCTCCCCCCAGGGAAAGGCGATGCGTGAGACCTGCAGTCCATAGCGCTCAGCGATCTGTGCGAAGCGGTTGCCAAAGTGGCCGATGGTGATTGCCACCACACGCTCACCCGGCGAAAAGAGATTGACCAGGGCACATTCTTGTCCACCTGTTCCGGAGGCAGGAAACGTCAGCACCGGTGCGGTCGTCTGAAACACGTATTGCAGGCGTGCTGTCACCCGGCGCAGGATGGCTGCGAACTCAGGCCCCCGATGGTTGATCACTGGGCGTGCCAGTTCGGCTAATACCAGAGGCGGCACAGGCGTTGGGCCGGGGATACGAAGGTTCTGGAGAGGAATCGTAGCACGTGGCTCCACCTGTGGGACAGGAACAAGCATACGTTCTTCAGGTATCGTTGTTGTAGTCTGTACCAGCGTCATATCGTGTGTGCTCCCTTCTTCATGCACTCACCATGCGAGCAGTGTATGGCTGTAGCCTGGTCGCCAGGAGCGTGCGGCTCTCCCCTGAAACGTGCTTTGAGCGAACTGCGAACGCTGAGGGCGCTTCAACGACCGCAAGACCGAGGTCAGCGCCGAGAGGGTGAGGACCAACAGGAAACACAGTCCGATAATGACTAGCACGCGGTCGATACTGCCATAGAAGTCAATCAGCACACCGAGCACTGGCGTCATGAAGGCAAGTAGTATCCCTTCCGTTGTGGCAAAGAGTCGGGTGAGACGAGCTTCTTGCGCACGCTCATGCGCTTGTTGCAGCGTGTCCGGTAGCCCCAAACCCTGCCGGAGCAACAGATGGCGTTGCGCAAATAGCAGTGTGCCAATGCTTGGCCTGAGCCGTGGCAGCAACAGACTCCAGATCATCCCAGCCAGCGTGTAACTCGCTAGACTCACCGCTAGCCACCAGGGCGCTTGCAAGAACGGCATGCCAAGCGTCACTAGACTGCCTGCCAGGATGACCAGCATGGAGAGCGCAAGAGCGAACGCACGAGCCTGCCAGGATGTTGGCACCAATCGCTCGGGGAAACCTACCACATTTCGGGCTACCAGCATGCCACAGGCGGCGATGGCGAGTGCAACGATCTGCCCGCCGAGCAGCCAGCCCAACTTGCCCAGTTCATGTGTCCCGGCAAGCCCTGCCGCAAAGGGTGTCGGCACGGCTCCCCAGACTGCACCCATGATGACGACGCTACTGCTTGCAAGCAGGGTGAGTGGTACGTACTCCCTGGAACCCCGTGAACGCTTGACCAGATACGACCACCACCACTTCCTGGGCAGGGAGCGCACGTCCAGTTGCACTTGCCACTGGTCTGGACTCCAGTATCTGCACACCCAGCGCTCGACCACATTCCCGATCGCGGGCAACGGGCTTCGTCCGGCAGGCAGACCATCAAGTGCCAGGAGCGGAATCAAGCAGGTGAGTGCAATCAGACCGGCCCAGGCGGGGAGGACCCAGACGATAAAGAGTCCGGTCGTTATGCCTATGAGGCCACGTGCCAGGGCAGTACGCTCTCCAGGGGCTGGCCAGGGTCGTTGCTGCACGAGCCACGCTGTACTGATGGCTCCCAGAAACCATGCGGTGACCATCAGTGCACAGTCGCTCAGCAACGCTGTCTGTACAAGTGCACTGCGCCACGAGACCAGCCGGGGGCCAACAAGCCAGAGCAGGATACAAGGGATGAGACAGCTTCCCCACAGGCGTGCTGTGCCGCGCAGGCGCGTACCTGCGAGTGAGCCAATCACCCAGGCGCTGGCTACGCAGGCAGGCACGATCGCTTGCCGACTCACCAACCAGGCCTGCGCAAGCAAGAGCATCTGGAGGATCGAAACTCCCAGGCCCGCGCAACACCAGCACCCCGTGAAGATGCGTCTTCCAATGATCAGGTCGATCGTGTGTTCAGTGACGTGTATTCTCCTCATGAAATATATCTCCTCATAGTAGGTGAAGGCGATGATTTCCCACCTCACGATTGTTGTGTAGAAGACATGCTCCCCTTCTCCATCTGTAGGCATCACACCACTACCCAGCATGTCTCTGGAGCGTCAAGGCAGCACGAAGCCTCTCGCGTTGCGTTTCGGCTGTCATCGCTAAGGGCCCCGCAGCAGTGTTCAAGGCCCGATCATGCTGGCGCAGCCATGTCTGGATCTCATCGAGCAACGTTTCGATCTCATCACGCGGGATAGCAGCATAGGCACGACTGGCATCGATCAACGCGGTGAACAGACCCAACGCCCAGTTCAGCTGTGTCATCCACTCGGGATGAAACTGTGTTCCGATCCACCAACGAGCGGCAGTCATCTCCTCAAAGGCCTCGATCACGCCATCAGGGGACGTGGCAGTCATCTCCAAGCCCGGAGCCAGCGTTTCCACCGCCTGATGATGCATGGACAGCACCGCATCGAGAAAGGGCCGATCCACGGTCCCTCTCCCACGTATCGCCACCGCCAGGCGACTGTCTGGTGAAGTCAGATGAATGGGGTGGCTGACCCAGTTGGTGGAGGAGACCCGCCCTCTCGCTCGATGGCGCAGGAGTGACGGCCTGTCTCTCGGCCATTGTGCTCGCACATCCTGGTAGAGCGTGCCTCCGAGCGCGACGTTCATGAGTTGCATCCCCCGGCAAATGCCCAGCGTGGGAATGCAGAGCAGCCAGGAGAGCCTCGCGACGTAGCGCTCCCACACGTCTCGCCAGGCATCAGGCGTCTCGGTCTGGGGATGCGGCTGCTGGTCATACAGGCAGGAAGACAGGTCTCCACCACCGATCAAGATCAGTCCATCCAGTTCTCGCACCACCGACCAGAGCACCCCAAAGAACAGTGCAAAGGTCCGATCATCACGCAAGAGCTGCAATGGATCATAGCCCTCGATCAAGGGCAGTGTCGGTATAAGGCAAGGCAAACCTCCCGCTTCCAAGACGGCATGCACGGTGGGCGCATCCCCACTATAGGCAGGCCACCCGCCATCTCGCAAAGAGCTCCGTGCGGCAAGGATGCCAATGCGTGGTCGCTCACGCAGGCAAAGACCATCGCGTTGTTGCTGTTCTGCTATCCAGTGCGCAAGCAGTTCGCTGATAGGCGCATCGACATCCGTCTGCATATCCATGTGGGTACGTAAGGCCATCGGGTCACTTCTCCTGAGTACTCAAAATAATGAAGGCGTGAAGAGCACGCATACAAGAGCACACATATGCACGCTCCTGCGCTCATCGTGAGCAGATACAGCGATGAAACCTCCTTGACTCGAGGATCATTGTACGATCCTTGAACAAATGTACCAGAAAACCGTGCCCAAAATCTTCGTTTTTGCACCGAATTGTTGGGATACATTGACCGAGTTTTCTCGTCACAACAGCCGAATCAGGACGTGAAGTACGCAACTATTCACGAGGCCGCAGCCTCTCCGCGAGACAGGGGAGCCCCTCTCATCTCCGGAGCGATTCACGCCTGTTCTTCTACATGCGAGGATCAATCCCCCGCCTCGATGGACACGCGAAGCAATGGGCAAACAGGCTTTCCGACTTCCAGGGACTCTGCTACCCTCAGCATACGCCCAACTCACTGGAGAGAGAGCAGGAGCGTTGGCAGAACACATCGCGCAAGAAGACGGCACATCTCACCGAAAAACTCGGTCAATGTGCTGGAACAATTCGGTCGCAATCACGAGAAAAGTGACATCATTCTATAGTATATTTGTTCTAGGAGCAAATCTTACTACTGGCTTGAAGGATTGGTCCGCTGCCCTGCAGTGTGCCGGAAGCAGGAGTTATCAACCTGAAGCGAATACGAATGTTGTTTTTACCTGCACAGAGGCGGATAGTACCGAGCGGCATCATGCTTATGCACAGGTTGACGCCTTGCTTCCCGGATTCTTTAAATCAGTGGTGAGATAGTACGAAAGCGAGAGACAGAGAGGTTGAGCATGCAGCAGATCACGCCAGCGAAGCGCAAACGCCTGCTTAACACCTTTGGTTCTGTTCCAGCAGGCTATACCCACGACGACCTGGAGCGTTTGCTGGATCTGCTCTATGGCATGTTCAGCGATGTATACACGATTGCCGAACTGCGCCAGATCGTCGTGAGTGACCCGTTTGATCGCTCTGAGCACCCCCGCCAGCTCAAACTGGAGGAGTTGACCGATTGGCTCGAAGCGCTTGTCGCGTGATCGCTTTCGAGAGCAAGGGTGATGGCCTTTCACCCGATTTGCCAGGGAGCGGTTCGCCGCTCCCTCCTCTAGCAAGCGTGAGCAGCGGCTTTACCATTTTCCTGTCCACGATCAGGTTTCGCGCTTCTCCCGAGCTCTGCGCCCCTGCTCTTTCGCCCGATAGCCTTTGCGCCTGATCTCTCGCGGCCCTGGCATGCGCGTCGGCAGATGATCCCCGGGGCTTTACTTGCGCTTCTGCGCCTGGATTGTTTCGTCGTTCATATGCATGTAGTTCTCGACCGTCGTCATGTCTTCATGCCCCAAGAGCTCCCGCAGGCTAAACGGGTCATTACCAAGCACCAGGTAGCGCACCGCGAAGGTGTGCCGCAGGATGTGCGGGCTGATACGCTTATCTGTGATCCCGGATCGCTTGCGAATACGCGAGAAGAGCATCTCCACCCCATTCTTGGTGAGCGGAGTGCGAGTCTCCGCAAGAAACAGGTGATCCTCACCTGCACTCCCCCATTCCGCAAGTTCCTCCTCGGCAGGTCGGTGGCGGTCCAGGTAGTACAAGAGGTTGCGCAGGCAGTTGGAGCCCAGGGCGATGCGCCGTTCCTTCGAGCCTTTCCCCCGCACCGTAATCACTCCGTGCCTGCGGTCGAAGTCGCCCAACCGCAGCCCGCACAACTCGTAGACGCGAATGCCAGTGTCGTAGAGCAGCCAGAGAATCGCCCGGTTGCGCACGGTGGCGCGGTCTGCCATCTGCCCAGACTCATTGGGCGGAGCGCAGGCAACGAGGAGCCGTTCGAATTCCTCGGGTTCGATGGTCTGGATGAGCGGTCTGCCGACCTTGGGGAACACGACCCGATCGAAGGGGTTGCGTTCGATGATCTCGCGGCGCACCAGCCAATGAAAGAAGGCGCGCACCGAACGGGCGTAGGTCTGGATGGTGCGTTCAGATCTGGGCTTGCCATGTTTGCCAGCCACCTTGCGCATATATGCAAACCAGGCGCTGATGTCGGTGGCTTCCACTTCTCCCACAAGCGTAATGTCACGCTCTTCTTGCAGGAACGTTTGTAACAGGCCCAGGGCCGTGTGGTGCCACTCCAACGTCTTCTTACTGTGATTGCCACCCTCGTGGTCTTGCAGGTAATCATCAATAGCACGGGACAGGGTCATAGCTGCACGACGTCTGGCCTGCAACGCCGTTTGCGACATATCTTCCTTGGCTGCCTCCGATGCATGAAGGGATTGATCCGCTTTCGCCTGCGTTTCTAACTTGGCGCGTTGCGCACGGGAGCGTGCCTCGGTCACGTCAGTTTTTCGTTTTCTCGTCTTGCTGGCAGATGTGGTGGACGAGCGTTGCTCATTCGGTTGCTGGAATACCATGGAGTGATTGTACCTCCTTGCTGAACAGGAAGACAAGCAGGCGGTAAGACGGGAGGCAGGTTGTCTCGTAATGGAAAAGGCAGGTATTCACGTCCCCTAGTAGGCAGGTTGTCACGAGGGACGAGGCAGGTGTTCGCCCGCATTCGAGGCAGGTTGTCACTGAACACGTTTGCGCCAAAAACAACAGCATCTCCTTGCTTGCCGTAACGCCGCTTGCTTGTCTTCAAACGGCTTGTCGTCAGCCTGCAAAGAGACTTGTTGTGTCAAGGGAGCGGGAGACGGAGCTCGAACCCGCGACAGCCTGCTTGGAAGGCAGTCTGTCACGAAATCGCCGCTCGCTCGCTATCAATGGGCTCTGCAAGTGAATCTAGCACTTACAAACGTTCTTCTCGCACCACTGACATAGTATGTTGCCCACAAATTTAGGCAGTATGTTCTCACTACATCATTGGCTACTCAAACTATACCTGAAGCGGGCTGAAAAGACAAGGGAGGCAGTATGTTTACTCCTTTGAGCCGCTAGCTGAATTGACGCTTCTGACCTAACGTGAGCTCCTGAAAAACAGTGATGCAAATAGCTCTGCTTAAAGTAAGCTCCTGCACAATCCAGGATGGTCATCTGGTTCTCATTTCTCGATTTCTGACTCCTTTGAACCGAGGCGATCTCATACCTCGAAGTGTTCTCAAAAGAAAGAGCAGGAAGAAACAGATGATTACTTGCCATTCAGATGAGTAAGCACCGGAAGAAAATTCTCTAGCTGCCTATCCATGACCTGGATATAGGAAATGCCATAATGCTCTCGCTGCTCTAAAAAATGCTCTACTGCCTGCTGGGTGCTCATTCGGCGCGTTTCTACCGACAATCCCGGAGAAGCGATCACGGCAGCGGGCGGACCATCAGTTACTTCGATGCCACGGGCAGGCTGTCCGAATTCCAGATGCTCAAAACGCTCACCTGCAGCTTCACGAATCCATGCAAGCTTCTCCTCTATCGGAGGGAACAACAGAATGATATCAGCTTCGCGGGCTGCAAGAGTTACCATACGGCGACCTGTACTGCCAATGAGAATGGGTGGATGTGGCTGTTGTACGGGCCTAGGAACAGGGCGCAATTCCGTCGTTGAGTAGTATTTGCCTGAGAAATTGACGGTTTCACCGCTGAAGAATTGTTTGAAGATGGAGAGCCCTTCTGCAAAGCGAGCGTAGCGTCTGCCTGCCTGATCAAAAGGGATGCCGAGCTGCTGGAAGTCGAGTGGGTAGGTGCCCAGGCCCATTCCAAGTTCGACGCGACCATCGGAAAGTTGATCCAGCGTGGCAATCTCTCTGGCAAGCAGGGCAGGATGACGATAATCGTTGACGAACACGAAGCTTCCGACGCGCAACCTCGTCGTAGCAGTAGCTGCCACAGCCAGTGCACTGATCGTTGCCAACGGAGCACCGAGAATATCCGCTATTAGAAGAGAGGAGTAGCCCAATTCCTCAGCGCGCTGTGCGAGAGCAATCCAGGCTGAACGCGAAGGAGCGCCTGCGCTAATCACACCGAAACGAAAAGCTCTTTTGGCCATAAAACGATCCCTTCTTTCAGTTCGTATCTTTTATCGAGACTGAATGAGCAAGCAAAGTTCATAATATGTGGGTGGCTGGCTCCCTGCGACTTCTTGCGCTTCGCGATACCCCTGGTGTTCTCAAGCATGGATGTCGAGGAAGCTTCGCCTTGTGGTCCTCTTGCATTGTAAAGGTTCGCACTTCACTTGCAGAGACACAGGTCATACATTCCTGCTATCCTATTGCAGGAATTTCCCCAAGCTGTTGCATCAAGCCCAGAGCATCAAGGTCGGCCCACTGTTCGGCGATCTTGCCACCCATGAAGCGGAAGAAATCGCTGCCGGTAAACGTCACGTGCTTTCCAGTTGGGGGAAGACCCTGAAAGGCCCCTTGATGTGTGCCACGCCAGGTGTTGCGAATCGCTACTTTATCCCCCTCAGCGACCAGATCCTCCGTCGTGAGCTGGAGATCGGGGAAGGCTGAGGTGTAAGTGACCATCAACTGTTTGGCCTGCTCGATGCCAACAATTAGCGGGCTGCCAGGCAAGTGTAAGACGTAGGTTGGGGCGAGCAACTCGTCAAAGAGAGCCGTGTTATGCACCCCCTCCTCATAAAAGCGGCGTACGAGAGTCTTGTTGTTTTCTGTGGACATGAGATCTGCTCCTTTCTTTCTCACAATGCGAAACACGGGATGATGTAACGCCTCCTGCTCAAAGTCGGCGAGCGAGGAGTGCGGAGTCACGCGAAAGTATGGCTTGATGAACGAGACACGTTGCGATTCTCTGAGAAACTGTTTGAGGATTGGTGCTGCTTCTTTTGCCTCAAGCTCGACAACTCCAATTGCTTCGGTGCGACGCCTTCTTGTGAGATACGCCTGGCCAGCGGCCCGTAAGTTGCGTACCCAGTTCACTTCTCCAAAGGCTGCGACTAGAAAACTCGTGCCGCTGGTTTCCACCAGTGCAATCGGGATGGTATAAATCTTTCCGCTCGTGCGCCCTGCCACGGAGAGCAAGGCTGAGGGGCCGACTGGTAACCCGAGGCGTAAGAGGGTGGTGATGATGATGGAGACCATATGTAGGCCACCGGTCATGTGAAATGGTTGTCTCATTGAGATTCTCCTCGTTCATCGTGAGCTCGTTGCTACTATGCAGAGCGCTTGCCCGCGCCTTTCTCTCCGATTCGCTTCGCCAGGACCTGCGCAGACATGCTCCCATACATTCTGGTTGCCAGTCGGCGTGGCATCAAGGCGGCCAGCAGACGGTTCATGCGCCCAGCGATATGGGTGGCACGATTGGCGGAAAGGCCAGCCAGCCCCTCGGCAACACACTGCTGGGGTGACATCGGCTTGAGGATCGAGGGCAGCTCGAAGCCACTGGCTGCGAGCAAGGGCGTATCCGTCGCACCTGGCAAGAGGACGGTGACATGCACGCCCACCTTTTGTAACTCGCTATGGAGCCCCTCTCCGAGGGCCAGCACATAGGCTTTGGTGGCGGCATACTCTGCTGAGAAGGGGATGCCTTGCAAGCCCGCTGTCGATGCGGTCAGCAGCAGCCCACCCCGTCTGCGCTGGGCCAGGTGCTGCCCGTAATGGTGCGCCACATTCAGATGCGCTTTGACGTTGAGATTCAGACTCTGTTGCAAGGCCCTGGAGTCCATGGTCACAAAATCACCAAGCATCCACGTTCCCGCGTTGGATACCACCAGACCAATGTCCAGATCATGCGTGTCCTCTTCTAGCTTACCGAGGAAATGCTCCTCGGTGAGGTCCGCCTCGACGGCTCGATACTGCACGCCGAACTCAGCGGCAAGTCTGTCCCCCAGTTTTTCCAGTGTGGAGAGCCGTCGAGCGACGAGGACTACATGCAACCCACTGGCAGCCAGTTGCCGCGCGAATTCCTTGCCAATTCCTGAGGAGGCCCCGGTCACAATGGCCCAGGGTCCAAATGTGTGGGGATCGATATGTGTGATTGGGGAGGTCATGATGGTCTCCATTTCTGTTGGAGCTGCGCCCAACTTACCGCTCAGATTGAGCGAATCCAGTGTGTGAGTTGCTTGGCCTCACTCTCGATATACTCTGGGGTGTGAAAGCTCTGAGTCAAGAGCGTCGCACCCTCCACGGCTGAGAGCAGATGCACGGCCAGGTCTTCTGACTCCTCTCCCTTACCGAGTGCCCGGAATTGCGTCGCAAGCCAGGCCAGGAGTTCGTTGAAGATTCCGCTGGCGTGGTGTGCCAGCGGTCCACCCTGCTTGTGCAGTTCTGAACAGAGCGTTCCAATGGGGCAACCGCTCTGAGAAAGTCTCTGGCCATCGCCAAGCATGGCCTGAATGAACGCCTCCAGACGGGCCTTGGGATCGGGTTCGCTGTTCCACTGCTGGCACGCTTCCCGATAGGTGCGGAGGTAATATTCGACCAGAGCTTCGCCGATCGCCTCCTTCGTCTTGAAAAAGTAGTAGACCGTGCCCAGGGGCACCTGAGCCTCTTGGGCAATGTCAGCCAGGGTGGTTTGATGAAAGCCCTGCTGGTGTACCAGAGTTACTGCCGTCTGAATCAACCGCTCACGTTTGTCGGTTTGTCGTGGCGACATTGTTCGTGCTCCATTTCACTAGCTTAGTAGTTGGTTAATCAACTACTAAGCTAGTGTACCTGAAAGATATGCTTCTGTCAAGGGGTTGACAGGCGAGGCGGAAAGTGGACTGTATTTCCTTCTCACGAGATAGAGGCTAGTGGCACACCTATGCTCCTCATGCCGCTTTTCTTCTCCGACACAGGTCGACCCTATCCTCTTTCCCTCACAACTCTATGTAGGCCGTAAGCATCTGCATTGCTCCATTAAAAATCTTACCCAAGGTTTTTTATATGCAACTGGCGGCCAGGAACTCCTGGTAGTCCTCTTTGCTGACATGTTTGATTGGGTGTTTGTCACCGGATCACTTCCTCCCGTCACTGCTCCCCATGGTTTCCAGCAGATGAGCCTGGATCTTGCGCATCCCACACTGTAACGTGCAGATGTGTAATGGCTGATAGCGTCCGAGAGAGCGGCGCTGCAGTTCCCGGAAAATGTCCCGCTACTCCGCTCGAGGTTGACCACCAGAAAGGCAGAGTATCTCAATCGTCATGCAAGCAGACGGATAGCAAAACATCGCGACTTCATGAGAAATCATACCCGCCTGATCACGAAGAGCAGGACCTTCCTCGTTGCCAGAAATGAGCGCGAAAGCAAAGAGCGACGAGGGTGAGGATCTCCCATGCGCAGAGGTAAAAGAGGGAAAATCCGACCTGTGGGTACGATTTCCCGTGAAGTAATGCGCTAAAAACAAGGGAGGCAGGAGGTCTACCTTTTCATGATGTTGTGAGGAAGGCGGGCAGCGCCACTCCATGCCTCTCCTTGTCGTCCATCTGGACTCCTCTGCACTCCTTATTTCTGACCCTTGCAACGCATGATAGCTGCTTTCTGTCGGATCGCGCGAGGGAAATCGGTACGGAAGTGGGCTGCTTGAAAACGTACCATTGATCCGCAGAGAGAGTTTCTTGCAGCATAGTGAGTCAGAATCCAGTTGAGGCAATGCATTGTGCATCTACTGGTACTACAGAATGGGTTTCCTTTCTTGTGAGATGAGTTTCCATCATTATCTCGACTAGGTTTTTAGAGCGTCCAGAACGTACACAACGTATACTTTTATGGGCTTTTTGATACGTCATTGACTGATTATCTCGACTTCAATCGAGAACGTAGTACACGTACAGAACCAACCTGTATTCTCTTATAGGCTTTTTTCTTGTCCGATGGAGCGGCCAACAGGCATCAGGCCGTTTTTGTGAAGCAGCAAAGCTGGCGAAATTACTCTAGGGTATAGGGGGCGAGTTATTGAACCTGTTAGCCTCAACCATACGACGGAAAGAGTTTCGGTCTGATGCCTCCGCAAACAGCAGACCGCCTCCCTCCCGGCCAAACATAACACACCATTTTTCAGGCAGATGTGGTGCAGGGAACTGAGGATGGTGAACGGCTGGTGCGCATTGAGGGTTGTCAGGTGGTGAACCCGCCGGTTGTCAGTGAATGGATAGAGAAAAAGCAGAAGAAAAAAGCGTGGGTCTGCACATTAGTCGCGCCTGCGGATCTGTGGAACCAGGAACGGTCAGACTGGATACAGGCAGTGACGGAGAATAAACAAGCTATTCCGGCGCTCAATAAGCTCAGGCTCAACAACGGTGATATGTGTACCGTTGTAGGCATTCAAACCGGGCATCGGGATGAACAGATGGCAAAAGGGGATACAAAGCAGCGTATTACCTTTGTGAAAGTGACGGAAGTCATTCCGGGCATAAGGGGAGCAAGCAAAAAAGCCAATGTGCTGCAACCCAAAGCTCGGCATCACCCACGGGATGTGCAACGAGCTTGCGTGACTTCCTTGTCGACGGAGAGAAGAGAGACCTCTAATGAGAGAGAAACAAACCATACTCTCAGGAGGTCTCTCGGTATGATACCCAACCAGTGTATTGAGGTTCAAACCTCTCCAGTTGACCGTTACTCGGTCCCTCCCTGGTTCACCGAAGTCGTCATCCTCGCTCAGCATCTCGCAACGAAGAACCTGCTCGAAGCCTTTGCACAACAGGTGCGTCTGGTGCGCGGACGCTTCGGTAGCTACGAATCCATCGATTTCCTCGCTCTTCTTTTCGGCTACGCGATCAGTGGCGAACGGACGCTCGCTGACTTTTTTGAGCGCGTAGCACCCTTTGGAGCAGCATTTATGGCACTGTTTGGACGCAAGGGGCTACCCCATCGCTCCAGTTTAAGCCGCTACCTGGCTGATGTAGACCGTCCCTGTGTCGAAGCGTTTCGTGCACTCTTCGAGCAGGACTGCCTTGCAGAGGGATGGAACTCGGAAACCATTGGGGTATCTTCGATCGGCAGGGACGTCGCTCGATTGTCTTCGATGTCGATGCCACTCGAGAGGCTGCACGCCAGCGGTCCTTGCCCTGCGACCCAGCACTCCCTCCGGCGAAACGGCGGCTCGAGGCCGTCTGTGCCCCTGGCTACACTGGACGCAAGCGTGGGGAGGTGGTCCGCACACGCACCACAGCGCTGCAAATGCATACACGCCAATGGGTTGGCACCTATGCAGGTCGAGGCAATGGTGATTATCGCGCTGAACTTGCCTCGGCCTTGCGGGCCATCAAGACCTACTTGAAGCACTTCGGGCTACCCCCAGAAGCTGCTCTGGTTCGGCTCGATGGGCAATATGGTGATGCGGTGGTGATCGCACAACTGATGGAGGCAGGCGTCAATCTGGTGACGCGGGGAAGAGGGTATCGCATCTTGGAGCATCCTCAGCTCCAGCGTGCACTTGCACACCCGCCGACAGCAAGCGTGACCAGGATGAACACGGGCGAGGTCATCGAGCTGTTTGATGGAGGTTGGCTACCACTGGATGAGGGCTTGCCTGCTGCTCGGGTGATTGTACCACGACATCGCGCCCCTGCGCCAGGCAAGCAGATTACAGTGGGCAAACGCGTTGGTGAGTGGGTCTACGAGCTGTTCATCACCACGCTGGGCGAGGACTGCTTCCTGGTCGAGGATGTGCTGGACCTCTATCATGGACGTGGAGCTTTCGAGGCAGTACTGGCGGATCTGCGACGTCGAAGAAGATCCCGACCGCTGGTGTTCCTATTCCGCGTGTGGGCAAGAACTCTGGCAAATCGCGTGTCAATGGGTCTGGAATCTGCGCCTCAGTCTGGGTCAGAAACTGCAGGACGTGCAGCTGCGCGAGATCGAATGGGCTCCTGCCAAAGAATCGCCCCCCGTCTTCGCGGCAGTGGAAGACGTCCCGCAAAAGTATGGCCACTGGCAGTGGGCGGCGTCCTTCGGACGAGCCACGGGGAGGTTCGCAGCTGATGCTTTCACCTTACAGGAGGATGGGAAACTGCGCTGCCCAGCGGGAGCAAGCCTCTGGTTGAGCGAAGTGCGACAAGAGAATGCCTTTACCCAACGGGCCGTCTATCTGGCCTACCAGACCGACTGTCAGCGCTGTGCTTTGCGCGAGCAGTGCCTGGCATCAGGAGCCAAAGGAGATCGGGCGCGTCGCATGAGCGCCTTCCGCCGTCTCTTGCCTGCCCCTGCGCCTGTACCTGTTGAGCGCAAGCCTGTACTGCTCGGATCGATCCGATGGGTAGATGTGGCCGGCCGAGGGCTTCGCCGCACCTGGATGACCCATTGGCGCCGGCAATATGTGGAGATCCTTCCCGTGGTTCAGCCAGAGCTTTCGCCTCCTCCACGTCCACCGCGTGCTATCCGTTCGCATCATCGCTGGAGGTGGCAGGATCGGCTCAACCGCAATGCTGCGTTCGGACCGCCGCACATGCGTATCAGCGTCGCTGGCGTTCCAGCTTGTCTGGCGATGAAGTGACAAAGGAGGAACTGCCCACTTCTAGAAGCTTTTTCAACGCAGTACTCCCCCCTCTGACTAGCTCAGCAGGGCGAGGATCGTGTGTCTCCTTCTCACCCAACCCGCCTCTTTTCACTCGAGGTTTTTGGACGTCCTGCTAGCAGCGCCACCTCGAAGCCATGGATGCCACCATGAGCGGTCTGGAGTCACTTCCTCGGAGCGGGACAGCTCGTTGCACATCCCGTGGGCATCAGTAGACATTTGACTGAAAGCGGGTGAGTACGATGGTGTTTGAGCAATAACAAAAACGGAGATAGGGGATTTTACAGTTGTATCTCTGCCTCAATCTCTTTGAAGAGGTGAATGATTTTCTCCGTCAGCTTCTTAATTATCTGCTGTGTCTCTTTCTTGTTTGGCCGGTTAGGAGCTTTGAGATTTCCATGTGTGAACCACATAATAGCTTTTCTATACTCCTGTAAGCCTAACTCAAGATGAAAGTATTTTTCATCGAGCTTTTGTTTCTGCTGTTCTGTCATTTCTTTTTTGTTGCTTTTTCAAGCTCTAAAATAAACATGTCTTGCTTGTGGATTCTCACAATAAAGTTCGCTTTTCAATCAGATAACTTTTCCATGAATTTCTCTGCTTCGGCCTGTAGAGACAGATCACAGGAAAGGCCACACACTGAGTTTTTCGCATAAAAATTCCCGGCTGTCGTTTCAAAAAGAAACAGGGAAAATGGAGCCAGGGGAAACAAGATTCTCACATAAAAATTCGTTTCCGGCTCGCGGATTGTGATTTGACAGCGGTTATGTCCTCGCTAGTGACACAGAAGCTGTCCAACGATTGGGATGTCCAGGCCGTTTCTGATCTCTGCCTGAACACAGTCGAGTCTGGGTTTTGTCACAGAAACGCGACGGTGGTGCAACGTTCGACAGATATCCTGTCCACGAGTCCATGCTCGTAGCAATCGACCCCCTTGCTTGAACATGGACGAGATAACCGAGCTATGGTTCAAACCGGACACGAATTGGTTACAAACCTGTCAAAATGTGCCATAATGCAGGTATGAAAGAACCGGCAATATTGTATCTCCTGGTGGGACTTCCAGGGTCTGGCAAGACCATAAAAGCCAAGCAATTAGAAGTAGAAGCCTCGGCCTTGCGGTTGACCCTTGATGAGTGGATGATTCCGTTATTTGGAAGAAACGATCAGGCAGAACGAGATGCCCTGGAAGGTCGTCTGATCTGGATAGCTTTGCGCGCTCTTCAGCTTCATACCAATGTCATCCTGGATTTCGGATTTTGGAGCAAAGACGAACGGTCCTCTCTGAGATGGTTCGCCAGGCAGATAGGAGCGAAAAGCCAGGTCATCTACTTGCCCATTGACCCAGAAACGCAGCGAAAGCGCGTCCAAAACCGCTTTGCAGAGACACCGGACCAGACATGGCCAATGAGCGAAGAGGAACTGACGAAATGGCATGCGTTCTTTCATGAGCCGGATGAAGCTGAGCTACATGGCACCGTCCTGGAAGACGCCCCTCAAGGATATGCGTCCTGGTCTGCCTGGGCGGCCTCGCGCTGGCCGTCGTTGCCCGATGAATATGCCTGAGCATTTGGAGTGCTCAGATGAGAGCCTGAGTAGAATGTATCGTAGTCGGCCTTGTGCCGAGATACGTGTAAAACTAGGCCATAGGCATAAGATGCAGGTCATGTAGAAAATGAATGCACTATCACGGCCGCAAGGTGGAATAATCTCGCGATCAGGGAATGGTAAGCTGTTCGCTGGAAGCCATTGTATGAGAAAAACCTGGCGAGAAAAGAACAATGAGGGAGTGTGCCTCAGTAATCAACAGTGCCAGACCAGTAGAGACACATCTCTTAAAGAGAGGTCGATACAAGGAATGTCGGCCTCTCTTTGCTGAGGGATAGCCCGTTTCTCAGGATGTGTCTCGTACTCCAGCAACCTGTTTCTGCACGGCGGGCACGATCTCGGCGGCGAAAAGCCCGATCTGCCGCACAGGATCGGTAGCGGGCCAGCAGATGAAAGTGTCTATGCCGATCTCAACGACTAGGCGTATCAGCTCTTCTACCCAATAGTCCGCCGGGCCAACGAGGAGATCTTGAACGGGAGTGGTGGTGATGAGTCCCATGATGTTGTAGATCCGGCGAATGTCCTGGGGTTGACGACCTGCCGATAGGGCCGCGTCGCTGATGCGTTGCTGCATCTGTGGGAGGCGTTCCGGTGGGGCGTATGAACTGCTGGGAAGCCACCCATCTGCCAACTGCACTGTCAGTGCCAGTGAGCGTGGGCCATAGAAGCCGAGCCAGAGTCCGATGGGGTGAGCCGGGTATGGCCCAGGCCGAGACCCCTTCACGGTATGGTACTTGCCCTCAAAACGTGGAGAGCGGTTACTGCTCCAAAATGCATGGATGATCTGTACCGCCTCTTCCAATGCTTCAATCGACTCACCCTTACTGCGTCTAGGTCCCCCCATCGCATCAATCCCCTCATAAAATGCGCCGCCAGGCAGGCGAGTTTCTCCGCGTTGGCGTCTCCCCTGCATGTACAATGTAGGAGGAGAAGGCCTCAAATTCCTCCCATTCCGACTCCTTAGTGGGTTGGTTTGCTGTAGAGATAACTGCCCTGGCAGTCTAAATGCTTCCAGGTAAAGTGTGCGGAGATGTGATACAATGCGAGGGAGAAAGGTGGAAGATTGAAGAAAGGAAACAAGAGATGACTGCTCCCATAACACTCTCGCCATTGGACGAACACACACTGACCGATCTGCAGCGTCGCTACGATGACACCTTCGATGCCGAAACGCGTACTCGCTATCAGATGCTTTGGCTCTCCGCAACGGGTCAGACCTCGACTCAGATTGCCCAGATCGTGCTGCGAAGCCAGGACACGGTGGTACGTGTCCTCAAACGCTTCTTCGCGGGAGGATTGGATGCCGTCCCCCGGCGAACTGCACCGGGCCGAGTGCGAACCGTCACGGCCGCCTGGGAAGAGGAGTTGGTACGAGTCATCGAGTTGGACCCCCATGAGGTAGGACAGGATACAGCGAACTGGACCACTGAGAGGCTCGCCGAGTACTTAGGCAAGTACACAGGTGTTCTGGTTACGGAGGAGACTGTTCGCGTGTACTTACATGCCCATGATTACGTCTGTAAGCGTCCGACCTGGACTTTGCGGCGCAAGGCCGAAGAGAAGGCTGACTACGTGGGAAACGCCTGCGGGTAGAGGTTCTCTTAGCTGGTGCCACAGCACCCGAACCTCTACCCGTCAAAGATTTGGTGGAGGCTGACCTGTGGGATCAGCTTCCCGCCGACCTGTCGGCTCTGCTGGCTATCCTGCCGCAAGCCGACCTGTATCTGCAGGATGAGATCCAAGTTGCCTTTCATCCGACGCTCACCCGTGTCTGGTCCCACAAAGGCCGACGTGGGCAACGCCTGGTCGAGGCACCGGGCGATAACCGCAAGGTCTACGGCTTTGGTCTGGTGGATTGGCGCGATGGGTGGTTCGATGGCCGAGTTGCGCCTGGACGAACAGCTGAGGTGTTCTGTGAACAAGTGTGTGCAGCCGTGGCTCGCTCCAAACGTCGCGGGCGCATCGCTATCGTGATTACGGATAATCTCAAAACGCACACGTCGGCAGGCTCCCTGCTCGTGCGCAGCATGCTTACCGAGTGGAAGGAGCGCTTGTACCTGGTCTATACTCCCGCCTATGATCCCGATGCCAACCGCATCGAATGGCTCTGGCGCGTCTCGCGACGGGTTGTGACACATAATCATCACCGCAGCGATTTCGCACTCCTGCTCGCAGATGTGGAGACACATTTTCAGACGCTGGCTCAGACTCCTGCCGAGGTGCTTCGTCATATCGGCAGTCCGTTTGCACCTGACAAGGATCAAGATGCTCCTCTGACACTTGCTCAGGCCGCATAATCAACTTGGAAGCATTTAGCCCAACGTAGAGTTCATCTCTTATTGTCTTGAGTCACAGGGGTTCGCTTCTCGCAATGTGCTTAGACCCCAATGCCACCCAAGAGCCAGGCCGGATGGGCCAGCCAGAGGGCAGAAAGGCCCAGCAAGACGATCCCAATCACGGGGCTGAGTCGCTGTCCACCCGGATAGGTCTTCTCGACAACCATGGCTCCCGTCAGCAGCGCCATAGACAGCAGGCTGCTCACCCCGATCCCAAACATGACCAGCATCAAGGCCCAGCAGCAACCCAGGCAGAACATGCCGTGGCGCAGCCCCATGCGCCAGGCTGCTCCTACTCCCAGGCGGTAGTAGCGCATGAAGAAGCTGAAGGGGCTGCGGCACTGCTTGAGACAGCGCCCCTTGAGCGGGCTGAACTGGAACGCCCCCGCGACCGCAAAGGTGGTCGCGCCAATCACCCAGGTATGCGTATCGAGCCAGAACCAATGATGCACCAGCCAGTGGATCTGCGTATCTCCCAGAAACGAAACGCTCGCGAACGCCGTCCAGACCAGGGCATAGCCCGCCAGAAACGCTCCTGGAACCGCATGTGGGCGTCGCTGCTGCCGGCCCGCATGCACGATCATATAGACCATCGGCATGCTCGATGGCAGCATCATCCCCACCGTCATGACTTGCCAGCATGCCAGGAACACGACCAGCGCCACTAGCTCCGGCAGATGGCTCTCCTCGAGCAGATAGTGATGATTGATCAGGTAGCTCTGGTTGGTCAGGACTGCAAGCCCGGCTATCATCCAGGCAGCGACGACCAGCACCCAGGGCCACAGGACCAGTGCCCGACGGCGTAGGTGGGCCTCGTCCTTCACACCAGTGACTTGCGCGACGCGCATCGGACGCCTCCTTTTCCTCGGTACCTTCGGTTACGCTTCGAAGTGGAAGTCACCTTGAATGGCGTTGCGTCCGCTGAACTCCCAGATCATACCATGCTCTGGAATGTTCACTCGATGGCGCAACGCTCTAGCAAGGTAGGCTGGCGAAACAGGAATGGTGCTGAAGACGGTGTCGTGGATGGTAGTGGGTCTCCCGCCGGCATCTGTGTAGGGGGTCATCTCCGCCTCCACGACTTCGCCGACCCGCAGGGTTCCTTTCCCGCCCTCGACCCGGTGCTCAATGGGCACGAAGTGAACCGCCACGCGTTCGCCGACCAGGCTGGCTACGCCTGCAAAGGCACCACCCAGCTTGCCACTAAAGACGTTGAGGATGGCTTCCTGTTGCTCTGGCGTTGCCTTGTCCTCAATATAAAACACGGCCCGCCAGTTGCCCGCCAGCACATTGCCGGGAATCTGATTGACTTGGACAAACGAGAGGTGGGAGACATCCACGCCCCCCACTTGACCCCGATCAATGTGGTAGGCATTGACCGAGTCGCAGCGACCACCGTCTGGGTCGTCGCCCACCCAGCAGGGGCATGGTCCCCCGCAGGAACAGGCCTCCAGGAGGGTCCCATCTAGGACGTAGGTCTTCTTTGTATCTGCCTGTGTTGTCATCGTATTCTTCTCCTTTTCCTATCAGAGCCGCTGACGCGTAGCGTAGCCGTGATCAAGCGGCGTTACGGCACTGGATCAGTGCCGAGTGTGACTAGTGTTTCGGATACGGTCTAAGGGCAGGCATAAAGTACCATGCGCAAATTGCTTGAGGCCATTCACTGATCCTGCCCCTCTTCTATGAAGAAAGGCCTCCACATCTCCGGCATGTCCATGGCCTCCAGTGCTGCGGCCGGCATCACAATAAAGGGGCGCATCATGTCGTGGTCCTCTGTTCTTCTTCTTCCTTTCGTTCTTGCTCCTGCTTTCCCTGGCATGGCTTGGCCGCCTTTCTTTACACCATCATGGGCTCCCCTGCTCAAAAGCTGGAGCAGTGCATCCCGTGATCCACCGTCTGCTCAAACCCCTCTCGCCAGACGATTGCCCTGCTTGTCGTCTGGCCTCCACTCCCTCGTCGGGTGCTGGACCAGCACCTGTTCCTGTGCGTCCCTGGTGTGAAGTGAAAAACCGCCGGGGAGCTCGCCACTCGAGTGAAGACCGAGGGCTATGCCTATCCCAACCGAAAGTGCCCCTACTTTGGCATTACCGATGCTCACATCCACGCGGCTTTTTGGCGATGGCAAGCACGGCCAGACCGAATGCATCCAGACCTTTCGTTGTCAGGCCTGTTACAGCACCTTCAGCGCGCGACGCAACACCCCGTTGTATCGCCTGAGAACCTCTTCTCACCAGGTCGCCGTGGTGCTCTCAGCACTGGCCGAAGGGTTCGACCCTTCCGCCGCCGAGCGGGTCTTCGGCTTTCGACAAGCCACTATTACCACTTGGCTATCCCGTGCGGGCGAGCACACACCCTGCACGAGCGCTTCTTCTTTCATCTCCAGCTCCCACACCGCGGCCCTGCGCCAGGCCGGGCTGGAACTTTCCGCCGAACTCGGCTTTCACATCCCGCCAGCATGGCAGCAATTGGCGGGCATAAAAACACAATAAATGCTACAGGGAACCATCCTAGTTGGGCGTCTCCGCGTTCACCTGCCTATTGCGGGCCGCGATCAGCCGGAAGGCGTAAAAGAGGATGCCGGCCACAACAAAACCTATGTAGTAAGCGATATCTGCGCCATGTAAAGCGATTGCTATCGGCCCCTCATAAATCGTGGAGTCCATGAATGGGATGGACACGGCCAACCCGATCAGGAACGCCGCCAGGCCCGGCCATTCGATCACTGCTCCAACTATGCGCAGATAGCGCGCGGTTCTCCTTGCCTGCCCGGGATGCAGGAAGAAATCCACGAAGACGATCGCCAGCCAGGGGCCAATCCAGTACGAAATCAGCAGCAGGAAATTCTCGTACTTGCCCGAAAGGCCGTTCACGCCATACAGGGCCAGCGCGCCGCCGAGGATGCCGGTTGCGATCACCGATATCCAGCGTTTGATCGGCACGTCAAGCGTGAGCAGCGAGAGCGCACCAGTGTAAATGTTGAGGGCGTTGGCGGCTATGGCGCCCAGAACGACGGCGATCAAAGCGACGATCCATACCGGCCCCATCACCTTGACCACCAGGTCAATTGGCGACAGGTTCAGCCCGATGGTCGCTACGGCAACGCCCAGGAATTGCAACCAGAAGCAGCCGATGAACGAGCCGCCAAAGACGGCCCCGAAAACGCGCCCTTTGGATGTGTCGGGAGGCAGGTAACGGGCATAGTCTGAGGCGTATGGCGACCAGCTAAAGACATAGGAAGCTACTGCTGTCACCATCAGGACGAACAGCCCCACGTGATCGGCTGGTGACAGCGTCGAGCTTAACCCGTAATTGGCCTTCTGGAGGGCGACGACCGACATGATTACGAAGATGATCGCCAGCAGCCCGGCGCTGATCGCTTCAAAACGGTGGATAAAGTTATAGCCATAGACTCCGACCAGGACCTGCACAACCGAGAGGATGAGCAGCGAAAGCCAGAACGGTAGTGTGGTCAGGCGGGCGATGGCTAATGCGCCGATGATGCTGTTGACCGCATACCATCCACTCGCACTGACCCAGTTCAGTAATGCGGGCAGGTACGCGCCGCGCGAACCAAAACTGTGACGGGTGAATGGCAATTGCGGCATCCCAATCTCCGGCCCCATGCTGGCTGTGAGCGCAAGCAACGAGCAGCCGATAATATTGCCGACGAGAATGGCTACGACGCCATCCTCAAAGCCCAGACCGAAGATTACCGCGAGCGCCCCTACCAGCCAGACAGGCAGGCCCATGTTAGCGGAAAGCCAGAGTGTGAAGAGCGAACGCGTGTTGCCATGCCGTTCTACCTCTTGTACGCGCTCAATGCCATGCGGCTCTACGATCAGTACTTGTTCCCGGTACTCCCCATTCAAATCGGATTCCTCTTTTGTCAAATCTCTGTTCGCCATGGGTATACTCCTTGCGGCCTTCCAACTAATACGTCGTTCCTGCTTGTGCGGTCATCGTCTCTCCTCCTTTTACTGATCCTGTACGTCTTCGGTGAAGAAGGGCCGCCACATCTCCGGCATGTCCATGGCCTCCAGGGCCGCAGCCGGCATGACGATAAAGGGGCGCATCATGTCGTGGTCCTCATGTTCCAGAATATGGCAATGGTACATATAGCGGCCGGTGAAGCCATCGAAGGTGGCCGCGATCGTGACCATTTCCCCCGGGTTGACCCGCACGGTATCTTTCCAGCCCTCTTCGTTGGCATCGAGTGTGCCATGCGCCTGAAAGCTGACTGGGGTTGTCGTGCCTCCCGTTTCTGGCTGGAAGCCCTCCTTATTATACAGGTCTCGCGAGAGCGCCTGGAACTGGACGAGATGCACATGGAAGGGATGGGTATCTTCCGTGAGATTGAGGATATGCCAGACTTCGGTCGACCCGTAGGCGATGAACCAGTTGACCATGTCCTCAAAGTGCGTGGCGACGGTGCGATACTGCCAGGTGGTTCCCTGCTCGTCGGTGATCGAAAGCCTCACTTCTCCCCCGGTGGCCTCGCCGGTGCGCACGAGCGCCAGTTCATGGAAGGTGAGCATGCCGTCGGGATACTCGACCATCGCCACGATGCGGTGCCGGTGAGCCGGAGGTAAGCGGTCGTGGGCGAGTCTGCGATACGAGGGAGACAGCACCTCCGGCAGGACGAAGGGATCCTCCACCGGCTGCGCGGAGACGCGGAACTCCATCACCTCCGGGTGCGGCAGCCGGTTGTCCGGGTCGGGTGTTCCCGCCGGTTGGGTCGCCGGAGCGTTGTCGAACGGGGCGCCGGCGGTGTTGACCAGCCTCAGACTCTGTCCTTGCAGCGAGCGAAAGTCGACGATCAGATCGGCGCGCTCGGCAGGCGCAAGTGTGAGACCATTGGCTGGCAGGTCCACGGGCTGCCCAAGCAGGCCACCATCGGTGCCAAGCTGCTTGATGAGGTGATGCACCGGCGTCCCGCTCTCATCGAGCAGCACGAAGCGGTAGATGCGCGCGTTGGAGCCATTGAGGATGCGGAAGCGGTATTGTCGCGCTTCGACCGGCAGATACGGCCAGATGGTGCCGTTGACGAGCGTGAAGGGACCGAAAAACTCCATCGTGCCATCTTCGACCTTGTGCAGCAGGCGGCCGGTGAGCGAGCCATCGGGTGCGGTCTCCAGGTTGCGGTCCTGGATCAGCAAGGGGATCTCGTAGGGGCCGGCGGGCAAGTGCAGCGCGGCTTCCTCGGCATCGCGGATGAGGTACAGCCCGGCCAGGCCGGCATAGACGTTGAAGCGGGTGATGCCCATGGCATGGTCGTGATACCACAGCAGGGTCGCCTGCTGGTCGTTGGCGTAGTCGCTCGTGGTGACCTGGCCGGACAGCGAGGCGTTCTCGGTCCAGCCATCGCTTACGGCAGCCGTGCGACCGCCATGCAGATGCACCACCGTCCAGGGCTGAAGACTTGCCACGGTCGCATTGGCCGGCCTGCCGCTGCGGCCGGGCTCATTCTGCGTCTCGTCTGGGGCCGTGACGGCGGTGATGGGATAGGGCTGGTCCGAGGGGAGCGCGTTGATCCATTCAATCTGCACATGTTGTCCTCGCCAGACCTCAATGATGGGCCCTGGCAGGGTGCCCTCGTAGGTCCACACCTCGCTGGGTGGCAGTTCCGTGTGCAGTTGGAGCTGCGCGGGACGCATCTGCACGCGCAGGGAATACCGTTGATCGTCCATCTGTTGTGGATGCAAGGTGGGGGGAACCCGCAAACAATCCTTGAACTTGGTCAGCGACGTTGTTGGTTGTGTCATGCTGCTATGCCTCCTGAATAGCGTGATGCTTGTCATGATGCAGCTGCATCGTCTGTGTATCGATCTACGACTCCAGCGCGTTGTAGTCGTAAGGAAGTGGCGGTAACGTGAATGCCATAGGATGTTTCTCCTTTCACTCTACGATCATAGGTGTTGGAGGTTCGTTGCGTACCTCTTGAGGCAGTTCGTTCGCATGTTCGTGATACTGATCAAATCCCATAGGTGTATTCCTTTCTTCTGTCTTTTTGTTTTCTTTTTCACAGGAGCTTGTTCCAGACGGCACTGTATTTGGTAAAGCCCGGCTTAGGGGTCGAACCGATACAGCAGCATCCCCTGGCGGGCGGCGAGCGACTGTCTACCCGGTACTGCAAAAAGATAGCTTACGGCAAAGAGCGGCGAGCCTCTTTTCGCGCTTTCCTGTTGGAGCTTCTCTGCCAGGCGAGACATAAACGGGGCTGCCGCAAAAATGAAGACCGCTTTTGCCTCTGGCGGTAAAGGAGTAGACCAGAAGTCACACAGCACAATGTTGACCTGGCCGCCAAAACGCCGGCAGCGGAGCTTTGAAAGCCCCCACAGCAGCGGGTTCATCTCGTAGCCGTAGGCGACCAGACCGCGATGAACCGCTGCCAGCAAGAACGTGCCATCACCCGAACCCAGGTCGACGACCGTTGCGCCCTCCGGAAACCTGAGCAGGTCCAGCGCTACAGCAATTTTCCCCCGCGGCGTCGGGACATAGGGCGGGCCAACACATACCGTCAATGCAAACAGGAACAGAATTCCCGCCGCCAATACCAATACTAGTCCCATCAGTCTTTCCCTCAGTGGCACGCCGATCTCGGCGGCTTTCGCCCTGGCCGCCCCAACACCGCCAGCGCCCCTCGGTCGTCAGTACCGGCTTCGTGGCGGTGTAGGTGGCTCTCTCTTATGTTGTCATGATCTGTTCCACAGGAAGGCAAGGCTACGCCGGCAGCCGGTTCTCGGGCCGGAAGACCTCCCGGCCCAGGGTGACCAGCAGTGTGGCCACCACGCCGACGATCAGGATGGCCCCTGAGGCTCCCCGCAGCGAAGCCAATCCACCCAGGAAATTGATCATGGCGAGGACGACCATGGTCAGGCTCACGCCGATCAAGATCACTACGTCGCCGACGAAGAAATTGTAGACGGCCAGGATGGCTCTCCAGATGGCTCGCAGGACGCTATTCATTGTTGCACCCCCTTCTCTGGAACGAGTGTGGTAGCCGGCGAGGTCGCTCTTGCCTTCACCAGGCGCGGCAGGCGCAACCGGATGCCGGTAATCAGCAGGCCCGAGACGACCAGGTAGAGGGCCGCCAGGATGAGCAGAAACAGGTCGGCGAAGGGCCAGGTAATGCCGAAACTCTCGCCTCCCCAGAAGGTGCCAAAGGTGGTGAGCATGATGCCGACCACAAACTTTAAGCTGTTCTCGGGGATGCGTTTGAGGGGTGCCTGCACTAGGGCGCCGACCGCGATCACCAGCACGCCTGCCCCCAGCGCACCCAGGGCCGCGTTGCCAATGCCGCCTGCCCCGCTGCCGCCGAAGGAAATGACGATGAAGGCCACTTCCAGTCCTTCCAGCAGCACCGACTTGAAGGAGAGCAGCACCCCGAACGTATCGAGGCCGGTCTTCGGCGGTTCCCCGCGTGCGCGGGCCTCGGCCAGGTTGGCTTCGTAGGCGGCCTGTTCATCATGGATGAGTTTGAGCCCGCTGTAACGTTGAATGGCATTCTTGAGCCATTTGAGGCCAAACAACAGCAGCAAGAAGCCCACCACGAAGCGTAAGACTTCAATGGGCACATAGGTGACTAGGGCTACGCCCAGGGTGGCGACGATCACCGCCAGCACCGCGGCGGCACCAAGCGCACCTAGAATCGCACTGCGCCAGGTGGTGGTGATGCCCGCCACCAGCACCAGCGTAAACGCCTCCACAAATTCGACCGCCGAGGCGAGAAAGGCGGCGATCACTATTACCCATTGCATCGGGTTGGTCCTCCTGGTAAAAACAAGGTCAAATCGGGAGCAACGAAGGGCCATTCCTTGTCGCTCACCTCACGAGGGTAGGGTTTTCTGCTGGTCATGGAATCATTTCCTCCTTACCGTTCGAACACATGCTTCCTTGCGTTTTCCGCAAGGATCTGCCTGCTCCTGGCCCGCAGTATCTGCAACCAGGATCAGAGGAGGGAGGCCAGCTCGGGTAGAGACATCGACTGGGACAAGCCTCTCGACGCCCCGCACGGGAGCATCCCTCTCGTCTCTGCTGGTCCTAAGTATAGAAGGGGATGCGCACGAAAGTCAGTGCCCATGACATCTCATGTCGCTTCATATCGGCTCCCTTCTTGCAAAGCCGAGCGCAGGGACCCTCCCAGACGACCTTTTTGCAGCAGGTCCCGCTCACCGGAGCTTGGTGGAGCACGAGAAATCTGGTATGATAGAGGCGGAGAAAGGCAGAGGTGATCTGAGCTCGCTTGGTAGCGTGCTCGGCCGCACGCGTCCTCCGCTGACCCTGCTGCATCCCGAGCTGCAGGATCCAGCCCGACCGGGTGAACTGCCGAGAGCTCAGCCAACGCCAGCGCCACTGCTGGATTGGGGCGAGGCGCTCTCTGTCCCCAGCTTCTATGGCCGCGAGTCGGACCTGGCGACGCTCCTCGGCTGGGTGGTCGAGGAGCGCTGTCATTTGGTGAGCGTGCTGGGCCTGGGCGGCATCGGCAAGTCGGCGCTGGTGGTGCGGACCATGCGCGAGGTGGCGAGCCACTTCGAGGTGGTGCTCTTTCGCTCCCTGCGCGACGCTCCCTCCTATGAAGCGTTGCTCTCGTCCTGCCTGGCGGTACTCTCGCCCGAGCCGCAGGATCTCGTGCACGAGCCATTGGAGCGGCGCCAGAATCGACTGCTAGAGAAGCTGCGAAGCCTTCGCGTGCTGCTGGTGCTCGATAACCTGGAAGTGCTGCTGGAAGAAGGCGAGGCGCTGGGGCGGCTGCGTCCTGGCTATGAGGGCTATGGGCAGCTGCTGGAGCAGGTGGCCCACACGGGGCACCAGAGCTGCCTGCTGCTGACCAGCCGCGAGCACCCGGCCGCGCTGCGCGCCCTGGAGGGCCGGCGCGCCCTCGTGCGCTCCTTGCGCCTCTCCGGGCTGGAGGCTTCGGCCTGCGCGCAGTTGTTGGGCGAGCACGAGCTGGTCGGCGCGCCTGAGGAGTACGCCCGCCTGGCAGAGCGCTACGCAGGCAACCCGCTGGCGCTCTCCATCGTGGCCGAGACCATCGCCGACCTCTTTGGCGGGGCCATCTCCCCGTTCCTCTCGGCAGGCACGATCCTCTTTGGCAGCATCACCCAACTCCTGCAGGAGCAATGGGAGAGGCTCTCGGCGCTGGAACAGATGGTGCTCTCGTGGCTGGCCATCCTGCGCGAGCCGGTGACGCTGGAGGAGCTGCAAGCGGTGCTGGTGGCTCCGCTCGCGCCCGCACAGATCCTGGAAGCCGTGGATGGGCTGCGCCGGCGCTCGCTGGTGGAGCGAGGGCAGCGCCCGGGCAGCTTCACCTTGCAGTCGGTCGTGCTGGAGTTCGTGACCGACCGACTGATCACCACGGCTAGCCAGGAGATCAGGCAGGGGCAGCTCGCGCTTTTACGTGAGCATGGCCTCTCTCAAGCACAAGCCAAGGACTATGTGCGCCAGAGCCAGGAGCGCTTGCTCGTGGCTCCCGTGCTCTCGCGCCTCGAGAGCGTACACCGGGGGCAAGCCGAGGTGGAGGGGCGCTTGCGCGAGCTGCTCTCTGTGGTGCGCAGTTGGGCCGAGGGCACGCAGGGGTATGCACCAGCCAATCTGGTGGCGCTGCTGCGCGTGCTGCGCGGACACCTGCGAGGGCTGGATCTATCGCGGCTCGTGTTGCGCGGCGTGCATCTGCAAGGCGTCCAGCTGCAAGATGCGAGTCTCTCCGGGTCGCTGATCCAGCAGAGCGTCTTTACGGAGACCTTCGATGCCATCTGGGCGGTCACCGTCAGTCGGAGCGGGCAGTACTGGGCCGCCGCTGGTCGGCGTGGGGAAGTGCGGCTGTGGCGCGAGTTCGGCCAGACCTTGCACCTGGCCTGGCAGGCGCATACAGACATCGTAATGTCTCTCGCCTTCAGCCCGGACGAACGGCGGCTTGCCAGTGGGAGCTTCGATGGCAGCGTCAAGCTCTGGGACGTCGAAAGTCGTGCCTTGCTCTGGTCGGGCCGTCATCCGAAGAGCACCCTCTGCCTGGCCCTTGCCCCCGACGGCCAGCTGCTCGCCAGTGGGGGGGCTGATGGCACCGTGCGGTGCTGGGAGGCGCAGCTGGGCACCCCCGTGCAGGAGCTGCCGCATCCCGGTGCGGTCTTCGCGCTGGCCTGGAGCCCCGATGGGCGCCTACTCGCCAGTGGCGACACATTGGGCACGATCCGGCTGTGGCAGCGGCAGCCGAGCGGGCCGGCTCGGCTCTGGCAGGCGCTTGAGGCACATAGCAACTGGGTGCGCGGCCTGGCCTTTGCCCCTGACGGCCGCCTCCTGGCCAGCGCGAGCTGGGATAGCAGCGTCAAGCTCTGGGAGTGGGGAGAGGCAGGCCGGCTGCGCCAGCGCCAGCGGCTTTTGGGGCATACCGGGCAGGTGAATTGCGTGGCGTGGAGTCCGGAGGGAGCCACGCTGGCCAGTGGCAGTAATGACCGCACCATCCGGCTGTGGGAGGCCCAGGAGGGACGCACGCGGCTGGTGTTCTCGGGCCATAGCGGCGTGGTGGAAGGCCTGGCCTTCACGCCTGACGGCGGCAGCCTGTTCAGTGGTAGCGAGGATGGCACGCTGCGGCTGTGGGACGTGCAGCGGGGCGAGCCGCTGCGCGTGCTGCAGGGCTACACAGCCGCCCTCAACGACCTGGACTGGCGTCCCGATGGCACCGCCATTGCCAGTGCCGGCTCCGATAGCGAAGTCATTCTCTGGCAGGTAGAAGACCTCGGAGGGGGAAGGCCGCCAGAGTTGTTGCACGGCCATGCCTGGAGCGTGTGTGGCGTAGGGTGGCGTCCCGATGGCGGCGTGCTGGCCAGTTCCGGCTGGGAGAATGCCATCCGGCTCTGGGACGGTTCCACCGGGCGCCCTCTGCAGATCATCCGCGACCTCGACCACCCCGACACCCCCTTCTGGGGTCTGGCCTGGAGTCCCGATGGCACGCGCCTGGCCAGCGGAACCTTTCGGCGTGGCGTGCTGCTGTGGGAGGAGGGAGCAGACACCGGGCGGTGGATCGGGCGGGAGCTGCTTCTCTGGATCCGCCGGGTGGCCTGGAGTCCCGATGGCACACGCCTGGTTGGTGGGGGGGATGATGGCCACGTCTATGTGTGGGACGCGGCTGATGGGAGGCTGCTCCTGCAGTTGGCGGGCCATCAGGGGGCCGTCATGAGCATCGCCTTCAGCCCCGATGGCTACAGGCTGGCCACGAGCTCGGGCCTGGGCGACAGCGGGGAACTGGTGGTGTGGGATGCCTCTAGTGGGGCGCGCGTGCGAGACGTTGGAGGGCATCCGGCAGTGGCTACTGCGGTGACCTGGAGCCCGAGTGGAGAGCAACTGGTCAGTGGTGGCAGTGACGGCAGGCTACGCTGGTGGCAGCTCCAAAGCGGAGAGTGCGTGCGGGTATGCGAGGCCCATCTGGGGACGGTGCAGGCCCTCAAGGTGAGTCCCGATGGGAGCACACTGGCCAGTTGTGGCGATGACGGGGCCATCCGGCTCTGGAACCTCCAGAGCGGCGAGCTGCTGCGCATGCTGCGGCGCGACCGGCCCTATGAGCGGCTCACTATCACGGGCATCCGAGGCCTCTCCGAGGCGCAAAAGGCCTCGCTGCGCGCCTTAGGGGCGGTCGAGGGGACGAGTGTTGGTGGATAAAGGGAATGCTCTTGCCCAGGAGAAAGGAGATCGCCTCTCCCCGCTGTAGGTTGGGATTCAGCCGCCTCCTACCAGTGGCAAGAGCCTTTCTTCCTACTCACTTGCGCTTCTGTTGCACCCTCACTATAGTAGCCGAAGCAGGACCTCCTCTGCTGGAAGCCGAGCCGAGGGGTGTACCCGAGAGAACAGAGGAGCGGAAACGATGTTCGCCATTGAGCGAACAGCCTATCCCCGCGTGAAGCGGGCACCTAACGCCAAGGAATTGGCCGACTGGTATACCCCAACCCAGAAAGAACGCGAGCACGCGGCGACTACCTGTCGGGGTGAGCAGTCCGTCCTCAATTTTCTCGTCCTCTACAAGGCATTTCAACGCCTGGGGTACTTTCCTTCGCCCAACGACATTCCCGCAGTCATTGTCGAGCATATTCGTGCTTGTGTGCAGGTTTCGTCAGAGGTGACCGTGAGCTATCCTCCTCGCACGCTTTACCGCCATCAACGGGCGATCCGCGCCTACCTGGGGGTGAAGCCCTATGATGAACAGGCCGAGCACTTGGCGACCGAAACGATCATCCGTGCGGCCCAGGTGATGGACAACCCTGCCGATCTGCTCAACGCGGCGATTGAAGAACTGGTGCGTGCCCATTACGAGTTGCCCGCCTTTAGCACCCTGGACCGCTTGACGGCTCACCTGCGCACACAGGTCAATGACCGATATTTCCAGACGGTTTCCGCACGGCTCGCAGAGGAAAGCTCCGTGCCTCTGTACACGCTCTTTGCGACGCGCAACGTCTCCACCCATCACTCCGAACTCCAGCGGCTCAAAGCCATTCCCAAGCGTGCGACGCTCTCGCACCTGCAAGACATGCTCGATCACCTCGTGTGGGTCGAGTCGTTTCCCGGGGTAGAGCGCTTGCTCGAAGGCATCCCGCGCGCGAAGATCAAGCACTTCGCGGCACAGGCCCGAGTCCTGGACGTCGCAGAACTCGAGGAGGTGACGCTTGCCAAACGGCAGACCCTGGTCTGCTGCTTGCTCCTCCAGACCCAGATCGCCACCCGCGATGCCATCATCGAGATGTTTCTCAAACGCATGGCACGCATTCACACCCGTGGCAAGGAGGCACTCGAACTCCTTCATCAACAGCATCGTGCCACGACCGAACACCTACTCTCGCTTTTCACCGACGTGCTGCATACCACGCAAGAGGTGGCAGATGACGCCGCCTTGGGCAAGCAGGTGCGCCAGACGCTGGAGGAGGAAGAGGGAGGCGTCCAAGGGCTGCTGGAGAAGACCGAGAAGCTCGCCTCCTACAACGGGAACAATTACTTCCCGCTCCTCTGGCAGTTTTATCACAGCCATCGCCGGGCGCTCTTCCGGCTGGTGTGCCTCCTCGATATCCGTTCGACGACCCAGGATCAGACGGTGCGAGCCGCCCTGACCTTTCTGGTGGAGCACGAACAGCATCGCGGCAAATATCTACCCAATGTCATCGATCTCTCGTTTGCCAATGAGCAGTGGCAACGCACCATCTATGTACGCCGCAAGAAGCAGGTGATGCTGGATCGGCGGCACCTGGAAGTCTGTATCTTTACTCATGTCGCCGCCGAACTCAAAGCCGGGGACTTCTGCGTCGTCGGCTCCGAGCAGTTTGCCGACTACCGGGAGCAGCTCCTGCCCTGGGAAACGTGTGAGCCACTGGTGGCCGAGTACTGCAGCGAGGTAGGGCTGCCAGCGACGGGGAAGGCGTTGGTCGAACACCTCAAGACCCAGCTGACCAGGATCGGGCGAGAGATTGATCAGGGCGTGCCGACCCATGGAGGACAGCTCAGCATTTCGCCGAAAGGGGAACCGGTTCTCAAACGCGGCGAGCGTAGGGAAGTGCCGCGCGAGGTCATCCAGTTGGAAGCCAAACTCACCAAAGAGTTCCCCGAACGGAATGTGCTCGATATCCTCTGCAATCTGGAACACTGGACACGCCACTTCGGCCCCCAGTCGGGATCAGACCCCAAAATCAAGGACCTCATTGAACGCTATATCATCACGGCGTTTTGCTATGGATGTAACCTTGGGGCGCGTCAAACTGCCCGGCACATGCGTGGGATCGTCACAGCACACGAACTCTCTTACACCCATCGGCGCCACATCACGGCAGAAAAGCTGGATGCAGCCATTCGGGATATTATCAATTGTTACAATGCCTTCCCGCTGCCCAAGCTGTGGGGGACGGGCAAGGTGGCGGCTGCCGATGGCACCAAGCTCGACCTGTATGAGGAAAATCTGCTCTCAGAATATCATATCCGCTACGGAGGATATGGCGGCATTGCCTACCATCACATTTCCGATACCTATATTGCCCTCTTCACCCACTTTATCGCCTGTGGGGTGTGGGAGGCCGTCTATATCCTGGATGGCCTCTTGAAAAATACCTCAGACATTCAGCCGGATACGCTACATGCTGATACCCAGGGGCAAGCGACCCCGGTCTTTGCGCTCGCCTATCTCTTGGGAATCAAGCTGATGCCGCGCATCCGCAACTGGAAAGACCTGGTGTTCTATCGACCGAGTCGAGACGAACACTACCAACACCTGGACATGCTCTTCCGAGGCGTCATTGATTGGACGCTGATTGAGACGCACTTTCAAGACCTGATGCGGGTGATCCTGTCCATCAAAGCTGGCACGGTGCTGCCCTCCACCTTGCTACGCAAGCTGGGGAACTACAGCAAGAAAAACCGCCTCTATCTGGCGTTCCAGGAACTCGGGCGTGTTGTGCGGACGGTGTTCCTCCTCCAATATATTTCCGACCGGTCCTTGCGTGAACAGATCACGGCGACAACGAACAAGGTGGAAGCGTATAACGCCTTCAGTAAATGGCTCTTCTTCGGAACGGAGGGCGTCATCACCGACAATGATCCGGTCGAACAAGAAAAGCACGTGAAATATACCGACCTGATTGCCAATGCGGTCATGCTGCAAAATGTGGTAGATATGACCGCGGCTCTACGACGGCTGGATCAAAACGGGGAAGACCTCTCCGCCCACACGATTGCAGCGCTCAGTCCCTACCTTCGGCATCACATCAAACGCTTCGGGGACTATGTGATTGATTTGAGCATCCAGCCAGAACCATTAGAAAAGCAGATGGCGCTCCCGATCCGGGCACTGTTGCCAGGCCCATCTGAGGAAGCCGCTCACCAAAAGCCCCAGAGCTGAAAGGCCTCTCTTGTCGGAGTGCCAAAAGAGGAACCCCTCGTTGTACATGTATTACGCCTTTTGCCTATGGCCTAGTTTTACACGTATCTCGGCACAATCCCTAGTCCACACACTTTTTGAATCTTATCTTGTCCAATGAGGACAGGGACAATGGCAAATCACACAAATACAGCCATCTTGTATTAGTTTTTGACCAGAATCCACTCGGACCCCTGGAAGATCCAGCGGAGTTCCCCCTTTGGCGGAGACGTTTTTCGTGAAGGATGTGAGGGAAACTTTCGCCGATCCTTGACTTCTTTCATGCTGCGGCGCGCTCCACAAGTTTGGCATTCGACATGCCTCACACCGCTTTCCTGAAATTGCTGATTGGTGACGCCGATAGGACCGAGAAAAGAGCACTTGCCTGAAGCGGCTGGAATTGCCGTTGTGGCTCCATCTCCTACAGGGTCACGATGGGCAGCTCGTTCGACGCGCGCACCTTTGCGCGAGAGTGGCGCGGCTGGCTGTGGTTGCGGGGTACTTGTCTCTCGCAGATGGTTAGATAAACCGTTCGGTAAAGCCTGGGGTTTCTCAACTAACTCTTGCCACTCCTGCTCACTTTTTGCTTTCGCTTGCTCAATTTTGAATTCTCCGGTGCGAGCCTCCGTCTCAAGGCGAAAACGCTGATCAGGTTTGAGCGCATGCTTTTTGAGATCATCGATGGTCAAAGTAGCTTTTCCTGCACGCATGACGCTGCTCACCGTCTCAACGACCCAGTCGCTCAAAATACCAACACAGCCCATACTCCATTCCCCAAACCATCGCCAATGCGTGAGCATCTCAGGAATATCCACCTGGAGAGGAACCTGCAAGAGAAGCGCCTTTAATGCACCAATAAAGTTTTCGCACTCTTCCTTCTGGGTAAAATGATAGCGGGTAAAATGCTCATCACGCATACGTCTCGCGGCTTGCCCATTCAGGTGGCAAAAATCGTACAGGGAAAAATTCCCAACCAGGATGTAGAGTATGTTCGTGCGGTTGGTCAATGATTTGAGCCAGTCAAGCTGCACGCCAGGCCGCTGCGCTGCATCAGAGTGCATCAGATGCTGTGCTTCATCCACACAAAGAGTCTGGACTCCAGCGATTTCAAGCGCATAGATGACGGCTTCTCGTACCCCTAGCCATTCCGCTGGGTCTGTGCTCCTTTTTCCCATCTTTCGAGCGAGGGGCAAATTCTCAATGCGGTCTCGGATGGCAACATGTCCTCGAAGTGCGTGGAGCACCTGGCGGTAAAAATCTAGTCTGGCTTGTGACCCAACATCTTCTGGTGATGCCTGGACAATAACGACTGGCGTGAGCGAGGGATTCGGCTCTTCAGCTCGTGCGCGATCAGCGATCCGGCGGATCACCGTTGATTTTCCCACACCAGAAGGCCCATAGAGTGCGAGGAGATTGTAACTGGTATGCTCAGCAATCGCCTCAGATAAAAGACGATCCATTTCCTCCAGATGGGGATGTTTGATTTTGAAGCGTTGAAAGGCTTCTAAATGGGCTTGAGATGCTGCATCGAGTCGTGGCATTAACGATACTCCTCAAATTGGGGAATGTGGGCAAAATCAATCACGATCTCCTCCTGCTGTGAAGCCGCCCTGGCTACCGTAAGCTGAGGTTGAAGTATGGCATGACGGAGAGCCTGTTCCTCGTAATCGCGCTGATGCTGGAGGGCAATTTTTTCTTCCTGCTCCACTTGCTGCAAAAACTGTGCCAGCAATGGTCCATTCAACGTCTGGCGTTTCTGTGAGTGCTGACGCTGGTGCTCACGCCACTCTTCGAGAATGAGATCCCACTCTTTCTCCGAACGTCCATGGACCTGGGCGTAATTGTCAGCGGTACATTCGAGCCATTGTCCATCGATAAAGGCATAGATCACCCCCATATCATAAGGCTCGAAGCGCACAGGCGCGGAATGGCCAGCGATATCTGCTGCGTGCATGCGTTCATTCCAGTACTGTAGCCCGTTGACGGTAATCCCACGGCTGGCGTGGATCTTCGCGACCCCTGTACGGGTCGTGGGTCGTGTTTGCATCAGAAAGGCATCCGAGTAGGCAATGATGCGATGCGACCGCGCTCCGGCCAGTTGCATCCCCTGAAGATAGGCTTCGCGTGGACTCATGAAAAGCGCGGAGTGCTCCATCTGGTCATAGTACTCGTGGACATAGTCGCGCAACTGCGCCGTAAATCGCTCTACGGTCCAGACCGCCAGGCGCTTTGGGTCGACGTCGCGGGTCATGAGCCTCGGAATTTTACTGGCCTGTGTATTGCCACGAAGCTGCTGCACAAAATCGGCCTGCGTTTTTCCGAAGAGACGCTCAATCACCGCCCCTGCATGTGGTTCATGAGCGGGACGCTCCACTTTGGTGATGAAGCATTGGGCAAGTAAGGCTTCAAAATAGACACTCTCAAAGTCAGAGCCGTGGTCGACCACCAGTTCCTGTGGTAAACGTCCATAACGCTGAACACACAGCCGAAACGTCATCATCGCAGCACGGTAACTGGGTTCCTCATAGCTCACATGAGCGGCAAGAATACGACGGCTGTAGGCATCTGTCAGGAAGGTGAGCCAGGGTCGTGCCAATGGTTTTCCTGTAATTGAGGAAACCAGTTCAATATCAAGCTGTGTGTGATCGAGATGGGCGATGGCAAAGGGACGCTCTCCGTGCCTGGGTGTGGTCTGGTCTAAATAGAAGAACCAGGGGCGCTCTTGATAGGCCGCTCGTTTTCCCCGACGGGCTGCCGTCACCTCTGGCGTCGTGAACACTTTTCGTTCACGGTAAAAGGTTGCGGGACTGACAGGGGAGATCTTCTGTTTTGTGCATTCATTACGATAAAGCGCATATACCGCAGAGGCTCGTTTGGCCTGGGGAACAGCATAATGGGACTTGAGAAAGGCCACAAGCAGTTCTTTGGAGGCCGGGTCGACGCGGGCCTCGCGGTTTCCTCGCCGGGCAGATTTGTCCAGGAGGCCAAGATATCCACATCCATAGGTCGATTCTGCCTGTCGAAATGCCTTGAGCCATTTTTGGACACTTCGGGCGGTGACCGGGATAGGCTCTCCGTTGACATAGGCCAGCATGGTAGAGAGACGCCGATTCGCAGTTTGAAGCTGAGTGGGGCCTGCGCGCAACAAGATCTCTCGCGCTTCTTGTGTCAGCGCCGAAGGGGTAGCATCCGTGGCTTCCACTGCCTGGCCTGTGGCAAGAAGGTGTTGCAAGATATGGACAGGCAACGTAAGAGGGACCCCGACTTCCGGGCGCAACAGAGCCGTTTCTCCTTGCTTTTCACCCTCCCAGAGCCTGCCATCAAAACAGATGCAGAGAAACAACGGAAGTGATGGAGCAAGACGTGCAATCTGGCGTGCGTCTTGCTCCGCCTCCTCTACTGAAAGATAGAGCATGACCTGATCCCACTGCATCAGCGAGGCTGCCGAGAGGTTCGTGAACATGCGATTGTGGGTCAGGAGTGCCCAAATCACATCCACTGGAACGTCTGAAAGGGCATCGAGCAGTTGTGCTACAGAAATCCCTGGAGAGGTTGAAAGGCAGGCCAGGATCTGTTCTTCTTGAGCGGAAGCGACCGGATACTCATGTATCCAAAAATCCTGAAGAAACTTGAGATTCTGAATGTAGAGGGGATGAAGTTCCGCATCAGTACGGACGCGATAAGACAGGCCGTAGACCGAGGCAGCCGTTTCTCCAGGGGGACACTGCCAACCGCCTGTAGGGCGGAGCACATAGCGTTCTGGCATGGTGACGATGAGTTTTTCAGCGGCTGATGCCTTTTTCCACCCTTCAAACCCTGCTCCTGACTTGCGAATCACAAAAAAATCGGGAGTATGCCATTGGGTCGTGTGGCGGCCAGAACGAGCGCGATAGCGCAATTGGAGGCGTGTTGGTTGGTCGTAATACTCCAACACATCCTCATCGCGCTCCATCTCGTAGATGCCCCATAACTCGACGTGCTGGCTCTCAAACTGGATGGTGCGGCCCATTTTCATCGAGGGGTAACGCCCGCAGATATTGGAAATGCCACTATGCACTTTCCGCACTGGTTGCGAGGAGCGAATACGCCGAATGAAAACCTCAGTTTCTGGTGAAATCTGATTGCTACGGCACCACTCTCTAAACATTTCATCCGTCAACACCAGGGGATACTCACCTTTCCCTTTTTACTTTTCAACCATTCGCCTTTATTTTTTGAGTATACCCAACGGCAAGGTAATTAGCAAGGTTTTCTCACATAAAAATTCGTTTTTCTCAGGTAACTTTTCTCTCTACGCCGCACGCTCTCTGAGAAAATGAGGGAAGAATGATGAAAACATGGAGGGGAAATGTTATGTGAGAAAACTTGCTTGTTTTACGCCTCTTGCACTAGTCACAATGAAGTTATTTGTGAGAAAGGCGAATTTTTACCTGAGAATCGTCATTGCTTTATTTCGCCTATGAGGTCTTGTATTCGGCGTAGCTGGTCATAGAGACTCACCCTTTTTTCTGTATGGTATTTTGCGATAACTTCTTCTAAATACTCTTTTGCATATTTGAGGCGGCTCCGCCTAGTGAGAAACGTCGAAACCTACTTCGAAAGCAATAAAACCTTTAGAAGGTTAAATACTATAACATGATTAAATTTATTTACGAACCAGCTCTACCATTTTTACAATTGCTGAAATTGCAGCTTCAGGTTGTTCAATCATGATTCTATGACCACTGTTTTTTGCAAAGAACTGCTGGTTATTAGTCGATAACTGAAGATATCGTTTCTGTGAATCAGCTGACTGCGCATCCAGCCCTTTGCCTCGTGATAGAACAATGAGAGGTAGTGCTCCTAATGAGGTGATGGATCTTGCTTGCGCTGCTCCTTCGGACATTCCACTGCCTTCGTCCAAAAATGTTTGGATAAAACGCGGAGTCACAGATAAAGCTGCGTACGCTTCTTTATCTTTTAGTGGGAGATCTTGAATCGAGCCGAGTGGACCAGCGAGTAAACGCATTATACCTATTCGTGCTAGCAAAACTAGCAAAGAGTTACCACCTGGTATGGGAGCTGGCGTAGTAGGGCTATTATCCGAAGTAGATAAGTTTTGAGGGTCAATCAACACCAAACCAGCTACTTCGTTTGGATAATCATGAGCGTATATGCGTGTGGTATATGCACCCAAAGAATGCCCCACCAACACGTAGGGACCATGTTCATTCGCATTTGCCAGTAAGCTATGCAGCTCTTTGGCAAATTCCCTAGCGGTCCGAGGCTGAGGACTTGGCTCACTCCAACCCGTCCCTGCCCGATCGTAGGTACAGACGCGTGTTGTCTTTGCTACTTCGGGTTGTACCCAACCCCACGAAGAAGAAAAATCTCCCCAGCCAGATTCGATCACAACAGTTGGACTTCCATGACCTGTGCAATGTATATGCAAATGGTAACCGCCAACATCAACCAATTTACCAGATGGCGGATATACTTGTGAATCAGAACGTTCAGCGATTGATTCGTAAATAGCTCCAGCAGTTATTAATAAAATGATAAGTATAATAAATAGACCCAACCATTTAAAAAAAGGGGTTCGATTTTGTTTTGGAATATTATCATTTTTTATATGACTGTCATTTGTCATTTTTACTCTGTAGTAAATTATAAACTACGCACATTAATTATAACATCTATGAAAATGTTTCAGCGTGTTGAAAAATGCCTCTTTCGATGAGTGTTACCTCTTGGTGTGCTTCATGTCTGGTTGGCTTGGAAAGAGGTCGCGCATAGTGCGTACCACACGCATCACTTGACTCCATTGATAGCGCTGATGGAGGACAAGACTCACCAGAAATGCGACAACTCCCGCACTTGTGCAGACCCACAAGGGGAGGGTGAATGCAGCAAGCAGCAGGCCGACAAAGCTGCCTGCGAGCACGCTATTGATCACGGCCATCATGCCAGCCATCGATAAAAAGACCTGCCACCAGGGGGGCTGCATCACCTCATGACCGACTGCTTGCTGATCGTTAGGAGATGAGAGCATAAAGGAGGGATCGCTCTGAGTTGCGTGGATAAAGTAGGGCTGCATCTGCGGGGCGTACTCCAGGTAGAGCTGGCGAATGCGGTTGATCCCGCCTGCATAGATCACATCGACTGCGCCTGCTTGCATGACGCGCTCAAAGGTGATCAGGCCCATAAAGAAGAGGGTGGGAAGGACGACCAGACTAAACACATAAAAGGGCGTTCCCAACTGGGAGATCTGTCCCACAAAAGCCAGGGCAATTAATCCGCTTGACACAGCTCCGACAAAGAGGCTGGAGCGGCCATTGGCTTCTGAAATGGTCATAGAACGCCCAGTCTGCAAGTTATAGTGTTCAGTGGTCATCATCGTGACGAGTTGGGAGGAAAGCTCCATAGGGAGGTGTTCGTTGTGCGGTTGTTCCATCGGTCTCTGCTCCTTTCAAGGAATGCGCAAAAATGACAGGATGTCGAGTAAGCGTCGTCTACCAGAGAGTATAGTTGAAAACTACAGGACAGAACAATACATGGTGCGAGTGTCTTCAAGTAGCAAAAAGGCTTGCCGTCATGCATGAGTTTCGCGCAATGAAGCATACGACCACATATCATGCTCGATGACCTGCTCCTTCAGAGTTGTAAGTAAATTGGTTTGATCTGTATAGTAGTGAATGGGGAGCACCCAATGGTAGGTCTTGAGGAAATCGACAAACATCGAATATTCTCTTTTCCCTTCAAGTAGTACAGGTTGAACAGGGACAGCAAGAGTAGGGATAATGGCTTGCAATTCTTGGGGAATACTGCTTGGGTCAGTCAGATCGGCTATGATGAAACGCGCCAGGTGAGCAAGTGTCCTCACTGTCTCGGTAATACTCCGACTGCTCGGTTTCTCAAAGTCAAACAAAATAGGTAAGTACCCACATGTGGGCAATTCTTCTCGTAGATTATCTAAGACGACTTTGCGCTCGAATGTGAAACGTCCAAGAATAAGGACGGCTTTTTTCGCAATGGTGTCTATGGCATCACGAATTTCCTCATTATTCAGTAACAGGTAGATGAATTGAGCAATCTTGAGGTTATCAACCATGATCGTTGGCTCATCATAATCAGTAATGACTAAATTCTCCTGTTTGGCTCTGTCCAGTTGCACATTCCATGCGGATATCCCATACACTCGGCAATTTGTAAGAATAGCTTCCGAACAATTGGTTTTCACAAGCGTAGCTCGGATCAGTTCGGCCTTGGTGAGATCGGCTCTGGCGAGGTTGGCCTCTGTGAAATCGACTCCATCAAGCTCGGCCTCGCTTAAATTAGTATCGCTCAGATTGGCCTGACTCAGGTCGGCTTCTGTCACTTTGGCTCTATAGAGGACGGCTTCGCTCAGGTTGGCTCTCCACATGTCAGCTTTTATGAGGTTGGTTCTGCTGAAGTTGGCTCCACGAAGGTTGGCTCCACCGAGTTGGGCCTCACGGAGGTTAGCGTCGCTGAAGTCAGCTCCACTCAGATCAGCATCGTCGAGGTCAACTTCGGTAGAGTTTGCAAAACTGAGGTCAGGTACCATAGAAGGATGCTCTCTTCGCCATTGGTTCCATATTTCTACGCCTTGTTTGAGGATGTCTAGCTGTTCTTGATCTGCCATCCATTTCTCTCCTGTCTTCTTTTGCGAGCATTCAACTCTGTTAAAGAGATTATATTCTCTCTTGCTCAGATAGAAGTGTGGGCATTCTTGAGAACACATAAGGAAGTAGAGCGAAGCTCAAACCATGCTGGGAAAACTCAGTCTTTGCTACTTCGATGTGAACATATCAATGACGTATAACGAGCGTGAAAAGGGCGAAAAGTCGAGATAATTTTCAATGTGCGACGCTGTACGCGAGACTTTTTCCTATCTGTCTCGGCTAGCGTGGCGCAGGGCAGATAGATAGGTATCAGTGGTTCCTCGTTTCTCTCCTTGACTAGCGTGCTTGTTGCCAGACCGATTGGATCGCCGCGATGGCCAGGTCAGGTCGATCCAGTTGGATATAGTGTCCACTGTGCGGAGCAACGCTGTGCTGACTGTTGGAAGAAAGCGAGGCCAGATCTTGCTGTAAGGCGTCCCAGGTGGCTGCCGTCTGCTCTCCCTGGGGAGAATGATCTTGCGAATAATCCTGGCTCAGCACGATCAGCGGGAGATGCCCATAGGAAGGGTGAGCTTGCCGTGCTGCACGCACTTGTGCAGCACTTTCCTGCAAGGCCGCCAATTCGTCATGTTGTGTGGCATAGTAGCGGGTTTGCATTGCTTGAGCCAGCAGGATCGGCCGGACAGCAGCTGGGTAGGCGGCTGCGTCATCTAAGGGAAAGAGACCCGTTTGTAAGGCCAGGCGAGCTACGCCAAAGGGGGCAGCGACACGATACAGTTGCAGTTGTTGTTCGGCCGCACTCACGGCCTGGGGCGGGAAGAAGGGCGGATACGTTCCAAACTGAGCGTACTGATGCTCGTCCGTGGAGTCAAGCAGGACCATGCCAGCCACCTCCGCAGGATAGCGGTAGGCATACAGGCGCATATTCAATCCGCCAACGGAATGTCCAACGAGCACGTAGGGACCGTTTATCTGGGCATGAGCTAGCAGCAGATGCAGTTCTTTGACGATCTGTTGGCTGGTGCGCGGACCTGGCCCGCTCTCACTCCAGCCATAGCCTGCTCGGTCATAGGAGCAGACGCGTGTGAAGCGTGCCACTGCTGGTTGGATCTTGCTCCAATCAAGGGAGGTTCCTCCCAGTCCCGCATCGAGAATCACTGTTGGACTGCCCGTCCCGGTACAGTTGATGTGGAGCCGGTAGCCCCCGACATCCACAAGTTTGCCTGGGGGGGGGTAGTGTGAAGCGTCAAGCGCGCTGGCAATGGCCTGATAGGACAGCCCCAGCAGCAGAAGCCCCACGAGGGTCAGGCTGCATATGATCAGCACACGTACGAGACGTCGTCTGATCGTCCGACGTGGGCGTGAAGAAACGGAGGAAGAGCCTGTACTACTGTCGGTGGTCTGTGTCATGAATATCGTGTCCTTTCCGAGCAAAGAGCATGAGAAGGAAGAGCATCCAGGTCATGATCTCATGTTCCAATAGGGTGCTGTACAATGGTATTGATCTCTTAATGTTTACGTCTTCTCTCAGGTGGCGATTCCAGCTCGCCTTGCCGTTCCTCGTCCGTGCCAACCTGACGCGCGTGGGGAGGCTCATGGAGGGCATACACCAGCATCACAAGCCCCTCAGGTAATCATGCACCAGCCGCACACTCATCGCTCCCTCCCCCACTGCCGAAGCGACCCGCTTCATCGAGTATAGGCGCGTATCCCCGGCCACGAATACGCCTGGCACACTGGTCTCGAGCGGGAACGGGTCGCGCTCCAGCGTCCATCCAGCCGGGCGATGCCCCTCTTTGATCACATCTATTCCCGACAGGAGATACCCCTTTTCATCCCGCTCCACCATGCCGGCTAACCAGTCGGTCTGTGGTGTGGCCCCGATGAACACAAAGAGCGCGTGCGTTTGCAGCACCTGCGTTTGGCCGCTGGCCTGAGTCATGATCGTGATGGCCTCCAGATGGGTCTCTCCCGTGACCTCGACCACGCGCGTCGACGTCTTGACGGTGATCCTGGGTGTCTCGGCAATTTGCTCGATCAGGTACTGCGACATGCTCTCCTCCAACGATGGCCCACGCACCAGCAGCGTGACGCTGCGAGCGTAGCGGGCAAAGTACATAGCGGCCTGCCCGGCTGAATTGGCCCCGCCTACCAGGTAGACGTCCTGGTCACGGTAGAGCTTCGCTTCGCTCATACCCGCACCGTAGTAGACGCCTGCCCCGTTTAACCGCTCGCTGCCGGGTACATCGAGTGTGCGATAGGACACGCCTGTTGCGAGGAGGAGCGTGTGCCCACTGAGTACCGCACCATCTGCCAGGTGAACCCGGCGCGTGGACCCCTCGACGCTGATGCGTGTCACTTCATGGGAAGAGAGCAGTTCGGCCCCAAAGCGCGTGGCCTGCAAGAGGGCACGGCGCGTCAACTCTGCCCCGGAGAGACCGGCCGGAAAGCCCAGGTAGTTCTCGATCTTCGAACTCATGCCGGCCTGGCCGCCAGCCGCTTCCCGTTCGATGAGTAGCGTACGCAAGCCCTCGGATGCTCCATAGACGGCCGCCGCCAACCCGGCCGGTCCCGCTCCCACAATGATCAGGTCGTAGAACGGCAACTGGGCATGCATTGCATGTCCAAAGTGTGCTGCGACAGCGATGGGTGTTGGATCTGCCAGCCACGACCCATCGGGGAAGAGCAGCACCGGCAGGGGCAGCGTCTCCGACCCAAGAGCCGCAAGCAGGCGGCGCGCCTCCTCGGATGTGTCCAGGTCGAGCCACTGAACACGAGCCTGGTTACGGGCGAGTAAATCCCGCATGCGATAGGTGTTGGCGGCCCAGCGATGGCCAATGAGGCGAAGGCCTTCGAATGGCGGCCGGTAAGCTACCTGCCAGTCAGCAAGCAGGTCTTTCAGGACGGGATAGAGCTGCTCCTCGGGTGAGTCCCACGGCTTTCGCAGATAGTAGTCGAGTTTCACCTGGTTCATGGCGAAGATAGCAATGTCTGTATCCGTAGAGGCAGTCAACAGGACGCGCTTGGCATCGGGGAAGAGGTCCATGGCCTGCTCCAGAAACTCGACTCCCGTCATCTCTTGTATGTGCTGGGCAACGAGCAGGAGGGCCACCGGTTCATTGCGCAGCTTGAGCTGTTTCAGCGTGGCAAGCGCCTCACTCCCGGATGTCGCACACACAATGCGAAAGTCAGCACCATACGCGCGCAGTAAGTCACGCTCGATGGCTGCTAACGCGATACGCTCGTCGTCCACTGCCAGGAGCACAGGTTTCGTTGTCATACGCCTCCTCCTTCCTCTTGCTTAAGGGAGTCTGTCAAGTCTTTTGGTTCTTCCGCATTTCTCGTGTTCAACCAGTATATCGATCCGCTGAGAAACCAATCCAGATGAGCATTGAGGGATATTTTCCCCAAAATAGTATCCTTTGCACATTGAATAGGTGTGTTCCGTCTTAGCAAGCCCACTCTCGCTACTTTCTCTTTATTGCTGAGCACTTCAAATGCGGAGGAGCCAAACTAGTATACACTCTCGCTTAAGGGGTCTTTTCACCAACCATCTCCCCCTCGAGGGGGTAGCCAGCTTCCTCCCAATCGAGAATGCCGCCGGCATAGCGGCGTACATGCTTGTAGCCGTGATGCACCAGGTACTCATAGGCGATGACGCTCGCGGAACAATCATAGCTGGAACAGTAGACGACAATCTCATCATCCTGGGAAAGCTCGGCCAGGGCTTCCTGCCTCGTGGGAAAGTGCAGCGAGCCGGGAATGTGCTTCGCGCGGTACTCCCAGTCCCCCAGGGCCATCACCAGCTGAAACCGGTCTCCACGCTCCAATTTCTGCTTCAATTCCTCCCGACTGATCAGCTTCATGTCATATTTCATGATTCAATCTCCTCTTCATGTGGATGCGAGCATGCGTGCTCTGCGTGTGCTTTGGCATCTCGCACCCACTCGTGAGCGGTCTACTCACATACCGACTAGATCAAGGCTTTGTTCTTTTCCTTGCTGCACGGTGGCTTTCCCCTCCAGGCGCGTCAACCGGCGCGGTTTTCTGGTATAGAAGAGAGCCCTGGGGCTGTTCAGCCCTCGAATGACTCGGGGTACCAGCTTCATGTGCTGGTAGTCGATCCCGCCAAAGGGCGGCTGGGGATCGTACTGGATCAGCCATTGCACCGTACGCGCCGTTTCCTCGTCCGACAGGCGCGACACCAGATACAGTGCCATATCGATGCCCGACGAGACTCCAGCCGCGTTGACGATGTTGCCACTCGTCGTCCAACGTTGCTGCACGTAGTGCGCGCCCAGGTTCTTCAGGAAGTGCGTATAAGCCCAATGGGTGGTGACGTCACATCCCTCGAGTAGCCCGACGGATGCCAGAATCAGCGCACCGGTGCAGACCGAGACGATCCACTGTGCTGACTCTGCTGCCGTGCGGATATAGCGGCGGATGGCCGGGTTGCTCATGGCATTCAGCGTCGCCGTGTCACCGCCTGGGACGAAGAACGCGTACGGATGCGGCAGGTCGGCAAAGGTGGCATTAGGCACCATGCGCACCCCCATATCGGTCATGACCGGCTCCATCTGTTCGGCCACCACCACCGGGCGGAACTGCGGTGCAATCCGGCTCAAGGCCGAGAACACCTCGAGTGGGCCGGCCAGATCGAAGACCGTCAGGCCCGGGTAGAGCACAAAGGCGATCGTGTGGGCTGGCTCCTGTGTGGGCAGGTGTTGGCTCAAGAGTGGCGTAAGGGCCACCTGCATCTCGTCGAAGCTGGACCAGTCGAGCCGGCCAAAGGGCGGATGAGGATCGTACTCAATCATCAACTGGCCGAACTGGGCGATGTCCTTGCTCGTGAGTTGTGCACCCAACCCGATGGCCATATCCACCGCCCCTGAGACCCCGGCAGAGGTCGTGAACTTGCCGTCCGTCACCCACCCTGCGGGTCGGTAGGGTTGAGGGCGGGCGCCATAGGCCTGCAGGCGATCGGTATAGGCCCAATGGGTCGTCGCCAGGTGCCCTTCGAGCAGCCCGGCTGCAGCCAGGAGCAGCGAACCGGTGCTGGTCGCCGCGACCCATTCGGCATGCTGACCAGCACGACGCACGTACTCGATCAGGTCCGCATTGTCTAAGGCAGGCAGTGTCTCTGCTCCACCACCAATTACGACCAGCGCGTCTGGCTGCGGCACGTCTGCAAAGGTCTTCTGAGGGATGATCGCCATAGGGGTATCGGTCGAGATCTCCTCGATACGCTCTCCCACCACCACGACCTCATACCCAGCATGCAATTTTAGCAGTGCTCGCCGCGCCATGATGCCCGCCAGGAGCGTACGGTTGGCTACCAGTTCCAGCAGGGAGATGCCGGGGTACACCACATAGGCAAGGGTTTTCTTGCTCATTTCTTTCTCTCTTCTTTCTCGTTCCAAACAACTTACGAGACGTCTATCGTCTTTTTGGTTGTATCATGGGATGTCGTGTCCCGCTCAAGCTGATGGAGCAGGTGCTTGGTCAGGTAGAAGGCATCATCCCCAACCCCAGTCAGCAGGGCCGAGCCGCGCGTCCACTGCCAACTGCGTCCGATCAGGTACAGGCCTGGCACCGGAGAGATGCCGCGCTGGTGCAGCAGGTGTCCCTTGGTGTCCTTGGCCTCAGGAATGACGATCCAGTCTGCCTGCTCCTGGTATCCGGTCGCCCAGATCGCCGTCTCCACGCTTGCCGTTTCTCGACTTTCGAAGGTGACCGTCTTGCCATCCGCATGTAGTAGACGACCAACGACGGCTACTCCTGATCGCTTCAATTGCTTGAGTGCCAGGCCTTTCCCTGGAAAGGGATCGGACTTCATGAGGTACTTACCGATGCGACTCTCGCGTGATGCGCGCAGGATGCCCAGCTTGTCCATCCACCAGAAGATACTCTTGCCCAGTAGGCGCTCTGGAGAGACCCGCCGGGGACGTCCAGTAGCCAGATATACCTGATGTGTCGCGGCAAGCTCCCGTGCGATTTGCCTGCCACTGGCGCCGTCCCCGACGACCAGCACCGGGCCAGCTGGAAGCTGGGTGGGAGAGCAATAGGTCTCAGGTGAGAGCTGCACGACCTCTGCTGCAAGAGGCCTCGCCATGGACGGCACGGCTGGCGTTTGAAAAGCTCCGGTCGCCAGCACCACAGCACGTGCGTCGATGGTCTCCCCGGTCCCGGTAGTGGCCCGAAAACCTTCGCCGTTGCGCTCCAATCTCTGGATGGACGTATCAACCAGCACCGGCAGCACGAACTGGCTGGCATAGCGTTCCAGGTAATCCGCCAGTTCATCCTTCTTGGGGTAGCCATCGGGGTCGCCTGGCACAGGCAGTCCGGGCAGTGCGCTGTAGGCACGCGGCGTGAACAGCACCAGCGACTCGTAGCGCTTGCGCCAGCTATCGCCGATGCGACGATGGTTTTCCACCAGTTGAAAGCGTAAGGCTGTCTGCTTCAGATGATAGCCGAGCGCCAGGCCTGCCTGTCCGGCTCCAATAATGAGGACGTCCAGCGTTTGATTATGTGTCGTCATCGTGCCATTCCTTTCTCGAGTACATGGTAGGTGAACATCATGCCGCTCTCCAGGTGTTCGGCAATGTGGCAATGCACCATCCAGGCGCCCGGGTTGGACATCTCGACCAGGATGTCCACCGTCTCTCCGGCTGGTACCAGCACCGTATCCTTCCAGGCCAAGTTGTCATTAGCCCTCCCGTTACGACTCAGCACGAGAAAGCGCTGCCCGTGGAAGTGAATGGGATGCTGCATGGGGTGGTCCGAGTCAGCCGCGTTGATGATGCGCACCTTGACCAGGTCGCCCGCCGTGAAGGACCAGTCGATGTCGTGATTGACGGCTCCTGTTTCGCCGTCCACCAGCTTCCAGAACATATTTTCTGGGGTGGACATGCGGTTCATCTCCTCCATGGTGTCTTCCCACTCGATGGCTTCCAGGTGCTGTCCGCCCATGTCATGTTCCATGTGTTCCATGCCGGGCATCTCGGCCACCAGTTGTAGTGTTTTATCGGGCTGGTGTTCAGCTTCGCGAGCGGTTGTAGCCCGCAGCATCTCCAGTTCGGGACTCCTGTGCAAGGTGAAAAACGCCTGGGCGAACGAGGGATCAGCTGGCTGCGCCTCTACGATGATGTTTGCCAGCGGGTAGATGCGCTCTGGTGTGCGGTGCTCCAACTGTGTCTTGCCGGTGTACTCAAAGTAGACATCGACGATCACGCGCTCGGAGGGGGAGAGCAGCAGCTCCTCGACGAACTCCTCGTGTTCAACCCGCCCGTTGTCACCGCCGACGAGCTTCATGCGTGCTCCAGGCAGACGGACATTGAAGACGCGCACGTTGGCCGTGTTTACCAGGTACAGGCGCACTACCTCACCCTGGCGAAAGGCAAAGTGAGGCGAGGTCTCGCCGTTCGTCAGCATGACATTGCCGAAGCGGCCCATGGCCGTGTGGTCCGAGTGCGTGCGACTGAAGGGCACGATCTTGTCTTCCTCCAGCAGGATGTCGTCAAGTGTGAGAGTGAGTTCCTGGTTCACCGGCGACCAGTACGTCTCGTCCGTCGGAACGACGATGATCGGCCCGTAGAGACCCATTTCCTGGGTATAGTCTTCGCGCAGGTGCGGGTGGTACCAGTAGAGACCGGGATCGGGAAAGCGCACACGGTAGGTGAAACTCCCGCCGACCGGCACCGGAGCCATCATCCCCTGGTGGGCGCCCTGTGGCACGCCATCGTAGCGGTTGTCCAGGCGCAGGCCGTGCCAGTGCACCGTGGATTCGAGATCCGTTTCATTGGTAAAATGGACGGTCACTTCGCTGCCCTGCGCCACCTTGAGGGTTGGGCCAGGAATCGAGCGATTGTAGGCCAGCATCTTGACGGTGGCCTCACCGATACGTTTTCTTACTTGTTCGGCGCGCAGTTCGAAGACCTGATCGGGTTGCAGCTCGATGGTCTGGGGAACGATGGCCTCTGCAAGCCCCGTTGTGTCCTGCGAGAATGCATCGGTCACACTGTCCATCTTCGTCTCTTCTTGATCGGTGGAATGCATGTCGTGGTTTGAATTCATCAGGTGTATCTCCTTAGGAATGAATGAGTAATGAATGGAGCTGTGCGCTTTCCTGCTCCCAATCAAAGAGCGGGTTCAGAAGAGCGTATGCCCAAATGAGACAAATACAAGGTGATCGCACGCCAGGAAACCGCTTTCCTCGCATTCACTTCTTCTTTTAGCCTATCGGTGTCTTGCTGGCGAAAAGAGACACCGACAATGTTTCGGCCAACGACAAGCTGTTCGAGGAGTGGCAAAAAACCAGCCTCTCATCTCAATGCCTCGTTTTTGCCCTTGACTCTCGATGCAGGATCCAAGTGCCTTGTGAAAACTCTTTCGTATTTTCCTACGAAAATCGTATACTCCTCACATCCCCCGACAAACTCTGCCACAATGGTAAAGGATAGCACTCCCATGTTACAAATCCGTTACAAGGAGCGGGAAAAATGTTACAAATGCGCTACAATCGCAAGAGAATTGGGACGGCCTCATTGGAAAATGAGGACAGGATTTTGGAAGGCTCATAATGGGGTAACCCTCAATTGTCATCGTCCCTGAACTCCTCGCAACGACGATGACCACCAATACACCGAGTAGAAGCACAATGCCCTGCAGTCCTTCCTCCAGGATCGCGAGTATCGAGAGACGGAGTGGACGCCTTACAGGCATCTCCCTCGATGTATGGAACATATACGTTTCCCTCCATCTTTTCAAAGCAAAAGTGTTTCTCTTTGTGAACAGGGCTTGCGCTCCACCGCCCTTACTCTGTGGCCATGGGTTAGGGCAGTGCATGGCCAAACGAAACGAGTACGAACTGTTCGTCTGCTTCTATGCGCAGGATAGCATCGCCAGATGAAACGAAGCTGAGAATGAAGATCAGCCGAGGTGCGTTTATGCTGTCATCTTCATGGCAGACCTTGCATTGTTGCTTTCTAGTATCACTTCATGCAAATGCTTTCCCAACTTTCACTTCGTTCTGCCGTCTGTAGCTAGTCTACCCTTTTGCAAAGCAAGACACATCACCCAAAGGGAGTATTATGAGGAGTATTCTTGCGAGGTGAGGGGAATGATCCAAAAGGATCAGTGGAGAAGGTGCGGTGAACCCACAAGCCAGATGGTGTTCCTAGAGCAAGTCCAATGCTCGCGCTCGTACGACCGCCTGTGTGCGATTCTCGACACCCAATTTGCCGAAGATGTTGCGGGCATGCCGCTTGACAGTGTTGACGGCAATGATCAGCGCCTGGGCGATCTCCTGGTTGGAGGCGCCGGTCGCCATCAACAGGAGCACTTCACGTTCACGCTCACTGAGGGGTTCGATCAGCGGCTGCGGCATAGGTGCTGGCACCGTGCGCTGGCGATCCTGTGAGGATGCCGCATCGTATGGCGCTTCACCATGTTCGAACGCTTCCAGGAGTCTCTCGACATAGTCTGTTGCTCTGCCCAGGGTTGCTCGACTCTTCCGCAGCAGCGTAGCCATGGCCGGACCCTCGTCAAGGAAGGTGCGGATATACGCTTCCGGCTCGGCCACTTCCAGTGCAGATGCCAGTGCTGAAAGAGCAGGAGAGAGGTTTCCCTGGTCCTGATAGGTGAGCGCTTTGAGGAGCAGGATTTCCAGGACATGCCCCCTTCTTCCTGCCGCCTCTGCACCGGTCTGCAACCGGTCGAGCACCTCCAGGGCTTCGGCATGCCTGTGGTGCGCGAGCGAGAGCCGTGCCAGCAGGATCTCTTCGATCTCCTGGAAGTACAGTGGATGTGATGACCTGTTTCCCTGCCGAGGCGTGTTCCTCTCATGCGCCCAGGCCGCTGCTGCTGCCAGGTTCCCCTGTGCGAGCCAGAGCCGCACCTGAGCTGCGTCCACGGGACCGGGGATCCAGATCCAGATGATGGCGTGAAGCTTCGCCAGCGTCATCACCTGCTGCATGAGATCACCGGCTTCCTGTTCCCTTCTTTGCGCTTGCCGCAGGCGTGCCAGACTGCTCTTGCCGGCGACGATCACAAACGAATTGTTCTCCTGCTGGCCCAGGAGAGTCCCCTGCTGGATCAGGCGTTCTGCCTCTGCGAGTTCGTTGCGCTCGTACAAGAGCGCTCCCAGACCCACATACAGCCCATTGCCTTCTGTCCCCTGGCGACCACGCTCCGCAAGCACCTGCAGCCCTTCGCGGTACAGCCAGATGGCTTCGCCCAACTGGCCCTGGCCCACCCTCACCTGTGCCAGATAGACCGTCGTGACATAGTATAAATAGAAGTTGCCGGTGCGCTGGCACACCTCCCTGGCCTCAGTCATGATCGTGCTGGCGGAGAGGAGGTCGCCTTCCAACCAGTACGCGCTGCCCAGACTGAGCAACAGCAACCCACGCAGCAAATGATCTGGTGGCAAGAAGTGCAGCGCCTCTTCCACGAGTGTCCTGCCACGGGCCACATCTTCGTGTAAGTAGGCGAAGGCGGCACGGATGGTGTCGATCTCCCCCTGTACAATGCGCCGCTCCTCTACGCTCAGGTCTTCTGCGTGATCGACCAGGCTCTGCTCGGCATGCTGCAGCCGTTCGTTGACGGCCTGGAACTGGCCGCTCAGCAGGAGGGTCTGCGCGTAATACAGGCTGAGGCGTGGTCGGCTGCGGATGGTCGCATCCGGCAGCGCCGCAAACCAGCGCAGCAGGGGAACCAGTTCGCCCCCTTCCGATGCAAAGGCGCGAAACGCTTCCATCAAACGTGCCGCCCGCTCGAAATCGTGCGCGGCGAGCGCGTGATCGATGGCGCGATCCAGGAAATGGTGGCGCTCATACCAGATGCTGGCCCGCTCGTGCAGCACTTCCACCGATTCTCTCAACCTGCCCCGATCCAGTTCCACCTTCAAACGGCTGCGCAAAAATTCGGAAAAGAGATGATGGTAGCGATACCAATGGCGTTCGTCGTCCAACGGGATGAGGAACAGGTTGGCCTGCTCCAACTGCTCCAGCACCTCCTGACCATCCGTATGCTGCGTGACGGCATCGCAGAGCGAACCGCAGAGCTGGTCGAGAAGAGAGGTCGACAGCAAGAAGGTCTGGGTGTGCTCCTCCTGGCGCTGGAGGACCTCTTCGGCCAGGTAGTCGAGCACGAAGCGATGACTGCCGGCGAAGGCCGAGAGGAAGCTGGCAATGCCTGTCGGGCTGCGACCCTGCAGGGAGAGTGCCGCCAGTTGTAGGCCCGCAATCCAACCCTCGGTCCGCGCTTCGAGGGTGGCGATGTCCTGGGCAGAAAGGTCCAGCCCCATAACCTCCCTCAGAAAGGCTGCCGCTTCCTCGGGGGTAAAACGCAAATCGGCGGAGCGCAGAGCCAGCTTCTGCTGGCGGACACGCAGGCGCGAGAGCGGAAGCGGGGGATCAATGCGCGTAGCAAGGATCACATGCATCTGCTCTGGCAGGTGATCGAGCAAGAAGGTAAGAGCCTGGTGGATGGAGGAGGCGGTGAGCATATGGTAGTCATCGAGCACGAAGACGAAATGCCTAGCAATAGCGGTGATCTCGTTGATGAGCGTGGTCATGATGGTTTCCATCGAAGGCGGCTGCGGGGAGTGGAGCAGGGGCAAGGTGCGCTCTCCCACACCCGCCTGCACCTGTGCCAGGGCCGCACAGAGGTAGGTGCCAAAACGCGCAGGGTCATTGTCGCCTTCATCCAGGGAAATCCAGGCCACTGGCATTTCTCTGCCTGCCGATGAGTGAATCCACTCGCACAGCAGGGTTGTCTTGCCAAACCCGGCAGGGGCAGAGAGCAGGATCAACTTCCTCTGCATGCCCTGATTCAGGCGTTCCAGCAGTCGTGGACGTGGAACGAGGGCATGGTTGAGAGAAGGAATATGCAGTTTGGTAGCCAGGATCTGGTTGAGAGCCTGTACTTGAGTCCCTGATCCAGAGGGTTCATCCATGAAACGCCTCGAACTTCGCACCGGAAGAAACTATGCATGCTGAGAAAAGACACTGGGAGCATTATAAAATGCAATGAGCTAGAAATGCAATCACCATGATACTGGTCGGTCAGCTATCAGGAGCGGTGATGTGTCCATGCTGTTGACAGCAAGCGATCTGCTGTGGCAGATCTCAGAGCAAGCAGTGAGAGGCATTGTTTGGTCAGATGAAGATGCTCATGCAGCGTGAGCCGCTTCGACCACCACACAGCGCTCCGCCTTTCTGACCGAACACGATGAGATGGCTCTCCTCCGAGTAGGATTTGGGGCTACCTCTTCTATGCAGACCTGGACCGGAGCGCATGAACATGCTACACTGAAAGCATGAGCAGGCTCTCAGGCTCTTACCCCTTACTACACATGCAGACATGCGTAGCCCAAAGGCCTCACTCCAGAGACGAAAGGAAGAGAACCATGCCACACAAAGTACGCAAAATGACCTATGTCTCCGTCATCTTGTACCATCTGACGGGAGGACGTGCCTTCAGAGGCAGTGCAGAGAGCCCTACAGGCTTCCTTAAGCTCACCACCATCGGGCGCAAATCTGGACAACCACGCACGGTACATCTGCTCTATATTCGCGATGGTTCAGCCTATGTCGTGACCGCCTCCAATGGAGGGAAGCCACATCCTCCGGGCTGGCTCTTCAATGTGCGCAGTAACCCCAAGGTCAGCATACAGGTGCAGGACAGGCAGGTGAGCGCAGTAGCAGAGATAGCTGAAGCAGACAAACGAAGGGAACTGTGGGAGCGGCTCCTGGAACTCGCCCCGATGTACGCAGGATATGAGAAGCAAGCCTCACGCGAAATTCCGATGGTGATTTTGCGGCCAGTCGACGAGCAGCGGCCCTAGCTGTTCACACATCCCGTGAAAGACATCTTCGCCACGGGTGGCTCTCCACTCTTTCTTGGTGTCCACGTTCGCTTGCAGAACTTCAGCTTGAAGCAAGGAGCGCCTCGGAGACAGACAGAGGCACGACCTGAGCCACTCTATGCTCTCATGCAGAGTGCTGCTTCGTACCTCGCTTCTCTTGCTGGCAAGACTGGACGAGAAAGCTCTGATGCCTCCGCCGAGCATATCGGTGAAGGCACTTGTCTGCACGCGCGACAAGCTCGCCAACATACATCCCCTTTTCCTTCCAGCACGGCCCTCTCGGGCTGATCTACTGGATACCTCAGAGGGAGCGGCAGCCACTTGCTCATCTACCAGCTGTACTGAGGGTTGATGGCGGCCCTTTCACTGTTGGACTTCTTACATGCCCTCGGGTACGAGCAGGACATCGTGAAATCAATCGCCCAGCAAGCTGACGTATGCTACAACAGCATGCAAAGGCTTTGAGCGAAGGGTAGCGATCGTTGTTCTGAAGCGATGATCGAGTAGAATCTGTGATATGGCTGATCCATTTTGTGAGAGAAATGTGAGGGCAATCGGGTAGTCTTTTCCATGGAGAAGTATCACGAAGGAGCGGAATGGTTCTTCACCAGGAGAAAAGGAGGGAAGAGAACATGATGCCTACTATGATGTTTGGGATGGCAAGCAATCTGTTCTTCTTGCTTGTGCTAGCAACACTGCTCTGTCTACTGCTCATAGGCACCTGCATCTGGCTCGTGGCTGGCCGGCTGCAGAAACAAAAGACGCCTCTGATGCAAGACCCACCACAGCCACGGGATGCCTATGAGGAGTATGAGCAAGGCTATCAACCACAACGGCAGCCACCGATCACCTATCAGGAAGGTGGGCAGCACTCTGCATACCCACCGCATGAGCACTCATACGCTCAGTATCAAGAAATGGAGCAGATACAGCACTAGCCGTCGTGTATTGGCTCATGGTCCCTGGCCAGCTTGATACGCGTGAGTCGACGGATGATCCAGACCAGTGCCAGAACCGTGATGAGACCGGCAATCCAGGTGACTGCAGTTGGCCGTTGCTTGTGACGTCTCGCGTCCTGCTGCACATGCTCGGGTCTGATACCAAAGCCAAAGATGAGTGGCGGCAACTTGCGTACCGGCGGCCAACCCAGGAAGGCAGGGAGCGTGAAAGAACCATTTGGGTCAAGCGCGGCTTTCAGCAGGCTGTCCTGCATGGCATTGACGATGGTCTGGATGATGCGCGTCGGCCATTCGCGTCGGCGTTGAACGCGGGCGAGGTCTGCAACGGTCACCCGTCCAGCCTGCAGGGGAGCGGTGAGGATATTGGCTGCTGCGACCGCATCCATGATGGCATAGTTAATGCCGTTGCCGCCGGCCGGGGACATGACGTGGGCGGCATCGCCGAGCAAGAGCAGTCCGGGGCGATACCAGCGCTTCAAGCGGTTGGCTTCAACCGAGAGCATAGACACCTGCTTCCAGTCTTGCAGCTCTGCCACGCGATCAGCAAACTCCGGTGCAGTCTCGGCAATGCCCTGCCGCAAGGCCTCCAATCCGGCTGCGTGGACCTGCTGATACGTTCCCTTGCCGATGATGTAGCCGATCTGCCAGTGATCTTCGCGTTCGAGGCAGATCAAAGCACGCCCGCCACCGATACGGCCCATCAGGCCATGTGGTTCATCCGACTTGCGTGAGAGGCGCAACCAGAGCACATCCATCGGGGGCGAAGAGGCAATGGGTTCGAAACCCGCCAGGCGGCGCATGCGTGAGAAGCGGCCATCGGTCCCAACGGTTAAGAGCGCCCGCACCTCGTGCCAGCCATCAAGCGCTCGATAGCGCACACCGCGCACCTGGCCTTCTTCCTCGAGTAGTTCTTCTACCCGTGCACCCATGACCAGGTGAAAGGAGGAAAAGCGCTGGGCCTCGCTCGTCATGAATGCGAGGAAACGGGTCTGGGGCATGAACGCAACGTAGGGGAACTTGGTTTTCAAGTCGTGCAGATCGAACTGCAATCTTGAGCCAGTAGCGGCGGCGGGAGGAGCAACCAGGCTCAATTTGGTATGAGGTAATTGGAGGAGACGGTCGGCAAGACCGAGCTCGTCCATCACCTCCAGAATCGAGGGATGGAGCGTGTCGCCGCGGAAGTCGCGGTCGAAGTCAAGATGGGATTCGAGCAGCATCACATCGATGCCCTTGCGTGCAAGCATGTATGAGAGGACCGCTCCTGCCGGTCCAGCTCCGACAACGATGCACGTCGTCTGCTGCACATCACGTATCTCAAGGGCGTGGCCAGAAGCATCATTATGCTCTGAGGTGCGGTCTTCCTTCTTCATCGATCTGTACCTCCTTTAGTGCTGGATTCCGTAGGCTTTTCGACTTGCGTTCAGTACCTCACACTCTCGCTGGTTGCTTTCACTATATCATTTCCTTCATCTTAAGCGCCTGGCGTAGCATATCCTGACCTCATGAAAATTCACCTACAAAATGCGCATGGCTGCGACGTTTACTACTTGGGAAACGATATGCTTAACAATGGCTGGCAACACTATCTTTATGGGACCTATGTCGCTATCGAGTATGCATTCTGTCTGGGAAAATGAGCCGATTTTACATTGACAATCTCATCGTCTACTGGTTATTATGTTACTGTTCAGTGTAATCTGCTATCCTCCTTGTAAAACTTGGGCTGTTTGTGGCCTGATTACCAGTTCATTGAGTGGCGAGAAAGACAGGTGTGACTCTCGAGAAGGGAGACTACCATGAGCGATGGCGCATCTTCCAATCCGCAACGCCTGGGGAAATACGAGTTACGCGAGAGCTTAGGACGAGGGGGTATGGCCGAGGTCTGGAAAGCCTATGACTCCCAGCTGGAACGCTAAGTCGCCATTAAGATACTCCACGCGGATTTACAGGCAGACCCAGAATTTTTAACACGTTTCGCTCGTGAAGCACGAGTCATTGCTTCGTTGCACCATCCCAACATTGTACAAGTCCATGACTTTCAGATCATTCGACCTCCAGAAATGAGCTCTCCCTTAGCCTACATGGTCATGGATTATGTTGAGGGGCCAACGTTAGCACAGTATATCCGAACCACTTCCCACGCAGGGAAATTTCCGCCGCCCAATGAGATCGTTCAGCTTTTCGCGTCTATCAGTCGGGCGATTGACTACGCTCACCAGCAAGGTATGATCCATCGCGATATTAAACCGTCCAATATTTTGCTCGACCAACGCTACAAAACCCACAACCCAATGGGTGAACCTGTTCTCACGGATTTCGGCATCGCGAAACTTTTAGGTGCAAGCTCTGGTACAGTGAGTGGAGTATGGGTAGGCACCCCTCTCTATATCTCGCCGGAACAAGCTCAGGGACAACCAGGCACCGATCGGAGCGATATTTACTCTCTCGGGGTCATTCTGTATGAAGTGTGTACAGGAGTAACGCCATTCCAGGGTGAGAATATCCCTGCCATTTTGATGCAGCAAGTGCATGCTATGCCAAACCCACCCGCTCTCATCAATCCACATATTCCACCGGCTTTGGCCATGGTGATCATGCGGGCCATGGCGAAGGATCCAGCCATGCGTTTTAGTAGCGCATCTTTCATGACGGCTGCATTAGCTGATGCGTTCAGTATACCCATCCCGCCTGACATGAGCAGACCTTCGTATCCAGTGGATGCAATGAGTGGTCCGACCTATCTTTCTCAACCACCCAACCTGCCACAAGCAATGGGATCAGCCTCACCTTTGTCATCCCCCATGTTTGCTGTACCCAGTACACAAGCACCGGTAAACGCCGCGTCAGGAATAGTACAGAATCCTGTCGCGCAACAAAGCAATCCTATCACTCCGGTCAGCAACACTCCCAACGATCCTTCATCCGGCAATGCAGGCCAACATACACCGGTTCTTCCTGCCCAGCCTCAATCAAGTTTTCCTCCAACGGAAAAACTGCATCCTACAGAATCGAAGCAACGAAAAAGATGGCTTGTCGCTTTGATTGCCGCGTTGATCATCATTTTATTAGTATCAAGTTTCGCTGGTTTGTACTGGTTTACCCACAAGCCCACAGCACAAGTTCCGAACCAGATCGTGGGGCACGCCTATTTTGTCAGTAGCAGGCAGATCTCTGACCTCAGCAATCAGGGCATCAACGATGGATTGATCGTTGATCTCCAAAACATTCCCGCTCCTGCTCCAAACAAAAGTTATTATGTCTGGCTACTCAGCGACAAAAACCAACAGTTAGCTTCACCCATTTTGCTCGGGACCCTTCCTGTTTCTAACGGTAAAGTTCGTTTTGTCTACCAGGGAGATACGCATCATACGAACTTAATCAGCATGTATAGCCAATTTCTCATCACCGAAGAGAATGCGAATTTGAACCCGAGCAATCCTTCCCCCGACCAGAGCAATTGGCGCTATTACGCCGTACTACCGCAAGCAGCTGTTACGAATGCCACGCCTACTAGCGGTATGGCAACGGGTACTCCAAATGCTATGGCGACGGGTACCCCGCATTCCAATGCCATGGATAAGACAAATGACACGGTTCTGCAGCACCTGCGACATCTTCTCGCCGATGCTCCAGAGCTTACGCCCCTGCGATTGTACGGTGGCCTGGATATCTGGCTGTTCAGAAATACCCAAAAAATCTTAGAATGGGCCGGCAGCGCCAGGGATGCTACAGATCCTGCTTTTATACAACGTCAGGTCATACGTACCCTGGCTTATCTGGATGGAGTGCAATACTTCGGGCGCGATGTCCCACGGGGTACCCCATGCCTGTGCCAATTGCCTAATTCTGCTGTTGCTATCCTGGAGTTCGATGTGCAAGCCCAGAATCCTCCTGGGTACTTGAGTCAAATAGGAACCCATCTCAATGCCTTAACCCAGGCCCAAGGTGTCACTCCAGAAAAACGCACGCTCGCTGCTCAAATTGATCAGGATATTAATAACATGCAGGGGTGGTTAGGGCAAGTGCATACGGATGCAAAACGACTTATGAATACGCCTCTTGGGCAATACAATTCACCGACTTCTCGATCCATACTCGATGATATGGAGGCGAATGCGTTATATGCTTTCATTGGTCGACCCGATCCCTCCACGGGACAAGTGCTCGGAGGGATGATACAGGTCCATTACACGATTCAGGATCTGGCAACCTTTGATGTTTCGCCATTTAGCTCGCAGTAATGCCCGGTATCGAATCTTCACAGATGGCTCGGTCATAGACTGACAAAATCCTGAAAGTCGTGACCTGGCTCGCTTGCCGTAAAAGACGTAAGAGATGGTGGCTACTGCCATTTCATCTCACGCCTTCTACAGCATGTCAGTCGTCTTATTTTTCAACGGTATAGCCGACGTCGTCCATGACCTCTTCAATCTTCGCCAGCGTCACCTGCTGCGGATCATATTCGATATGCACCGTTTTGGCGGGAATGTCCACTGAGACCGTTTTCACGCCTTCCACCTTGCCAACCGCGCCCTCAATGGCAAGCTGGCAATGCTCGCACGATATATCCGTTGCGACAAGGGTCGTCTTTTCCATGGTTCTTTCTCCTTTGTTCTATAACAGGTACAATCGTTATTGATTACCCGCGATGGTATAGAGCTGGATCAACTCCTGAATGACCGCCTCTTCACGGTTACCTTTAATGCCTTCGGGTACGCACGTACGCAAATGTCCCTCAAGGATAATTGCTTCCAGTTTCTCCAACGCTTTACGTACTGCATAGGTTTGACGCAAGATGTCGACGCAGTACTTGTCTTCCTCCACCATCTTGCGAATACCCGAAACGTGCCCCTCGATATACGAGAGGCGTTTCAGCACATCTCTCCGTCGATCATCTTCCATCTACCTGTTCTCCTTTCGTCCAAAACGTCGTAGCCGCAACGAATTGCTGACAACGGTTACCGATGAGAGTGCCATTGCCGCCGCCGCGAAGATTGGCGCATACTCTTGCAAAAATGGAATGAGCGGCGACAGAATCGCAATCGGGATTAAAATGACATTATAGGCAAAGGCCCAGAAGAGGTTCTGCTTGATGGTGCGCATGGTCTCCCTTGAGAGCGCCAGCGCTGTTGCAACGCTCTTCAGGTTGCCTTTCACGAGCGTGATGTCGGAGGCTTCCATCGCAATATCTGTGCCGGTGCCCATCGCGATGCCTGCATCTGCCTGCACCAGGGCGGGAGCATCATTGATACCGTCACCGGCAAAGGCCACGACCAGACCCTGCTCCTGCAGACGCTTGACCTGGTTGGCTTTGTCTTCAGGCAATACTTCTGCCAGCACATGTTCTGCAGGAATACCGACCTGTGCGGCGATAGCCTGGGCGGTGCGCCGATTGTCGCCCGTAATCATCCACACCTGTTGCCCCTGTGCTTGCAGTTGCTTGATCGCCTGGGCCGAACCGACTTTCACCGTATCCGCCACTGCGACCAGCCCGGCCACTTCGTTATCGACCACCACGATCATGACTGTCTTGCCCAGATGCTCCAGAGCAGCCAATTGCTGGTCGAGGCCGTCATAGGCGATTGAACGCTCACTCAGCAGACGACGCGTGCCAATCAGCACCTCGTGCCCTCCGACAGATGCCTGCAAGCCGCGACCAGCGTGTGCCGTAAAGTTCTCAGGATATGCGCCCAGCGCAAGCCCTCTCGCCTTGGCCCCCTCTACAATGGCAGATGCCAGGGGATGTTCCGAACCTTGTTCCGCCTCGGCAACCAGGCGCAGCAGCTCATCGGCTTGCTTGCCAGTAACAGGAACCACATCGGTCAGTTCAGGCCTGCCCTTCGTGATTGTACCCGTCTTGTCCAGCAGCACGGCACGAACCGCCTGGATGCGTTCCAGGCTCTCACCGCCTTTGATTAGAATACCCTGCTCAGCGCCTTTGCCTGTTCCCACCATGATGGCGGTTGGAGTAGCCAAGCCCAACGCACAGGGACAGGCAATCACCAGTACCGCAACGGCCGCCACAATGGCAACGATCCAGGGATCGCTGGACGCGGCATTCACGTGCCCGATGATCGCCCAGCCAATGAAGGTGAGCAAGGCAATCACGAGCACAACAGGAACGAAGATCCCGGAAACGGTATCCGCTAGGCGCTGGATGGGGGCCTTCGACCCTTGCGCCTGCTCGACCATGCGAATGATGTTCGCAAGCACGGTATCAGCCCCAACTTTTGTTGCACGCATGTGCAACAACCCATGCTGGTTGACGGTTGCTCCAATGAGTGGTTCTCCTTCTACTTTCTCTATCGGAATGCTTTCACCAGTAATCATGGATTCATCGACCGATGATGTCCCAGAGAGCACATTTCCATCCAGCGGAATCTTCTCTCCCGGTCGCACGAGCAGTTCATCGCCAACGTGCACCTGCTCGATGGGCAGGTCAACCTCTTGTCCCGCACGCACGACATGAGCCGCCCTTGCCTGTAACCCGATCAACTTCCTGATCGCCTCACTGGTCTGCCCCTTGGCACGGGCCTCGAGATACTTGCCCAGAAAGATCAAAGTCACGATGAGGGCCGTGGTGTCATAGAAAGTCGTAGAGCCTATTATCTGGGGAAAGAACGTTGCACTCACGCTCAAGATGAAAGCAGCCGTCGAACCAAGCGAAACGAGTGTATCCATATTCGCGCTTCCATGGCGCAGCGACCTGAGAGCACCCCGGTGAAACTCCCAGCCAACGATGGCCCATACAGGCGTAGTCAGAGCGAGTAAGAGATAATTCTCAGCGGGGAAGCGGTCCATGAAAAACATGCTCAGGATCACCACGGGTATCGTGAGTACAATACCCAGAATCAACAGATTGAGCTTGCGATTGACCTCTGCCTGTCTTCGTCTGCTTATTTCATCTTCCTGCGGGATACTTGCAAGAGGTGTGCCTGAAGTTCCCGTCATTGCCCCCGTTGCCGTCTCTTGTGATGGTTGCTGCACAGTTACGACTTCTGGTGTCGCTTTATATCCTGCCGCCTCTACTGATCTCACCATCTGCTCCAGGTTTGTCTGTGAGGGGTCATACACTACTGATGCCTTTTCAGTTGCCAGGTTGACATTTGCCTCAATCACCCCTGGCGCCTTCTTCAGTCCCTTTTCGATACGCATAGCACAGGAAGCACAGGTCATTCCCTCCAGATCAAGCACGACACGAGACCCATCCTCAGGCTTGCCTTCCATAGATACTGCAGGACTGGATGGAGGCAAGTCCATTGGTATGGCCCTATATCCCACCGCATCAACTTTTTGCACCATTTGCTTCAGACCTGTTTGCGTCGGATCATAGGTGACGCTAGCCCGTTCGGTGGCCAGGTTCACACTGGCATCTTTCACCCCTGGTAGCTTTTTCAGTCCTTTCTCAATACGCATGGCGCATGAGGCACAGGTCATTCCCTCTAATGCAAGGACTGTTCGGCTCTCTGGCATCAACTCGGTCTCATTCTGAGACGCTTCTCTCTTGTCTTCTATCGGATGCTTTATGTCTGAAGCCATAACTTTGACCTTCCTTCTTTCCTCAAGTAACCCATACCCCCCTGGTGGGGGTATAAATAGTATAGGTTAACAAGTGCCATCTGTCAAGTCATAGAGAGAGTCACTCGTCCTGGGAGTGAAAAGAGTGAGCAATTTGTGATATCCAATGCTGTCCAATCCGGGCGAGTCGCCTGGTCCCTCGATGACCCCATTGGGCGGGAGCATTCGGACGTTTTCAATACCCACAGCATCGCGATCGTTTTTGCCGCCACTCCACTTCACACCTCTGACTTTCTCTCTTGAAGCGTTCCCTCGATGTTATCACTCTCAGGACGATGTATGAGTCGATGTCAGGATAAGGTCTGTTGACAGACGTCGTACATCTATTTCCATGATACTATAAGAGCAGATTTCATAGAACTTGGGAGAAGATACTTTGTCAATGGTGAGATGAAAAAACAAAGTAGTCAATAGATGAGTTATCACACACGGGAAAGAGAGAGGATGGGTCGTCAAGCAGATGAAAACAGTCACACTACCAATCAAAGGTCTCAACTTTGCCGGGTGTGCCCGTGAGATTGAGAAACATCTTGGGAAGCTTGAGCCAATTCAGCAGGTAGAAGCAAGCTATATCTCGCAGACGGTCACGGTTACCTATGATGATACACAGCTCGGAGAGACACAGTTGCGCGAGATGGTCAAGGATTGCGGTTTCGCCTGTGGAGATCCTCTCACCAGATTCACCATGCCAACCGCTATGGTACCTCAGCCAACGGAAGCGGCTCGATCCCATCAGACGATGGCACAACCCGCAATGGAGGCAGAGATGTTAGCCCCAGCGAAGGCGAATACGGGAATTGTAGATCACAGTATGATGGCCCATGACATGAGCGATCCAGCCATGGCCCAGGCGATGGAATCCGACATGCGCAACCGTTTCTTCGTGTCGCTGCTGCTCACCATTCCTGTCATCCTTTACTCTCCCTTGGGCACAAACCTCTTCAAGTTGCACCTGCCTACCCCATTTGGCATCAGTCCCAACTGGGTCCTGTTCGTACTTGCCACTCCCATCGTCTGGTGGTGTGGCTGGATCTTTCACGCTGGCGCATGGCGCGCGCTGCGCAATCGCACCCTCGATATGAATGTGCTGGTGAGCCTGGGTGTACTGGTGGCGTATTTCTTCAGTGTCTATGTTACCTTTTTTGCCCCGCAAGTAGAGACCAGTTATGATGCGGCGGCCATGCTCGTGACGTTCGTCCTGTTCGGTCACTGGATGGAGATGCGCAGTCGCCGAGGTTCCTCCGATGCGCTCAATGCCTTGCTAAAGCTCGCTCCTTCGCAGGCCAATGTCATCGGGCAAGACGGAAAGGTGCGCACAGTGCCAGTCGAGCAGGTACAGGTAGGTGATCTGTTGCTCCTTCGGCCTGGAGAGAAAGTGCCAGTTGATGGCGTGGTGACGGAAGGTGAGAGCGCCATCGACGAGAGCATGGTGACCGGGGAAAGCCTGCCTGTCAGCAAGCATACGGGTGATGAAGTGATCGGCGGCACGGTAAACGGATCCGGGTCGCTGCGGTTCAAGGCCACCAAAGTTGGCAGTGATACAGCGCTGGCTCAGATCGTGCAACTGGTACAGACGGCGCAAAACTCCAAAGCGCCTGCACAACGCCTGGCTGATAGGGCAGCGGAATGGTTAGTCCTGGCTGCGGTCAGCGCCGGGATACTGACCTTCCTGATCTGGTTCTTTGTTATCGGGCAGACGGCATTGTTTGCCGTGACCCTGGCGGTCACGGCGATTGTCATCGCCTGTCCAGATGCGCTCGGTCTGGCCACGCCCACAGCGGTGGCCGTTGGCACCGGCATCGGAGCAAGAAATGGTATCCTGATCAAAAACGCGACGGCCCTGGAGCAAACGTCAAAGATCCAGGCCATCATCTTCGACAAGACCGGAACGCCCACCGAGGGCAAACCGGCGGTGACCAATATGGTCACATTCGCAGCGGGCAAACTGGCTGGACCTGACGAAGCCCGGCTGCTGCAAGTGGTGGCAACGGCAGAAGCGGACTCAGAGCATCCGCTGGCAAGCGCCATCGTGGAAGAAGCAAAAGATCGCCAGCTTGCTCTCTTGCCCTACAGCCAGTTCAAAGCAATTGCGGGAGGCGGCGTACTGGCGCAGGTCGATGGCAGCACTGTGGTGGTTGGTACTCCGAAATTGCTGGCTGAGCACTCTATCCAGTTGCAGCCCGCTGAATTGGAGGAACTGACCGCATTGCAGGCAGAGGGGAAAACAGTGATGCTCGTGGGCATGAACGGCCAGGCGGTCGGACTGGTCGCAGTGGCTGATCGTGTGCGTGCGACTTCGCGTGAGACGATTGCCCGGCTCAAGGCATTGAGTATTCAGGTCGCAATGCTGACAGGAGATAACCGGCGCACCGGTGAGGCTATCGGTCGCGAACTGGGCATCGAGCGTGTCTTTGCCGAGGTCTTGCCATCCGACAAAGCGAACTACGTGAAGCAGCTCCAGGGCGAAGGGCTGTTCACCGCTATGGTGGGTGACGGGGTCAACGATGCGCCCGCACTGGCACAAGCAGATCTGGGCATCGCCATCGGCGCGGGAACGGGCGTGGCCATTGAAACCGCCGAGGTGGTACTCATGCGCAGCGATCCACTGGATGTGCTAGCTGCCATTCGCCTCTCCAAAGCCACCGTCACGAAAATGAAGCAGAACTTGTTCTGGGCGGCTATCTACAACGTGATCGCCATTCCCGTTGCGGCCGGGGTACTCTATCCCTTTGGTATCCTGCTCGCGCCGGAGGTAGGCGCGTTAGCAATGAGCGCTAGTTCGATCACGGTGGCAACCAATGCGGTGTTGCTGAAGAGCGTCGAGAAGAAGTTGCGGGCGTAGCAAAGCATGGTTTCACGGCGCATCTCGCGATCGTTCGTTCCTTCAACTTTGCCCAGCGCCAGCCGAGCGATAAGGGCGGTTTCTTTTGGGATAGGGCTAACAGCTTGGGGATGCAGTGACAGGTGTTCTTTCTCAACAGCTTATTGCTTGCATCATACTTTGTGTTTTCTCCTCTGTCTCATCTTTTAGAGCATGTACCAACAACAACGAACTCACGTTCACGTACGTTCCCGTTCCGTTCAACGGAACATCCCGCTTACTGATGGATCGGTGTGGATTCTGAGGAAAGCGGGAGCAGAACAAAGAACGTCGAGCCCTGCCCCTCGACCGATTCGAACCAGATGCGCCCCCCGTGCCCTTCGACAAGAGCACGGCTGAGATAGAGCCCGAGCCCCGTGCCACCGATCCCATAGGCCCGGCTGTTGTCGGCGCGCTCGAAGCGTTCGAAGATGCGTGCCTGTTGCTGCACAGGGATGCCGATCCCCTTATCGGAAACGCTCAGAGTGGCCGTGCGTGCGTCGGCTGACTCCCGGAGCGTCAAGAGGATAGGTCCATCTTCCGGACTGTATTTGATGGCGTTGCTGAGCAGGTTATCGAGCACCTGCTCGATGCGTTCGGGGTCCACCTCGGCAACGAGATGCTCTAGCGGCGTTTCGAACGAGAGGATGCGCCCGGGTGCCGTCCGCTGGAAGCGGGCCACCACCCGTCTACACAAGGCCACCAGGTCCGTCGGTTCGCGGGCGAGTTCCAGCCGCCTTGCCTGCAAGCGTGCCGCATCGAGCATCTCATCGGTCAGCCTGACCAGGTGATAGGCCGCCTGATCCATCCCCTGCAACGCTTCCCGCTGCCAGGCGGTGAGCAGCACAATGCCACTGCGCCCGTCCTGGAGCAACGTCTCGGCCAGGCCACTGAGCACGGCAACGGGATGGCGGAGTTCGTGCGCGACCAGGCCGAGGAACTCGTCTTTGAGCGCGGTGACATCCTGGTGCACCACGATGGCTGCAGGCTCTGGCGCTTCATGGGAACGCGCCGTTTCATCCGTTGGCGATACGCTGAACTGCTGCATGCCCAGGGCGACCGCATTGACCAGGACGGGGAGAGCCGTCCCATCCAGTCGGCGAATGATCTCCTGGTACCCAAGCACCGTCTCGCCCTGCATCAGCGACCGCAGTGTTGCCAACTGCTCGAGGGCAAGTGGTCGCCCCTGCGCGTCCACAATGCATATGCCATGCTTGGCGAGAAACTCCCCCATGGGCTGGCCGGGTGGCCAGGCTGCGCCCCAGACTTCTGCTGCCGATCGATTGGCCAGCACCAACCGCGCATCGCGCCCGCGCACCAGGTACACACTGCTCGGCAGGGCATCCAGGATCAGTTGCAGTAACACCTGGCGCGACTGCGTTTCAGCATGCAAGCGGCGCTCGCTCGCCTCCAGGCGGCGCCGCTCGGTGACGTCCCGGCCGATCGTCACGCCGCCGATGACCCTTTCGTCTGCATCGCGGATCGGGGCCCCACTGAAGTTCATGAGTACTTCGCGCCCATTCGCCAGGCGAACCAGCACGTCTACCGCGTGGATACCCGTCAGCACCTCTCCGTTCAGAATGCGCTGGATGGGCCATTGGTCGACCGGGAGCGGCTGCCCCTGCTCATCCCGCAAGAGAAACGGCTCGCCGCGCTCTAGAAGAGCATGTGAGGTGTCATCCGTCTGCTGGAGGGGGAGGAGCTGCTCAGCCGCCGCATTCCAGAGCAGAAGATGCCCCTCGCTGTCGTAGACCATCACCGCATCGGTCATCGTCTGTTGGATCGTGTTGAGCCGCCTGCGCTCCTGCTCGGCAGAGCGCCGGGCATGCTGCGCTTGACTGGTCAGCAGACTGACCGCGCACCCGACGCACAGGTAGACAAGCAGGTCTAGCACATCCTCGATGCGTGTAATGACTGGCGAGAATAGCGGTGGTAAGAGCAAGAACACCAGCAGCGCCCCTCCCACCAACGTCGCCAGTAAACTGGGGCCTAGGCCCCAGTTGATGGCCACCACCAGGACGCCAAGAATCACCAGCGCCGCTTGAAATTGAAAGGAAAGAAACAGCCGCACCAGCACTACTACGCACATGACCGCGATGACCTGCAGCAGCACGGCAGCCAGGTAGCCGACGGCCGGGTGCGCCCACCGTCCAGGTAGCCATGAAGGTGCGAACGTGTGAGTTGTGAGCCAGCGACGGATGGCCTGCCAGAGACCTGTCAGGCGTCTGCGTTGCGTCTCTTTTCGATGTGATGAGTCCATTCGTCTGCTCCTCTCTCCGAAGAGGGATGCGGCTAGAGCAGCACTATCCCTGCCCGGTGCTGCTCGCGTAATGGTTCTCTTCCTCAGAATTACGAAAAGCGCTCTTCCAGAGAAGTCTTGGGATGTGCTCCATTCGCACTGTACAATACATACACGATATCGGAGAGGGGGGCGTCACTTCTGTCGGCCAGACGCAAGTTGTAACACAATTGTAGCGCCTTGGCACTTTTTTTCCTGGCCACTGCGGTTTATACTATGCAGAGAGACGACGAGAGCGCAAGCGCGGAGCATATCGCATCCGATCACAACGAGGAATGAGATGGAAGCACAGGATGAGCAGGAGGAGAATCGAGAGCCCTACTCCCTCCCTGCGGGAACGAAGGCGTTTATCGCAGAACTGCTGGCGACCATGAGCCATGAGCTGCGCACTCCTCTGACAACTATCACGGCCTATACGGCGACGCTTTTACGCCGCGAACAAAGCATCTCATCTGACGAGCGGCATGCATTCTTGCTCGCCATCGAGCAGGCCGGTGATCACCTGGGGGTCGTGATCGATCACCTCCTGGAGATGGCCTCCCTTGAGACGGGCGTGCTGACGCTGGAACTGAGTGCGGTGAATCTCGTGCAGTTGCTACGAGAGGTCGTCTCGGCGGCTGAACGTTGTGTGGAAGCCGAGCAGGGAGTCGCTGCCCGTCGCTTGCGCTTCCACCTCGAGGACCGGAGCAGCGTGCCGGGTGATGCGGTCTTCATCGAGGCTGACCGCGACCTCCTGAGAAAGGTGCTGGACCAGCTCCTCGAGAACGCCATCGCCTACTCGCCAGAGGGGAGTACCATCGAGGTGGCGCTTCGCACGGTTTCATCGTCCGATGACACCCAACCAGCAGATCCGCCACCAGAAGGAGGCGATGGGCCCGCTATACAGGCCGTGCTTTCCCTACCGGGAGGGCCAGACGAGCAGGAGCGGGTCGAGATCAGCGTCCACGACGAGGGTCTTGGGATCGCGGCCGAGCACCTCGAGCGGATCTTTGACCCCTTTTATCGCGTCGACACGCGGCTTGCGCGTGAGGTGAATGGCCTTGGGATAGGCCTGGCCAACTGCAAGCGCATCGTCGAGTTGCATGGGGGAGCTATCTGGGTAGAGAGTACGGTGGGGACAGGCAGTACGTTCCATGTCCGGCTACCGAGAGGACGGTCGCGTACCACTTCGACGAAACGTGAAAGGAAGGGAGTGCATGCCGACGAAGAAGACCACCATCCTGGTGGTCGATGATGATGTGCAACTGCTCAAGATCGTCTCGCACAACCTGCAGGCCGAGGGCTACCAGGTACTCGCTGTACGCGACGGGGCGGAGGCCCTGGAAGCGATTGAACGCGATGCTCCTGACTTGGTGCTCCTGGATATCATGCTGCCCAGGATGGATGGGTTTGAGGTGTGCCAGCGGGTGCGGGAATTCTCGGCGGTACCGATCATCATGATCACCGCACGAGGACGAGGTCAGGACAAGGTCAAGGGGCTGGACCTGGGCGCGGACGATTACCTGACCAAGCCGTTTCACGTGGACGAACTGCTGGCGCGGGTGCGGGCGGTGCTGCGACGCGCGCAGTTTACGCGAACGGGCATGTGCAGTCACTGGGCGCCGCCACGACCATCGGAGAACTGACCATCGACTACGCCCGGCACCGGGTTACGAAAGCCGGACGCGAGGTAGCGCTCACGCCCACCGAGTACCGCATCCTCGCCTACCTCGCGCAGCACGCCGGGCGGGTGGTGACGCAGGACCTGCTGCTAGAACACGTCTGGGGAATAGAGTACGTGGGAGAGGGCCATATGCTGCGCGTGAACATCACCCGGCTGCGCCGCAAACTGGAAACCGATCCCTCCCATCCTCGCTACCTGCTTACCAGGCCGGGTATCGGCTACTTCCTTGTCGAGGACCCAGATGCACAGGAGGCGCCTTAAAGTAGGGTGTCACGTGGGGTCAGTCGAGGCGGGCTGCTCAGACGAGTGGACGTGCCGTGTGCGCACGCGAAGAGATGCCTTTGCCGTGCTGACCCGCTCGATCATCTTACCAACACGCGGCGGAAGGCCCTGCATTGATGCAAGGGGATGAACGCCGCGCCGGATACCTCCGGAAAACCATTTACGTTTCTTGCGCCCTGTATGAGAATAGATACGCAGTTCTTGTTGCACGTTTCAAACCTAATCGCGTTTCGGCGGGTTCCACGGCGTAGGGCCGTGGGTAAAAACACGACCGTTTTTGTCAGCCGTGCCAACCAATACATGAGTTGCTTTGAGCATGTCTCGCTCATGTGGTTGAACCGAACGGTTGGTGTGGGACGACACACCGGTGTCATTCCGGAAGCCCCTGGCTTGGAGCCATGGGGAGTCGTCACAGATGAACACATCCTCGCTCACGTGCGCAGTGCCTTCCGCCGCGCCTCTTCACTGCCCATCCTCATTTTTCAACGTCGTCGCCCAATTGCTCTTGCGATTGTAGCGCATTTGTAACATATTTCCCGCTCATTGTAACGGGTTTGTAACATGGAAGTGCTATCCTTTACCCCAATATGTTTGTTGTACCCTCCACCTCTGGATGGGCGGCATCCCCTGGCTTTGACCGAGGAACACCTTTCAAACCCATGGGCCTGTTGGTGCATTGCGAACGCCCAGCGTCATGCATGCCGAGACAGAGGGATCGAGCAACATCTGAACGTTCGTGTAGGAACGGTTTGTGCGTTTTTCTGCTATCATTTCTGCAATCATTGGAGAAGAGGAGGTCTATTATGACTAATCGTAACTCGCTTCGTCTGTCCGCCGCGCTGCTGCTCGTGGGACAACTCCTGTACATCGTCTTCACCCAGTTCCACACTGGTGGGCCCGCCAATAACCACCCCGTCATTTTCGCCGCATACGCCGGCAGTGGGATCTGGACGGCCGTGCACCTCGGCCAGTTCGCAGCCATGGCGATCTTGCTCGCGGGGCTGCTCGCCCTGTTCTTCGCCCTGGACGTTCAGGATGCTACGGCGAGATGGGTAGGTCGATTCGGTGCCGCTTCGTCGGTGGTTGCGCTGGCGCTCTACGGCGCCCTCCAGGCGGTGGACGGGGTTGCCAACAAGCAGGCCGACGTTGCGTGGGTAAGCGCCCCGGCCGCCGAGAAGGCGGCGTTCTTCGCGAGCGCCGAGGCAATCCGCTGGATCGAGTGGGGGATGAGGAGCTACCACGAATTCGCGCTGGGCCTCGCTCTGCTCCTGTTCGCAGTCGCGGTCGTGCGGACGGCCTGGGTCCCGCGACTGATCGGCTACCTGATGGGGCTCTCTGGCCTCACCTGTCTGGTACAGGGCTGGGTGGTCGGTGCCGAGGGCTTCTCGCAAACGCTGAATATCGCAATCGTGGTGACCTGGGTGCTGAGCCTGGCATGGATGATCTGGCTGGTCGTCGTCGCCTGGCGGATGCAGGATGTCGGAGCCCCGTCGCCTGCCGATGAAGGCGGGAGCCGCCCCGACGCCATACACATGTCATCCCGTTGATGTCCATTCTATCGGCCGAAGATACAGAAAGGGGAAACTCATGAGCCGCGATCGCGCTACATTGTCGGAAAGTGAAACTGTCGTACGATACCGCCTGGAGGCGGGTGAAGTCGATTGGGAGATTGCTCCCGGCCGCAAGGTCCGTGGCTACGGATTCAACGGGCAGGTGCCCGGTCCCATCCTGGAAGCGAAGCAGGGCGTCCCGCTGGAGATCGAATTCACGAACCGGCTGCCCGAGCCGACGGTGATTCACTGGCATGGCCTACGGATTCCGGCGGCGATGGACGGCACCGAGGTCGTACAGCGCCCCGTCCAGCCGGGAGAGACCTTCACGTACCGCTTCACTCCGCCCGACGCGGGCACGTTTTGGTATCACCCGCACGCCAACGAGACCGAGCAGCTGGAGAAGGGGCTCTACGGCGCGCTGATCGTCCGCGCCGCAGACGAACTGGCGCTCGACGGCGAGAAGATCCTCGTCTTCGACGATCTGCGCATCGACAAAAGCGGACAGATCGCCAAGTTCGGCGGCCTGATGGACCGCCACAGCGGCCGCGAAGGAAACGTGCGCCTGATCAACGGCACGTCCGAGCCGGAGTTCACGATCGCGGCGGGGCAGATCGAGCGCTGGCGCATCGTGAACGCCTCGAGCGCCCGCTACGTCCGCCTCTCCCTCGGCGGCCTCCCGTTCCAGATCATCGGCACCGATGGTGGATTCATCGAGGCTCCCGTCACGGCCGAGGAGGTGCTCCTTGCGCCGGGGGACCGCGTCGAGCTTGCCGTCGGTCCTTTCGAAAAGGAAGGTGACGTTTTGGGCATCGACGACCTGCCGTTCAACCGCGGGACCGGGAAGAAGGGCGTCGAACGTTTCGGGACGATCCGCATCGCGCCACGGCAGGCGTCCACGGCGCACGTGCCATCGCGGCTGCGCGAGATCGCGCCGCTCGTCAGCGGGACGGCGAGCGTGACGCGAACCGTGAAGTTAGGATTCAAAATGAGCCTTCGCCGCGGGTTCGACTTCGTCATCGACGGTGAGCGCCACCATCATGATGAGCCGGTGAACGTCGGCGAGCTGCAAGTGTGGGACGTCGTCAACACGACGCAGATCGATCATCCGTTCCACCTGCACGGATTCTTTTTCCAGGTCCTCGAGATCGATGGAAAGAAGCCGGACTGGCGATCGCTGGAGGACGTCATCAACGTGCCTGCGAAGGCGACCGCCCGGATCGCATGGTATCCCGACGACAGGCCCGGCATGTGGATGTACCACTGCCACATCCTCGAGCACCACGCGGCGGGAATGATGGCGCACTTCGAGGTGAAGCGGCCGTAGCTGCGAAGCAGGGTGAGGTGCGCGGAAAGTCCGTCGCGAGACGTACATGACGGCCCTCAAGCTGCCAAGCGGGGTCAGAGGCGGTCGAGCTGTGATCGCTAGCGACTTCAGTCGCTGACGAGCATCGTGACGCTCTGGCAGTAGGTCATGCGTGCCATAGAGTGTAGAAGGCTGGTTGGTGGCGTTACCCTTTCACATCTGAAGCCCACGCTCCGCTTCTGTGGTACCTGGGAAGCGTGTTTTGGGGGGAACCTTCGGCGTTGATCGGTTAGCGTATCCAGTGCAAATGGGGCCTGATACCAAGTTGCGATCTAACTCTCTGTTCTGAAATGTGGGAAAAACATCATGGAACGTAGCCGTTTTTTATCCTCAGTCAGATCGGTAAGTGCTTGACACAACACCTCAATCAAGTCCTCCAAGGAGGGAAAGATCCGATTGTGCAGGTATTTCTCTCGTACCTCTTCCCAGAGATGTTCAACAGGATTGACTTCTGGACTATAGGCCGGTTGAAAGATCAAGCGAATATTCGTCTTCCACCTGCAGATCTTTCGCTCGATGCCACCCAGCTTGATCGACTTGCATGACCACAAAGTAGTCGGCAAAGTCCTGCGCGAGCCTCCGCCAGAAAGAGATTCATCATGGCCGTATCAGCCGAGGGCAGGATCAAAGAGGTCATCAAGCCCTGCTCTGGAGCCACTGCTGCGTAGACATAGCTGGACTGGCGTATGACCTGCCTGGGAACCTTTGGTCGGACTCCCGGGGGTGCCCAAGCCCGTTTGGGAGTATTGATGCGGCCAAAGCGTCCTTCGTCCTGAGCCATCTTTAAGACGGGTCGTGTGTCCTCTGCTGGACGGGTCGCGACGGCAGCCTCAACGCTGGCTGGGAAGTTTTTTTAAACTGCTCTTGTACTTCGGCACTGGCTTGCGGATGGACCGGACGTGGCATGGGTTTGCGCCAGCCGTGCCGTTGGAGCAAGCGCGAGATCGTGCTTTTGTGGACCTCGTGCCCCACCTGTGCTTCAAACGCGCGCTTGATTTCTCCTGCGGTGGCAATTTCCCCATGTTCCGCTCGTGTGAAAAAAGGAGCTAAGAACGCTTGCTCTTCTTCCCAGGTCACATACTGCCGACGACGACCTCCTTTCCCTCCGGTTTCAATTGCAGCGATCCCCAACCGATTGTAGCTGGAGACTACCTGGTGAACCATCGCGACGGTGGTGCCTGTGTGTTTGGCAATGCCGGTCGCTTCTCGTGGGTCAACCAGCGCATTGTAGATGATCAGCCAGCGCTGCCGACACCATGGTCGCGGGTCCAGTTTCAGTTTCGTTTTGAGTTCTTCTGCTGAGAGATGAGGAGCTACTCGTGTGATCCTTGCCATGTGATCCTCCTCGAACCTGTACAATCAACCCATTTCCTCATTCTCTCATGATTTTCTCTTAGAACGCAACTTGGTATGAGAGACTGTATGAGAAGTCCTCAGGAGCCGTTTTGAGCCAGCCGTCGCAGCATGATGCGGATCATCGCGAGGTAGATCCAGGCTTCTTCACTACTGGGGAGTAGTTCATAGTCCTTGGCTAGTCGACGCCAGGTGGAGAGCCAAGCGAACGTTCGCTCGACAATCCATCTCCATTTGAGCACGTGGAACCCCTTGGGCCGGATCTGCTCCCAATTCACTTCGCCCCCCTCCGGGACCCAGACGCCCCGTAAGCCACTCCAGGGGTGTTCGACGATCTCGACCTCCCAGCCAAATGTCGCCTTAACCCACTCGACAAAGCCGCCTTTGTTATATCCGCTATCAGCCCAGATGAGCTTGAGCCGCGGGAAGCGGCCCTTGAGCGGAGTGAGCAGGTCTTTGCCCCCGTTATGGTCCTGAATACTGGCCTCGTGCACGAACTGGTGCAGAATCAAGCCGTTGGTATCCACCAGGATATGGCGCTTGCGGCCTTTGACCTTCTTGCCTCCGTCGTAGCCGCGCCGCCCCCTTTTTGGCTCGTTTTCACGGATTGGCTGTCGATAATCGCCGCGCTGGGCGTCGGCTCACGGCCTTGCTTCACTCGCACCTGCTCGCGCAGCGCTGTATGGATGCGCTCCCACGTGCCGTCGTTGCGCCAGGTGCGGAAGTAGGTCCAGACCGTCGACCACGGCGGAAAGTCATGCGGCAGGGCACGCCATTGGCACCCCGTGCGGTCCACGTAGAAGATGGCATTGAGCACTTCACGCATGTCGACGCTTCGAGGACGTCCCCCTGGTTTAGCAGGCGGGATGAGCGGCCCCACGATGGCCCACTCCTGGTCGGGAAGGTCGACTTCAGTAGCGCTGAGGCGACAACTTCCTGTGGGCGTTCAGAGGGGCCTGCTGCTCCCTCCCCTCCCACACCGCAACAGCGTCTCCTTGAGCTGACCTGCTCTCCTCCTGCACCGGAACCAGGTCTCCGTCAACAGGCTTGTCCGCCTTCACCTGAGCAGGACTGGCCTCTGCACCAATCTGCCGCCAACCCTGCCGGTCCAGCAGGCGATACAGGGTGCTTTTGTTGACCTCATGGCCAATCCGGGCTTCCAAGGCGAGCTTGATCTCCAGGGCCGTTGCTATCTCCCCTCGGGCTGTGCGGGCCAAGAACGGCTGGAGGAATGCGCATTCTTGTTCCAACGTGAGGTATTGGTGACGACGTCCGCCTTTCACAGGTGTGTCAATGGCAGCTACCCCGGCTCGATTGTAGGCCGCAATCACACGGTGGACGGTCGAGGGCGACACGCCAACTGTCCTGGCAATGTCCTCAGCTGTGCGCGGCGTCGTCAGAGCTTGATAGATGATCTCCCAACGCTGACGGCGCCAGGGATGGTGTTCCCCTTGCATCCGCTTTTGAACCGCGTTCACGGGCAAATGCGTGGCGGCGCGTGTAATGCGGTTTCCCATCTAACTGGCCTCCTTTCCTTACGAGAACTCCTATCTAGAATAGCACACTGAATGCGTAGGGGAGTCTTTACACACAGTCTCTGAGAGGGCTCACCATGTACCTGGTAGCCATTGGTGTGCTTGGCACGGTGAACGATGTTGTTGGTGCCGCTGCCGCGTCGGCAAATCTTATCGTTTTTGGAGTGGGCTTCATGCCTGTCCTTGCTGATACCGTCTGCTCAGGCACCAATGCCCTGGTGGCACAAGTGGCGATGCGACTGGTGGCAGGACCTGCAAAGCAGATCGCTTTGCCTTCTCTTGATATCCTGCAGGCTTTTTCGAGAAAAGCTCTCGGAGCCAAGCAGGCGGATAGAGTGAAGATGCCGTTGATGGAGAATGGTCAACTGGGTGCGTTTCAGATATTTCTCATCTTGAGTTCACACTCACTCGTTGACTATGTACACATACCAATATGGGAAAGAGCTCAGGCTATGCCACCAACTACATATGTTCTTTGCTTACACGGGTGTCTCAGCTTTTGTGAGCCTTGATAAAACCTGCTCCTGGGAAAGTAGAGAATCGTGCGGGACGTATCTCTTCCGTTTCCAAAAATTCGAATCCGGCGTCCACGACCATGGCAGCCAGATCCTGCATGCTACTTCCACCGGCGTGAAAGCGCGCAGCCTGGCCCTGGCGTTCCTGCTTGGGCTTGAAATCGGCAATCACCAGTCGTCCACCGGGTTTGAGCACACGGGCGATTTCCGCGAGTCCTTGTCGTTTGAGGGAAGACTGCAAGTGATGCATCATCAAGGTTGAGAGCACCACATCGAACGTCTGATCTGAGAATGCGAGCTGCTCGATCACTCCGATCTGGAAAGCAACGGGCACGTTGTGCCGAGTTGCTTTCGAACGGGCACGGGTGATCTGCTGCTTACTTGGGTCAATGCCTACCACGCGGCCCGCTGTGCCTATCTGGCGTGCCGCTTCAAGCGCTAGCGTTCCCGTGCCGCAGCCCACATCGAGCACCCTCTCACCTGGTTGAAGACTGGCCAGGTAGATGGTCTTCTGCCTCAGCTGCTGCCATTGGCTTCGGAACAAAAAGGTGTCGACAAACCATCCCATCAGATCGTAGCGCCAGCCTCCGTTGAGAATCAATCCTTTTGTCCCTTTGGTCGCAGATTTCTCTACAGAGCCGTGAAGGCGACGTGCGAACGAATGCATACATCTTGCTCCTTTCAGAATTATCCTCTGTTCTCCTCTATCTAAACCTTTTGTAGAAACGGGTACATCCTTCCTTCATGCATCAATGGAAGGCGCGAATACGACAACATCAGCGTTTTCTTTCTCTTTACTCAAGAGTGAACGATCCAGTTATATGTTCTTACCCGAGCGTAATGATCTACAGAATGTCATATATCTTTACTTCTGTATCTCTATTGAGTATGATTGAAAAGGCATCAACAGTCAAGAAGCAAAAACAGCCACTTTGTAAGATAAACGACACAGGAGGTGAGGAGTGTCGATAAAGTCACCTTTAGAGCAGACAGATTTACGGGTTCGCCGCACCCACAAGTTGCTCTGGGAAGCGCTGATGGTGGAGCTTTCTGAGCGAACAATCGAGGAGATTACCGTCTCTGATATCTGTGAGCGAGCCATGGTTCATCGCACCACATTTTATAAGCATTATGAGGATAAGTATGCCCTGCTGGAACAGGGCATACGCCAGATGTACGATGACTTACTGGCAGAAGAGGAGCATCTGCCACCCAACGCGTACTCGGTAGAACATCCTCCCCCCTATTTTATTCGTCTGTTCGAGCATGCGGCACAACATCAGCACTTCTACAAGCTGATGTTGTGTGGAGAAGGGATTGGCCGCTTTCAGAAGTTGGTCAAGGAGTATATTGCTGAAGTGGTATCTGCCAAAGTGCGCGAATTGCCCCCGTCCAATCAGCATCTGGCCGTTCCAATTGCCATGCATGCGCAATTTGTCGCGGGAGCCGCTCTCAGTCTGCTGGCCTGGTGGCTTGAGCATGACATGCCTTTTTCTCCGCATCAGATGGCGCAATACTTGCTCTCGCCCCATGGCACTTCGTCCTCACTTTCTTGACGCTCGCTGGGAGACAAACATAGTATTATTGCCAGTCGGAAATTCGCTCGTCTGCCCATTCGAGATACATGGGAATGGGCTGCCGGGTGAGACCCTGAACCGATACTGAGATTCGCGCGGCGGAGCACATTGCCCTGGCTACTTCCGTTATTGCTTCAACCGTGGTCAGCCGTTGATCCATGAAGATGAGTCAAGCTACGGCGAGGAGAGATAAGGCAAAAGAAGTGTGGCTTGAATCTGGTCAAAGTGAGGAACTTGTGGCAGCCTCCCCTGGTGCTTTCCGCTTCTTGGCTAGACCTATGCAGCTCATGAGCACCGAAACACCTCACCAGCCCCGCAAAAATTCCCTGGAAGCATTTAGGTATGCGTCTGCCTACATGCACTTCGGCTCTTTCCGGGAATCACATCGAGAGGCATTGTCTGAGCGCACAGCCTGTTTGTGCTGCTTGACTGCTCTGCAACCAAATGGGGGCCAATGGTCCTTGTTCGTCCAAGAGCACACTGGTGGTCGTCCACACCACCAATCCAGAAGTCGACCTGAGTCTGGCCTGAGCCACCCGTTGCATCCGCCTCTCCTGGGCGATGTCCGGCGCAACACAGACGAGCATTGGCAGCATCGAGCACTCTCTGGCCCATTCACGCGAGGCGATGTAGTATTCGTAGGAAGTGAACTTGACCGCCAGATCGCGCACATTCATGGTACCACGATCCCACTCCAACCAGAAATGTATCTGCTGAGACCCCACACGACATTCCGCCAGAGCATCGGGCCTCAGATTGTACCACTGCTCATGCACCTGGTAGCGTCGTTCGCACACTGACCCCGTTTCCCACCAGCAGAGTGCCTGTCCAGGATCCTGTCTTGCTGCCTGGGTGAGGCTGGCAAAAAAGCTGTAGATTCCGGCAGTGTGCTGGATATGCTGTAACAGCCAGGCCTCTCCTCGCTGTAACATTGCTGATGTTTCCGTACCTCCCCCATCGTCAGGCCATACCGCTATGTTACGGATATGCATATGGTTCGTAGCAGCGATCAGGCGCAACCCGCATCCACAAAGATGCCAGCGCTTCCCAGCCTCAGTAGGAATCGGCTCAAGGCAGCCCAGGTGATGCAGTTCATACAGCGCACAGCGCACCGACCTTCTTTGGAGACCCAGAAAAGCCGCCAACTCCTCATCAGACAGCAACGGGTGTGCCAGCAGCAGGCGTAGGATGCTCATCTGGCAAGGGGTCAGGCGCAGTCCCAGCAGAGCGATCACCTCCTGTTCCTCCAGTTTCACCTGTATACTGTGTGCAGCGCGATTGGCCAGGTCTCCCACAATGAGACGACTGAGACGAGCGGGCGTTCCAGAGGATGCTGTGGCAGCGAAAGCGTTCAACGGTGATGAGGCATTGCACTCCTCATCCTCGCCTTCCTCCAGCAGCAGCGAGGGTGGAAACGCCGCACGTGGCAGTGGCCTCAGCAGGTCTTGCAGGTGACGGGTCACCTCGGTAGAGAGCGTACGCCAGTTGAACAACCAGGGATTCACCTGAGCGCTCTCTCCTGGAGGAAGACAGGCCAGCGCACCAGCAAGGGGATCAAGGTGCAGTTTCAGCGCAGTGGCCTCAACTGCACGCTGCCAGTGGTCACGCTGCCGCTGCGATCTCGCCAGGATCAGCACTGGCAGCATGTGCTGATAAGAGGGCCAGCGTTCGGGGCATTCGCGCCAGCACAGGAGACGTTCCAGGCGTAAACGCATCAGCCGTTCGTCATCGAGCTCCATTGCAAGGAGGATCAGGCCAAACCACTGATCCAGCACGCTGCTCTCGCTTTGCTGTGCGCGAACGCACAGAGCCACCACGGCATCGGCAAAGAAGCGCATCGCCTGTTCGCGATACTGGAAACGGTACGTCACATCACGCTGCCAGCTCCAGCGCACGAGCAGAGGACGTCGCCCCTGGGTCGTCATCGCCTCTGCCGTATACGTGACCAGGCCGTTCACCACCTCCTGGAGCAAAATCAGCGTGGGGAGACGCGGCAACAGGCGCAATAGTCCCGCTTCATCGGCCTGCCACCTGCGTGCGAGTTCGCGGCCCGGTGTATCCAGATGCCTCGCAAGCACATGCAGGCCGCGATTGCTCAGGTGGTAGAGCCGCTTCCCCGCTCCCAGTGTTTTCGGCAGGACGCTTTCGAGCAGCCCTCTCGCTTCCAGTGCTTGCACATGGCGATAGACTGTGGCGCGGCTGGTCCAACGGGCTACACCCACTACCAGATCGTCGGCCCGTTGCAGGGGATAGCGCAGCAGCCAGTGCAAGAGCCGCCAATCGACATCTGCCAGGGACTCGCCTATCTCCACTAACGCCCCTGCTGTGAGCTTGCGCCCTGTTCGACGTCGCTCTAGAGTAGTTTCAGGCATCGGGCGCGCCCCTTCCCTCGTCTTCTGGTTCATGAGAAAATGCGCCTTCATCTCCTTCGCGAAACATCAGATGGAGGTGCGACGGAGCCGTGACCTCCGGCGACTTCTTGTGACCGCCGCTGCCACGCTTCTTCCGACGTTGTGCTCCACCTACCTCTCCTCCTGCAACGTCAGTGCTTGCTTCTCTTTCCTCTTCCTCTCTCCTGGTGTTCGCTCGTTGTTTGGTGGGAGCGGCACTTGACTGGCGTGCCTGTATCTGCCGGATCAGATCATCCACCGCCCCGGCAGGGCGAGCATCACGCGCTCGACTGCGCAGGCGTATCAGCTGCGCCACTTCCTCGTCAGGCCGAGGCGGCGGCTCCAGATTCAGCGAGAAGACCGGCAGGCGGTAGCCGTGCAGCGACAGCTTCACGTAGCACTGGAAATCATCCAGGTTGGTCACATCTTCTTCTTCGATGCCGTCCAGTTCATGCAGGAGCCGGGCATCTTCCCCGGCCATGTGGAAGGCGAAGAGGTGGTCGATATTAGCCATCACCGTCGCTCGCAGCGTGCGCTCCAGCCGGTCCAGGTAGGCCAACGATTGCGTGGCGAGGGCGAAACTCCCGCCATACTTGCGTAACTCCGCCAGCATGCCCTGGTAGTTGGCGCCACGGTAGACCTGGAACTCGTCGATCAGCACCAGGTAGCGCCTGCGGAGCGTAGGTGACAGGCCAGCCTGCTCGGAGAGCGCCGCTTCGAAGAGGCCCAGCAGGACGATGCCGATCAGTTCCGAGAGGTCAGCTCCGACCACGCCGCTGGCCGTGTTGATCAGCAGCAGCTTTCCCGAGCGAATAACCTCCCGCAGATCGATGGTCGATCGCGGCTGACCCAGGATGCGCCGGGCCACACGCGAACTCGCAAACTTGGAGAGTTTGGTGATCACCGAGGAGGTGATCTCGCGCTGCTGGTGAGCATCCAGCGGCTCGTAGTAGTGCTGCCACCAGTCGCTGAGCAGGCTGTCGCGCACCTGCACCAGCAAGGCGTGGCGGAAGCTCGCCGCCCGTAAGAGCGGTACTACATCGAGCAGGGTATATTGCCGGTCAGGCCCCTGGTAGGGATCGATATGGATGAGCAGCTCATTGGCATCGGCCAGTGTCTTGAGTGCGTATTCGAGCACGTTTTCCGTGCGCGAGCCGTAGCTCGAGGCCCACAGGTGTTCGGCAATCGTGATCAGGTTGTCGACCACCTTATCTCTGTCCTTGCCGACCATATCGAGCGGATTGATGCCCACCGGATAGTCGGTGTTGGCCAGATCGACCAGCACCACATTGTCCCGCTCGCTTGCGGGAAGGAGCCCGCAGAGGGCGTGCACGACATCGCCGTGTGGCTCGATGAAGGCCAGACCAAGCCCCCCTGTACTGTCAGCGTTTGCACGCAGAGCACACACTGCCTGAGCCAGGTGCTGGAAGAGCGTACTTTTGCCCTTGCCGGTGCTGGCGACGGCCAGCAGGTTGTGCCGCAGACACTCCTCTGGCAGGAAGACCGGCACGTAGTGCCCAGCATGACTGGAGGTGCCGATCTTCCAGCCATTGCCCTGGGCCAGCTCAGAGGGTGCTAAGGCAGTGCGGGCGCGAGCACGTTCCACATACGGCAGGTCGGCCAGATCCTGCGCCTGCGGCAGGTGCCACAGGGCAGCGATGTCCGCTACGCTGAGCAGATGACTTGACCGACGCAGATCATAGGCCCAACCGGTGCGACCCATAGGCAGCCACCCTCGGTGCTGTGTGAGCAAACGGCGTTGCTTTGCCTGGGAGAGCCGACGTGGCGTAAAGTAGCCACCAGAGGCGGTATGATACTGCCGGTAGGTTGCCACTAGATGGTCAAGCACGTCGCCTTGTTCTCGCCTGCGCTGTTTGTTCAGTTGTGCTGTTTCCCGCCAGCTCTGGTAGGCATCGATCAGCGACGACCTGGCGAATGGTTGTGGCGGGAAGCATCGTCTGAGTATCTCAGATGGGCGTATGTGGTGTGCCGGCATTGTCTCCGATTCGGTGGAAAACACCAAGAGGCGCAGACGCACGCGATAGGCCGGGCGGGCCGTTTTTTCATCCACCAGGCGCATATCGTACACGGGAGACGACCCCAGACGGTTCCTGATCTGCAGGACGACAAATGCCAGGCAGAAGAGTCCCGCCAGCGCTACGATCCCTCCGATTTCTAACATGGCCAGATGGGCGGAGGTGAGTTGTGGCGTCTTCCCATGCAGCAGCGACAGGCCAGCTTGCAGCAACCAGGATGGGATGAGTGCGTCAAGTCGCCGTTTGAAGCGCCACCACACGAGGAGCAGCGCGACCAGCACGCCCATACCCACTAGCTGGAGCGTGCTGGGGCCGCTTGCCTGCACAGCGCTCGACTCACGTCGCGCGCGCAGGCGTTCCTGTTCGAGGGGGTGCTCGACAGACTTGCGACGATAGGCGCGCGACCACGTCGGGGACGCTGGAATGAGCGCCAGCTGGGTCACCACACGCATGTGAACTGGAAGGTGGTTAAATACTCCCATGATGCCGAGCAAGGGATCTGCACCTTCTTGTAGCAGTTCTCGCTCGCGAAACGCGCGCAGGGGAAGGTACGCAACTGCACCAGCGCGCAACTCCACCACTGAGACCGTCTCGCCCTCCCGCAGCGCAAGGGGATCGTCAGGCTGGCCCACCGGTCGGATGTTGGCCTGGGGATAACGTGCTTGCACCTGGTCTACGAGATGCCTCTGGGACATAGCTGAGGTGGCCCGCAGCAAGAAGTGGCGGGAGGAGGCCGTTGCCGCCAGTTCCAACGCCACTGGATGTCTAGCATCTTGCGCCAGGCCCTGCATGGCTGTTTCGAGCACCGTGATATCTCTGGTGCTGGTAGCTCGCGGAACGATCACTGACGCGAGGAAACTTTCGTTTCCGGCTACGGTCTGAACCTGCGTCATGAGCGTTCTCTCTGCTGCCTGCTTCGCCGTCTCACCAATCTGCTCGGTCGTGCTTGCTCTGTGCATCCCTGCCCTCCTGTCTCTGTGCCTACGCTTTCGTGTGTTGTTCTGGTTGCCTATGATGGTTGGTCCTGATCTTCAGGGTAGCAGTATCGCCCTCCTGCTCCTGGAGGAGATGCAGCGGAACCGTCTGTTGGCGGCTGAGTGCAAGATCATGTGATTCTCCTGATGCCTGGGTATGAGTCTCCATCGGTCTGCTGCTACTCTGTTCGAATGCTGCGAGCGTGAGTTCGGCGCGTTCCACCGGATTGGTCGTGATCAGCGTATGCTCGTGCTGGCTGGCCTGGATGGTGATGGTCACGCGCTTGCCCCCGGCCAGCACCAGCGCCTCCTGCCTGCCAAAGGTGATCAGGCGCTGCTGCTCGCTTCGGGTCAGGTGGAAGCGCTCTGCTACCGCTGCCGCACTCGTTGCATCCTGCGTTTTGAGCACTTTGATGGCCGCGTTGGAGGCCACGACGCTGCCCCAGGGATCCTGCACGAACTGCTCGGGGTTTTGCGTCATGGTCACCAGGCGCAGGTAGCGCTTGCGCGCACGCCGCGAGAGCGTCGCCAGGAAGTGCCCACCGGCAGGATGCTCGATCAGCGAGGCCGCCTCGTCGATGTAGAGCGCGCGCGGTCTCCGACTGTCGTAGAGCGCCTGCGTCCAGACGCGGTCTGCGATCAGCGAGATGGCCAGGGGACGTAGTTCGCTGCGCATATCGCGAATATCCCACACCACCAGGTGACTTGCCAGGTCGACTGAGGTGACATCCGAGAACAGGCTGGACAGGCTGCCGGAGACGTAGCGGTACAGCCGCCCGGAGAGGTCAGTCTCGTCTGGCCCGCAGAGACCGCTCTTCAGGAGCTCGTAGAGCTGGTGCAACAGCGGCGGCTGACGATGATGCGTGCGCGGATCGCCAGTGATACCCACCCTGCGATAGGTTTCGTAGAGTGCCCGGTCTAAGAGACTCTTCTCGCGTTTGGTCAGCATGCCAGCGCCTGACGAGGAGGCCGTCACATCCTCTGCCAGGATGATGTCCAGCATGGCATGCAGGTCCTGGATCTTTTCGGCTAAACGGTCGCCCTTGCTCGCCTCCATCAGATAGGTGCGGAAGTCGCAGCGGGGGGGCAGCAGATCAAAGGGGTTGAGGCGCTGTGCCGAACCCGGGGCCAGGCGCACCACCGTTCCACCCAGCGCCTCTGCGAGTTGCTGGTACTCCAGGTCGGGATCGATCACGAAGCACTGGTCGCCGCGCTGCCAGTTCAGCAGCAGATCACGCTCGACGAGCAGTTTGCCCAAATAGCTTTTGCCGGAGCCGGTCACCCCGCCGATGAAGAGGTGCGGGTTCTCCAGCGAGCCGTCCCAGGGATTGAGCAGCACCGGCTCATGAGTCTCGCTTACCCCTACGAGCACGCCGCCCGGCATGGAGAGCGAGTTGGACTGGAACGGGAACATGGTGGCAAGTGTGGTCGAATCCTGCGTGGACGTGCGCAGCAGTTCGTCACGTGCCTGCGGCAGGCAGGACTGCAAGAGCTCGGTTTGCTCAAAGGTGGCTGGGTGGGCTACCCCGTCCAGTGAGAGCAGGCCAAGGACGGAGTAGAGGCGCTCCACCCGTTCGGCGAGGGCTTCGCGGCTGCTTGCCCGCAACAGGAGGTAGAAGCCCAGGTCAAACACACGTTCCCTGGAGCGCGCCAGGTCGTCCAGCAAGCGGTTGATATCTTCCTCGGCCACCAGCGCATCGGGATCGTCTGCGCGTCCCTCGCGCCGGTTAAAGCGGCGACCCGAGGCGTGCCCGGCCCGGTTGCGCACCAGCTGCCGCTTCATGGTCGCCATGTCCTGCGGGTGGTAGTGGAAGCTGATATCCATCACCTCGTCGTGCAGGAAGAGCGGGGCCAACCACCCATCGAAGGAGACCTCGCGAGGGCAGGCCGTCACGGCGAGGCCGCAGGCATATTCTTGCCCGATCCGAAGTGCATCTGGCGTGACCTCGATGCACTCCGGGGCCAGCAGGTCAACCAGATGTGGCAGGTCAGGCAGCGGAAGCGAGCGTTCTCCATGGTCAATCAACTGCGTGGGGGCTTCCCTGTGGTGCTCGCTTCCGCTTGCTTGCAGTCTCTGGGAGTGGGGCGCCACCCCCGAACGCCGTTTCACACGAGTGGGCCGTCCCACACCGGACAAGAGCTGATCTGTGAGGGGATGAGCGAGGGCACGCACGGGTGTCAGGCAGCTGTAAACAAGTCGTGCCAGCTCTGCGTTGCGCAGGCGATGGCAGGTGAGGCCACATGATGCCAGTTGTTGGCTGAGCGCCTCTGCGCGCAGGGCCAGTTCCTGCCAGGCTTGTTCCTCTGTCTCAGCCACACGCTGCGCCCGACGCTTGCCGAAAGGCGTCGGGAACCCTTTGCGTCTTTGGGAACCACCAGCTCCCTGGGAGGCCGGAATGATGACATAGACATGCCGTTCGATCAGCGTGCGCTGGGAGGCGACCTTTTGTAAGAGGTCGGCCAGGCTCCGGGCCAGTGTATACCAGGTGGGTGGATGCTGCACCTGCCTGTTCGGCTGCGCGAGCAAGCGCTGGATGTAGGGAGCGAGATCCAAGCGCTGGTTACGCACGAGGATCTGCACGGGAAAGGACAGTGATTTGATGAGCGCCCCAAAGCGTTCGATGATGGCCTCCTGCTCATCCTCCGCTTTGAGCGACAGGTTGATGGGCGAGACCTCGAGCACGGCGCGATAGCTGCGCCGGGTGGGGGATCCACCTACGTACAGGCAGAGCATGTTGTCTTTCGTCTCGCGCAGGCGCACCATGTCGCGCTGCACACCTGGCTGTTCGCGTGCAGGCTTCATTGCGTCTCCTCTCCTGCAAGCGGATTCTGCGTGCTCAGGCTGGCTCTCTCTTCCACGCCAGCGTTATCTCCCCCTGGAATGATCGGATAGAGCTGCTGCTCGTAGATGCGAATGCTGCGCCAGAGGTAGCGTTTCTGGCGCAGTCGGTAGCGCACCAGCACCACCATCCAGATCTCGAGATAGCGACCTGCATGGTGGTACCAGGCGATGAAGAGAGCCAGGAGGAAAGGCGGGAGTGACAGCAGCAACCGCACAATCTTTCCAGGCACAGCGTCGTGACCAAACAGGGCCAGGTGCTGCCAGATCGTGCCGCCGATGCCCGCGCCCACCAGCAGCAGCAAGAGCTGGCGCGCCGTCAGGCTGAACGACCACAGCGTCAGCACCTGATCAGGCAGATTCAAATGCGTCGGCACGGTGTGCTTCTTGGGAGTATGGAGAGCATGCATGGTAGATTGACCATGCGCGAACTGCGACATAGCAAACGCTCACTTTCTTGCTTGCCTCACGTGTTGCGTCACGATGACCTCCTGCTTTTCCTGGAAAACAGCACGAGCACTATTGCCCCTGCGCTGCACTGTTGATCAGGCCCGCGATGGTCTGGGCGAGAATGGCCAGCGCCAGTCCGCTCAGCGCCACATACAGAGCAGTTCTCGCCTGGACACGGTGATTCTCGTTCTGGTTGGCCGTCATATACAGGAGCGCGGCCCAGCCAAAGAAGAAGGTCGCCATGGCCAGAGCAAAAGCCGTCAGGTCGTTATACAGGTTAGAGAAAAAACCGCTGATAGTCCCCAGGACGATGAACGTGTTCACGATGGTTTGCACCAGCTTCGCAAACTGCGCCGGGTGCTGCAGTGCAGTGGCCACGAGGGCTTTGGTGTTCATCTCAGATGCTTTGCTCCTTTCGAGATACTGGCATGCATAGCTAAACCTGACTGGCTGACCATGTTGATTGCACAGAGGTGACTCCAGGACTGGGACGGATATATCCCCAGACGGTATAGCCGGGCCACATGCCGGTATCGACGGTCAGGTCGGGCAAGAGTGGCATAGTGGTGTAGGGGCTCACGCTATTCGCGTTGCTAAACGTTATCGCACCCACTGTCGTTGCGGTCGGCAATTCGACACTCATCACAATGGCTGCATGCCCAATGCTCGCATGCTTGAAGATCATGACATCACCCGGCATGGGGATGCCACGTTGATCGGCAGGGGTAGAGGCCGAGGGAATCCCTCTCCAACCCGGCTGTGTCGCATACACCGCCCACAAATCGAAAGCATTGGCTGTCAGTCGCATGGGATAGACCTGGGAATAGGCTCCGCGCACGAAACTCACGCACTGGTAGGTGCCGTTGGCCCAGGCAGAGCAGCCCGGACAGACCTGCGCAGCGTACCGGATCACCGCCTGTGGGAAGGCAGGTGCGCTGGGTGGGTAAGCTGTGCCGGGTGCTTTGTACCAGGTATAGTAGCAGTCTGGATAACTGATGCGTCCACCACAAGCGGGACTGACGTAAAGCGCATTGGCCATCGCTTTCGCCCAGGCCACGACCTGCGCACCCACCTCGCTCGCGGGTACGCAGGGAGAGGTGTTTGCACCAGGTGTCTGTGTCTTACTGGATACGGAAGTACCCACCCCAGGTGTGACCGCCTGGCAGAGAGCAGGACCACTTCCGTATCCGCTGCCTTCCATCCATGCGAATGTCGCTGCTAAGCCGGAAAGCGCTAGAAACGCAAGCAGAGTGATGGCGACCACACCGCCAATCAGGACTGTCAAAGTTTTGCTTGAGTTGTTCATACCTGTCCCTCCCTACAACAGCGCCAGCAGACGAGGCGCGACATCTGCCACCACTCCTACCGTCCCCGTGGCGGCTCCAGCTGCTGCCCTTGAGGCATCCATCATCGGACGCAAGGCAAAACGGTGCACGATGCCGGGAATGCGCAAGACCAGGTAGAGCAGGGCCACACACACCAGCAGCGTCGCCAGGGTGCCACCGACCCCAAAGAGGTTGGATGCACCCAGCGAGGTCACGAGCATGCCGCCCAGAGCCAGCGTCACCACCTGGAAGAACTGCACCAGCACCGTGGTGGCGGTGAGCGAGAGCCACATGCGGCCATAGCCCATCGTTTGTGGGAGCGCAAAGCAGGCCAGTCCAGGCCCAGAGAGCACCAGCAAGACCCACAAGAGTGCCAGGCGTACCGCCATCTGTGCGCCGAGCAGGATCGCTATCACTCCCAACACGAAGCTCAGCACCCACACTAGCAGACCCTCTGCTGCAAGATTGCCCTGAAAGAGCGCGGTAATGATGTTGGTGAGCATAGACGTGCCTGCCAAATTCAAGGTGACCACATTGAGCGCATTTTCCAGGTCGATGAACAGCCCCAGGAAAAACAGGCTGAAGTGCGCTGCGCCAAAGGCCAGCAGGAGGCGCGGCAGGAACTCCGCCAGTTCGGAGTGGGGCAGACCCAGGTGGCGACCCACCACGACATTGTAGCCACCGATGACGATCAGGCTGGCCA